>Ga0181516_10002067_pt1 | contig 14605 bp, 16 predicted proteins | sample PEATcosm2014_Bin_25_FD_121104 | JGI IMG/M metagenome (GOLD analysis project Ga0181516, IMG submission 121104) | Peatland microbial communities from MTU Mesocosm Facility, Houghton, MI, USA - PEATcosm2014_Bin01_10_metaG | ecosystem: Environmental > Terrestrial > Soil > Wetlands > Peat | place... | reverse complement strand
GCATCGCGCGCCGAGGCGTCAAGGGTCCGCGGCATCGCGGGTGGATGGCATCGCGCGCCGAGGCGTCAAGGGTCCGCGGCATCGCGGGTGGAGGCGTCCCGCGCCGAGACGTCAAGGGTCCGCGGTGTCGCGGGTGGAGGCGTCCCAGGCCGAGGCGTCAAGGGTCCGTGGTGTCGCGGGTGGAGGCGTCCCAGGCCGAGGCGTCAAGGGTCCGTGGTGTCGCGGTGATGCGTCCCAGGCCGAGGCGTCAAGGGTCCGCGGTGTCGCGGTGGAGGCGTCGCGCGCCGAGGCGTCAACGGTCCGCGGTGTCGCGGGTGGAGGCGTCGCGCGCCGAGGCGTCAAGGGTCTGGAACCACACGGACCAGGTGCGGCGGCTGTCGCAAGCCGGGTGTCATGATGCGGGAACCGCGGGCCGCGGCGTTACGCGCTGGCGGCCTTGACGGTCTCCTTACGGAGGTAGTCGGCCCACCGTCTCAGCCCGGGATCGGTGTGCGCCGCGCCCGCCTGGAAAGCGCGCCCCTGTGTCCGGAATTCGTACTTGATCATGGTGCAGGCCGACGCTCGCAGGCTGCTGCGCAGAACGCGGCCAAGAACCACCAGGCGCACGGGGCAGGTGTCTCCCAGCAGGACGGGCCAACTGATCGAAAGTTCCACCAGCACGCCGGGCGTGAGAATACTATCGATCCGGAAAGCCACCCCTCCACTTCCGAGGTCGAGGGTGTGCCCCATGCCGGATTCGACGATTGTGTCATCGTCGAGCACCTTATATCGCAATTCGCGATGCATGGGAAAGCGGTGCTTCTTCCTCTGATCCGCCGCCATAACGTGCAGTTGCATGGGTATTGCCTCCCTAGACCGGCCAGCATAGAGCATCCCGGTGCCCGAACCGGCTGGCCAATGAAATGAGATGGTTAGCGGGTGTTTCCCGGATCTCTGTAAAGGTTGTGGACGCTGGGCCGGGTTGCAGGTGTCAACGGAGTTTACTGTATAATCGAGTCTATGGATTTACGTCCCCTACACGACCGCGTGATGGTCACACGTCTGGATGAAGTCGAGCAAAAGGTGGGCGGAATCATCATTCCGGACTCCGCCAAAGAGAAACCGCAGCAGGCCCAGGTGGAAGCCGTCGGCAACGGCACACTGCTGGAAACGGGGGAGCGCGTTCCGCTGGAAGTCAAAGCCGGGGATCGCATCCTGTTCGGCAAGTTCTCGGGCTCCGAGATCAAAATCGGCGGCAAGGAATACCTGATTCTGAAAGAGGACGAGATCCTCGGAGTCCTGGAATAGGGTGTGCTAATCTAGGGGTCTACACCCAATTCAGGAGTTGCTTCGATGTCTTTCCGGATGCTTCGGCCACTACTGGCCTGCTCCGCGCTTTGTCTGGCCAGTCAATTGGCGATGGCCCAGACCAAAGTAGCGGTCATCAGTTTACAAAAGGCCCTGTTCGATACGGCCGAGATCAAAAAGGCCGATGCCGAGATGCAGGCGACGCTCAAGCCCCGGCAGGACGACGCCGAAAAGCTGAACAAGGATCTGGCGACGATCTCGCAGAAACTGCAGAACGATGCCGGCAAGCTGACGCCCCAGGCGGAACTCGATCTGAACACCGAAGGCAAACGCAAGCAGGTGGAGTTGCAGCGCATCAATGAGGACCTGGAAGCCGACGCCACGAAGATGCGCAACGACGTTCTGACCAACAGCAGCGCAAAGATGCAGGCGGTGGTGAAGAAGCTTGCCGAGGAAAAGGGCCTCGACCTGGTGATCGTCATCGATACGCAGGTGGCCCTGTATTTCAAGCCTACGATGGACCTCACCGCCGAAGCCACCGCGGCCTACGACAAAGCCTACCCGGTAGCCGCCGCACCCGCACCTCCCAAGAAGTAAACTGGAAGGAGAGGGCAATGGCCGGCTTTCTCGATCAATACGGCGCCGGGGACGAGCGGCGGGCAAGGAACATCAAGATCGTCGTCCTGTCGGTGGTGGGCCTGGCAGCGCTCAGCGGGATCCTCTATTTCTTCTTCCATAACTATCGTCAGGAATTGCAGGCCAAGCGCTTTTGCCAGTTGCTCGTGGCGGGCAATTACCAGGCTGCTTACGCCATGTGGGCGACCACCGACGAGGAGCGCAAGGCGTACCCCTTGACGGCTTTTATGGAGGCCTGGGGTCCGCCGGCCGTTCAGGTGCGCGGCTTCGACATTCTGGACGCGGAATCCTGCGGCAACACCGTCATCGTGGACATCGATCTGGGCAAGGCTGGGGACAGAAAGGTGTGGGTCAACCGGAATACCCTCGAGTTCAGCTTTCCGCCCTACGATCAGTGCCCCCAGCAGAATCGCATCTACAATTTTTACCGGGACATGAAGTATCGTCTCCGGGGACGCACCTACCAGTGATTCTTTCCGGATGCGCGCAGCGGCCCGGACGCGGCGCGGGAATGGGACGCGGGAACGCGCCGTCGCACCAGCCTGCCGGATGCGCGCGGCGGCCCGGACGCGGCGCGGGAATGGGACGCGGGGACGCGCCGCCGCACGAACCTGCCGGATGCGCGCAGCGGCCCGGACGCGGCGCGGGAATGGGACGCGGGAATGCGCCGTCGCACCAGCCTGCCGGATGCGCGCAGCGGCCCGGACGCGGCGCGCGGTGTGGTCTCCGGGCGACGCACCCGACAGTTTTTTTCAGATGCGGTTGGGCGCCCCGTCGCGCCCTGTAGGAAAATGCCAGGAGGGGAAGGCGGACTATGGGAACGACACTAGCTGGCCTCGAAGGCGTTATCGCCGGCGAGTCCGAGATCTGTTACATCGACGGGTACCTCGGCACACTGAGCTACCGCGGCTACAACATTCACGTCCTGGCGGAGAACGCCATTTTCGAGGAGGTCATTTTCCTCCTTTGGAACGGCTGGCTGCCGAAACAGGGCGAACTGGATCAACTGAAGAAGGAACTGGCCGCCGCCCGGCCCCTGCCCGGCGGTGTGGTGGATTTTCTGCGCGGCGTTCCCAGGGCCAACTCCATGGACGTGCTGCGCACCGCCGTTTCCATGCTGAGCCTGTACGATCCCGACGCGCAGGACATGTCCGCGGAGGCCAACCATCGTAAGGCCGTGCGGCTGATGTCGCAGACCGCCGCGATCGTCACCACCTTCGACCACCTGCGCCACGGCACGCCGCTGGTGGAGGACGATCCGAGCCTGGGCTTCGCCGCCAACTTCCTGTACACGCTCACCGGCAAGCGGCCCGACGAGGTGATGGAGCACGCCTTCGACGTGGCTCTGATTCTGCACGCCGACCACGAGTTAAACGCCTCCACCTTCGCGGCGCGGGTGACGGCGGCCACGCTCTCGGACATTTATTCCTCCATCACCTCCGGCATCGGCGCGCTCAAGGGCCCGTTGCACGGCGGCGCCAACCAGGATGTCATCAAGTGGCTGCTCAATCTGGGCGACGAAGATGCCGCGGTGGATGCCGTGAAGAACACGCTGGCGCGCAAGGTGAAGATCCCCGGCTTCGGCCATCGCGTGTATCGCACGGAAGACCCGCGCGCTACCCATCTGCGGGTGCTTTCCGAGGAACTGGGCAAGCGCACCGGGCATGAGAAGCTGTACCGCCTGTCGAAGCGTATGGAAGAAACCATCAAGTCGATCAAAGGCCTGCAGCCGAACGTGGACTTCTATTCCGCCTCGGCCTACTATTCGCTGGGCATCCCGATCGATCTGTACACGCCCATTTTCGCGGTGAGCCGCATGTCGGGCTGGACCGCGCACGTGCTCGAACAGTATCGCAACAACCGGCTGATTCGCCCGCGCGCCGAGTACCGGGGCAACCCGGACGGACAGACCTGGATTCCGATTGCGGAACGCTAATCCATGGATGAACGCGCGTTTTACACCGATTCGCAGACCACCAAGCCGGCAACGCTGAATTGCCCTTACTGCCGTACTGCGGAGACCTACGAACTGCACTGGTCCGTGCGCAAAAAGAAGGACCGGCTGCCAGGCGGCGGCGACGAGCGGGACCGCGCGAAATTCGCCAAAGCCCAGAGCTACATGGTGCTGCTCGACGACAAGGTAGCCTGCAAGAACATTCGCTGCCGCCGGCGATTCGACATTTCCGGCGTGAAGACCATGGCTTTTCTGTGAGCGAAGCGGCACTCTGAGCCGCGGACGCCGGGTCTCCCGCAAGAAACGGCCTGGCCGGAGCCGGCCGTGTATTGCATTGCAGTGCCATTGTGCGCTACAACTAGCTCATCTCTAACGTGGCTACTCTCGCGGAGGGGGCGGTTTCCGCCTACCAGAATCGGAAGGTATTAGTCACCGGGGGGTTGGGTTTCATTGGCAGCAACCTGGCTCTGCGGTTGGTGCGCCTGGGCGCGCGCGTGGCGATTGTGGACTCGGAAGTACCGGGCTGCGGGGCCAACCGGCACAACATCGCGGCGGCCGCGGCCGATCTGAGCGTGGTCGCGGCCGATGTGGGCGACGCTGTTTTGGCTCCCCATATCCGCGGCTGTTCGGCGATCTTCAATCTGGCCGGCGAGATCAGCCATATCCACAGTATGAAGGACCCTGCGCGCGATGCCCGCCTCAACGCCATGGCGCAGCTTCGTTTCCTCGAACACTGCGCGCGGCAGGCTCCGGGCGTGCCGGTAGTTTACGCCAGCACTCGCCAGTTCTACGGTGTTCCGCGATACCTGCCGGTGGATGAGGCGCACCCCGTCCGGCCGGTGGATTTCAACGGCATCCATAAGTACGCGGCCACCGCCTATCACCTGCTCTGGAGCGAGATGGGACGGATTGACGCCAGGATCCTCTGCCTGACCAACGTGTATGGTCCGCGCCTGGCGTTGCGTCTGGCGTGCCAGGGGTTCCTGGGGAACTTCCTGCGCCGCGGGTTGTTGCGGCAGAGCATCGAGATCTTTGGGGATGGCCGTCAATTGCGCGACCCGGTGTACGTGGACGACGTGGTGGATGCGTTTCTGCTGGCGGGGGCCGCGCCGGCGCCAAAATCCCGGCTGTGGAACGTGGGCGGCCTGGAAGCGTTGCCGGTGGCGCGGATCGCCGCGGTCATCAGCGCGGCAACGGGGGCGCCGGAGCCGGTTTGCCGGCCGTTCCCGAAGGAACACAAAGGAATCGACATCGGCAGCTACTGCACCGATTCCACGCGCATCCACGAGGAGTTGGGCTGGCATCCGCGGGTCCTGTTCGAAGAGGGCGTTCGCCGGTCGATCGAATACTTCAAACGCGAGTTTCCACACTATCTAAGGGCCGGCGATGCCCTTCCGGACCTCGATGGCGAAGCCGCCGTGCTCGACCGCCTGGCGGTATGAGCCGTCCCGCGCGATGGTGACCCCTCTGATGAACCCGGCGGAATACGCCAACATCGCCCGCTCGGAGCGGGATTTCTGGTGGTACCGGGGGATGCGCCAGATCCTGTTCCACCTGCTGGACCGGTACCTGGCGGGACGCCCCATCACTCGCGTGCTCGAAGCCGGGTGCGGCACCGGCTACTTTTCCTGGCTGCTGCAGCACCAGCGGCATTGGCCGGTGGTGCCCATGGATATCAGCCCCGACGGGCTGCGCTATGCGAGGCAAATGGGCGTGGAACGGATGGTCCAGGGCGATGCCAGGAACCTTCCCTTTGCCACCGGCGCGTTCGATCTGGTGCTTTCCCTTGACATGCTGGTGCATCTGCCGCGCGGCACGGAGCTCGCCGCGGCGCGAGAGATGACGCGCGTGTTGCGGCGCGGGGGCCTGCTGGTGGTGCGAACGCCCGCCCTGGAGCTGCTGCGCAGCCGCCATTCCGAATTCGTTGGCGAACGCCAGCGTTTCACGCGGAGGCGCCTGGCGGAACTGTTTTCCGGCCCGAGCCTGAAGGTCCTGCGCGCGACCTATGCCAACTCGCTGCTGTTGCCGCTGGCGCTCGCGAAATTCCGTTTGTGGGAGCCGCTGCTGCGCGCTCCGGCGTCGAGCGGCGTGGAACCGGTGGCGCCGTGGCTCGACCGGCTGCTCTACGCGCCGCTGGCGGTGGAAGCGGCCTGGATGAGAATGGGCGGCAATCTCCCGATCGGCCAGTCGGTGCTGCTGGTCGGTGAGAAGGTGGATTGAGCGTGGAACCTAGCAGATTCGCTTCGTTGAGCGTCTTTTTCCCCGCATACAACGACGCGCCTTCGCTGCCGTCGCTGATCCGCAAGACCTTCGCCGTGCTGGAGCGGCACGTGGCCGACTACGAAGTAATTGTGGTGAACGACGGCAGCCGGGACAATACCGGCGAGGTGTTGGAGGAGTTGCGCCGCGAGTTCGCCCCGCACATGCGAGTGGTGACTCACGCGCGGAATCGCGGCTACGGGGGCGCGCTGCGCACGGGATTCGCCTCGGCCACCAGGGACTTCGTCTTCTACACCGACGGCGACAGCCAGTACGACGTAGAGGAGCTGCCGCGCCTGCTCGCAGCGGTATCCTCCGGCACGGGCCTGGTGAACGGTTACAAACTGGAACGCCACGATCCGGCCCATCGCGTATGGATCGGAACCATCTACAACCTCTGCGCGCGGCTGCTGTTCCAGATCCGCATCCGCGACATCGACTGCGACTACCGGCTGATCCGCCGGGCGCTGCTGGACCAAATCCACCTGACCTCTACCAGCGGGACCATTTGCGTGGAACTGGTGCGGAAGCTCGAGCTGAGCGGCTGCGAGGTGAAGGAGATCGGCGTGCACCACTACCCGCGGCTCTACGGGCGCTCGCAGTTTTTCCGCGTGCGCTCTCTGGCCGTGACGTTCTACCAGTTGCTGCGGTTGTGGATCCGGCTGGTGATTCTGCAATGACCATCCCCATGGTGGATTTGCGGCCGCTGCTGGCGGCCACCGAGCCCGCGTGGCGCGCCAATCTCGCGCGGCTTTTCGACCGCATGCAATTCGTCCTGGGCGAACAGGTGGAGGCCTTCGAGAAGGAGCTGGCGCAGGCATGGGGCGCCGGATTCGCGGTCGCCGTCGGTTCGGGCACCGCCGCTCTGGAGCTCTCTCTGCGCGCCGCCGGGCTGGGGGAGAGCGGAGCGGAAGTGATAGTGCCGGCGCTGACTTCGCCGTTCACCGCGCAGGCGGTCCTGGCGGCGGGTTGCCGTCCGCGATTCGCCGACGTGGACGCGGAAACTCTGTTGCTGGACGCCGGGGACGCCGCGGCGCGCATCCGCCCACGCACCGGCGCGCTACTTCCGGTGCATCTCTACGGGCAACCCTGCCCGCTCGCCGAACTGGCGGACCTGGTGCGCCGGCGCGGGCTCATTCTATTGCAGGATGCCTGCCAGGCGCACGGAGCGCAGGCGCATGGGCGGCCTTTCACGCGCCTTTCTCCCGCGGTGGCGTACAGCTTCTATCCCACCAAGAACCTGCCCTGCCTGGGAGACGGCGGCGCCGTGCTGACCGGCTCGCGCCCGGTGGCCGCGCGGTTGCGCCTGTTGCGCGACGGCGGCCGGGGCCGTGGCAAGGGCAGCGGGCAAGTGAGCCGCATTCGCGCGGTCCATTCGCGGCTGGACGAAATGCAGGCCTGCTACCTGCGGGCGTTCCTGCCCAGGCTGGCCGAGTGGAACGCCGCCCGCGCGCGCCTGGCGGCGCTTTACGACCAGGCTCTAGCCGGCTGCCGCGGCGTGCGCCCGGTGGGCCGCCGGGAAGGTTCGGTGTGCCATCTCTATGTGGTGCGGGTTTCGCGCCGCGACGCCCTGCGCCAGCACCTGGCGCGGTACGGCATCGCGACCGGCGTTCATTACCCCGTGCCGCTGCACCGGCAGCCGGCGTTTGCCGCCGCCGGACTGAAGCGCGGATCTCTGCCCGTGGCCGAGCGGGCCTGCCGGGAGATTGTGTCGCTGCCCCTGTGGCCATACATGCCGGACTCGGCCGTGGAGGAAGTGGCGGAACACGTGCGGGAGTTTTACGGCGGGTAGCTATCCGGCCTGGCTCCGGGTGGCGGCTCCGCTTGGCCGTTCCCAACCCGGGCGCCGGTGCTGTAATTGAAGTGCGGGGTACCCTTGTGGCAACCAAACGCATACGCATTCTGTTGGCTGACGACCACGCCGTGGTGCGGCAGGGCTTCCGCATGATCCTGAGCGCCCATCCCGATTTGGAAATTGTGGGTGAGGCCGGCAACGGCCGGGAAGCGGTGGAACTGGCCGCCACGCTGCGTCCCGATGTGGTGGTGATGGATGTCGCCATGCCGGAGCTCAACGGCATCGAAGCCACCCGCCGCCTCACGGCCGATAATCCGCACACGCGGGTGGTGGCCCTGAGCATGCACAAGGACTCGGTCTACGTGCGTGAGATCCTGCGCGCCGGCGCCCGCGGATACCTGCTGAAGGATTCGGTGGCGGACGACCTGGTGGCCGCCGTCCGCGCGGTCGCCTCGGGCGAAGGCTACCTCAGCCCGGGGGTCTCGAACGCCGTTCTGGACGATTATCGCAAACACGTGACCAACCCCATCGACCTGCTGAGCAGCCGCGAGCGCGAGGTCTTGCAGATGCTGGCGGAGGGCAAAACCAACAAGGAGATTGCCGTGGTTCTTAACCTCAGCGTCTACACCGTGGAGGCGCACCGCGGCCGCATCATGGAAAAGCTGAACGTGCACAGCATCAACGAGCTGGTGCGATTCGCGGTGAGGAATGGGCTAATCGACTGAGGTCTGCAAACGGCAGCAACATCTGCCGATCGTATTCGGTGGCTCGCCGGTATTCCAGGCGGGCGGCCTCTTCGGTGCGGTCCCAGCCTTCCAGAATCCATACCATTTCGCGCGCGGATTCGTCCAGGATGCGCCGGTCGGCACGGGCTTCCGCCATGGCGTGCCATTGCGCGAGCAACTCGAAGCTCTCGGCCAGACGGCCGTCGGCGCCGGCCATGCGGAGGCCCTGGCGCGCCAGACGGCACAGCTCGGCCCAGTCCGCAACGAAACCCGGATGAGCGAATGTGTACTGGATGGCGCGCAGGGATTCGTCCGTGGGAAGCGCTTCGGGCTGGGGCTCGGTCGAGATAAGCGTGGAACTCCGCCCGCCAGGCACAAGCTCATGAGCCGGGCCGTCCAGCAGCAGGAGGAAGCGGCGGGCTGAACAAAAGTCGCGCAGCCGTGCGAGGTTGGCCTCCAGGTCGCCTTCCAGGCGCAGGCCCAGTTGCGCCGCCAGATCGCCGGCCAGCGCGGCCAGGCTGCGGCCGGCGCACTCGACGCGCAGGATTGCGTCGAAATCGTCGCGGAAGGCGCGGACGAACTCCGCCGCCAGGCCGGCGCGATCCACCGTGGCCGTGCCCGGCTGATCGGCGATGGCGGCGCCCAGGGGCTCGATTTCCGGGGCGCCGGCTTCCGGCGCGAAGTACGTCGCTCCGCGGATCCAGCGCTTCAGCTTGCGCAGGCCAGCCAGCGGTAACCCGGCCAGATCGAATTGCGGCGCCAGCACCCTGGGCGGAGTGCAGCCATCGCAGTTCACGAATCCTATGCGGACATTCTCCTCCGCCGGCTCCTTTTGCAGCGCATCCTCCCAGCGCGAGCGTGGCCAGGGCGACGGCAGCGAGTTGCGCGAGAACAGCACCAGGACAATGTCGGCCATGCGCGCTTCCCGCGCCTTCGCCGCCAGGTCCTCGCCGGGCCGCATCTCGCCTTCCTCGAGCAGCACGCGAATGTCGGCGCCGCGCTCGATGAAGGCGGCGATGGCCGCGGCCATCTCGCGGTCGGCGGCGGCGTAGCAGGCGAAGAGCGTGGGGTTCAGAGCTTGCATGCCAGGGTCAGGCCATCGCCCATGGTGGCCATGGTGAGCGCGATCCGCTGGTCGCCATGCAGCTTGCGGTTGAACTCGCGAATGGCCTGGGTGTCGGGATCGGGGTTGGCGGGATCGGCCACCGTGCCATGCAATAGGGCATTGTCGGCGGCGATCAGGCCGCCGGGGCGCAGCAGCACCAGCGCGCGCTCGTAGTAATTGGAGTAATTCCCCTTGTCTGCGTCGATGAAAGCGAAATCGAACGTGCCGGCCCGGCCCGCGGCGATCAAGCCGTCCAGGGTATCGAGGGCGGGCGCCAGGCGCAAATCGATTTTGTCCTCGACGCCGGCTTCGCGCCAGGTGTTGCGCGCGATGGCGGTGTATTCCTCGCTGACATCGCAGGCCACCACCTTCCCGCCGGGCGGCAGGGCCAGCGCGATCCAGGAAGAACTGTAGCCCATGAAGACGCCCACTTCGAGGGTGTTTCGGGCGCCGATCAGGCGAGCCAGAAAGTACAGAAACTGCCCTTGTTCGGGCGCGATCTGCAGAGAGGCCTGGGGATGGTCTTCGGTGGCCTCGCGCAGGCGTTTCAGCGCCGCGGGCTCGCGCAGAGTGACTTCGCGGATGTAGCCGGCCAGCGCATCGGTAATCGGGGTGTAGTGTCGGGACATGGGGAAACATACATTCTATCCCGGCAGGACGTTGCGGGCCGCTGGGTGCGACTCTAGCTTTTGAAAAGCAGCGGTGCAAACTGGGTCAGGCACCATCGCCAGACGGGCCACACGTGGCCGCCCTCGCGATCCATAAAGGTGTGCTTGATTTGCAGCTTGGTCAGAGACGCATCGAAGGCCTTGGCCGCCGTGTCCAGAGGATCCTCGCGGCCGCAGCCGATCCAGAACACGGTCAGCCTGGTGTTGGTCCCTTTCGGATCGGACGCCAGTTGCGGATACCTGGTGGCGAAATCGCCGCCGCCGCCGCCCGCCGCGCTGAACATGCCGAGCTGGCTGAAAATCTCCAGGTGTTTCAGCCCGACGTTGTAAGTCGCGGCGCCTCCCGCGGAAAGCCCCGCCATGGCGCGATTCTTCCGCCCCGGCGCGGTCCGGTACTTGGCATCGATGAAGGGCATCAGCTCCTTCAGCATGTAGTCTTCGAAAGCCGGGCTGACGTTGAGGCCTCCGCGGCCCTTGGCGGGGGGCGCGGGGGGCGCGGCCGTGGGCTGAACCGCTGGAGTTCCGCCATTGAAAGGCATCACCACAATCATGGGTGCAGCCTTCTTCTGCGCGATCAGATTGTCCAGAATCACATTGGCAGCGCCGGCCATGGTCCACGCGGCGGCCGTGTCGCCGGCGCCATGCACCAGGTAGAGGACCGGATAGCGGGTGTTGCCCTTCTCATAGCCGGGCGGCAAATACACGAAGAATTCGTGGTTGTCGTTGTAGGCGGCGGAATGCTGCCAGTTCCAGTCTACGCTGCCGTGCGGGACGTCCTGCATCTGCCACAGCGGCGCCGGATCGCCGGGCACTTCCACCAGGCTCGCCGAGGTGCGTGTGCGAAGTTTCAGTCTCGGATTGATCGGGTCGGCTATGTTGAGTCCGTCCAGGGTGAAGGAATAGAGATGAACGGTGGCCTCCAGGGGAGCGCTGGTCACGCTCCAAACTCCGGTGGCGTCTTTGGTCATATTGATAATCCCGCCCGTGGCCGCTTCGGGGGTAGCCAGCCAATCTCCGGTGAGTTTCACATCGGAGGCTTGGGGAGCCCGAATTCGAAACGTCACGGTGCGGTCCGCATGGACTTCCGGCGACACCAGGGTGTCCTGTGGACCCCGGCCCGCGCCCCGGCCCCCAACGGCGGGCGCCTGAGCAATACCAGGGAGGCTGAAAGCGAGAGCGAGCGACGCAAGCGCGATCAGGAATTGAGTTTTTCTTGGCATATCACCTTTCTCCAATCGTACGGACTCTATCTTAACGGCAAGCGGGGGCCAATGTGGGGGGGCAGCCGCTCCGGGCCTTTGAGACGCTCCCGCTGGGCATCCCGGCCGCTGCGCCAGCCGATTGTGCGCAGCGCCCTTGCGCTCGGGCAGCCATCCGCGCCGATGCCGTAGCAGCCCGCGGCCACGCTCGGCAGCGGCGTCTTCAGCGCCTCGCGAACCGGCTGACCGCTTTCCCGGGTGACCACGGTCTCGCGCCGAACCTGCGGCGGTCCCATCGGACGAAACGGCGGGCGGACACGCCACTCGCCGGTGCTCCATTCCGCCGCCGGCTTGCGTTCCCCCAAAACCTGTCGGCACACTTCGATCCGCATCGCGGCGCCGGTCAGAAGAAAGAACCCGCGCCGGCCAGGCGGCCGGAGAGGCGCTTACTCCATAACCCGGCCGTCGCGCATGCGGATGGTGCGGTGCGCGAAGGCCGCGGCTTCGGGGTTGTGCGTGATCATCAAAATGGTCTGGCCCAGGCGTTGGTTCAGGTCGCGCAGAATCTCCAGCACCGCTCTGGAATTCTCCGTGTCCAGATTGCCGGTAGGCTCGTCGGCCAGCAGGATGGCGGGATGATTTACGATGGCCCGCGCGATGGCCACGCGCTGCTGCTCGCCGCCGGAGAGCGCATTGGGCTTATGGTCCAGGCGCTGGTCGATGCCCAGCACGCGAAGCACTTCTTCGAATTGCGGACCGGGCGGGCCTTTTGCGCCCGAGATGTAGCGCGCCACGGCGATGTTGTCGCGTGCGGTCAGGTTGGGGAGCAGATTGAATTTCTGGAAAACGAATCCCACGGTCCGTTTGCGCAGGCGCGTGCGGCCACCGTCGGTGAGCGAGGCCAGGTCCTGGCCGTCCACCTCTACCTGTCCGGAAGTAGGTGGTGTGAGACCGCCGATGATATGGAACAGCGTAGACTTCCCCGAGCCCGACGGCCCCACGATGGCCAGAAACTCGCCAGGCTTCACGCGCAGATCCACGCCGCGCAGCGCCGGCACATCCACCTTGCCCACGCGGTAGGTCTTGCGCAGGTCGCGGGTTTCGATGATGCAGCCGTTATTCATAGGCCAGGGCCTCGATGGGATCGTGGCGGGCCGCGCTCAGGCCGGGGTACAGGGCGCCCAGCGTCGCGCCCACCAGGGTGATGCCACCGGCGATGGGCCACCACAGGGGTACTATCGTCATCGGCAGTGACGAGGGAACCAGGGTCCGGATCAACCACCACGCGCCAAAGCTCATGAGGATACCGAGTACCGTCCCGCCGATAGCCAGCACCAGAGCTTCGGCCAGGATAATCCGCAGGATAAAACTTCTCGATCCGCCCAGCGCCTTCAAAATACCGATTTCGCGGGTGCGCTGCAGCACAGCCATGTACATGGAAAGGCAGACCACCGCGAAGCCGATCACCACCCCGATTCCCATAACCACGTAGATGAATTCCGATAGCCCGGGTATATTGTTCACGCTGTACAAGGCGGTGATTTCATCCATGGTGTTCACCTTGAGGCCGGTGTTCTCTTCGATGTAGCGCACCACCGCGTCGGTATTGGCAGGGTCGTCCAGCTTGAGGTAGATCTGCGTGACGTAGGGGCCGCCGTTGCCCGCCACCTGCTGCAACGTCCTTAGGGGAACCACCACGCGCGCGAGTTTGCCGCCCTCGATAATACCCACTAAGTGCCACTGGTGGTTTTTCAGGGAAACCGTTGCCCCGATTTGGAGCTTCTTCTGCCGCGCATAGAGTTCATCCACCAGGATGTCGTCCGGGCCTCGCAAGCCATGGCCGGCGAGGTAGGTGAAGCCGCCGCTCATGGCATTGAACTGGTCCTGGTCGATGCCGGTGATGTAGAGCGGGAAGTCGATCGACTGGTTCATCACGCCCATGGCCAGCTTGACGTGCGGTACCTCATTCCGGAAGTACGGCAGGTACTTTTCCGGGACCGAGTCGGCGCTCGCGGTCATGGCGAGGGTGGTGCTGGATGCCCGCACCATGATATCGGCGCCCACGCCGCGGGCGCGGTCTTTCGCATCGCGCAGCATACCGGTGGCCAGGCCCTGCAGGGTCAGGATCAGGGTCACGGGAACGCCGATCAGCAGGAAGCTGAGCAGGCTGCGCATGGGCTTGTTCTTGAGGTTCTCGATAACCAGCTTGGTGGTCACTTCTTGGATCCTTTAGCGGGAGCGGGGGGAGGCGCGGCGGCCTTGGGGGCATTTGCCGGCGGCTGGCCGACCACCTGAAGGGTAGTGCCTTCCGGCTGGTCGAGCACGAACTCGTCGTCGGGAATTCCCTTGTTGATGTCCATCTTCACGATATCCAGGACCATGGCGTATTCGTCGCGCGGCCGGTTGATCTCGATGTGTTTGGGGAAGGGCACGTTGTCGTACGGATGCCACTGCGAGTAGCGGGCGTCGGTGAGGAGGTCGCCGGCCTCGTCGAAGATCATCTGGCGGGCCATCCGGAGGTCCAGGCGGCTGAACCAGACGGTGCGGCGGAGCTGCAACTGCCCGCTGGGAAGCTCGCGGACCTCGTGGACGATGTAGTAGGCGTTGTCCTCGTCGGTGAAGTTCTCCATCATGACCTTGTCGCTCTTGGTGTCGATGGGGCGCACCATGAGCGCATCCAGGAAATGCTGCGGCCGGAGGTTCTCGAGTTTATTCGGCGAGAGCTGTTCGATGGCGTTGCGGCCCACGATAAACCGCCCCTTGGAGGGAACGTAGAGCTTGAAATCGGCGCCATTGGAGACCATGTCGAAGGCCGTGCCGCGGATCACCGGATAGAGGCCGATGAGGCGTATGTCGGCCGGTTTGCGGAAGCGGATGTAGGCGCGGACGTCCTTGTACTCGGTGATGCGGTTCTTTTCCGCGCTGCCCAGGGCCGGGACCATATCCACCTCGGCGCTGAAATCGTGGATGGCCTCAT
>Ga0181516_10002066_pt1 | contig 14611 bp, 12 predicted proteins | sample PEATcosm2014_Bin_25_FD_121104 | JGI IMG/M metagenome (GOLD analysis project Ga0181516, IMG submission 121104) | Peatland microbial communities from MTU Mesocosm Facility, Houghton, MI, USA - PEATcosm2014_Bin01_10_metaG | ecosystem: Environmental > Terrestrial > Soil > Wetlands > Peat | place... | reverse complement strand
AGGATGCGCAGCCGGCCCCGGTCGCTGGCGGTGCGGAAGCCCAGCCCGCCCCGGAGCTGGCGCTCCACGGTGGCGGCGGTCAGCTCGCCGCTGTCCAGCCAGGTGGTGCCGGGACGGGTCCGGGCCAGGGACGGCAGCAGGATCGGGTAGTGGGTGCAGCCCAGGACCACCGTGTGCACCTCGAACGGGATCTGGTTCAGGTAGCGCCGGCACACCGCGTCGGTGATGGGGTCGTCCAGCCAGCCCTCCTCGGCGAAACCCACCAGCAGGGGGCAGGCCAGGCTGTGGATCGCCGCCGCGGGGTTCCGGCGGCGGATGGCGTCCTCGTAGGCGCCGCTCTGGATGGTGGCCAGGGTGCCGATCACCCCCACCGGCCCGGAGACGGCGGCGGCGGCCTCGGCGCCCGGCTCGATGACGCCGATGACCGGGCAGGGGGCCTGGGCCTGGAGCGCGGCCAGGCCGTGGGCGGAGGCGGTGTTGCAGGCGATGACCATGAGCTTGGGCTGGTGCCGGGCGAGGATGGCCCCCGCCTGCACGGTGTAGCGCTGGATGGTCGCGTGGGACTTGTCGCCGTAGGGCACCCGGGCGGTGTCGCCCAGGTAGACCAGGTCCTCTTCCGGCAGCAGCCGGCGCAGGGCCTTCACCACCGTCAGGCCGCCGATGCCGGAGTCGAACACGGCGATGGGGAGGTCGGCCCGGGCGGTGGTCATGCGGGCAGACGCCGGGCCAGGATGGCGATCCAGGCGCCCTCCTGCACCACCCGCAGGGGCTGGAAGCCGTAGGCGGCGAGGCTCACCAGGGCCTCGTCCTGGCGTTCGGCCAGGATCCCCGAAGCCACCAGGATGGCGCCGGGGGCCGCGATCTCGCCCATGCGCGGCAGCAGCTCCTGGATGGTCTCCAGCAGGATGTTGGCCAGGAGGGTGCGGTAGGGCCCGTCCACCCGCGGATCGTCCAGGACGCCGACGAAATGGCGGAAGGGCAGGGCGCCGCCCAGCAGGCCGGCGTTGAGTTCCAGGAAGTCGCCCATGGCCGGCCCGCAGTCCGGGTCGTGGTCGAAGGCGGTGACGTCCCGGGCGCCGCGCAGCCAGGCGGCCAGGGCCAGGATGCCGGTGCCGGCGCCGATGTCCAGGACCGGGTCGCGCAGCTCGCCCTGGTCGGCCAGGTCCTCCAGCAGCGCCATGCACAGCCGGGTGGTCTCGTGGCCGCCGGTGCCGAAGGCCAGGCCCGGGTTCACCACGATGGGGGTGCGGCCGGCGGGCGCCGGGCAGTCCTCCCACAGGGGGCGGATGAAGAAGGTCCGGCCCACCTCGATGGGGCCGAAGCCCTCCCGGCTCTTGGCCAGCCAGTCCTCGTCCGCGAAGGCCTCGGCCCGGAGCAGCCGGACCCCGGGGAAGGCCGCGAGGCCCGCCGGGTCGGGCAGGGCCAGGCCCGGCGGGAAGTAGGCGTAGAAGGCGAACGGCGCCTCCGCCTCCCGGTAGGTGGCGGTGCAGCCCTGGGTCGCGAGCCAGGCGTCCAGGGCTTCCCCGGACGCCTCCGGAACGGCCAGGAGCCAGCGCTGGTGGGGAGTTGCAGTTTCCATGGGTCCAGCCTACCAGGATCAGGGCTCGGTGCACTCCGGCATGCAGTCTTCCAGGTCGAGCCGCTTCATCTTCTCCAGGAAGGTGGTGCGCTTGAGGCCCAGCAGCTCCGCGGCCCGTTTCTTGTTGCCCCGGGTGACCTGCAGGCTCTGCAGCATGAGCTTCTTCTCCACGTCCGAGACCACCTGGTTGAGGTCCAGGCCCTCGGAGGGCAGGTCCATGGACGGCGGCGCGGCCGTCTCGGCGTTGAAGGCCGGGAAGTCCTGCATGGGCGGCAGGGCGTCCACGATCTCCTGGCCGTCCGGAAGCCGCTCGGTGAGGAAGGTGAAGTCGGTGCGGCTGAGCACCGGCCGGTCGCCCGATAAGATGATGGCGCGCTCGATGGCGTTCTCCAGCTGCCGCACGTTGCCGCCCCAGGGCATGGCCATGAGCAGGGAGTCCACGGACGGATGCAGGGCCTTGGGGTAGAGCCCGTGCTCCCGGGCCTTGCGGTTGAGGAAATGCTGGGCCAGGAAGGGGATCTCCTCCCGGCGCGCGCGCAGGGGCGGCAGGGTGATGGGCACCACCTCCAGGCGGTAGAACAGGTCCTCCCGGAAGCCGCCGTCCTGGACCCGCTGCCAGAGATCCAGGTTGGTGGCGGCGATCACCCGCACCTCCACCTTCACCGGGGCGCCGCCGCCCAGGGGCTGGACCTCCCGCTCCTGGAGCACCCGCAGCAGGCGCACCTGGACGCTCAGGGGCATGGTGCTCACCTCGTCCAGGAAGATGGTTCCGCCGTGGGCCTCCCGGAACTTGCCCGGGGCGTCCTTGCGGGCGTCGGTGAAGGCGCCCTTGGTGTAGCCGAACAGCTCCGACTCGATGAGGTTGTCCGGGATGGCGCCGCAGTGCACCGGCACGAAGGGCTGGGCCCGCTGCTGGCTCATGTGGTGGATGGCCTGGGCGATGACCTCCTTGCCGGTGCCGCTTTCGCCCAGCAGCAGGACCGTGGCCCGGGTGGCCGCGGCGGCCCGGGCCTTGGCCAGGACCTCCTGCATGGCCGCGCCGATGCCCACCAGGCCCAGGGCCAGCCCCTGGGACACCGACAGGGGCACCTGGGACGGGGGCGCGGGGCGGAGCCCGGGCAGCGGCGGAGCGTCCCGGAACAGGCTCCAGCGCACCGACCCCAGGGCGCTCCAGCGGGCCAGGGTCTCGGCGCCCAGCGGGGCGCCCTCGGGCAGCAGCAGGAGGATGGGCAGGGCGCCCACCTCCGCGGTGAGCCTGACCAGGACCGGGTCGGGACCGGGCTGGGCGGCGGTGATCACCCACAGGTCCGCATCCCGGGGCGGCAGGCTGGGCTGCGAGCCGCGGTCCAGCGTGATTTCCCATGCGCCCGCCCAGCGATGCTCCAGGCCCTGGGTGGGTTCGCCCAGGGTGGACCAGTGCAGTCGGGATGGAAGGGTCATGGTCATCTTCTGGCTATCTTTTGGCTGTAGACAGCCTAGATCGTGGAATGAAAGGGTCAAGTCAAAAACATGACACACCTATGGCGGATAAGCCAGCGGGCACAGGGACCGGGACCGGTATTCTTCGTGGCGACCCCCTCGCGTTCATGGGGCTCTTCCCAACCGTCCCGTACGCTTCCATCCTGGTTTCCAACCTGGAGGCCCGCCTTGAAGACCTTGCCGATGCTCGCTCTGGCGCTCCTGGCCCAGCCCCTCGCGGCCCAGGCCTGGGACCTGCGCCTGGAAGCCCCCTTCCCCAAGGGCCAGAGCCTGCCCGCCACCACCATCCAGGGCGCCGACGTGTCGGGCGGCCTGGACACCGGCCAGGGCGTGATCTTCACCGTGGGCCACCGGATCATGCGGGTGAACCCGGTGCTCAAGTTCGAATGGACCGCCGAGCTCTCGCAGCTGCAGGCCAGCGGCCAGATCCACCAGGGGCAGGCCGGCGCCGGCAGCCGGCTGAGCCAGTCCGGGATCGGCGGGGGGGTCAACGCCCAGTTCTGGGTGCCGTTCACCGGGGTCGCCGGCGAGCTGGGGCTGCTGGGCCGGCTCCAGTCCTACCGCTACGAAGGCGCGGGCGCGGCCCGGACCGGGACCATCCTGCGGCCGTGGCTGCGGACGGGCCTGCGCTGGAACCTCCCGGTCCCCGGCATCGACTCCTACCTTGCCGCCAGCTACCAGCTGGCCATCCTCCGGGACCAGCCGACGCAGCAAAATTCGGCCCCGACGCTCCCCTCGTACCTGTCCGCCCAGGGCGCCGGCCAGGAATTCGACCGCCTGTGGACCGTCGGGGTGGGCGTCACCTTCTAACGTGTTCCGACCCAGCGTTCGCTTTGAGTAAGTTCCGGCCTTTCGCTGCGCTCATAGGAGATGACTGATCTTTACGGTCAAGCCGGGGCCGACCGCTGGTACTCGTTCGGCCGGGAGGAACCTTTGGTCACGTCGCTACACCCCTGCACGGATTGGCTTCCTATCCATGCGGGCCAAATGAATTTCATAAACCACACCCCCTTTCCCGCCCTCGCCTTCTATGGCCTGTCGTCCGACAGCGAGTCCTTCCATGTGGTCGTCCTCCGTCAGACCTTTACCTTCGCTGCGGGTGCTTTGAAATTAGGAACTGGATCGCCCAGAAGCAACTCGCTGACAACTGCATCGCCATTGCGGTGGGTCCGGCTGCTGCCCTCCTGGCAGTCCCAATGGCCTATCGCGGGGGGATACAAGAAATCAATCGCGGCGCGCCTCTTCAACCGCCTTCGCGCCCACCAGCGCTAAAGGTAGACATTCCCCGGACAGGCGACCAAGGGATCGTTCTTCCGGGAAGGAAAGTCGTGTATGTGGAGGTCATCGCCGAAGCGCCGATTTCCGGTTCCAGCCGCGGAGCCCATAGGGCCAGTGCCAACAAACATCTTGCAGAGCAGATGCGTCAAGATCCCGCCTTTGCCGAGAAGATGAACAAGGAACTTGGAACAGATGTCTTAAAACACATGGAATCCGGCAAGAATGGACTTAGAAACCCATCAGGCACCGAATGGCATCATCCGAAAGGGGATCCGAACAAGATGTGGCTGTTGCGGCGCAGTACCCACCGTGATCCAATACCTCAGGGTATGCTGCACAAGGGAGGAAGCGGTGGTTATGCTGATTTTTATGGAGACTAGTTGATGGATTACCAGAAGATTCGCTCAAACACCTTGATCCATGTAAAAATCCTCGGCTATGAATTACCAGCAGATCTACCACTGCTTGATGACCGATCTGCCCTCAGGAGCACTGAGGAGATCCAGGACCGTGCACTTGCTCTGCATGCATTGATTGCTGTTTCGTATGGTTTCAACCGAGAAAAAGCACTGAAATGGATCAATCGGGAATCTCTGAACAAGGCCCTTACCAACGACGAAGTCAACTTTCTTAATGCTGACAACCATCGCCAGGACTCGATCAAACGCCAGGTGGAAACGCTGTACGCCTTTGCCTGGGCATTCGGGCTGTTCAACGAGCTGGACTTCGAAAAGGAATGCCCGAACACACTGGTATCCTTGTACCCCAACCTCAAAGCCGATGAAACGTCAGTCGGATTCAGAAAACAGACAGTCCTCAGATCGATAGACGACATTGTTGCCGCATGCGATTTGGCTTTTGTCTTGCACTGGTCCGTCAATCAGGCGGCAGTTGAAGGAGAGCCCGTCCCCGGGAAGGTGCCCCCTTACGTCATAATGGAGCGTCGGCGCGCGCTTGAATGGATGCTGTCTCCGGAAGATTGGGATCAGTTTTCACTGGATACCTGATGGTAATGCCGATTGCCGCATGCCGCAATTCAAGAGGTATGGAGTTTACGATAGAGCCGGAGGGCGTTCCAGGTGAGCTTGGAACATAAACCTACAAACGGTTGACTGGTTTTGGAGCGAAAGGTGTCCGTGAAGTAGCGTTCGGACGTCCGGAATCCCGAGCGCATGCAGCTTTCCGTGCCTGCCCCCCGTGCCGCCCCGCTTTGGGGAGATCCGGACCGAAGCGCAGCGGAGGTCCGGATCTTACCCAAAGCGAACGCCGGGTCGGAACCCGCCCGACCGTCACTCCGGACAGGCTCCTAATGACGACGGCGGCGGAGGTAGGCGTAGATGAGGGATGCCACCGGCGGCAGGCAGGCCAGGGGCGCCAGGGCGAACCAGCGCCACCCGGGCAGGCGGCGGAACAGGTCCGGGAGCAGCCTGGGGCCGCGGTGGATCACCCGGGAGCGGGTGTCGAACCCGTGCAGCTCGCCGTCCAGGAACAGTCCCGCGAACTCCGGCGCCACGTGCAGCAGCTCCGGGTTCTGGAACGGGAAGGACACCACCAGCCCGTCCTGGTCCCGCTTCTGGATCCAGTCCACCATGCCGCGGCAGGCGGCGCTCTCGGCGTCGTACACCAGCAGGTAGGGCGCCAGGGGCCGGTTCAGACCAGGAGGGTCTGCGGGGCTCCCAGAAGGGTCCGCGCCCATTCCACGGCGGGTTTCACTCCCTTTGGAGGCTCCAGAGCCTTCTTGTAGCATTGCAGCTCCCCTTCATGGTTGACGACGAAGTCGGCTTCTTCCAGATAGGTCGCTACCGGGAGCCGGGCGGTGGCGGCTGCGCTGAGCGGTCCCGGGAAGGGCTCCAGGACCAGGCTGAACGGTACGGTCTCCAGGATCCGCTCCAGCGTGCGGGTTTCCCCTTCGCTGGAGAACTCGGCGTCGTGCAGGAGCACCACCGCGCGCACCTCGCCGGCGCCGATCCGCCGCTGCAGCTCATCCAGCTGCCCGAACCGGTAGCCCCGCTCGCTGCACCCGCGGCGGTTGAAGATGCCGTCGGCGCTGGGCTGGAGCTTGGGGAAGCGGATGGGGTAGGTGCACTCCCCGCTGCCGAACAGCAGGTCCGGGGCGGAAGCCAGCTCGCCGAACCGCTGGGCCGCGTCGCAGCCGAAGGTCCCCTGGAGCACCACGGCCACGGGGCCGGCCTCCTGGAACGCCGCGGCCACCTGCTCCCCCGAGGCCGGCGCGCCCCGGAGTGCGGGCTGCAGCGCCCGGGCGGCAGGCTCCAGGTCGTAGCGGCGGTAGCCGTAGCGCTCGTGGTCGAACATGAAGCTGGAGGCGGGCCGGCCCGCCTGGGGCCGGGGCCGGAAGCGCCACACCCGGTTCTGGTCCACGTCGGCCCAGATGGGGTTGGCCATGGCCGAGCGGCGGCTGATGGTGGGCACCGGCTTCAGGTACCAGACCCGCTTGTTGAAGCGGAAGTCCCGGCTGGTGAGGGCGCCCACGGGACAGAGGTCCACCACGTTGCCGGCCAGGGGGTTCTCGTCCATGGACCGCCCGGCGTAGCTGGTGACCTCCAGCTCCGCGCCCCGGTTGGCCACGGTCAGCTCGAAAGTCCCGGACACCTCCTGGGTGAAACGGATGCAGCGGGTGCAATGGATGCAGCGGTTCTTGTCGATGACGATCTTCGCGCCGAGGTCTTCGTAGCGGTAGCGGCGCTTGGGCTCCACCATCCGGCTGTCGCCGCTGCCGAACTGGTAGCTGTAGTCCTGGAGCCGGCACTCCCCGGCCTGGTCGCAGATGGGGCAGTCCAGGGGGTGGTTCATGAGCAGGAATTCCATCACTCCGGCCCGGGCATCGGTCACGGCGGGGGAGTTGGTGAACACCTCCTGGCCGTCCTGGGCCAAGGTCGTGCAGGAAGTGGCCAGCTTGGGCTGACCCTTGAGTTCCACCATGCACATCCGGCAGGTGGCCACCGGCGAGAGCGCCGGATGGTAGCAGTAGTGCGGAATGTCGAATCCGGCCCGGGCGCAGGCATCCAGCAGCAGCGTGCCGGGCTCCACGGTGATCTCGATGTTGTTGATCTTCAGGTTAGGCATGGGCCCTTTCGCTTCACAGGCTCCAATATGATGCAGCCACCGGAAGGGTGCAATCATGATTATTTAATATCGAGTGGTTCCAGCCTCGGGTCAAGGCTGTCCGGGCGGCCCCACCAGGCAGTTCCGGCAGAAATTCAGGAAGTCGGTCAAGTTGGGGATATCCACCCGAACCCCCGAAGGCACGACGTTGGTGATGACGATCCGTTCCCGCAGTTCCCCGCAGGCCTCGATGGAGAACACGAACCAGGCGAACCGGTCGGATTCCGAGGACAGGTTGACCGAGACGATGCGGGTTTCGAAAAACAGCTGGGGCCGGGTTTCGGTGTCCTGGATGACCTGCCAGCTGGGGAAATGGGCGCGCTTGACGAACGCCTCCTTGAGCTCATCCAGGGTGTGCTGGATCGTGAACTGGACTTCCACCTGAACATCCATGGCGCCTCCATCTACCATCCCATCGGCAAGTCCGGCGGCAACGTTGAATTCGGTCGGCGCCGGGAGGTACGAGCTCCCGCACGGGGCTTGTCTATGAAACAATGACACTTTGCGGGGAAAGTTATGCCCACGGCGTTGTTATCGGTCTATGACAAAAAAGGCATGCTGCCGTTGGCCAAGGGCTTGAATGCACTGGGCTGGGAGCTGCTGGCCACGGGCGGGACCCTCAAGGCGCTCCAGGAGGCCGGGGTCGAGGTCAAGGAAGTGGCCGAGCACACCGGGGCCCCGGAATGCTTCGGCGGGCGGGTCAAGACCCTGCACCCGCGCATCCACGGCGGGCTGCTGTTCCGCCGGGAAGCGCCGGACCACGTGGCCGACGCGGCGCGCCTGGGCATCGAGCCCATCGACCTGGTGGTGGTGAACCTCTACCCGTTCGAGGCCACCATCGCCCGCCCCGGGAGCACCTTCGAGGAGTGCATCGAGCAGATCGACATCGGCGGCCCGGCCATGCTGCGCTCCGCCTCCAAGAACCACGCGTCGGTGACGGTGCTCACCGACCCGGCCCAGTACGGGGGCTTCCTGGCCCGGCTCACCGAGGGCACCTGGTCCCTGGAGGACCGGAAGGCCTGCGCCCTGGCGGCCTTCCAGCGCACCGCCGCCTACGACGCGGCCATCAGCGCCTGGATGGCCGGGAGCCTGGCGGAGCCCACCGAGGGAGCCCTGCCCGAGCGCCTGAGCCTGGGGCTCGAATTCAGCCGCTCCCTGCGCTACGGCGAGAACCCGCACCAGGGCGCGGGCTTCTACGTGCGTCCCGGGGCCAGGGCCGAGGGCTTCTCCGCCTGCCGCCAGCTCCAGGGCAAGGAGCTGAGCTTCAACAACCTGCTGGACGTGGACACCGCGGCGCGGCTGGTGTTCCAGTGCAAGGCGCCGTCCGCGGTGATCGTCAAGCACAACAACCCCTGCGGGGTGGGCCGGGGCTCCCATGTGCTGGAGGCCCTGCTCAAGGCCCAGGCCGGGGATCCCGTCGCCGCCTTCGGCGGCATCGTCGCGTTCAACCGGCCCATCGGGGTGGAGGTGGCCCAGGCCATGCTCCAGACCTTCTGGGAGGTGATCCTGGCCCCGGGCTTCGCCCCGGAGGCCCTGGCCCTGCTCTCGGCCAAGAAGCAGGTGCGGATCCTGGAGACCCCCAGCGACTGGCCGCTGTCCGCCCAGGGCCTGGACCTGCGCACCATCGGCGGCGGGTTCCTGCTGCAGCGGCCGGACAGCGCCTGCACCCCGGTGGAGCAGTGGCAGGTGAAGGCCACCGGCCGCGGCCCCTGGCCCCTGGTGGAGGACATGGTCCTGGCCGAGACCGTGGCCAAGGCCGTGAAATCCAACGCCATCGTCCTGGTCAAGGACGGGGGCACCGTGGGCATCGGCGCCGGCCAGATGAGCCGGGTGGACGCGGTGGAGATCGCCTGCCGCAAGGCCGGGGAGCGGGCCCGGGGCTCCATCCTGGGCTCCGACGCCTTCTTCCCCTTCGCCGACGACCTGGAACTGGCCGCCCGTTCGGGGGTGACCGCCTTCATCGAGCCCGGCGGCTCCCTGCGCGACAAGGAAGTGATCCAGGCCGCCCAGAGGCTCGGCGTCTGGCTGTTCTTCACCGGCACCCGCCACTTCCGGCACTAACCCCACCCAGCAAGGAAAGCAGAATTCATGCAAACTTCCGACATCCGCAAGCGTTTCCTGGACTTCTTCGCCGCCCGCGGGCACCGCGTGGTGCCCTCCAGTTCCGTGGTGGGACCGGCCGACGATCCCACCGTGATGTGGACCAACGCCGGCATGGTGCAGTTCAAGGACGTGTTCCTGGGCAAGGAGAAGCGGGACTACACCCGGGCCGTCACCACCCAGAAATGCCTGCGCGCCGGCGGCAAGCACAACGACCTGGACCAGGTCGGCTTCACCGCCCGCCACCACACCTTCTTCGAGATGCTGGGCAACTTCAGCTTCGGCGACTACTTCAAGGCCGACGCCATCCGCTATGCCTGGGACTTCCTCACCGGGAGCGTGGACCAGGGCGGGCTGGGGCTGGACCCCGCGCGCCTCTGGGTGTCGGTGTTCGAGGGCGCCGACGGCATCGCCGCCGACACCGAGGCCGAGGACCTGTGGCTCAAGGTCGGCGTGCCCAGGGACCGCCTGGTGCGCTTCGGCAAGAAGGACAACTTCTGGCAGATGGGCGACACCGGCCCCTGCGGCCCCTGCAGCGAGATCCACTACGACCGGGGCCCCCAGTACGCGGGCGACGCCACCCCCAACGGCGAAGGGGACCGGGTCATGGAGATCTGGAACCTGGTGTTCATGCAGTACGACCGCGACCAGGGCGGCGTCATGAAGCCGCTGCCCCGGCCCAGCATCGACACCGGCATGGGCCTGGAGCGGGTGACCTCGATCATCCAGGGGGTGGACAGCAACTACGAGATCGACCTGTTCCGGCCCATCTTCCAGGCGATCTGGAAGCTGGCCAAGGTGGAACCCGCCCAGCGCCTTGAAACCACCAACCGCACCGCCTCCCAGGTCATCGCCGACCACATCCGCGCCGCCACCTTCATGATCTACGACGGCATCGTGCCCTCCAACGAGGGCCGGGGCTACGTCCTGCGCAAGATCATCCGCCGGGCCCTGCGCTTCGGCCGCAAGCTGGGCATCGAGGGCCGGTTCTTCGCCGAACTGGCCCCTTCGGTGTTCCTGGCCATGGGCGACGCCTATCCGGAGCTGGAGGCTGAGCTGAACCGCACCATGAAGGTCCTGGCCCGGGAGGAGGGGCAGTTCTCCCTGACCCTCACCATGGGGCTCAAGCACCTGGAAGCCCTGGACACCAGCGCCGGCGCCCTGCCCGGGGCGGAGATCTTCAAGCTCTACGACACCTTCGGCTTCCCCGTGGACCTGGTGGAGGACTGGTGCCGGGAGCGCGGCCTGGCCTGCGACCTGGCCGGGTTCCACGCCGAGCTGGCCGAGCAGAAGGCCAAGAGCCGTTCGGCCATGAAGGTCCACGACATCCGCCTGGGCGGCGACCTGGCGGCCCTGGCCGACATGCGGGCCACCGCCTTCCTGGGCTACGAGGCCACCGACGCCCAGGGCAAGGTGGTCGCCCTGTTCGACCGGGGGCAGAAGCGCGTGAAGGAACTCTCCGGCCAGGGCTTCGTGCTGCTGGACCACACCCCGTTCTATGCCCAGGGCGGCGGCCAGGTGGGCGACACCGGCACCCTCAAGGCCGAAGGCCTGGTGGCCCAGGTCACCGACTGCACCGCCCCCGCGCCCCGGCGCCACCTGCACCACGTGACCGTCACCGGCGCCCGCGCCCTGCGCGAAGGGGAGACCGTGCTGGCCTCCGTGGACGTCGAGCGGCGGGCCCGGATCCGGGCCCACCACACCGCCACCCATCTGCTGCATGCGGCCCTGCGCGAGGTCCTGGGCACCCACGTCAAGCAGGCCGGATCGGTGGTGGACGCCGACCGGCTGCGCTTCGACTTCAACCACTTCGCCCCCCTGGAGCCGGAGCAGGTGGCCGAAGTGGAGCGGCTGGTCAACGAGCAGACCCTGGGAGCCTTCCGCACCACCAGCCAGCAGATGCCCATCGAGGAGGCCCTGGCCGCCGGCGCCATGGCGCTGTTCGGCGAGAAGTACGGGGACACGGTGCGGGTGGTGACGGTGCCCGGGTTCTCCCGGGAGCTGTGCGGCGGCACCCACGTGGCCAACACCGGCGAGATCGGCCTGGTGAAGATCGTCGCGGAAGCGGCCGTGGCCGCCGGGGTGCGGCGGCTGGAGGCGGTGGCGGGCGCCGCGGCGCTGGGCCGGCTCCAGGAGGACGAGCACCTGCTGGCCGCCCTGAGCCGCCAGGCCAACACGCCCCGGGAAAAGCTGGGCGGCCTCCTGGCCGGCAAGGAACTGCGCATCCAGCAGCTGGAAAAGGAGCTGAAGGAGGCCAAGCTCAAGGCCGCCAGCGGCGGCGGCGCCGCCGAGCAGATGGAGACGGTGAACGGCCTGACCCTGGTGACCATGTCCGTGGAGGGCATCGACGGGCCGGCCCTGCGGGAGATGATGGACCAGTGCCGGACCCGCAACCGCAGCGCCGTCATCGCGCTGGCCTCCAGGCTGGGCGAGGACAAGCTGGCCATCCTGGTGAGCGTCAGCCTGGACCTGGTGGCCCGGGCCGACGCCGGGGCGCTGCTCAAGGTCATGGCCCCCCATGTGGACGGCCGGGGCGGCGGCAGGAAGGAGCTGGCCCAGGGCGGCGGCACCCGGCCCGCGGGGCTGCCCGCGGCCTTCGCGGCCCTGAAGGCGGCGCTGGACTAGGGTCAGCGCACCATCCCGATGTAGGCCAGCCACAGGGCCGGCCCGTAGAACACCACCACCGGGGTGGCCAGGGCCAGGGCGCAGCCGAACGGGAGCATGGTCTGCCCGCCGGCCTTGCGGGTGATGAGCAGGGGCAGTCCCACCGCGCTGCCCAGCAGGGCGCCGCCGAACAGGATGCCCAGCATCGGGGCCCAGCCCCAGAAGGCGCCGAGCCAGGCCAGCATCTTGAAGTCGCCCATGCCGATGCCGTCGGTCTTGCGCACCAGCTTGTAGACCAGGTTCAGCCCCATCGGAACCCCGTAGCCCACCGCCAGCCCCAGCAGGCTGGACTGCCAGGACACCGGGTGGCCCAGCAGGTGCCAGGCCGGGGCCGGCTGCAGGCCGTTGGCGAAGGTCTCCACCTGCAGGATGGCGAACCCGTTGGTGCACACGGAGGTCATGTGCCAGGGCCAGAGCAGCTGGGGCACGGTGAACAGGAGGCCGAGCCCCATGAGCGGGAACTGCACCCCGTCCGGCAGGATGAACTCGGTGAGGTCGGTGAAGAACAGCACGATGAGGGCGAAGCCGCAGACCACCCCCTTGACCCAGATGAGCGTGCCGAACGGCAGGACCCAGCACGACCCGGCCAGCAGCAGCCCACCCAGGAGCTCCACCAGGGGATAGCGCACCGGGATGCGCCAGCCGCAGTGGGCGCACCGGCCCCGCAGCCACAGCCAGCTCACCAGGGGGATGTTGTGCCAGGGCCGGATGCGGGTCTTGCAGCTCGGGCAGTGGCTGGGCCGGGTGACCACGTCGCGCTCGGCTGCGTCCTCCTGGGGCAGGCGGTGGACCAGCACGTTGCCGAAGGAGCCCAGGACCAGGCCGAAGGGGGCGAGCAGCAGCGACAGGACCCAGGTGGGAAAATCGAAGATGGGCATGCAGCAAGCATAGCTGACCTGCCGGGTCCCGGGCCGCCGCCCGAGGGTTTTTCGCTGCGGCGCCGGGATCTAAAATACAATCGTCCTGGAGCACATCATGAAAGCATTCCTGAAGGCAGTCGCGCTTTGCCTGGCCGGTGCGGCCGCGGTCCTGGGGGCGCCCAAGCCCAGAGTGAAGATCGACACCAGCTACGGCCCTTTCGTGGTGGAACTGGAGCCGGACCTGGCGCCGGTGACCGTCGCCAACTTCCTCCAGTACGTGCATGAGGGATTCTACAGCGACACCATCTTCCACCGGGTGATCCAGGGCTTCATGGTGCAGGGCGGCGGGCTGCTCAAGGACCTGACGGCAAAGCCCACCCATGCCGCCATCATCGACGAGGCGCGGGACAGCTTCAAGGGCGGCCTCAAGAACGTGCGGGGCACCGTGGCCATGGCCCGGACCGACGCCCCCGCCAGCGCCTCCGCCCAGTTCTTCATCAACACCTCCGACAACCCCAACCTCGACCCCGGCGACGCTCCCGGGCAGGACGGCTATTGCGCCTTCGGGCGGGTGGTCTCGGGCATGGCGGTGGTGGACAAGATCGAGAAGGTCCACACGGTGTGGTACCACGGGACGCCCAACGTGCCCGAGTATCCCGTGCGCATCAAGTCCGCGGAACTGCTGGTCCAGGAGTAGAGCAATGGCGCAATTCGATCTCATCGTCATCGGTTCCGGCCCCGGCGGCTACATCGCCGCCATCCGGGGCGCGCAGCTGGGCCTGGCCACGGCCATCGTGGAACGGGATCCCGCCGGGCTCGGCGGCACCTGCCTGCGGCGCGGCTGCATTCCCGCCAAGACCTGGCTGGAGACCGCGCACCGGTTCGGGCATATGGCCGACCTGGCCGAGTTCGGCATCGCCGGCGTGGACACCACCCGCATGCGGGCGGACCTGGCGGCCATCGTCAAGCGCAAGAACCGGATCGTGCTCAAGAACGGCAAGGGCGTCGAGTTCCTCATGAAGAAGAACAAGATCACCGTGCTCAAGGGCAGCGCGAAGCTGCTGGGCGGCGGCCGGGTGGAAGTGGCCGGGGACGGGGTGGAGGTCCACGGCGCCGCGAAGATCATCCTCGCCACCGGCTCCGTGCCCCGGGAAATGCCGGGGATGGAGACGGACGGAGTGCGGGTGCTGAACAGCGACCACATCCTGGACCTGGCCGAACTGCCCAGCCACCTGGTGATCCTGGGCGCCGGCGCCATCGGGGTGGAATTCGCTTCGGTGTTCAGCCGCCTGGGCGCCAAGGTGACCCTGGTGGAGCTCATGGACCGCATCCTGCCCGTCGAGGACGCCGCCATGGGCGAGGAGCTGGCCAGGATCTTCACCAAGCAGCACAAGATGGACATCCGGGTGAAGACGAAGATCGCCGCCGTGGAGCGCTTCCCGGACCGGGTGGTCTGCACCCTGGAAGGGGACAAGCCCGGGGTGGTGGAATGCTCGCACCTGCTGGTGGCGGTGGGCCGGGGGCCGGT
>Ga0181516_10002065_pt1 | contig 14617 bp, 11 predicted proteins | sample PEATcosm2014_Bin_25_FD_121104 | JGI IMG/M metagenome (GOLD analysis project Ga0181516, IMG submission 121104) | Peatland microbial communities from MTU Mesocosm Facility, Houghton, MI, USA - PEATcosm2014_Bin01_10_metaG | ecosystem: Environmental > Terrestrial > Soil > Wetlands > Peat | place... | reverse complement strand
TGGGCTGAGCCTTGCTGTGGTCACCGAGGTTGTGGGCCAGACACGGCTCACTCTCGAATTTACCGGGCAGGCCAATCATGCAGGCACAACGCCGATGCGACTGCGCCACGATGCGCTGGCTGCTGCCGCCGAATGGATCGCACACGTCGAGTCGATCGCGCTGGCCACCGATGGACTGGTCGCCACGGTGGGCAAGGTTACTGTCGAACCCAATGCCGGCAACGTCGTTCCGGGAAAAGCGCTGGTTAGCCTCGATGTGCGGCACGCACGCGATGCCACCCGCACTGCAGCCGTTGAGAAACTAATCGAAAAAGCAAACGCAATCGCAGATCGTCGCTGCGTGGCACTGCAGCGCACAGACCAGTTGAACCAGCCGGCTGTGCCCATGGACGAGCGCCTGACTTCGTTTTTAGCCGACGCAATCGAAGCGGCTGGGATGCCTGTTAAGCACATGCCCAGCGGCGCCGGCCACGATGCCATGGTGATGGCCGGTCGCGTACCCACCGCGATGCTCTTCCTCCGCAGTCCCGGAGGCATTAGCCACCACCCCGCCGAATCCGTGCTTGAAGAGGACGTGGAGGCCGCTTTGCACGTGGGCCGCAAATTTCTTGAGCGACTGACCGCGACGATTCGTTAGAATCGAACAACGCAATTCCCTGCGAGGTTACAAATGCACCACCTCGGATTAACGCGAAGCAGCTTCAAACCGGATCACCTGCTTCAGACTCCCGACACATTCATCCGCACGCCTCTTCCCGGCGCCGAGGGCGTGGAGTTCGTGATCCATGCCGCGCCGCAGCTGGGCGCGCGTTTCACGCAAATGACCGCCGAGTTCGCTGCCGGAGGAACATTGGGGCCGGCGCCGACGCAGCGTTTCGTCTATGTCCTCAAGGGAAAGTTGGAGTTGAAGGCCGGCGGAAAATCGCACATCCTCTCTCCCGGCGGCTATGCCTACCTGCCTCATGCCACGCCGCACACGGTGCGCGCGAAGTCCGTCTCGCGCGCGGCAATCATTGAGAAACCGTATGAGCCGCTGGCCGGCGCAGCGGCAGCGAAGATTGTGGTGGGCAAGGAATCCGATGTCTCGCCAGTGGCGCTTATGGGCGACGAGTCGTTGCGCGTCCGCTCCCTTATGCCTGACGGACCACCCTACGATTTCGCCGTGAACACCATGACCTATGATCCCGGTGCGGCGCTCCGCATGGTGGAGGTTCACGTGATGGAACACGGCCTGCTAATGCTGGAAGGCGGCGGCGTCTACCGCCTGGGTGACTCCTGGTATCCGGTCGAGGCCGGCGATTTCATCTGGATGGGTGCTTACTGTCCGCAATGGTTTGGCGCGCTTGGTAAACACCCCGCCAAATATCTCATTTACAAAGACTGGCGCCGTCATCCGCTGGGAGCATGAAAATGAGCACCCGTCCGCAACTCACAATCGACTCGCTCATCCTGGAATTGTTGTCCCTCGGTCAGATCTCCGAGGCCGAGCCGCCGGTGGTGACGCGCGTCGTCTTCAGCGAAGCCGACATGCGCGGCCGCGCCTACGTAAAGAGTCTCTGCGCGAGCGCGGGATTGACGATCAAGCAAGATGCAATCGGAAATACCTTTGCCCGCTGGCAAGGCAGCGATCCTGAACTTGCGCCCATCGGTACCGGTTCGCACATCGACGCGATTCCGAATGCGGGCTTATACGACGGATGTGTCGGCGTGCTTGGCGGCCTTGAAGCGATTCGCGTTTTGCAGAAGCTCGGCTTCAAGCCACGAAGATCGATCGAACTGGTGATCTTCACGTCGGAGGAGCCAACCCGCTTCGGCATCGGTTGTCTCGGCAGCCGCATGATGGCTAGCGTACTCTCGCCGAAACAGGCGCTGGCGCTGCGAGACAAGGAGGGCCGCGGGATTGATGAGTTGCGCACAGAGGCCGGGTTCACCGGCGCGCTCGAGTCCGTCGCGGTTCCAATGGGACGCTTCCATCAGTTTGTCGAATTGCATATCGAACAGGGGCCTTATCTCGAACAGGAAGGCCTCGATGTGGGTCTGGTCACGCACATTGCCGCGCCGGCCAGCCAGCGCATTGTGATCGAGGGCGAGGGCGGACACGCCGGCGGCAAGCTGATGCCCGGACGCAAGGATGCGCTTGCGGCCGCGGCAGAGCTGATTCTGGTCCTTGAAGCCGCGGCAAAATCAACGGGCGCCATCGACACCGTTGCCACCGTGGGCGTTTGCGACGTTTTTCCCGGCGCCGTGAACAGTATCCCCTCGCGCGCGATGATTACAACCGATATTCGCGACATTGACCGCGGCCGCCGAGATGGCGTTCTGGCCGCTCTTGCCACTGCAACTGAAGAAGTAAGCACACGCCGGGGCGTAACCATCACCACGGAATTGATCAACGCCGATCCGCCCACAGTCTGCGATCCAGGAATTCTGGCCGCGCTTGAGGCCTCGGCACTCGACGCCGGCAAGACGTACAAGAAGATGGTGGCCCGCGCCTATCATGACTCTTCCTTCGTCTCCTGCATTGCGCCCACGGCCATGCTCTTCATTCCCTGCCGCGGCGGAGTGAGCCACCGTCCCGACGAATACTCTTCGCCGGAGTGGATCGGCAGCGGCGTACACGTGCTGGCCCGAACACTGGCCCGGCTGGCCGAATGATGCTCCCGCTTTGAAACTTGGCCGCGCCGTTGTATGCTATGCCTCAACCCGTGTAGCGATTGCGGCTTCTCTAACCATGAGCACGAAGACGACAACCCGCATCGTTGGCGCCTCCGCTCCCCGCAAGGAAGGGGCAGACAAGTTGCTGGGCCGCGCCAGCTATATAGACGACATCGTGCGCGAGGGCATGTGGTACGGATCCACGGTCCGCAGCACAATTCCACGAGGTCTCATTCGCTCCATAGGTTTTGACCGACGAATCGACTGGGATGAATTCACTGTCGTCACCGCGGCTGATATTCCTGGGGAGAATCATATCCAACTCATTGTGGCCGACCAGCCGTGCCTGGCCGATGGACAGGTGAACCATTGCGACGAAGCAATCCTTCTGCTCGCCCACCCTGACAAGCACAAGCTGCGCGAGGCAGTGGACGCCGTACACATCGAATACGATGCCATGCCTCCGGTCTTCACGATCGAAGAGAGCGAGCGCCAGGATCAGGTTGTATGGGGCAAGGACAACCTGCTCAAGAGCTTCCTGCTCGAAAAAGGCAACGTGGACATTGCCTGGGAAGGCGCAGCGCATATTGTCGAAGGCGAGTATCGCACCGGCGCGCAGGAACATCTTTACATTGAAAACAACGGCATCATCGCCGAGTGGAGTGCGGAAAAAGGCGTCAAAGTGTGGGGTTCGCTCCAGTGTCCCTACTATGTGCATAAGACGCTGATCAAGATCTTCGATCTTCCCGATGACAAAGTGCGCGTGGTGCAGACCGAGACCGGCGGAGCGTTTGGCGGCAAGGAAGATTATCCTTCAACGCTCGCCTCGCACGCGGCTTTGCTGGCCATGAAGAGCGGACATCCGGTCAAGATGGTTTACGACCGCATGGAAGACCTGGCCGCAACCACGAAGCGCCATCCTTCGCGCACACGTCATCGCACCGCGCTCGACATAGACGGAAAGCTGCTGGCCATGGAGATTGACCTGGCGACGGACGGCGGTGCGTATGCAACGCTCTCCTCCACCGTGCTTTCACGCGCCAGTCTGCATGCGGCCGGACCGTATTCATGTCCGAACATCCGCATCCATGCAAAATCCTGGGCAACCAACAATGTTCCCTACGGCGCGTTTCGCGGCTTCGGCGCACCGCAGGCCATCTTTGCGCTTGAGCGGCACATGGACGAAATTGCTGCAGCCATCGGGATCGATCCCGTAGAGCTGCGGCGAAGAAATTTTCTCCACACGGGTGACACAACGGCGACAGAACAATTGATGCGCGAGCCCGTGATCATGGACCAGTTGCTCGAACGCGCGCTTAAGGAAAGCGACTATCACGCGCGGCGCGCGCGGTTTGCACGCGAGAATCCATTCAGCGCGGTCAAGCGCGGTATCGGCTTCGCCTGTTTCTTTCACGGCTCCGGCTTCACGGGCTCCGGTGAGCGGATCTTGAATTCACTTGCCGGAGTCGATGTTACGCCTGAAGGGAAAGTGCGCGTTCTGGTATCGAATACCGAATTTGGACAAGGCACTAACACCGTGCTTACGCAGATTGCCTCCGAGGCCATCGGCATCGATTACGACGATATTTCGATGGCCGCGGCCGATACCGGCCTTGTGCCCAACAGCGGCCCCACCGTCGCTTCGCGCACAGTGATGGTTGTGGGGCGGCTGATTGAGCGAGCAGGTCTGCAACTGGTTGCCATGCTCCGCGAAAACGCCGGCCTCGGCGCGAGCTACACGCGCGATGAGTTCTTCGCAGCCTGCGAGCGCTATCGCGTGGCGAAAGGCGCGGTTGTTTCCCTGGTCCGCTATGAAGCGCCGCCGGGCATCTTCTGGGACGACGAGAAGTACCGCGGCGAGGCCTATCCCTCCTACGCGTGGTCCATTCACATGGCACAGGTGGCGGTGGACACAGTTACATTTTCCGCGGAAGTGGAAGAGTTCTGGGCGGTGCAAGAGGTAGGGCGGGTTCTCAATCCAGTGCTGGCCACGGGACAGATCGAAGGCGGCATCGCACAGGGCATCGGCTATGCGCTCTATGAAAGGGTTGTGATGCAGAACGGACACATGGCCAACAATCAGATGACCAACTACATCATCCCCACCGCCGAAGATGTTCCGCCGATTCACGTGTTCTTTGAAGAGATTCCCTTCAAATACGGCGGTTACGGCGCGAAAGGCATTGGCGAACTGCCCCACGATGGACCCGCGCCCGCAATCGTCAATGCGATCAGGGATGCCACGGGCGTCAGCTTCCATTCAATTCCGCTGCTGCCCGAGGATCTGTTCGCAGTGTTCGCTGCTCTCCAGATAGTCGAGGAGCAGGCAACGCTATGAACGCTGCGTGGGCCGCCATTCACTTCACCATCAACGGCAAAGCGTGTGCCGTGCAGGCGCCGCCGATGAAGCGGCTTCTGGATGTATTGCGCGAAGATCTGCGCCTTACGGGAACCAAGGAAGGTTGCGGCGAAGGCGAATGCGGGTCGTGTTCTGTACGCATGAACGGCGAATTGGTGAATAGCTGCCTGGTGCCGGTATTGCAGGCCGAGGGCGCCGACGTTCAAACCGTCGAAGGTTTCGCAACGAACGGAATACTTCATCCAATACAGCAGGCGTTTCTCGATTGCGGCGGCGCGCAGTGCGGTATCTGCACGCCGGGAATGTTGGTAGCCACAGCGCAACTGCTCGCACGCAATCCCCATCCGAACCTGGCTGAGATTCGCGAAGGGCTCGCCGGCAATCTCTGCCGCTGCACGGGATTCATGCGCATCTTTGAGTCAGTGCTCGCCGCCGCAACGCGCGCTCCAGAATCTGAGGCGAAGAAGGCTTCTCATGCGCGGTAATGCGGAAGCTCATGAGCTGATCGCGCCCGGCACGCTGCCCGCGGTGCTTGACCTGCTTGCCTCCGCGCCCGGCGAGTGGACGCCCATTGCAGGAGGTACCGAATTGATGGTGGCGTTTGCTGCGGGCCGATTGGGCGCGCGCAAACTTGTGAACCTGTGGGGCATTCCGGATCTGCGTTTCATCGAGGTCACAACGGAGAACATCGCCATTGGCGCTTGCACGACATTCGTCGACCTTCGCGCGCATAGCGTCCTGGCGGCGGAGTTGCCGCTGATCGCCAAGTCGGCAAGCTGGATCGGCTCCGTCGCAAATCAGAGCCGTGCAACTGTGGGGGGCAACCTGGTGAACGGTTCACCGGCCGCCGACTCCTCTCCCGCGCTGCTGGTCTACGATGCCGAGGTCGAGTTGGTGTCACGGCGCGGCCGCCGGCGTATCTCTTACGCCGAGTTCCACACCGGCTACAAACGCAATGTGCTTGCTGCCGATGAACTGCTTTATGCGGTTCACCTGCCGCGGCGATTTGCGCATCACCGGCAGTACCTGCGCAAGGTGGGAACGCGCCGCGCCATGGCGGTATCAAAGGTCGCGCTGGCCGCGACTGCTCTTCTCGATGGCGAACTGATTGGCGAAATTCGCCTTGCGGCCGCGAGCCTTGCCCCCTTTCCAACGCGTCTTTACAAGACAGAATCCGCCTTGCTCGGCCAGCCGATTGCGAAAGAAACAACAGAGGCGGGCCGCCGCGCGTTACTCGCTGAAGCGCAGCCGATCGACGATATCCGCTCAACCGCCGAGTACCGGAGGCGCGTGGCTGCGAACCTTCTTCAGGAGTTTTTGCTTGAACTCTCGACGGAGGGTCCGTCGCGATGAATGCAGCTCTTGACGCGTGGAACAGGGCGGATGAGACAACCGCATTCGACGCGATGATTGCCTGTTGCGGCGCAAAGCGCTGGGCCTCAGCAATGGTTGCACTGCGCCCCATCGGCAGCGTGGCGGAGTTGAGCGAGGCCGCAGACCGGGTGTGGAGCACAATGACGGAGGCCGACTGGATGGAGGCCTTCGGGTGCCATCCGCGCATCGGCGAACGTCCGCCGCGGCGGATCGCGCACGCCGTCGCGAAATCGGATGCATGGTCGAAGCAGGAGCAAGGGTCCGCGGCAACTGCTTCAGAAAATATCCTGGCGGAAATTTCGGAGGGGAATGCGCGCTACGAACAGCTCTACGGCTTTACCTATATTGTGTGCGCCACCGGAAAGAGCGCGGAAGAGATGCTCGCAATCCTCAAGCGCCGACTGAACAGCGCTCGGGAAGCTGAGTTGCGCGAGGCCGCCGAACAGCAACGACAGATCACGCAGATTCGTCTTGGAAAGTGGCTTGTAGAATGAGCGCTATTACGACGCACGTACTCGATGCGGTGCTGGGCAAACCGGCCACCGGAATTGTGGTCCGGCTTGAAGAACGCCGGGGCGATCTTTGGAATGTAATCGCGTCCGGTATCACAGACGGGGACGGGCGTTGCCGCGATCTTGCGCAGGATGCGAAAAAGGGCGTCTACAGGCTCACTTTCGAAACTCGGGCCTATCTGGCTCGGATTGGCCGTGACAGCATTTATCCGGAGATTTCCATCACTTTTACGTGTACCGGCAAGGAGCACTTTCACCTTCCGGTGCTGCTGAGCGACAACAGTTACACAACCTATCGAGGGAGCTGAGCAATGGCCAGGCTGGGCGAGAATCGCTACGGAAAGTCCCGCGTGCGGCTGTCGCGGATCACGCGTCACAATGGGCGCCACGACTTCAACGAGTGGAATGTGCAGGTCCTGCTCGAAGGAGATTTCGAGACCGCATTTACTGAGGCGGATAACAGCAAGATTCTGCCAACCGACACGATGAAGAACACAGTCTACTCCGTGGCGCGCGGCTCGAAGGCTGCGACCATTGAAGAGTTCGCAATGGAGTTGGGGGACTATCTGCTGGCAAACAACCAGCAGGTCTCCGGGGTCTGCGTGAAGGTTGAGGAAAAGTCCTGGGAGCACATGACGGTAGACGGCGCGCCGGAGGCAACCACGTTCAAACTCGGCGGGCCTGAGGTGCAGACAGTCAGCGCTGCTCGCGACCAGGGTCGCACATGGTCGATCTCATCGGGCGTGGATGGATTAACAATTCTCAAGACCACGAAATCGGAGTTCACCGGCTATATCAAGGACAAGCTCACCACACTCAAGCCGGCGACAGACCGCATCTTCGGCACACGAGCGACGGTGAAGTGGGACTACGCATCGGGCGCACCGGATTTTGCGCAGGTGCGAGCGCGCATCGTTGCCACACTGCTGAAGGAGTTTGCCGCGCACTACAGCATGAGCGTGCAGCACACTCTATTTGACATGGGCAAAGCCGCGCTCGCTTCCGCGCCCGAAATTGAGCGCATCAAGCTCACCATGCCAAACCTACATCATCTGCTGGCAGACCTGAGCGCCTTCGGCCAGGACAATCCCAACCACATTTTCGTCCCCATCGACGAGCCTCACGGATACATCGAAGCCACGATTGAACGATAGAAACCGATAGAAAAGTGCGCGGCAAATAAAACTGCTGGAAGACAAACACGGGCACGAAAGGCGGACATGTGACTGCACCTTTGAACTCAGCAGGCGAAGTGTACGCACAGAATGGAACCGCGGAAGACTACGGCCTTCGTGCCGATGCACTCGGGCCCGTGGAGACGTTAGCGCAATCGGTCTCTGCCATGGCGCCAAGCACCTCGCCGTCGTTGACAATTCCCCTGGTTTTCGCGCTGGCCGGGAACGCCACTTGGTTCGTCTATTTGCTGGCCACCGGAGCTACGCTTCTGGTTGGCTTTTGCGTAAGCCGGTTTGCACGGCTCTCCGCCTCTCCCGGTTCGCTCTATAGCTACACAGCCAATTCGCTTCCGCCGTTCTTTGGGGTCACAGCTGCGTGGGCTCTACTGCTTGCCTACCTTGGGACCGGTGCGTCTGTGGCAGGGGGGGCGCTTTACTATGCGAACCTTTTCTCGCAGCAATTCTTTCATTGGGCGCCGCCCGCGCTGCTCACACTCTCGATCGTCTGCGGCATGGCGGGTCTGATCGCCTATCGCGATGTGAAACTTTCAGCAGAGTTGATGCTATGGATCGAGGTGTTCTCTGTCAGTTTCATCCTGATTGTGCTGGCTGTACTGGTGTTTCGCTTCGGATTTCAATTCGACCTCGATCAGTTCAAACTGAAGGGCGTGTCAGTCTCGGCGCTGGGGCCGGCGCTTGTACTTTCAATGTTCAGCTTTGTGGGATTTGAAGCCGCCACAACGCTGGGGGGCGAGGCGCGCGAGCCGCTCAAGACCATCCCACGCGCCGTTATGCAGTGCGCCATTCTTGCCGGCGTCTTCTTCATGCTGTGTTCGTACAGCGAGGTGCTGGGCTTCCGCGGCCAGTCGTCGCAATTGAGCGATTCCACGAGTCCGCTGCACCTTTTGGCCACCAAGGCCGGCATCTCGCCGCTCGGCGCGGCCATCGACTTTGGCGCTGCGGTCAGCATGTTTGCATGCGTGCTGGCCTGCACCACGGCCGCGGCGCGCGTGCTTATGCGCATGGCACACAGCGGCCTGTTGCCTGCAGCGCTTGAACACACCAATCAACGCCATCAGACACCGGGAGCCGCGGTCGCCGTATCAGCGGCGCTCATGTTCGCAGCAACCGCGGTGATGGCCCTGCGCCGCTTTTCAGGATCTGAAATGTACGACCTGCTGGGTTCGCTCTCAGTGTTCGGCTTTCTCACCGTCTATGCACTTGTGGCGCTTGCGCTGCCCTTTGCGCGGCGCGCGCTTGGCCAGCATTCGCACATGGTCGCAATTGTAAGCGTACTCACTGCCCTGGTCATGATCCTGATTGTGGTATTTGATCTCAAGTCATCATCCGATCCGGTTCACGCGCGAATTCCTTATGTCTATTTGGGATATATCGTGGCGGGCATAACCTGGTATGCCGCGCGCCGGAAGAAGGCGTCTTCACTGGCTGGCTGAAGCCCGAGGAGTTTTCGCGCGTCAAGGCTGGTTTTCTGTGTCGGGCTGCAGCAGGATCAAGAGCACGAGGCCTACCATGGCAAAGTTTCGGAAGGCCGGGTCCTGACCATTCCACGTTCTTGACTGCCACATTAGAAACCATTCTCCACCGACTGAAAGAAACGCGACCAGCCACATCAGCAGGGAGAGCGTAAGCGCCATCACCGGCACACGCTTCGCCACGTTGAACTCTGCCGCAGGCATGCGAAGGGCGCGCAGCAGACGGAAAGAACCCCACCATAACAGAATCGTAGTGACAATTTCCCAAGCAACGATGCTCACGTAGAAAGCCAGATGCCACGCCGGCCTGGTCAAGGCACGCCACATTCCATGGTTTCCCGGGAAGGTCGAGTCCATCAACAGCACATGCCGGACAAACTGATAATTCGAATCGGGATCCGTCAGGTTTCCGAACACGACGAGTGTGTAAAACAGGGCGAGACCCGCCAACAGCAACATCTTCGCGATACGAGTGATCATGCGTGCGGCCTCCGGAGCACAAAGCCCAGACGGCTGCGCCTGTTGCAACCGGCGCGGCAGAAAATTCCGGCTCGTTGCTCATGCTAACTTGGCCGTCCATTAATTCAGAAGAAAATTCTCCGCGCTTTTGGGCTCTTTCGGGCTCCTGGATCAGCCGGCTCCGGGACCGCAAATCTTTACGTGATCCTTACGCCTGAATCGATATGCTCTACCTACTTGCAGGTTCCGACCGAGCCGGCCACGGCTCTTGCGCCACTTGAATCGGTTCTTCCATTTCCTCTCTTTTTTGCAGGGTCCCGGAAGGTCAAAGCTTTCATTCAGTTACGCGGTTCTTTGTATTTAAAGAGATCTGGGGAAAGTCCCACTTCGAGGTCAGCGAAATGATGAAATCCAAGCGTAGTCTCCCATCTGCATTTTCTCGGTTGCTGGCGGTCTTGGCAACCGTTGCGCTGTGTTCCGGCTCGCTCGATTCACAGCAGACGCTCGGCGGCATTACCGGCGAGGTCACCGACCCTTCAGGTGGCGTGATTCCAAATGCAACCGTGACGCTGACTGCCGAACAGACCGCGCTAACCCGCGACACAAAGACGAATGGAACCGGCGCGTATACGTTTGTGAATCTTCCCATCGGCACTTACACGCTGACTTACACAGCAACCGGGTTCAATGTGCAGAGGACGCAGCACATCGCGGTGCAGGCTGACCGGACCGCCACGGTGAATGTCTCGCTGAAGGTAGGCGAGACCACGACCACAGTCGAAGTGGAAGCCTCGCCGCTGATGAACGCCGTGGACACCACCAATGGCTACGTCATGGACACGCAGCAGATTGATGCAGCGCCCTTGCCCACTGGGAGCTTCACGGGTCTGGCGACTGAATCCACCGGCGTCAGCGCAGAGCTTTCCGGCGGCACCGGGGCCAATTCCGGCCTGGGCAATGCGCCCATCTGGGCCAATGGACAACGCGACACCAGCAACAGCTTCTCGCTGAACGGCGTCGACGTCAGCAACCTTTTCAACGGAAAAAGCACCAGCCAGGTCCCCTCCGCCCGCGTGATTAACAGCACCGGCGTCTCCTCGAGCACGGGAGCCGGCGGCGTCATTCCCACAGCCGCCTCCATCTACCTCTCCATCGGCAATGCGCTGCCAACCCCGGCGCCCGAAATGCTGCAGGAAGTGCGCGTCAACGCCTCCATGTATGACGCGCAGCAGGGATCCACCTCCGGCGCTCATATCGACATGAGCACCGCCTCCGGCACAAATAGATACCACGGCGCCGTTTACGCTCACCGCGGAACAAGCTGGATCAATGCCGCGCCCTTCTTCTTTAACCAGGACCAGGACATTCCTTCCAACAACAAGGTCCCTCAAATGCATCGCTACGCACTGGGCGGGACGATTGGCGGTCCCATTATCAAGGACAAGCTCTTCGGCTTCGCTGCCTATCAACATCTGCACGTGTCCGACCAGGAGATCGGCGACTCACTGCTCGACGTTCCCGTGGGTCTGAGCGACGACCGATCGGCCTCAGGCCTGGCCACAGTTTCCAACAACTCGTTTTGCACGCCAGACGACCAGACAAATTTTGGGTGCACTCCGATCACGGCGGCCAACGTCGATCCCCTCGCGCGGGTTCTCTTCAATTCGCCCGCGCTTCCCGGAGAGCCTGGCAAGTGGCTTATCCCCAACGACTCGATCTATCCCAAGACGCCCTCAGCCGCTCACATCGACAACGCCTTCATCCCCGGCACGGGCCGGTTTACCACGGATGTCGGGGTGGCCAATCTCGACTACGACGCAACCGCGAGGGACACGGTTAGCTTCAAGTACTTCTACCAGCACGACCCGACGATCGCACCTTATTCCTATTCCAGCATTCCCGGATTCACCGAGCACCTGGATTCCGGCGCACAGGTGGCCTCGATCATCAACACTCTGGTTCTCAAGCCCAATCTCAGCACGACGCAGACGCTTGGCATCGGGCGCGAGAAGGATTGGGCCGACAACCAGCAGCCCTTCGGTCCGAACTCTATCCCTGGCGGCGCGGCCGGCACCGGCTCCATGAATGTGTTCGGTTCGAAGTACTTTCCCGGCGTCTCCGTGTACAACGTATTGGGCGACTTTCAACCCTCGGGAGAGTCTTCGGCGATCTTGAATATTGGACCAAATGCGGAAGGACAGGCTCCCAACACCGGGATGTTCCAAAACCGCATCGCTCCTTCAGGGAATGCCATTTGGATCCTGGGCAAGCACACGATAGAATTCGGGGCCAGCTACACCTACACACAGCTCAACACCATCGACAAGCGAACCGGAACGGGCACGGTGGCCACCGACGACCTCAGCCAGATGATCCAGGGACAGGTAACCCCTGGCAGTTCGGCCACAGGATTCTATGTGAGTTCCTTCCTGCAGGGCAACGCCAGCCGCTACTACCGTTCCAACCAATTGGGCATGTACGTGCAGGACAAGTTCCAGATCACTCCTACAATCTCGCTCACCGCCGGCGTGCGCTATGACTGGGACGGTGGACTTACCGAGAAGTACGGCCGTCTCTTCAACTTCGATGCCAAGACGTACAACTACAACGTCACGTCGGACGTGATCACGAACCCGGGATTGATCATCGCCGGCAACAACGCCAACGGCACAAAGGGAGTCAGTAATACAACCCTTACGGGCCGCCAATGGGGCGTTGGGCCACGCGTGGGCGCCGCCTGGCAGCCGGAAATTCTTCACAACAAGTTGGTGATTCGCGTCGGCGGCGGGATGTACTACGACCGTGGCGAACTATTCAGCTACTTCTCGCCCGGATACGCCATTGGGACGGTCACCGGCGGACCATTTGGAGTCAACCAGCAGCTCCCCTTTGTCAACGTATCCAGCTGCCCAACTTCTTCGCTCTACTATTACGAGGGCTACATCCCGACCTGTGGCGGATCGGACTCTGAAGGAAACCTCGAGAATCCTTACGGCACTTCGCTGCTGGCGGCGCCGACCAATCCCAAGGCGTCAGATCTGGCGAACTTCCTCCCCAACGCAGGGGGCATTGAGAACGGTGGCCAGCCCATCTCGCTGGGAGTCTACGACCGCGCCAACAAGCTCCCTTACACGATGAACTACACCCTGGATATCCAGTGGCAGCCGCGGAATGACCTGGCCATCGAAGTCGGGTATGTGGGCAATGTTGGCCGCCATCAAGTGATTCCCCTGCCCTTTAATCAGCCGAATATTGCTTCGCCCACCAGCCCCAGTCTCGCTGGAGGTCCTTACGCGCAAAAGTGGAGTTACGGCTATAACGTTGGCAATGAGGTCCTAGACGATGGCAGCTCCTACCAGGCGAACTATGAGGGCGGCAATGTCGACCTCCGCGTTCCCTACATCGGCTATGCAGCCGAGTCGATCACTTACAAGGCTGCCGGAATTGACGACTACAATGCTCTCCAGGTGCATGTTGACAAGCGCATGAGTCACGGACTCCAGGTTGGGGGCTCTTATACCTGGTCACACGCTCTCGATGAACAGAGCGGATTGGGGCTCTTCTACAATGGCAACAATCCTCTCAACCTGCGCAGCGGATATGGTTCGGCCGATTTTGACCGCACCCACGTCTTCAACCTGAACTTCGCCTTCCAGCTTCACGACTTCGGAAAAGAGCACACACTTGCAGGCGATGTCGTCAACGGGTGGTCGCTTATCGGAGTCACCGTGCTGCAAAGCGGCCAGCCCTACAGCATCATCGACTTCTCAGGTGCAATCGGCAGCATCTACTACTCCACTGCCGACGGCATCACCAATCCCATCGTTCCTTTGGCCAAGGGGTGCACCGCCAAGTCTGCCCTTACTGGCGCCTCTGGCGCGTGGACTCCCGGGGGCGGCAAGCCTGCTCTCAACGCTGCCTGCTTCACGCTGCCCTTGCTGCCTGCGGGCGGTTTAAATGGCGCCATCCCCTCCACCGATCCATTCGAAACCGGCTTCACGAACGGACAACGCAACATCTTCCGCCAGGCCTTCCAGAAGCGGGCGGATGCATCGCTCGTCAAGGTCCTCAACATCAATGAACGATACAGCCTCAAGTACACCTTCGATGTTTATAACCTCTCAAATACCACCAGCTTCGACGTCCCCGGCAACGAGGTAACGCAAAACGCAGGATATAACCCCTTCCCAACGTACCCGAACTCAAGCCCGAGTGCACCAACTTCCGTACTGCCCACGGGCTGCGGAACATCGAGCGCTTCGACTACAAGCTTCTACGCCTGTCCGTCGGGCCTTGGCGTTGTCACGCACACGATCGGTGCTCCGCGCCAGATTCAGATGTCTCTGCATTTCGATTTCTGATTCGAGCACTTCGGCAAGATGAAGAGGACGGCTCTCAACGGAGCCGTCCTCAGACTGCTGACAAAGCGCTGAGCCTGAGCTAAGAGCCCGAAAGCATCCCTCGGGGGCTAGAGCAGATTCGGAAATGGTGTAGACCGTAGGGCTTTCCCTCAGGGGCTAAAGCCCATTGATTTCATTGGAGCTTTGCGGCACGGCTAAAGCCGTGCCCTTTCAAAACTGGTCTACGGTA
>Ga0181516_10002063_pt1 | contig 14631 bp, 10 predicted proteins | sample PEATcosm2014_Bin_25_FD_121104 | JGI IMG/M metagenome (GOLD analysis project Ga0181516, IMG submission 121104) | Peatland microbial communities from MTU Mesocosm Facility, Houghton, MI, USA - PEATcosm2014_Bin01_10_metaG | ecosystem: Environmental > Terrestrial > Soil > Wetlands > Peat | place... | reverse complement strand
CCGCCGCCGATCACGGCGACGCGTTTCCCAACGACAGGTGGGTGGACGAGCCAACCTTCAAAGGTGTAATCGCGGGGGAGCGACTCGCACTTGTCGGGTAGTTTTCCGTACGGGTATGTCGAGGGATCGCCGGGACCGGCGACAGGATCGTCGACAGCTCGCAGCTTTTGTAGGCGGACGTAGCTCATCGATCCCCCTTCACTGCATCGAGATCAGCCTGCGTATTACCAACAGTCTTTTTCGACATTAACCCTTTGAACGCAGGGAGCAGCCGACGTCTCCGGCGACGTTTTACGAACGATCCTCGGTACATAGTCTTTTCGGCGGCGGATTCGGCAAGCCTGCCTTCAACCGCGGCGATTGATGTCGGGGAGTAGCCACGCTTTGTAAGTTCCCGTTTGCTTGCAGCCGAGAGGCGGCGCCCTGCGCGAGTCAACTTTGCGGTTTCGTCCTTCGGCTGCGCCGCCATTCGGCGGTGAAGCGCGCGGATCCGATCGAAAACATTTGGCCCACTCGGATTACGGCGCAGGTACTCGATGAAGTTTGGGTGGATGCTTTTTGAGTGAAGCTCATTCCGGACCTTTAGAACGTTTTCTAACATCACCCGAATCATCTTCGCCGAGACTTTCTTTGCACGCAGCACGGGCAGCACGATGGACGCCGCTTTGAGGGTGAGCGCGTCAATGTGTGGCTCTACTTCCGGGTGACGATTCTCCTCGGTTATTCCGGCGACCAAGTCTTCGAGTCGGCATTTCGCCTTGGAAGAATCAAGGTCGCATTCGATCGCATCGTCAGCATTGGCAGCTAGGACCTTGCGGCGCGCTTTGACTGGAAGCCGGAGAAAATCTCGACGACTCCTTGCTGGGCTTGCATCTTCCGGCGGGGCGAAGTTCGGTGGCGCGGAATTCGCGAGAGCAACCATCGGGTCTCCTGGCTCCGGCATGAATCTTTTCCGCAGCCTCTGCCTCGTGCTTGGATCTTTGCGTTTCATGTTCGTTTCTCAACTTTGATCGACTTATTCGGGTAGCAGTTTGGTTTTCATGAAAGCGTACGAGTTGCCACCTTGCCGTCTTCAACCACGGCGAAATGCTGTGGGCCGCGGCCCGTATTGGTGTCGAGACAAAGCTGGAAATGCTGGCGACCCGCAATCACGCCGGGACCGCCTTTAATAATGCGGATCGAATCGTCCGGCGTGTGGCCAAATATCTGCCGGACTCCCGGGATGGGCTCCAACTCGCGATAGTCGCACCACAGTATTCCACCGGCCCTTGCGTCGCCTCCCCGTTTTGGACCTACTGCGAGGTACCAATGGGGGCGGCCGGAAGCAAATGCGTCCCGGGCGGCTATGTCTTGATCTATCAGCCAATTTCCGATCGGGCCCGCGCCTTCCGGGATCCATTGTGCGGAGAGTCCGGCATGGGTTAAGAGCCATTCGTCGACCCACCCGTGGAGAACGAAAGAGCGGGCTGCGTTTTTTCCAAGGATACGTCTGATTACTTTCTCCTTCTCCCAGGTGAAGCCCGGGCAGAATGTTGCCTCGTTCGGCCAGAGGTAGCTCGCGTCATGGTTGCCGATGAGATGGATTCGTCGAGGATCGGCCAAGCTCTTCTTTAGCCAAAAAGAAGTGCGGGCCGCATCCTCTGGGCTGTCTCCGAATTGGTCGAAATAGTCGCCAAGGAAAACGACACACTCAGGGGTCTCGCTCTCAATGACGGATTCGATCTTGACGAACACCTGAACGGGGGGCTCGTGAAGATCGGAGAAGATTAGCGTTTTCATGGTTTGGGTCTTGATCTTTTTTTCGCGCCTTTGCCCGGCAAATAGCGGGTGCCGGCGAACCGAGCGCGAACCAGTTGCACGCATGCGCACTCCCGCCGCGCGCGTGACAACGTGAGCGCACTTGGCTTATCGCTCGGCACGGTCCAAAAATCCCGTTTGTCGAGTCCTGCGATAAGATCGGCCGCAATTCGAAGGGCCAGGATCGCATTCAGCCCATCGAGACGATCACGCACAAGATTGAGCTGATACTGCGCGACGGGCCGTACCGGTGGGACGTGGGGGTCTTGCGACATTTAAGAGCCGGACGATAAATTTTTGAAACTGTCAAGATCCGGACGCGCCTTACGCGCAAAAAGAGTATCCGAATGGTTTTCTCCCCTAAGTGCAGCCTAGGGGGCTTGATGTCAGACATCTGACCCCGCCGCCAGGCACTTTGGGCAGGCGAGAGACGCTTCTCAGATTCCAAAACTGCCCAAAGACACGGGGAGGATTTCCCCATCGCTGTGCCTACCTACAACTGCGGGGGGAAAAGTGGCAAAACAGTGGCAAGACTCTTCCATTCGCCAAAGTTTTCACTCTGAAAACTTGTATTGACCAAAGGATTATGAGTCCTCTGCTCAAACCATTGAGCTAAAGGCCCGTGCCAAAAGTCAAAGACAAGCGTGCGGATGACTTGCTTCTTTCTCAACACAAACCGAGCGGACGTCGTTCACAAGCGAAGTCACAACGGCTCATTGAGTCGATTCAATGCCTCCGGTGGGGGCATCACCCGCCCTGTTTCAGGATAACGGAGCAGCGGTCAGCGCGGGCGATTTGTCCCAGGAATGCCTTGAGCTTCGCGTAATCCACCGCCGGCACGTCGATCTTGTTGAATGCGATCGTTCGATGAGCCACCACAGAATCGCCAACCGCTTCGATGGTGATTTGGTAGCTACCATAGGGACTTTCAATTGTTGCAGCTGCGGGAAGTTCTTCGACTTTCTGCCCGGCTGGAATGTGCAGGGTGATCTCATCGTCGACGGACAACGGTCTCAGGCGCACAGGTAGGTGCCGCTCCTTTTCCGCCAGAACCGGGATGTTGTGGCGGCTCAGGACATCGAGTTTCACGACGGCGAGACCCCCGGAAAGCCGCTGGACGAAGCCTTTGTTGGAACAGGTGAATTTCAGATCGCAGAGCCCGCTGACACGGTCGTCACTCGCCTTTTTTTCCTGGATCAACGCGCCTTTGAATCCATCACTCAACTGACGAGTGGCGAGTTCCTCAAGTTTCCTTGGGACGTCCGCCTCCTTGATTGCGGCCCGGAGCACGGCACCCGCCTGGCCGCGCCCCTCGACCCTGCCGGTCACGGTCGTCGAGCCGTCGGATTGGAGCGCGATTTCCGCCTTGCGAACCACCTTGAATCCAATCCCCGGGGCGATGTCCGGCACGTCCACGAGACCCGCGGAATCGCGCGAAAGGATGAGTATCCGGGATCCTTGGAGATAATCCGGCAGATCTCCGACCAGCGTCTGTTCGCTCGTGGGATCAAGGAGCATCAGCCGGCCAAGTCTCTCCACCTGGATCACGGAGGGCAATATGACGCCGGGATCGACATCAATGGCAACAATCGCGTGGTTGAATTGTGCCGGAGTCGGGAATTCGGGGCGCACGTCGAAATTGTCATCGACAAGGGCAGACGCCATATGCGCGTGGATGCCTGCTTCTCGCAGCATCGCGCGGAGCAGATTGGCCTTGTCTTTGCAGTCTCCAAAGCCGGTCGAAAAAACCACGGAAGCCTTGCGGGCCTTGAAGCCAAGCCCTGCCGCTAGTCCGCGATTGATCGCGATGTAGCGCGTGCTTTGGACATAGGTGGCAATGGCTCTGATCTTGGCGATTTTGTCGCCGGACAGGGAGGCGAGTTCTCGCGCCTTGGCCGCGAGCTCAGGGCTGCTGTCGAGGGAATCCTCGTTGAGCCGTTCCGCCCAGGTCGCGACATCATTCCAACTTCCGAAGCATTTGGCGTCAAAGGCGGTGGACGGAGACGGCGGGTCGATCGAAAGCAGAAGCCTCGCATCGGTCCAGGCGCCGCGGCCCGGCAGGGGTTCTTCTGGGCGATAAGGCCGGTCAGTGGCCGTCCAGACGCAGTTTCGTCCGTCCGCAGTATGGGTCGACCCCGGAAATTGGGTTCCCACGAGTTGAGCATGAATCTGGAAACCGGCGGGTACCGTGACAGATACCTGTTGGACCAAATCGGGCAGCGATTCGCCGAAATCGTCCCACAATTGTGCTACCACGAGAGGTCCTTTCACCCGGGTCTCAAAGGCAAAGATGTCGCCAACCACCGCATTGGCACTGCAATCAGCCACCTTCTTGCGCATCTCGTCATCCACGCTCCCGGCCGCCTCGCTTGTTAAATCGATCCACTGCCGTTGGTGGACAAGTTTGACGTTCTCTCCCTTGCGCCAAAGCCATGCCTCGGCATAGGATACCCTGTCGGACTTGCCGTTGTAAAAAACGGTCCCGGAGGCCCTGTCCCTGGCAGACAGGTGCAGGATGCGAACCGCCCAACGGTGCGTCGTTTCCACCTGGCCCCGGGCGTCGACCTCATAAGAAACCGAATCGAGTAATACGACTGCTGGAGGGGCGTTATTGTACTCAGGCGTGGGGCGGGAGGCAACAGACGGCAACCAGTCTTCGACGTCGGCGCGCGCTCCAATTGCAATGAGGACAAACAAAAGAATCCGGCAAAAACGTGTGGCCATGGTAAATGGGGCTCAGGTCTGTTCAGTGCGCCGGCGTGGTTGGCGCCGTCCCGCCAACGGGTGCCGCGGGGGAAGGGCCTCCGGCCGGTGCAGCTGCCCCGGCTCCGCCCTGCGGCTTCGCCCTGACTGGCGCCGGTTTGAGGAGCAGGCTGTGTTCGTCCGATCGGGTGATCGCATCGCAAAGAAGTTTGAGCTTCGGATACGCGCCCGCCTGGAAAGCAACCGCTCCGTTGCCGCCCAACGCGTAGTCCCGATGGTAGCTCAACACCCCTTTCCTTGGTTTGTAGCCAAGCTGGTAGTGTACTCCCATGACTCCGCGGACGTCGCCCACCTCCGCCGGCGCGCTGGGTGCCTCGATAACAAACCCCTCGGGCAACTGATATTCGATGTCGTCATGTTCGGCCCAGGCGTAGTCGAAAAAGATCGGGAACCGGCGCGTTTCCGCGCTGAACAGGGCGGCGCCCTTGTGTTCAAAGTAGTTCGGAGTGAACACCATTTTTGAACCGGCTGCCTCCGCATAGCCAGGCACTTTGACCTTGTAGCGCACCACGAGGGGCAGTGCATTGCCTCGCAGGTGCTCCCAAGTGATCTCGGAGACTTCTGCGCCGGGCAAACGGTCCGTGATTGCCGTTTTGAAATCCTCATCGATGACTGCCTGTTGCTTGTTGGCCCAGCTTCCTTTGCGCGAACTTCCGGCGTGCCCGCCCATGCTGATTACGACGTCACCCTCAAGATTGCCATCGGCGTCGATTTGAAAATGCGCCTTTCGGACCACGGGAGATTTCTCCGCAGGGGCAACCGGCACCTGGCCATAGACCACCTTGTCCTGTTCGCAGCGCAAATACGGGGCAATCTCGTTCGACCGATCGATCATTCCCGCGGGAGAATAGTAGTCGCCGGGACTGAACAGTTCCCAATCGTTGCCGCGTTGGACGGCCACGAGCCGGTCCTGGACGAACAGCCAGCCCTTTGAATTCAGGACATTCAGGGTGTTGTTCCTGCTGGCACAGAGAACGAGCTTCACCTGAAAGCCCGCGGCGCGCGCCAGGGAGGCAAAAAGCTCATTGATGTGATGGGGATAGCCGAACTTGCGCTCCAGGGTCTCGTCGGTCGACTGTTTGTCGTCGCCTTGGCCTTCGAGTTTCTTTCTCGCCTTCTGCAGATCCGGCGTGTCGAAATAGGTAAGGTTGTCAATGTTCGCCTGGCAGAAGTCGTAGAGACGCGCCAGTTTCTCATCATCAGAAGCGGCGCCCTGGATGAGCTCCTTAGCCTTTTCCTTGATGACAAGCCCGGGTTTCGTGATCAGCCCGAAATCTTCCTCCTCGTAGGAGCTGATCAGTTTCCAGATTTCGTCGGGCTGGGAATACCATCGCAAATACGGGTTCGTGGTCACTAGTTGAAACCACCCGCGGACGTCCCGCATCGGGCCCATGTGGGGTTCTGATTCGAAAGGGGGCATGTCTCTCATCACCAATTGGGCCTGCCCACCGCCGGGTTGTTTGCCCTCTGTCTTGGCGACATTGAAACTGAAGATATTGTAGTCGCTCTTGAGCCCTTTGACCGTCAGGGAGCATTCGCGGACAGGCACGGTGTCCTGGCAGTACCCAGAATAATCCTCGGCATCACTAAAGGTCGCCGTCCATTGCATTTCGACCACATCGCCGGCCTCCAGGTTTGGCACTGCGAGCGTCTTCCTCTTGATCTTCGCGTCCTGCGTCTTAACTACGACCGTGTCGTTGAAGTTCTCCTTGCCATATTCGGTCGCGGCTCCGTCCGGTTTGGTTACACGGGCGGCGAGATCCCAGACGCTTTGCCAGCTGAGATATTCCAGGCCAAGCACACCGATCTCCTCCGCACCTTTGGGACTGTAGATCTTGATCCGGAGGTAGACCTTGCTCCACGACTCGTTGCGCGACGCATCGAGCGTGGTCCGGCGGAACAAGACCTCGGCGCTTGAGCCAGGGTAACTCTTGCACTCGGTGGCGGCGAGATCTGCCGGTGCGATTGGTTCCCACTTCGACCTGGCGATCGCTTGAAGAGGGATCAGTCCGGCACAAAGCAGGGCAATCACGATGAGGCGAGCCCGGGCGCCACGGGAAACTGGGCATTGAGAAGGCATCGGAGTGAGTATCGGGTTGAGGGGATTCTCCAGTGGAAAGCAGCGCAGCAGCGACGGAGGAACCCACGAAGATTGGGACAGACCGTCGGCACGCCAAGGGCGCCCGGTTTCTGCCAGCCCCGGTCACCTAGTTCAACTCCGAATGTTCTGCTTCCAATCGCAAAGAGCTCCCTCCTCACCGATTCAAGCCTGCCCCCTGCACAGATGTCGGCTTCTGCGCCGAGGAGAGCCTCGAAGCCTCAGTGATAATCGTGGCTGGCCTGCTCGGGCAGGTTTCCATCCGGCATGCCCGCAATCTCCTCGGCCATGACGTGAACCACCCCGCTTTCGTTCTGTATCCGTCCTTCAATGACAAGGGATGGCTCCAGATTGATGCTGAGCCGGCATTCCTCGAACAGCCCGGGCCGGACGATTGCGTTCACGTGCCCGGTCTCGTCCTCCAGCGTGATGAAGCAGAATCCCTTGGCCGTCCCGGGCCGCTGCCGGGTGATGACGCTGCCCGCAACCTTCACCCGCTCGCCATGGCGGATGCCTTTCAACTCGGCCGCCGTGCGCACGCCGGGCAGCTGCCCGCGCATGAGCGCCATCGGGTGCCTCCCCGTGGTCAGCCCGAGCGTGGCGAAGTCTGCCTGCAAGCGCTCCAGGTGTGTCATCCGCTCCAGCGGCGAAAGCACCGGCTCCTCCTCGGCAGCCGGCGTCAGCCGGAACAGCTCGTCGCCAGCACCCGTCGTCTCCACCTGCCAGAGCGCCGCGCGCCGGTGTTCGGCCAGACCGTTCAAGGCGCCGGCGAGCGCAAGCGTTCGCCGCTCGGCCGCGGATGGCTCCGTGCGGCGCATGAAGTCCTGCACCGAAACGAACGCCTGTTGACGCCGCGCCGCGACCATCTGTGCAATCGAGCCCGCACCCAGCCCCTTCACGGATGAAAGTCCGAGCCGGATCGTGGCGTCGTCGATCACCTGGCATTTCTCATCGGAGTGCTGCACGGATACCGGGAGCACCCGGATGCCGTGCCGGCGGGCGTCCTGAATGAGGCTCGCCACGGAATAGAAGCCCATCGGTTGGTTGTTGATCAGCCCGGCATAGAACGCCGTGGGCCGGTGCACCCGCAGCCAGGCGCTGGCATAGGCGATCAGCGCGAACGATATCGCGTGACTTTCGGGGAATCCATAGAGGGCGAACGAGGCGAGCGACTTCCGGATGACCGCCGCGGCCTCATCGCTGACACCGTTCCGCTTCAGGCAGGCGGAGAGCTTCTCCTCCATCCGGTCCAGCCGCTCCCGCGAGCGCGTGAAGCCGATGGCGCGCCGCAGTTCGTCGGCCTCCGCCGCCGTGAACCCGGCCAGCTCCATCGCGATTCTCAGGATCTGCTCCTGGAACAGCACGATGCCGAGCGTCCGCTCCAGAATGGGCTTCAGCCGCTCGTCCAGATACGTCACCGGCGCCCTGCCCTGCCGCCGTTCGAGATAGGGGTTCGTGGCGTCACCCTGGATCGGTCCGGGACGGATGATCGCGACCTCGACGGCCAGATCGTAAAATGTCTCCGGCTTCATTCGCGGCAGGGTCGCAATCTGCGCCCGGCTTTCGATCTGGAACATCCCGATCGTGTCCGCCTCCTGGATCGCCTTGAACGTGGCGGGGTCGTCCTTTGGGAGACCGGCCAGGTCCACCGGCTGTCCGCGCTGCGCGCAGATTTCCAGGGAATCCTGCAGTACGGCCATCATGCCCAGGCCCAGCAGGTCGACCTTGACGATGCCCATCTCCTCGCAGTCGGTCTTGTCCCATTGGATGACGCTGCGGCCGGGCATCTGCGCGTTTTCCAACGGCACAAACTGAGAAAGGTCGCCGTTGCTCATGACCATCCCGCCGCTGTGCTGGCCCAGATGCCGCGGCAGGCCGCGAACCTGCTGGCAGGTTTCCAGAAGCTTTGCGTAACGCGGGTTCTCTCCGCTGACGCCGGCCGCCTGCAACTGCTCCTTAAGCTGCATCGTTTCGGGCAGGTCGCCGCGGTGAAACAGCGCGCTGAAGCGGTCGAGCACGTCGTCGGAGAAGCCGAACACCTTGCCGACCTCGCGCATGGTGTTGCGCCCCTGATAGGTGATGACGTTGGCCGTCATCGCCGCGCCTCTCCGGCCGTAGCGCCGGTACACCTCCTGGATCACTTCCTCGCGCCTGTCGCCGCTGGGCAGATCCAGGTCGATGTCCGGCCAGTCGGTCCTGCCCTCGCTCAGGAAACGCTCGAAAAGCAGCTTCGCGCCGATCGGATCGACCGCGGTGATGCCGAGCGAGTAGCATACGGCGCTGTTGGCCGCGCTGCCGCGGCCCTGGACCAGGATCCCGCGCTCGCGCGCAAAGGCGCACAGGTCCCACACCATCAGAAAATACCCCGCAAAGCCGAGCTTCGCGATCAGATCCAATTCGCGGTCAAGCTGCCGCCGCACCGGTCCGCTCGCCGAACCATAGCGCTGATGCGCGCCGAAATACGTCATCTTGCGCAGGAATCCGTCCTGCGTCTGGCCCTCGGGCGCCGAAAAATCGGGAAACCGGTAGCCCAGGTTCGCCAGCGTGAATTCCAGCCGCTCCGCCAGGCGGACCGTGTTCGCCACGGCCTCGGGCAAATCGGAGAAGAGTTCCGCCATCTGCGCGGCGCCCTTGAGGTGCGCCTGCCGGTTGGCGGCGAGGAGCCGGCCGGCCTGGTCGAGCGTGGTGTGATGCCGCAGGCAGGTGAAAACATCGAGGACATGGGCGGCGGGCGGGGTCGCGTAGCGCACGCCGTTGGTTGCGAGGAGCGGCACGCCGGCGCTCCTGGCCCAGTCGACCAGAAACTCGTTTTCGTCCGCCTCGTCGGGCAGCCGGTGGCGCTGGATCTCCGCAAACAGCCGGTCTTCAAAAATCCCTCGCAACCGCGCTCCGGCCTCGGCCGCGGCTTGCGCACCCCGCGTGCGCCAGGCGCCGCGCACCGGCCCCTCCTCGTCGCCCGTGAGGGCAAAGAGGCCGGTGTTGCCCTCGGCCAGTTCGCGCCACGCCACGCGCCCCTCGCCCTTGGGAGCGCGCAGATTCGCCGTCGTGAGCAGCGCGCAAAGCCGGCGGTAGCCCGCCTGCGTGGCGACCAGGACCGGCACCACGCTCTCATCCTCCATGGTGAGCTCGCAGCCGACAAGCGCGCGCAGGCCCGCCTCCCTTGCGGCGATGTGCAGCCGCACCGCGCCGTAGACTCCGTTGCGGTCGCACAGGGCGAGCGCGGGGAGCTGGAGGCCGACGGCGACCTGCGCGAGCGCCTCGGGCGAGGACCCGCCGCGCAGAAAGGAGAACGCGCTTCGCGCATGGAGTTCGACGTAATGCATGGTCAGTCGAGCACGCCGTCAATCCACCAGCCCCCGGCGGTCCGTGTGAGCTGGTAAAGTCCCCCGCCAGCCAATTCAACCTGCCAGATCTCGACCGCCCAGGGCTGCGGTTTCCACCAGTCGCCCCGCAGAACATGCGGTCCCGAACTTGCAAGGATCTCGCCGCGCACCGCGCCGTCGAGGGCCGCCGGTTTTGCGTTTTCCAGGATCACGCGCGCCGGCAACGGCGGGCGGAAACGGCGCAGCACGCCGCCGCGCTGCGGATGCACGGTCGGAGGCTCCGGTGCCGGGACGATATCGGCCGGCCGCTCCAACCGGAAAGCGTCCGGAGCATGGCTATTGAGCGGGACGGGCGTGCCCACCCGTTCGCTGCCGACCAGCGCCGACAGGCGCGCGAGATTTTCCCAGAATGAATTCGGATCGGTCAGTCCGGTGTCGAAGAGCCCGTCCTGGCGATGCTCCGGCCTCGCGGGCGTCGCAACGAGCCGCACGCCGGCCACCCGTTCGCTCAACCGGACTGTGTCCAGATGCGTCTGCAAGACCCGCAGCCACGAGTCCACGTCGGCCCCGGGCTCCGGGAGCCTGAACTCCCGGCGGTAGTCAGTCTCGTCCTCCAGGAGCAGCGTCAGCGACAGCGCCTCGGCCACCAGTCCCGCGCTGCGCAGCTCCATGGCCACGCGCTCCGCAAACCGGCGCAGCTTGAAGAGCAGCGGCTCCGCTGACTCGACTGGCGGCTCGTAAGTCCACTCCGCGACGAAGGTCCGGGCCGGCTCGGTCAGCCGGAGCACCGAGGGTGCCTCACCCTTGGCGCGTTCCCACAGCTCCGCGCCCGCCAGTCCCAGCCGGATGCCGATCTCCGCCTTGGGCAGCGCCGTCAATGCGCCCAGGGTCCGGATGCCCCAGCCGTGCAACACGGCCAGATGCGTAGCGCCGGGCTCCGCGAAATCCAGCGGCAAGTCGCGAAGAAATTCCTCGCGCTCGCCCACAATGAGCACCGGGGCCGCCCGTCGCGCGGCGTAGCGCGCCAGGAGCGGGGTCTGGCCGGCGCCGATCCGCACGGGCAATCCGAGCTGTCGCAACTCCAGAACCTGCCGGTGCATTCCGGCCTCGGTCCGCGCGGCGTCGGCGCCCTGCAGGTCCACGGTGCAGCAGCCCGGCGCGGTGGACTCAACCCGCGGCGACAGCGCAAACCCCGCGGCGAGCAACAGCCGCTGCGTCTCCACCTCGGCGGCCGGATCGCGCTCTCGCAGTTGCAGTCCCGGACAACGCGCGGTCGCCAGCGGCACGGCCAGTCCCGGCGTCACCCGACCCGCCTCGGGCGATGCGAGGACGACCACGGCCTTGCGCCCCTCGCCAGTGATGAGTGCGACCGGCCGGCCCGCAAGGGCGGGTTCGCTGCGCTGCACCGCCAGCAGCGCGAAATCAGGGACCCACAGCGCCGCGAAATTCATCCGGCCAGTTCCTCCCGCGCGCCCGCATGGCCGCGCTCCACCTCGGCGGTCAAAGCCGCCACGCGGTCCGCACGCGTTCGGCGCAGATCGCCCAGATGGGCGGTCGTGCGCAGCACCAGCCGCCACGGGACGGCCGGGAAAAAGCCCGTGGCGCTCCGGACCAGGACCGCGCCCGGATTCTGTTCCGCCGCGAGCCGCAGCCGGTGCCACGCGCTGGTTGGCTGCTGTCGCAGAATCCGCGCCGGAACACCCCGAACGTCGAGCACCAGCACGGCGTAGTTGCCATCGCGCACCAATAGGTCCGCGCACCCCAGCGCCTCCGCCAGCGACCGCGCGCGCACCCACACGAGATGCCGCAGGAGATCGGGCGGGTGGCTGCACGGGTCAAAACCGTCGGCCGCATCGATCAAGGCGATCCGCTGCCGCGCCGCCCGCGTGCTTGCGAGCAGCGCCCCGAAGGCCAATTCGCCGCCGCTGCCCGGCGCCGCCGAAACCAGTTCAGTCACCCGGCCGCGCGGCAATCCGCCGCCCAGTGCCGCGTCAATCGCCGGCGCCCCTGTCGCAATGCAATCCCCGCTCCGCGCGAGCGGCGCGGGCGTCCAGGCGGCCACAAGAGACCGCAGCTCGGCGATGGTGGTGGATCGGGGCACGGAGGCTCATGCGTTTCAGGCAAGCTTCCTGCGGATCACTCCGACCACCACGCCCTGCGACTCCAGTTGCCGGGGCAGGATGTCGGCATACCGCGGATTCGCGGCCCGCAGGAGCGTTCGCCCGCGCTCCTTGACGAAGCGTTTCAACGTCGTCGTGGTCTCGTCCACCAGTGCCGCGATGATGTCGCCGGACTGCGGTTCCTTGCGCGCCAGCGCGACCAGGTCGCCGTCAAGAATGTTGGCCCCGACCATCGAGTCGCCCATGACTCGCAGAAACCAGAAGTGCCCGGGATGCATCGTGCGCACGCCGAAGATCGCCGGGTCCACAGCGACGGTCTCCTCGGGCGACTGCTCCTGCATCGCCGGCAGGCCGGCCGGGATAGCGCCATACACCGGCACCTCGAACAAATGCGTCTGCACGCTCTTTGCCTGCAGTCCCCATTTGCCGTCCGCCAGCTTCTCCAACTGACCCTTGCGCGCCAGCGCCTGCAGGTGTTTCGCCGCGCCCTGCTGGCTGCAGCCGAACATGCGCGCGACCTCGCGGGTCGAAGGCGGCACGCTTTGCGCCGCCTGGTACTCGCGCACAAAGTCCAAAATCGCTTCCTGGCGTTCCGTGAGCATAGGTTGTCGACTGACAACCTGCCAATGGATCCGCTTCGGCCCCCGAAGCAAGTTCCTTTTAGCCCAAGGCGAGCTCCGGCGGCGCTTCCTCCGGCGGCTCAAGGCATTGCGGTCCGTCGTTGCGGCTGTTGTTCACATGGCGGCTGACCGGCCGCTCCTGCATTTTCTCTGCCGCCAGCGGCCGGGTGAGTTCGCGATATTCCGTCTCCGGCAACGCCTCGCGGCCAATCCACCGTGGCATCGTCTCCGGAATCAGGATTACGGGCATCCGGTGGTGAATCGGCGCGATGAGTTCATTCGGCTCGGTGGTGAGGATGCCGTAGGTCTCGGGTGTGTTGTCCCGGGCGGGCTCCCAAATCCCCGCGAAAGCGAACGGCGCATCGTCTTTCAGGGTGAACAGATGCGGCAGCTTCAATTTTCCCGCGGTCTGCCATTCGTAGAATCCGTTGGCCGGGACCAGGCACCGGCGCTTCGCGACGCTTTGCCTGAATGCGGGATGCGTGGCGGCTGTCTCGGCCCGCGCATTGGGGAGCATCCGCATCTGCGGCTTCGTGGGGTCCTGGGATGTCACAAGGCCCCACATCATTCCCCGCACCTCGGGTCCGTCGGCGCCGGCCGCCACGACGGGCATGACGTGCGTCAGCGTGACGTTGAATTTCGGCTTTGCCCACTCGGGCGGAGCTAGCTTTCGCGCCAGCGCCTTCGCGATCGCCGCCATCACCTCGTCGGTCTTGTGGATCGTGTAGCGGACGCACATGAGTGTACGTTCGCCGAGACTGCGGGTTCGTCAACCACGCTCGGCTCCACAGGCTGCGGGCAATGTGGACGCAACCAAAAGGCAGCTGCCTCGGCTTCAGGCCTTCCAACCATATGTTTCATAACGGTGGATCAGCGTCCCGCTGCGCAGGCTGATCACTGAGAAACCTTCCGGCGAATTCCATCGCGGGCCGCGCCACCAGTTTCCGCAAACTGCGCCACTGGTGATGAACTGAATCTCGCCATAGGAAACCACTTCATTGATGTGGATGTGCCCTTGAAGCACCGCAATCAGCCGGTACGGAGCCAACAACGCCAGCACCTCGAAGGCATTCGTTACGACCAGGGTGGGTTTTTGCCGCACTTTCCCGTCAGGCGCTTGATAGGAATTGAAACTCGTGGCCAGGGGAACGTGGGAGACTGCTATGATTGGAGTTTGACGATCGATGCCCGCCAGATCCTGGGCAAGCCATTGCAACTGCCCTGGGTCAATTCGGGCCTCCCATTCGCGGTCTCCGGTCAGGAAAATCGAATCCAAGACAATGAAATGGTATCCATTCCGGTTGAAGGAATAGTAAGAGTGGCCGATTCTTTGCTCAAACATCTGTTTGCCATACCCAGGTTCGGTCGGACTCACGCCGCTCCGCGAAAACACCCCGACCACATCGTGATTTCCGATCGTATGATAGATCGGCACCCCCAGGAGATCTTCGGCCTGCTGGTAAAGATCAAATAACTGCCCTGCCCTCTTCCGCGGGACTGCGGCCGCGTCGAAAACCAGATCCCCGCCGCAGATCGCAAACGCCGGATGCAACTCCGCGATTTGTCGGAAACACTTTCGGCATCCTTCGTCTGCCCTTAACTCGGGCTGGATGTGGGTGTCGGTGAAGAAAACAAAATCAAGGTCACCGGGTTTGCTGCCCGTGTCCCGCTCTCCACCGATCAAAGTATCCGGGCGAGCAATCGCGATCGCCAACGCTGCAATACCCGAACACTTCAGAAAACCGCGTCGATCTATCGCCGTGTTCACGAGAACCGATTCGAGTGCCGGAGTCGGCCAAGGTAAAGGCCATTAGTGGTGAAATCCCGGTGAACCAAGCATCCCCGAGAAGGCAATGAAGTCATGTGGCTTTTGCGGGATTAGAATCGTGCATGCAGGGCCAACCCAATGG
>Ga0181516_10002062_pt1 | contig 14632 bp, 10 predicted proteins | sample PEATcosm2014_Bin_25_FD_121104 | JGI IMG/M metagenome (GOLD analysis project Ga0181516, IMG submission 121104) | Peatland microbial communities from MTU Mesocosm Facility, Houghton, MI, USA - PEATcosm2014_Bin01_10_metaG | ecosystem: Environmental > Terrestrial > Soil > Wetlands > Peat | place... | reverse complement strand
TGGTATCGAGGGCTGGGAAAAAGCTTTGGCGTGGGACCCGGCGATTGTGGTGACGGACCTGAAGATGCCGCGTCTGGACGGCATTGGCCTGCTGACCAAGCTGGCGGAAGCCGGCTCCGGTGTGAGGGCCAATCTGGCGGTGGTGGTGCTCACGGCAATGGGCTCCATTGAGCTGGCCGTGGATGCGATGAAGCTGGGGGCTTACGACTTTCTTGAGAAGCCGGTGGATGCGACCCGGCTGAAAACCATTCTGGCCAATGCCACGCTGCAGCGCGAGACTGCGATTGAGCTTGAAGTGGCAAGACGGCGTCTGCGCGAGACCGGCGTGCTGGGACCGCTGGTGGGCAGTTCCAAGCAGATGCGGGAGATTTTCGGGCTCATCGAACAGATTGCGCCTTCGAACGTCTCGGTGCTCATTACCGGCGAGAGTGGCACGGGCAAGGAACTGGTGGCGCGCACACTGCACGAACTGAGCCCGCGCAAGACCAAGCCTTTTGTCGCGGTGAACTGCGCGGCGATTCCAGAGACGCTGATCGAGAGCGAGATTTTCGGCCATGAAAAGGGCGCATTCACCGGGGCGATAGAACGGCGAGTGGGCTGTTTCGAATTGGCCGAGGGGGGCACGCTGCTGCTGGACGAGATCGGCGAGATGCCATCGGGCACTCAGGCAAAATTGCTGCGCGTGCTGGAAGAGCGCAAGCTGCGGCGGCTGGGTTCGCGTACGGAGCAGGATGTGGATGTGCGGGTGCTGGCAGCCACCAATCGCGTTCCCGACGAAGCTGTGGCACAGGGCGATCTGCGGCCCGATCTTTACTACCGGCTCAACGTCTTCAACATCTTCATGCCGCCGCTGCGCGAACACATCGAAGATCTGCCGGCATTGGCTGAGGCAATGCTCGAAGATATGAATCGCAAACATGGCCGCAAGGTCCGCGGCGTGACGCCAGCCATGCTGGAGCGAATGATGGCGTACAACTGGCCGGGCAATGCACGCGAATTGCGCAACACCATTGAGCACGCGGTGATTCTGTGCCCCGATGGAGCGCTGCTCGATCTAGTGCATCTGCCGCCTGGATTTGCCAGGGCGCAGGCTGCGGCCGCGGATGCCGGCATTTCGGATTACAACGCAAGCGTGGTGCCCGTGCGTGTGGGAACAACGGTGGATGAGGCCGAGAGGTTGCTGATCCTGCGCACGCTCGAATCGACCGGGCAGAACAAGACACGCGCTGCAGAGGTTCTGGGCGTGAGCCTGAAGACGCTGCACAACAAGCTCAAGGAGTACAGCCACGCGCACGGAGAGCACGCAGACTGATCGATGCGCCTCAAGACCCAAATCGTACTGGCGATTACCGCGCTGGTGTTTTTCATTGCCGGAATGCTGTCGCTGGTGTATGTGAGCCAGCTGCTGCACGCGGCGGTGCAGCAGTCCTACGACACCAACCGGATGGTTGGCAACCAGGTGCGCTTTGCGCTTCAAAACGCGCTGGAAGCCGGACTCAAAGACCAAAAGGTAGATCCCAACAACCCCGCGGAACTGCGCGCACTGGCGATGAAGGCGGTGCGACAGGATGCGGATCTGCAGGCGGTTATTGAATCGGTGAACCGCTACTCGCTCACGGTGTACGACATCAATATCGGCGACAGCCTGGGAAACACCGTGCTCAGCACCAACCCGGACAATGAAGACAAGCCGCTGCCGGCTCGCCCCGAATATAGCCAGCTATTGGCAGCCAATCCGATGAGACTGATCACCGAGGTTTTCGGCGCGCCAAAGGTCTACGACGTGATCGTGGAGCAGCAACGCAACGGGGTGCGGTTTGAAACCGTGCATGTGGGCGTAAGCAGCGTGCTGCTGCAGGCGTTCTATGCGCCGTGGTTGACGCGTTCGCTGTGGCTGATGGGGCTGGCGCTGCTGACCGCGCTGGTGGCGGCGTTTCTGTTGAGCAACCTGGCGCTGCGGCCGATGGAGCGAATCAGCGAGCAATTGGACTATCTGACACTGAGCCTTGAAGCGGCCGGTAACGAGGCTTATGCCGCGACCGGACAGAACGATGCGAAGCGGGGAGAACGGCAAGACACGCCGGCACTGGTTTCGCGGAAGATTGAGCGGATCGGCCAGCGCATGCGGAATGTGGAAGAAGTCTTCTCGGCGTTGAAGGAGAATCTCGATCAGATTCTCGGTAATCTGCAAGACGGGATTCTGCTGTTTACCAGCGACGGGCGGGCGGTGCTGGTTTCAGAAGCGGCGCGGCGATTTCTGCATCGGGATCGCGACCGCATTCTGGGCCTGCACGCACAAGAGATCTTCGACCGCTCAACGGCGCTGGGCCGCGGGCTTGCCGAGGCTTTTGATAGCGACACACCGCTGATGCAGGAAGAGATCCATACCGAAACGGGCCGGCGGATTCAGGCGTCGGTAGACTTTATTCATGATGCCGATTCGCGCCGCGGGCTGGGCGCACTGGTCACCTTGCACGATCTTGAATCCGCCGAGGCGATTGAATCGGAGCTTGAGCTTTCGCGGCGCATGGCGGCCATCGGCAGGCTTACGTCGGGCGTGGGCCACGAGGTCAAGAACCCAATCAATGCGATCGTGGTGCATCTGGAGTTGCTGAAGACCAAACTGGGGGCGGCGGATGGACCGGCGGCGCGGCATCTGAATGTGATCGAATCGGAGATTCATCGGCTCGACCGCGTGGTGCAGATGCTTGTTGATTTTTCGCGGCCGGTGGATCTGAAGCTGCGCGAGCAGGATTTGCGTTCGGTTGTGGACGATGTGGTGTCGCTGGCCACGGCCGAGCTCTCCACGCGCAACGTGGTCCTGAACTGCATCATGCCGCAGAACCCGCTCACGGCCAATATCGATGTCGATCTGCTGAAGCAGGCAGTGCTTAACGTAATTCAGAATGGCGCGCAGGCAATGCCGGAGGGTGGAAAGCTGGATGTGATTCTGGAAGAAGACGGCAGGGCAGCCCTTTTGCGAATCGCCGATGAAGGACCAGGGATACCCGAGGAGATTCGCGAGAAGATCTTCGATCTCTATTTCACGACCAAATCCGGCGGCAGCGGCATCGGCCTGGCTATGACCTACCGCATCCTGCAGCTGCATCACGGCAGTATCGAAGTAAAATCTAAGTCAGGGCGGGGCTCGGAGTTTCAGTTGCGGATTCCACTTGCGGGCACGGAACGAGGACGCCGGCAGCCGGAAACTGCAACCGCGGGGAACGAGAAAGGTCGTGCGGGATGAGATTGCCTGCCAGGTACCTGGTGTGGGTGCTGCCGTTGCTGCTTACGGGCTGCTTTCACAAAAACCAGCAGGCAAAGGCGCCAGCGCAGGCGCCGACGATTTCCGACGCAGACGCAGTTGCGGTTACGCCTGTAAATCCGCCCCCCGCGGAGACTTCCATTGCTCCAATCCCCCCCGCAACGGAGAAATTGCAGCCGGTGCCGGCACCCAAGCCGCCGCCAAAGCCTCCGAAGCCAGCGCCAGCCCCAACACAACAGGCGTCGAATCCGAATCCGGGAGTGAGCGCCATTGGGGAGCTTTCTTCAGGAGGCCCGTACGACGTCCGCCGCCAGGCCGAGGACTCAATCGTGTCCACTGAGCGCTCTCTGAACGGCATCAACCGCACGCTCAGCGATCCGGAGCAGAAAACAGCGCAGCACATCCGTGAGTTTCTGAAAGAGGCGCGAACCGCGCTGGCTTCAGGCGATGTGGATGGAGCGAAAACGCTGGCTGCGAAGGCGAAGGTGTTGCTGAGCGAGCTGACGAGATAGGGGCTGAGGGACTAAGGGACTAAGGGACTGAGGGACTGAGGGACTGAGGGACTAAGGCGGCTAGAGGGGCAAGGAATGGGGCGGTCATTCAAAGATCTGGTGGTTTGGCAGAGGGCTATTCAATTAACGCTGGAAATCTATAACCTCACCTCTTCATTTCCAGACTCCGAACGATTTGGTCTTACAAGTCAATTGCGAAGGGCCGCCGTATCCGTCGCCAGCAATATTGCCGAAGGATATGGACGTTCAACCAAGGGAGAGTATATCCAGTTTCTCGGCCACGCCCGCGGCTCCGCATGCGAGGTGGAAACGCAACTCGTAATTGCGAAGGCCCTCGGTTTTGGATCGAAGCACGCGCATGACACAACCGAAACATTGTGCAACGATGTCGGTCGCCTTCTGGGGGCATTGATGAAGTCTCAGCGTCAGTAAGCTTCCGTAGTCCCTTAGTCCCTTAGTCCCTAAGTCCCTGCTTTTCTACCTTTCTCCCCAACTCAACTTGCTGCGCAGGGCTTCAAAGAAGCCTCCTTCGCTGAGGCGGACCAGCTTGACGGTGTGGCTGGAGCGGCTGCAGCGGACTTCGTCGCCACGATCCAGTTCGACTTTGGTCTGTCCGTCCACGGTCAACAGGGCAAGATTGGGCACGCCTTCTACGCGAACTGTGAGCAGACCATCGCCGGGCACTACGATGGGGCGTAGCGTGAGCAGATGAGGGCAGATGGGCGTGACGACCATGGCATCCACGTCCGGAGTGAGGATGGGACCATTGGCGGCGAGATTGTAGGCGGTTGAGCCGGTGGGCGTAGAGACAATGACACCGTCGGCGCGGAAGCGCGCCACGAGCTTGCCGTCGAGTTCCACGGCAAAGTCACCCATGCGGGCGATGTCGCCCTTGGAGATGACCATATCGTTGAGGGCTTCGTAGCTTGCGTGGTTTGCGCCTGCGCGCCACAGTTCGGCATGGAGCATGGCACGCTCATCGATTACGTGGCAGCCCTGGCACCAGTTTTCGAGGGTCGAAAAGAGTTCTGTGAGCCGAACCTCGGTGAGAAAGCCCAGGAATCCAAGGTTCACTCCGAGAATTGGCGTGCCGGTGGAGGCAAAGATGCGCGCTACCGAGAGCAGGGTGCCGTCCCCGCCTAGAACTATCACCAGGTCGGGCTTCGATTCGGGCATCTTGTCCCGATCGACAGTCTGCGCCGCCGAGGAGTAGCGCTGTGCATCGAGATCGAGGAGGGGCTCGAAACCGCGTTGACGAAGCCACGCGATCAACTCCGGAAGAAGTTGCGCGAGCTCATCCTTGTTTGGTTTACAGACGATGGCGACGCGTGCCATGCGCTCAAGTGTAACGGATAAAGCCTGGGTCAGGACTCTTGGCTCGTGTCCTGTCCTAGAAGTCCTTGACGGGATCTGCATTGATGAACAAGCAGATTCTTCGCTCACCACCCCCGAACTGAACAACGCTCGGGGCCCCGTTCACTCAGAATGACAATATCAATCAGTTGAGTATTTCGGCGGACACGGCATTAGATTCGTCGGGCGTAGAGCAGAAACTCATGGTTGCCCTCTGCGCCGGTGATGGGCGATGGGATGGTCTCAACGACCTCCCAGTTCAAGGAACGAATACATTCGGCGACCTTGTCGATTGCCAGTTGATGGGCTGCGGGATCGCGAACGATGCCCCCCTTGCCGACGTGAATTCGTCCGGCCTCAAACTGCGGCTTGACCAGGATGACAGCCTCAGTAAGCGCGGGGGCAGCCGCAAATACCGGGCCGAGCAACAGTGTGGCCGAAATGAAGGAGACATCCATGACGAGCAAAGTCTTTTCCTGGCTTCGATCGGGACTTGAGTCGGGCGCCGCGAGCGAGCCTGGCTGCAAAAGGCGTGAATTGGTGCGTTCCAGAAGAACGACGCGCGGATCGTTGCGGAGTTTCATGGCGATCTGGCCGAAGCCAGTGTCAATGGCGGTGACGGTGGCTGCGCCGTGCTGCAGCAGACAGTCAGTGAATCCGCCGGTGGATGCGCCAACGTCGAGGCAGCTTCTGCCGGCAACACTAATATTCCAATGCGCGAGCGCGGCAGCCAGCTTGAGCCCGCCACGGCTGACGTAAGGCCGATCTTCCCCGAGGATGCGGATGGGGGCGTCGTCTGGAACGGTTGCGCCGGGCTTGTCGACCTTCTGTTCGCTGACCAGGACGCGACCGGCCAGAATGATGGCCCGCGCCCGCTCGCGGCTGGGAGCGAGGCCACGGTCGACGAGCAGCAGGTCAACACGATTCTTCTTTGCAACCGAGCCGGCCACGGTCCACTCCTCACAAAACGAAAGGGTCATCCCGCAGCGCGGGATGACCCTCTGATGGTATAACTTCTGCGGTTACGGTATGGCCTGACAGGATGCCAGCGTTAGAGGCGATGAGAGCCCGGGGCTGCCCGGAGGCAGATTGCAGGGCTCGCCACGGCCGGGAACGCGGCTGACATAGTTGGCATTGCCGGCCGATCCGTTCTGTGTGGAGGTTCGCACATCCACGATGTTGCCTTCAGTCAGAATCGTGGTATCGACGATGTCGGTCGCGGTGGGTGTTGACTCAATGACGGTGAGGTAAGGGCTGTCGGGCGAGGCCACATAAACCTTGCTGAAGAGGGAATTCTGCGTGGAAGAGACGGTGCGCGGGTGACCGAAGACGGTAAGCGTCTTCTCAACGGTGTAGCTGGGAAGGTCGACTACCGTTACGGTCTCATCGGTCTGGTTGGCAGCGTAGGCCTTGCTGCCATCGACTAGAGCAGTGACGCTGGCGGGATTGTTGCCAACCGGTATCGTAACCACACTGCCGAAGCCGCCGGTTATCGCACCGCAGGCCGCATAGGTGGTGCAATTCGTATGGGTGTAGGTGTTGCTGTCGTTCCCATACTCATCCAGGGGCGCATAGATTACGCTTATCGTCCCACCATCGTAGTTGGCCACCACGAGCTGTTGCGTTGCGGAGTTGTATTCCGCGTACACAGGCCCGGAGCCCTTGGGGAGCTGGATCGTCGGATGGCAGGTGACCCATGTCCCATCCATATTCTGGTACGGCGTGCATGAGTCCAGCGCGTTGAGTTGAGTGTTGATGACGGTGACAGTGTCATCTCCGCGGTTGAGGACGAAAAGACGCCGCAGGTCCGGGGTCTGCACCGCAAAGACGGGGCACTTGCCGAGCGAGATGGGCGCGTCAGTGGAATAGTTGGCGAGCTCAATCGGTGTTGCCAGGCCCGTGGCGGGAGCAGCGGTGGGCGCGGTATTGCAGAGTACGCCCGTGGAGTCAACGAAGTTCTGGCTGATGGCGTATTCGCGCTGTCCCGAAAGCGACGCGCTGCCGGCGACGGTGATTGGAGCTGTCGCCACGGGAATGGCGAGCTTGAACGTCTGAGGGCTGCCCGTAAACACATCGATAACGTTTCCGGTGAGATCGGGGACCCACAACCCGGTCTGCGGGGACATCATGTTGACCGGAGACGCTGTAGCGGGCAGGGTGGTGAAAAGGATCTGCTTCTCCTGGAGCGTTGAGGAGACGGGAAAGTTGGTGATGGTGCCGTCGCTGTTGACGGTATACCCATTCGCGCCGGACGCATCGATAGTGAACGAAGAAGGACCGGGGCCGATGGGCGCAAAGGCCAAAATCGTGTCGCCCGAGTAGTCGATGATGGTTGCGATGCCGGGTGAGGAGGGCCCTGTGGATGAAACCACGGCGACGGAGGACGTTGGCTGGGCCTGGGGACCGGTGGTGACAACCGGCGTGACTACCGGGCGGTAGTTGTTGCCGCAGCCCGCAATAACGGCTGCAACCGCCAGAGCCGCACCCACCTGGACCAACCGCGCGCAAGCCCGGCCTTCCGCCCCACGTACCAGGATCTTCACGCGGGGATCCCGATCAGAACTCATTGAAAAAAGCCTCATTTAGATCTTTCCTGCTTCCTAGGTGATTGTAAATCAGCCGACTGGGAGATCAGCTCCCGCAGCATCCCCCGTCTTTTTCCGCTCAATCTAAAAATGACTCCCAATGCTTGACGCGATCGCTCGCGAGCACTGGATTCCCTTCGACTGCACAGGACGGCAAGTATTGGACGAAGCCGGAGCAGCCGGGGTATCGGCGACTTAGCACGGGAGATCCGGGTGCAAACGCTGGAGCCCTTCAAGGCCCCACAATGTCTACGATTGAGGCGTCCGGTTGAGACCATGCAGGCGCGCCGGTGTGGGTCAGCTTCCTTTGCGCGTCATCCCAGTGCAGATTGGTGATGGAGCCCGCGCCTTTCTCGTAGGCGTATGTCGTGCCGTCGTCGGAGAACAGCGTAAAGTCCGCGGCAGCTCCCGTGTAGACGCGAATCCTGGAGATTGCCTGGCTCTCGTGGGTGCTTTCAACCGGGGACCCAAGGGGAAGGATTGAGCCGGCACGGACGAAGAGCGGGATGGTGTCGATGGGAGCGTTGACGCTGATGGCTCGCCCGCCGTCAAAGCGCTCATTGGTCCAGTAGTTGTACCAGGCCGCCCCGGCGGGGAGATAGACATTACGGCTGGTTGAGCCCTGGTCGGCGACTGGGGCGACTAGAAGAGCGGGACCGAACATGTATTCGTCGCGGATGTCGGCCACGTTGGGGTCGTTGGGGAAATCGAGCGGGAGGGCGCGCATAATGGGTGCGCCGGTCAGCCAGGTTTTGTACCCGAGGGAGTAGATGTAGGGCATGAGCTCGTAGCGGAGACGGAGATACTTTTCGAGGATCGGTTCGGCCTGCTTGCCGTAGGACCAGACTTCGTTGGCCGGACGGCTGCCGTGAGTACGGAAGATGGGCAGAAACGTCGCGTACTCGAACCAGCGGGTGTAAAGCTCGGGATAGTCGTCGTAGCCGCCGACGGTTGCGCGCGCGTCTGACGGGTCGAGCAGCGGCGGATGGGCGGGGTGGTGTACAGAGGGGAGATACTGCCAGCCTCCGGTGTCGTTTGACCAGTAACTGATGCCGGAGGCCGAGGCGTCGAGGCCGGTGGGAATCTGGCGGCGGAGCGTATCCCAGGTGGGGTAGATGTCAGAGGACCAGACGATGGTTCCGTTTCGCTGCGTGCCGGTGTATGCGTCGCGGGAGAGGATCAGGGCGCGCTTGCCGGGCTCGTCTTTGCGGAAGCCGTCGTAAAGCGCGGCGGTGTGGAAGAGAGGGTAGACGTTGAAGAACTGCGTGCCAGGTCCGATGTGGAGATACGCTCCGTTTGGAGGGAGATCGGGCTCCGTCTCGTCCGCCCAAAGCGAATCGAAACCTTTGCTGAGGATGTTGTCGTGAATGGTCTTCCAATACCACTGCGCGGCGTCGGGGTTGGTGGTGTCGATGTCGGAGCCGGCGCGGTCGTAGGGCAGGCCATCAATGGGGGTACCGTCTGCTTTGTTGATGAACCAGCCATTCTTGAGGATCTCGGCGTAGTAGCGGTCGTCGGGGACGAAGCGCGGCCAGACGCTGATCATTGTTTCGAAGCCCATGTCGTGGAGTTGCTTGTTCATGGCCGCGGGATCGGGCCAGAATTTGGGGTCGAGGTCCATCTGGCCCATTTCGGTGTAGTAAAACCAGTCGACGACCAGGACGTCGGCGGGCAGATGGCGGTCACGATAGCCTTTGGCGACGGCCAGCAACTCGTCCTGGCTGGCGTAACGCTGTTTGCACTGGATGTAGCCGTATGCAGCCTTGGGCAGCAGCGGCGTGGGGCCGGTGAGGAGACGGTAGCCGGCGTAGATTTCATCGGCTGTATCTCCGGCGATGACAAAAAAGGATACGCGGTCGCCGACCTGTGAGGTCCAGCGTGTCTGCTCGTTGAAGCCGGGCTCGATGGTGGTTTTGGAGGGGTTGTCCCAGAGCAGGCCGTAGCCTTTGTTGGTGATGAGGAACGGGACGCACCAACTGGGAGCGGCGGTGGCGAGGTAATCGTTCCAGCAGCGGACGGCGTGGCCGCGATGGTCGAGAAAGCCTTCATGATTCTGGCCGAGGCCGTAGTAGTGCTCGTCGTCGGGCGAGCTGAAGGTTGCACCCACGATGAAGAAGTCGGGATCGGTGGGACGGCGGTCACGGAGGATGTCTGCAGTGCCGTCTTTCTGGTTGGGAATGGCTTGTTCCCATCCGGTGAGTTCGAGGAGCTTCTTGCCGTCCGGGGTGGTGAAGGCGATGTGCGCGCCGGGGGTTGAGCCGTTGAAGTATTTGCCGATATCGACCTGGGTTTGGATGGGCGATTTGGCGCTTGGCCAGGGGCGATCGACGGTGGCAACGAGGCGGGAGGACTGGAAGACATCCGAGTGCGAACCGAGGGCGGTGTGCCAGCCGTTGCCTGAGGGAGTGGCGATGACGCCATAGCCGGGAGGAGCAACCGCGGGATCGCGATTGAGGCTGATAGTGACGCGAAGAATGTTGGGAGCGTAGGGTTCAAGAACGATGGTTGAACCGGAGTGCTTGAGTTCAAGGCGCTGCACGGGAGTGTTCGGACCGGGAGCTGGAGTGGAGAGCAGCATGCCGATTGCTGAGTTCTGCTGTGGCGCCTGCGCGAGTGCGGCGGTGGTGAGAACGGCGAGGATAGCGAGAGTGATTGAAATGCTGCGCATGACGTGCTCCCTGGCGACGGCGAAACGCGGGAAAATGCCGCGCAGTTGAGTTTAAACGGGAGTGCTCTCCCAGGTCTCAAGAGCGAGACCTGGGGCGCCCATTTTCGAGCCTCGACCCGGGTGCTGAGACGTCTGGTATTTGTACCCGTAAAATGGACAAGGTATCTGTTTCAAGATTTAGAGAACGTCCTCAGAATTCTTAGCAAGGGGTTGCAGAGTTATGTCCAATATCCTCGAACATCTCCCGGTTGGCGAAAAAGTGGGCATCGCATTTTCAGGTGGGCTCGACACCAGCGCGGCACTGCACTGGATGAAGCAAAAAGGCGCGTTTCCGTACGCCTACACCGCGAATCTGGGGCAGCCGGACGAGACCGACTACGAGGCGATTCCGCGGGCGGCGATGGAATATGGCGCGGAAAAGGCGCGGCTGATCGACTGCCGGACGCAACTGGTGCGCGAGGGGCTGGCGGCTTTGCAGAGCGGTGCATTCCACATCACAACCGCGGGCGTGGCGTACTTCAACACCACGCCGATTGGGCGCGCGGTGACGGGGACCATGCTGGTGGCGGCGATGAAGGAGGACGACGTCAGCATCTGGGGTGACGGGAGCACCTTCAAGGGGAACGATATCGAGCGTTTCTATCGCTATGGGCTGCTGGTGAATCCGGATCTGCGGGTCTACAAGCCGTGGCTCGATGAGGCGTTTATCGACGAGCTGGGCGGACGTGCCGAGATGAGCGAGTTCATGCGCAAGTCGGGCTTCGAATACAAGATGTCGGCGGAGAAAGCTTACTCTACGGACTCGAATCTGCTCGGCGCGACGCATGAGGCGAAAGATCTGGAGCAGTTGAACAGCAGCATCAGAATTGTGGTGCCGATCATGGGCGTGGCCTCGTGGCGCGACGATGTGGAGGTAAAGCGCGAAGAGATTACGGTGCGGTTCCACGAGGGCTGGCCGGTGGCGCTGAACGGCGTGGAGTTTGCCGACCACGTGGAGCTTTTGCTGGAGGCCAACCGGATTGGTGGTCGGCACGGGCTGGGTACGAGCGACCAGATTGAGAACCGGATCATTGAGGCCAAGAGCCGGGGGATTTATGAAGCGCCGGGACTGGCGCTGCTCTACATTGCTTACGAGCGTCTGGTGACGGGAATTCATAACGAGGACACGATAGAGCAGTACCGCGAGAACGGACGGAAGCTGGGGCGGCTGTTGTATCAGGGACGGTGGTTCGATTCGCAGGCGATCATGCTGCGCGAGAGCGCGCAGCGGTGGGTGGCGAAGCCGGTGACGGGCGAGGTGACGCTGGAGTTGCGGCGCGGAAATGACTACTCGATTCTGAATACCGAGTCGCCGAACCTGACCTTCAAGCCGGAGCGGCTGACGATGGAAAAGGGCGAGTCGGCGTTTTCTCCGCGGGACCGGATTGGGCAGCTTGCGATGCGGAACCTGGACATTACGGATACGCGCGAGAAGTTGATGACGTATGTGAAGGCTGGGCTGTTGACGCCGGGTACGGGCGCGACGATGCCGCAGTTGAAGAGCGGCGAAGGGAAGGACGGGGTCTAGCTGCTGGCTATGCTGGTCTGATTTGCCGGCCTCCCCGATCCCTCCGCCACGGCGGACGAGGAATCGGGGGGCACCCCTCAATTTGGTATGGAAAGTCATCGAGCCCATGGCCGCCGGCCAGAGCTCTATGCGGGATTCGAGCCTTGGCTAGCTCGCTCAAGAACTTCGAGTGGCCAGCCCATTTCGTCGATCCAACGCCCGCCGATGTCACGATTGACCGGGAAAGCCTGGTTGGCAACGCCGGAAAAGAAGATCATGTTGTTGCGGCGCAGGATTTCATCCCCTAGCTCCGCCAATGCCCGTTTTCTGTCCGCGGCGTCTGGCAGGCAATCGGCCTTGTGGACACGAGGAATCATCTCCAGTGCATCGTCGATTTTGGCGATGTAATCGCCCACCATCCCAGACGGCAATGCACGCATTTCGGCTTTTGCCTCCATCAACCGCCGGACCGCCCTATAGCCCACGTAAACCAGATCTTCGCGGCTCAGCCACTTGGTTTCATAGTTGATCCGATTGATCAGCGATGCGCGCTCCATACCGCGGCGATGTTCCTCAGCCGTGCGCATCAGGACTCGAAAGCCATACTGCTCGGGATGCTCAAACCAATTCGAAGCCGGACTCAGGAGGGGAATCATGGGACAAAGCATGGGAGTCACGCCTCTTCCCTTGAACAGTTTCACCAGCCGTATGCAGTACTCCAGGGTCTGCGCGACGGATTCTTTATCCTGCTCCGGCATGCCAATGAAGTACCAGACATCGATGTTGCGGATGCCAAGCTCCAGCGCTCTGGCCAGCCACCGCTCCAACTCGTCGTTGGTAAAGCTTCCCCGGCCGGAGAGTTTCGCGATCCTAATGTCGTGACTCTCCGGCGAAATTGTGATTGAAGTGTTCTTGTTGGCTGCAACCATCCGTCTGAGGATGGGTTCCGGAGTGAGGTGGAATTGTTCGTAGCTGATGGACCTGAACTTGGTTTGGGCCACCAGATCGAGAAACGCTTCCATGCCCGAGCGGCTCTCATTGTAAGAACCTACAGAGTAAAAATGGAACTTGTTGCAATCGGGCACACTCTGCATGGATTGGAATTCAAAGGCCAGATCTTCCCTGCCCTTCCGCAGAATGGCTCGATCGGTTTCGAATATTCTCTGGAAGGCATCTTTCGATCCGCCGCAAAAGCCGCAATTGTAGGCGCAGCCCGCGTTGTGGTTGGAAAGAAATTCGAGAATTGGCATGCCGCGGGAAGCCTGCTCAGTGTGCAGCCGGCTCCAATCGACCCCAATGCCATAACCCGCCGGCTTATGTTCGAATAGATTCCGCCGTACGCTTCCGCCGGATTTCCAAAGAAGATTCGGTACATGGGACAGATCTCGGTTGCCTTGCTTGACGGCCACCAGCAACTCGTCCATCGGGCTCAGGGTGTCATACCCTTTCATGACCATGTCAACGAACGGATAATCGATGAGCTCATGCGCGTAGTACGTTGCGGAGATGCCTCCAAGGATGGTCAGGATATCGGGGCGCAGAGACTTGACCAGCTTGGCGACCTCCAGGCTTCCCTGCACGTGGACCATCCAGTGCAAGTCAATGCCGAGGACCCGCACATCGAGCGCCTCAATGAGGCGCCGGACATCGATTTTGGGAAAACGCAACAGAATCGAGCTGAGGTTGACGATCTTGACCGAGTGCCCTTTGCCGGTGAGGTGCTGCTGGAGCATTTTGAAGCCAATGGGGAAATAGTCATAGAGCGGCGTGATGGGCAGGCCCGACTCGGCGAGAAAGGGGAAATAAATATCCCGGCGTTCGCGGAAGTCAAAGAACGCCGGCGCGTGCATGAGCAGAAGATCGGCAGACAAGGTGGGAAGGGTGGACGGCTTGAGCGCCGCCGGTTCAGCGCCTGGTGGCGAGTGGACGTCGCTCTCGGTGTTCATGATGTTGATCTCTTACTCCGGATTCCGGTTCGGACGGCTTGTTGGCGGCAACTGTACAGGATGAAACATTGCCTGTGTGTGAGCGAGATCACAGGGCATGCTGATACCGAAGTTGAATGGTGGCGAGGGGAGGGACGAGCGCACCCCAAACTTGGTACGATCCCTCGTGAGATCGAGGCCCTGCCGGCCTGTACCAATTTCGCAACAGCCCCCTGGCTTTTGATAGGGAATAATCCCATCCCGGGAGGATGAGAATGAGATCGTTTTTCAGATTCCTTTATGTGCTAAATGAGTTTAGCCCGCATGTTATGGATGCGTATGCGGCCTTCGTGATTTGGACGCTCGTGAGATGGATACGAGCGATTAAGCCAACTGTGTTCACTATGCGAGATTGGCTCGGGGGCGCGGGGCTTTTAGCTAGCAGCCTTTCTTGGCTGCTCCAAGGTTGGCTATATATTTGTTGCATAGTTGAAAACAAAAACCTTGCTGAAGGCTCAGGTTACGATGCTTACTACGTCGTAAGCTGTTGTGCAGCTATCACTGGAATGATCTTCACGCTGATAGGTCGCAACCCGGTACGAGGATCAAGCTTTATTGTGGCGTTAGTGATGGTATTACAGTGGCACGATATGTTGAATGGAGGGTTGGGATCGGCTGAAATTACTACATTTGCAACGTTGGCCTTGCTTGCAATGTATGGGACGATTTCGCTCGGCACGTTCTGTTTTAAGCGGAGTGCGATACAAGTCTAACTGCA
>Ga0181516_10002061_pt1 | contig 14633 bp, 11 predicted proteins | sample PEATcosm2014_Bin_25_FD_121104 | JGI IMG/M metagenome (GOLD analysis project Ga0181516, IMG submission 121104) | Peatland microbial communities from MTU Mesocosm Facility, Houghton, MI, USA - PEATcosm2014_Bin01_10_metaG | ecosystem: Environmental > Terrestrial > Soil > Wetlands > Peat | place... | reverse complement strand
TCTGGCGGGCGAGCTTGAGGGTATTGATGGTCCCGGTGGAGCCGACGAGAAGCGTCTCCGGGCCGAGGCGGTAGTAATCGACGGGGCTGGCGGGGGAGGCGAAGTTGAAGATATAGTCGACTGGCCCGGGGTCGAAGGGGGTGCAGATGTCCTGTTGTTGGAGCTCGAATCGGGGTTCGTGAGCGAGATGGGCGAGATTGGCAAGGTTGCCGGTAGCGAGGTTATCGATGCCGAGGACGGAATGGCCCTGGGCAAGCAGTGCGTCTGTAAGGTGAGATCCGAGGAAGCCGGCGGCTCCAGTGATGAGAATTCTTTTTGCGCTCATGCGGTGTATGCGGTCGTCCATTTCGTGATGCGGGATAGGTTCATGCGGAGGTCGCCGGGGCGACCAGTTCCGCATCTCGAACAGGGTTGATGGCCGGACGCCCGATGCTGATGTAGGTGAATCCCAGGTCGCGCATACGTTTGGGGTCGAAGAGGTTGCGGCCGTCCACGATGATGGGGTACCGCATGCTGGTGTAGACGCGTTGCAGGTCGAGTTTGGCAAACTCAGACCAGTCGGTGAGAATGAGCAGCGCGTCGGCGTCTGTGGCGGCGGCGTAGGAGTCTGCGACGTAGCGGAGTTGGGCAGTCTCGGGAAGCTCTTGCGCGGCGCGCTTCATGGCTGCGGGGTCGTAGGCTGCGATGGAGCAGCCCTCGGCGAGCAGCATTTCGACCATATCGATTGCCGGCGATTCGCGGATGTCGTCGGTCTCGCCCTTGAAGGCAAGTCCGAGGACCCCGAGGCGCTTGCCGCGAAGTGTCCACAGGGCAGACCGAACCTTCGACAGGAAGCGCTTCTTCTGCTGCACGTTGATCTTTTCAACCTCGGTGAGCAGGCTGAAGTCGATCCCAATTTGTTCGGCGACGGAACGGAAGGCCGCAACGTCCTTGGGGAAGCAGGATCCGCCATAGCCGATGCCGGGGCGGAGAAAGCGCGGGCCAATGCGACTATCCAGTCCGATGCCGAGTGCGACCTGCTCGATATTAGCGTCCGTGGCCTCGCAGAGGTTGGAGACGGCATTGATAAAGGAGATCTTCAAGGCAAGAAAGGCATTGGAGGCGTGCTTGATGATCTCGGCCGACTTGGTGGAGGTCTGCAGGAGCGGTGGAGGAACCACGGAGCAGGCCCCGGGAATGGCGCCGGGCTGACTGTAGTAGGCGCCACTGGTCAGGGGTGCATAGATCTCCGCCAGCAAAGCCGCTGCAACCTCGCGATCGGCGCCCACGACGATGCGGTCAGGGTGGAGAAAGTCCTGGACGGCAGTGCCTTCGCGCAGGAACTCCGGGTTAGAGACTACATCGAACAACTGGCGCGCCACGCCGTTGCGTTCAATGGCACGGCGAATCCACTCGTTCGTATAAACCGGAACCGTGCTCTTTTCTACAATGACCTTATAGCTGGTGAGCGACCGTGCGATCTCGCAGGCCACAGCTTCCACGTAGGAGAGATCGGCATCGCCGGCCTCCGACTGCGGGGTGCCGACTGCGATAAAGACGGCCTGGGAGTCGCGGGTGGCCTCGTGCAGATTGGTGGTAAATCGGATACGGGTGTTGTGGTAGCGCTCCAGCAGTTCCGGGAGATGCTTTTCATGGATGAGGGTATCGCCTGATTCCAGGGCGGCAACCTTGTGCTCGTCGTTATCCACGCAGACTACGTTGTGGCCGATTTCCGCAAAGCAAACGGCCGCGACCAGGCCGACGTATCCCGAGCCAACAACTGCGATTTGAATGGGTTTGGTCATAAAGTTCCAGCAAAGAAAATGGTTTCCTTGCGATGCATAGAGTCTAGTGGATTTCGCGAGCAAGACAATCCCCTCCGAGGAAAACATGGGAACAATGTTCGGGGGCTTGGGTTGCGTCCGCGATAAAATCCTCGCATTGGACCGGAAACGGGCAAAACCCTTCCTCGCAATGCTCTGGGTCGGTTAGACTAGCTGGAATGGGTCTGGAAAATACGCAGTTGCCCCCCGCCAGCGGCGCGCCAGATCCGCAGCGGCCAGGCATGGGGTCGAACGTCTCCGACACTTCGTTGTCCGAGGCTGTGGCTACTCTGCGCAAACGCCGCTGGATATTGATACTTGCCGTGTTGCTCGGCGTGGCGTACGGCTCGTACAAAGCCTTTACTCAGCCCAAGCTCTACGAGGCCAGCAGCACCATTCAGGTGCACAATGGGGCCTCCAATGCATACAAGCTGGACGCGTCCATCGATTACAGCGACGACTCGCAGACCAAGATGAACACTGAGGTGTTGATCCTGAAGAGCGACACGCTGATGGAAACTGTCGCGCGCGAGATGGACCTGGCGAACAACCCTGACTTCTGGGGTACGACCGGCCCTCTGCATCTCTCGCTGGACGACCCAAATGTGCGGGCAAGCGTGGTGGAGACGCTCAAAGACCACCTGATCGTGAGTCTGATTCCCCGGACGGAGTTGATTGAGATCAGCTATTCCAGTCTGAGCGCCAAGTTGTCTGCGGAGATCGTCAACCAAGTGGTTGCCTTCTACAAGCAGCGGAGCTATAAGACTCCGGAAGAGGCGACCGATCTGGTTTCGAAGTCGCTGCTTCCACAGATGGAGAAGTTGGAGTCCGAGGTCAAGGAATCCCAGGCGCAGATGATGGAGTTGCAGCGCAAGCTTGGAGTACTGGGATACGACTCGACCCATAACCAGGTGCAGGCGTCTCTGGAAGGCCTGTTGACGGCAGAAGGCGCTGCCAAGGTGGCGCGGATCATGGCGGAGTCGCGCTACCGGATGATCGCGGGCATGGACCCGAATACGATCGAAGGCTCCATCGAGACGACACCCGGAACGGCGCCGGCAGAGTTGAACGCCTTGCGCCAGCAACTCGCAATGGCAAAGGCAAGCTATTCGGAGATGAACGCGGTTCTGGGGCCGAACAATCCGAAGATGAAGGCTGAGCAGGATACGATCAACGAGTTGACCAAGGCCATTGATGCGGAGCAGGGGCGGCTGGAGATTCAAGCCAAAGAGAATTACCTGGCGGCGAAGGCTACAGAGGACAAGACCGAACAAGAGTTGGAAGCAAGGAAGTCCGAAGCTTACCAGCAGGGCGATGACGTAGTCCGCTATACCGTGCTGCAGCGCGAGTATGAACAGAGCCGCACCCTGTACGACGGACTGCAGCAGCGGCTGGAAACGGCCCGTGTGGAGGCGGGCCTCGATGCCCTGGAAGTGGATCAGGTGGACAAGGCACTGCCGCCGGTGAACCCCACACTGCGGCCGCCCATTTCGATCATCCTGATGACGACCCTGTTCTTCCTGCTGGGCGGCATTGTGATCGCGTTCATTGTGGAGAGCCTGGATACAGGGCTGCACAACATCCACGAGATTGAGGCTCTGATGGAACTGCCTTCTCTCGCGGTGATTCCACGGGCGAAGCGGTCCGCGGCAGAGCAGACGGCGGCCATGTCCACGGCGCAGCGCAACATCAATGTGCTGACCCAGCCGAAGTCGCAGTTTACGGAGGCCTTCCGATCGCTGCAGACCTCTCTGTTGCTGTCCACGGGCGGAAAGCCACCGCAGTTCATCCTGTTCACCAGCGCCACACCGTCGGAAGGCAAGACTACGACGGCAAGCAACCTGGCCTGCATTCTGTCGCAGGGCGGCGCGCGGGTTCTGCTGGTGGACGCTGACCTGCGGCGCCCGAACGTGCATCATCGTTTCGGACTGACCGGCAAGCTGGGGCTCACATCGGTGCTGGCGGGCACGTCCACGCTGGAGCAGGCCCTGCAGCATGTGCCGGAGATGCCGACTCTGGACATTCTGCCGAGCGGCCCCGTACCGCCGTTCCCAACGGAGATGTTGAGTTCGGAAGGAATGCGTACGCTGCTCAAGCAGTGGGGAGCAACCTACACCCATGTCGTGATCGACTCTCCGCCGATGCTCTCCGTTACGGACGCCGTGCTGCTGGGCCGAATGGTGGATGCGGTGGTGCTGGTGGTTCGCCATGGCAAATCGAACAAGAACGTCATGCGGCGTACACGCGACCTGCTGGTACGGTCTGGCGTTCCAATGGCCGGAATCGTGCTGAACGCAGTGGACTTGAACTCGCCGGAGTATTACGGCTACTACGGATACTCGGGGTACTCGTACGGGTCGGTGGATGCGGACAGTTGGGACACTCAATCCGCGACCAAAGACCATGCAACGACGGACGGGAAGGCCAAGCCATGACCATCCAATTCTCCATCCGGCACGACGTAAGCAGACCGGTGCTGCGGCTTTGGCTCGTTGCGGGTCTGGCTCTCGCGCTCGGTTGGCCGGCAGCACTGGTCACTGCCCAGACGGGCGCGCAGGGGGTAACGACTTCGAGCGGCAATTCGGGAATACAAAACTCAGCTCCGTCATCCACGCCCACGGCCGACCAGTCGATGCTCTATCCCGGCGACGATTTCACGTTATCGCCTGGCGACCTTATTTCCATCTCGCTGTTTCAACAGCCGGACTATGTCGCGACCGTTCGCGTGAGTGCGGATGGGGCGGTGCAATTGCCCTTCATCGGCAGCGTTCCGGTCCAGGGTTTGACCGTTCGGGCGGCCCAGAGACTGATCGCAGATCGCCTGCGCACAGGCCAGTTTTACAAAGATCCCGAGGTCACGATCCGCGTCCTGGACACGGTGAATGGAGCCGTGACGATTACCGGTGAGATCTATCGGATCGTTCCTGTTTCCACGCAACGCAGTCTCCGCGAGGTGCTGCTGATCGCCGGGGGCTTGCCGGCGACAGCGAGCCATACGATCAAGATTGTGCGTCCTGGGCTGGACGCCCCAATCGTGGTTGACCTGGGGACAGACCTGGCGTCCAGCACCGCCGCCAACATCCCGGTAAAGCCGCACGACATCATCCAGATTACCCGCGCCAGCGTGGTCTATGTGCTCGGAGCGTTTGCGCGCCAGGGCGCGGTACCGCTGGATCAGGCATCGCCGCTCACGCTGCTGCAACTTGCGGCGTTGAGCGGGGGTATCAACTTTGAAGGGCGATTCAACGACCTGCGACTGATTCGCACGATCGGCACCGAGCGCACGGTGGTAGAGGTCGATATCAAGAAGATTCGCGATGGAAAAGAGAAAGACCCAATCCTCCAGCCGAATGATATTGTCTTCCTGCCGACCAGCGCAATGAAGGGCGCAATGAAGAGCCTGGGTGCAGGCAGCGTGATAGGGATCGTTTCCATCTTGATCGCAGCTCACGCTTACTAGAGACTGCTGACAGAGGCACACCCGCACCGCCTACCCCAAGAAGGGAGATTGGATGCCCCCCGAGCCTGAGTGGCCAACACCACCTGCCAGCCGGCGTGTTCGCCTGGCCTACCTGGTGAGTCATCCAATCCAATATCAGGCGCCGCTGCTGCGACGGATTGCGCAGGAGCCGGACATCGATCTAACCGTGTTCTTCGGCTCGGATTTCTCCGTCCGCGCCTACCAGGATGCCGGGTTCGGCGTGGACGTGAAGTGGGACGTGCCGCTGCTGGACGGATACAAGCATGTGTTCCTGCCGGTGCTACACGATTCAAACGATGTGAGCATCACCAGCCCATTGAACTCTGGGATTGTGAGCAACCTGCGCGGCCGCAATGGAGAACCCCCTTTCGATGTGCTGTGGATCCATGGCTATGCCACGGTGAACGCAATGCACGGCATGCTGGCGGCGAAAGCATTGGGAATCCCTGTGCTGATGCGGTCGGACTCCTCGCTCGGCGATCGCGCGAGAAGCGGGATCAAGCTGGCCATCAAGAAGGTGTTCTTCGAGGGGCTGAAGCTGCTGGTCGATGGCGTGCTGACGATTGGGTCGCTCAGCGCGGACTACTGGCGCCACTACTTCGGCGATGAGGTGCCGCAGTTTCTGATGCCCCATGCGGTAGACAACCGCTACTTTGCGGAGCGAGCGGGCGCTGCACGGGCCGGCCGGGCCGCTTTGCAGGCTGAGCTTGGGTTGGACCCGTCGCGGCCCGTGGTGCTGTTTGCGTCCAAGCTGCAGCAACGCAAACTTTGCACCCAGTTGATTGAGGCGTACTGCCGGCTTGCGCCTGCGGTGGGGATCGAGCCGCATCCCTACCTGCTGATTGTGGGCGATGGTGAGGAGCGCGCTGCGCTGGAGCTACAGGCTGCGGCAACCGGCTTCAGAAGCATCCGATTTTGCGGATTTCGGAACCAGTCGGAGCTGCCCAGATTCTTCGACCTGGCGACCGTCTTTGTACTGCCGTCGAGGCACGAGCCATGGGGGCTGATTGTGAACGAGGCGATGAATGCGGCGCGACCGGTGATTGTCTCCGACGACGTTGGCTGCGCCCCTGACCTGATTGAAGATGGCGTGAACGGCTGCATCTACCCGGTGGGCGATGTGGCCGCGCTGACCACTGCGCTGCGGCGCGTGCTGGACCAGCCGGGAACCGCAGAGGCCATGGGAACGCGCGCCTTTGAGCGCATCCAGCACTGGGGCTTTGAGGAAGACGTTCAGGGATTGCGGAGGGCACTGGCGGCGGTTGCTCCGGGATTTGTAGCATAGAGCGGCAGGCCTCTCCCTTGAGATAGAGCATGGGAATGTTTCCATCGGCAGTGCGATATGCGCGAGAATGCTAAGACGGCGGCTTGGCTGTTTTAGAAGCGCGGCTCGGCGCTGCAGGCGATCGGGCTTGAGCAAAGGTAAGGGCTATGGCGAAGGATGTTCGGTACAACGCGGCAGATCGGATCCCTGCGGACGCGACGGGCGATCCATATGTTCGGCCGGCGTTTGCAGCCAGCGACAGGGGTCAACGCCTGGTGTGGAACCTGTGCCGCGCGGTGCTGTATCGGCCTTCTCCGCGGCCACTGTTCGCATGGCGCGCGCTGCTGTTGCGATGCTTTGGCGCGAAGCTGGGGCCGAGTTGCAAGTTCTACCCCGCCTCCAAGGTGTGGGCGCCCTGGAACCTGACTTGCGGAGAACTGGTGGCGGTGGGCGACGGCGCGGACATCTATAACCCGGCCCCGATAAGCTTCGGCTCGCACGCCATCGTCTCCCAGGACGCGTACGTGTGCGGCGCAACGCATGACTACGACGACCCACGCTTCCCGCTGATGGCATACTCAATGGACTTTGGCGCGTACTCCTGGGTGTGTGCACGGGCTTCCGTCGGGCCGGGCGTGAACATGGGCGAGGGCGCGGTGCTGGGGCTGGGGTCCGTGGCGACGCGAGATTTGGAGCCGTGGGGCATCTATGCCGGCGTGCCCGCGGTGAAGGTGAAGGAGCGGAAGCGGCGGGAGCTGTAGCAGTAGGGTCTAAGCCGAAACCTGAGCGCGCTCCGAAAAAAATCCGCGGTGCAATGAGGACGCAAGGGAGGCTTATGCGTCCCATCTAGCCGCGGAGTTTAGCGAGCAGGTCGGTGGGGTGGACCGGCTTGGCGAGGATCTCAAACTCATGGCCGTCGAGGCGCGCCTTCTCCAGCAGATCGGCGGTCGTGGCCTGGCCGGAGAAGAGCAGAATCTTGCAGCTTGGCATCTGCTGGCGGGTCGCGATGGCGGCCTCAATTCCGGTCATTCCAGTCATGATGACATCGGAGATGAGCATGTCCGGCTGAAAGCTGTCCAACGCCTCCAGCACCTTCTCTCCGCTATAGACGGCGCGCGCCTCGAACCCGGCCTGATTCAGGATGATAGCGAGCGTGTTTGCAATCACTTGCTCATCGTCGGCTACGAGCACTTTGGGCTTCGACGGTGTTGCGGCGGACGCTTCAGACATGCGGAGACCCCAAATATGAATGGAATAAGAAAAGTGTGCGGATCAGAGCTTCCCAGGTGCCCGCAACTCCTCTTGAGCGTACAGGATAATGATACGCTGAGCGAAGCGAAGAGCACGTACCCCTTCCCAACCAATTCTAAATCCTACGAGTAGCAGACCCAATGCCGCAAACAATTATCCGTGCCGAACGCGTCGAGAAGTACTATGCGCAGCCCAGCGAAAACCGCATCCAGGTGATTGCTCCCACCGACCTGTCGGTCTGCGAGGGGGAGATCCTGGCGCTGCTGGGGCCGTCCGGCTCCGGCAAGTCAACGCTGCTTCGCATGCTGACCGGCCTTTCGGCGCCGTCGGCGGGACAGGTCTTCTGGCACGAAAGGCCGATTACATCCTGCGAGCCGAATGTCTCCATCGTCTTCCAGAGCTTTGCGCTGTTTCCCTGGCTGACCGTGCTGGAGAACGTGGAGGCGCCCCTGAAGGCGCGCGGGATGAACGACGCCGAGCAGCGCAGCCGAGGGCTGAAGATTCTGGATGCGGTGGGGCTGGACGGCTTCCAGACTGCCTACCCGAAGGAGCTCTCCGGTGGCATGCGGCAGCGGGTTGGATTTGCGCGTGCGCTGGTGGTGGAGCCGGAGGTACTGTTCATGGATGAGCCGTTCTCCGCGCTGGACGTGCTGACCGCGGAGAACCTGCGCAGCGAACTGCTGGAGCTGTGGCAGAAGAAGACCATGCCGACGAAGGCCATCTTCCTGGTGACGCACAACATTGAAGAGGCGGTCCTGCTGGCGGACCGCATCATTGTGCTGGGGCGCAACCCGGGCGTGGTGCGGACGGACTTCAAGGTAACGCTGGCGCACCCGCGCGACCGCAAGAGCGAGCCCTTCACCCAACTGGTGGACTACATCTACAAGGTGCTGACGCAGCCCGGCGAATGTCCTCCCGCGTTGCCCAGCGGGCCCGTGGACCGGCCTGCTGCGGAGGCGCGCCCGGCGCACTACCAGGAGCTGCCGCACGCGCGGCCTGGCGGCATCGCCGGCTTGCTGGAGTTGCTGATCGACCACCAGGGCAAGGACGACATCTACCGGCTGGCCGATGATCTAGCCTTCGAGATCGACGATCTGCTGCCCATTGTGGACGCGGCGCAGTTGCTCGGCTTTGTAACCGTGAACGAGGGCGACGCGGAGATTACGCCCGCGGGCGCGGACTACGCAAACTCCGAGATCCTGCGCCAGAAGGAGCTCTTCCGCAAGGCCGCCGTGGACAACGTACTGCTGCTGCGCCAGATTGTCCGCGCGATTGATGCCAAGAGCGATGGCAGTGTGCCAGAAGAGTTCTTCCACGACCTGCTGGACGAGCAGTTCACTGAAGAGGTGACGCTGCGTCAACTGGAGACTGCGATCAGCTGGGGGCGCTATGCGGAGCTGTTCGACTTCGACGCTTCGCGGCACAGGTTTATCCGCCCGGAGAGACTGCACTCCGACGGCATCGAAGAGACCGGCCCGCAGGTCGAAGACCCGGACGCGGAGACGGAAGAGTGAATCCGCTGCACAGAGTGGTGAACTACCAGCGCGGCCCGGATACATTGGCCAGTTCGCGCGTGCTGCGTCGCACCTGGCCAGTGGTGATGGACCTGTGCGTCGGGGCAATCGGGCTGGCGATCTTCTACGCGATTGTGCGGATCGGCATGCTATGGGCGGGGCCGGCGTCGGAGCAGATGGTAGTATCGCTGAGCCCGCGCGCGCTGCCGCTATATGCCTTCTATTCGATTGTGCGCATCTTTATGGCGTACGTGCTGAGCCTGGTGTTCGCGGTGAGCTATGGATACCTGGCCGCGTACAACACGCATCTGGAATCGTTCATGATCGCGGCGCTGGACATCCTGCAGTCGATCCCGGTGCTCAGCTTTCTGCCTCCGGTGATGCTGGCGATGGTGGCGCTGTTCCCTACCCGGCACTTTGGGGTGGAGCTGGGCGCGATCCTGCTGCTGTTTACCGGGGCGGTGTGGAATATGGCGTTCAGCTTCTACTCGTCGCTGAAGAGCATTCCGCGCGAGCTTCGCGAGGCTGCGGACATCAATCGCTTTTCGGCACTGCAGCGCCTGGTGCAGCTGGAGTTGCCGTACGCGGCGATAGGACTGGTGTGGAACTCCGTGATGTCGGTTGCGGGCGCATGGTTCACGCTGATGGCCTGCGAGATGTTTCACTTTGGGTCCAAGGACTTTCGCCTGCCCGGGCTGGGGTCGTATCTGCAGACCGCGGCTGACCATGGCGATGGGCGAGCGATTGCGTGGGGATTGGTGACGATGATTGCCATCATCGTGGCCATCGACCAGGTGATATGGCGGCCGCTGATCCTGTGGAGCGACAAGTTCAAGTTTGAGCAGGTGGAGAGCTCGAAGCGGGTGGGTTCGCCGATTCTGCACCTGCTCACCAACTCCAATGCGCTGAGGGCGATTGCGCGGCGCACAACTGAGCCGTTCAACGAGGCGATCTACATCAAGCTGGCACGCCGGCGGAAGGAGCACATCGCGCAACTGGCGAAGCATCCGGAGACACCGGCGAGCAGCGCGGGACGCATGTTGCCCTGGGTGCTCGCACTGGCTGGATGCATCGCTACCGTGTATGCGGCGGAGCACGCCGTTGAATTAGTCCGTCCGGTGACCCGCGCGCAATACCTGAGGTTATTGCAGGGCGCCGCGGCAACGTTTCTGCGGGTGAATCTATCGCTGCTGCTGGCGGCGGCGTGGACGATTCCGGTCGGCGTGGCCATCGGCTCGCGTCCGCGGTTGGCACGACTGGCACAACCGCTCGCACAGATTGCGGCGTCCGTGCCGGCTCCGGCGCTGTTTCCGGTACTACTGCTGGCGCTCATCAAGCTCGGCGGCGGCATGGGCCTGGGCTCGATTGCGCTGATGCTGCTGGGCACGCAGTGGTACATCCTGTTCAATGTGATCGCAGGCGCGATGGCGATTCCGACCGACCTGAAAGAAGTCGCAACGATCTTCCGATTCTCCAAGATCGAGCGCTGGAAGACGGTGATACTGCCAGGCATCTTTCCATTCCTGATTACCGGGATGGTGACAGCGTCGGGCGGCGCATGGAACGCCAGCATCTTTGCGGAGTACTTCACGCTGGGCGGCCGCACGCTGACGACGCTGGGACTCGGCGAACAGATCAATGCGGCTACGGCAAACGGAGAGTTCCCGATTATTCTGCTGGGCACGATCCTGATCTCGCTGATGGTGGTGACGACGAACCGGCTGCTGTGGCGGCGCCTGTATCGGCTGGCGGAGACGCGCTACAAGCTGGAAGGCTGACCCTCCTTATCCCCGCCAATCGAGTCCAACGAAAAGGCTAGAGGCTGCATCCAACGGGCATGGCTGTGATGATGCAAGCTTTCTATTGGGATGCCCCGAAGCACGAGAAGAAAGAGGGCGAGTGGTGGAACTTTATCGCCGAGAAGGTCGAAGACCTGGGTAAAGCAGGCTTCGACGCGCTATGGCTGCCGCCGGTCAGCAAGGCATCCAGCAATCTCTCGATGGGCTACGATCCGTATGACTACTTCGACCTGGGAGACTTCGATCAGAAGGGCGGGACGAAGACGCTGTACGGAAACCGGGCGGAGTTGGAGGCGCTGATCGCGAAAGCGCACCAGAACGAGATCGGGCTGTATGCCGACATGGTCATCAATCACAACTCCGGCGCGGACGAGGAAGAGGTGAACCCGCTGGATGGGCAGAAGCGCTGGACCAAGTTCAGGCCGAAGAGTGGGATCTTCAACCGCGACTACAACCACTTTCATCCCAGCCGCTATGAGCGGGTGATGATGGAAGGGGAGAACTTCGCCGGTTTCCCCCACCTGTGCCACCGCAACCCAGAGGTATATGCGGCCATGTTTAAATACGCGCGACTGCTCATCGAGGAGCTGGGCTTCGATGGCTTTCGGTTCGATTACGTGAAGGGCTTTGGCGCGTGGATGATTGGCCTGCTGGCAAAGTACCAGTACGTGAAGGACGGCCACAACTTTGAGCCATACGTGGTGGGGGAGTACTGGTCCGGCGCGGACGACATTGACGGCTGGCTGGACCAGGTGAACAGCTTCACCGACAGCCAGATCGCCGCATTCGATTTTCCGCTGCGCTACAAGCTAAAGGACGTTTGCGACACGCTGAACTATGATCTTCGCAACCTGACAGACGGGGGCACAGTGGTGATGAAGCGCCCGGCCCACGCAGCTACGTTCGTGGACAACCATGACATGGGCGACAACATGATCGTCAACGATAAGCTGATGGCCTACTCGTTCATCATGGTGCACGAGGGCTATCCGTGCGTCTTCTGGTACGACTATTACAACAACGGGCTGGCGCGGCCGCTGACGCCGAACGGCATCGACGCGTTGATCCAGGCGCACCACAAGTATGCCGGGGGCGACTCGCAGATATTGCACGCCGATCCGGACTTGTACATCATGCAGCGCGTGGGCTGGAAGGACGATAAAGCCGACCAGCCGGGCCTGATCTATGTATTGAACAACCTGGGAGACCGCTGGTCGGGCACGTCGGTCAAGACCAAATGGGCGAACCAGAGATTTGTACCCATCGCCTGGGACGGCCACCAGGCGCCCGCCCCGGACGAGCGTACCACCGACGCCGATGGCAATGCCGAGTTCCCTGCTCCTCCGCGTGGATATGCCATCTACGTTCCGGCGTGAGCCTGTAGCGGTTTTGCGTGATTATGCCGGCTGCATGCTGGTATTCTTTCTCACGACGATGCAGCGCGGCGGGACCGACTGCCTGCAATCTGAGGGGCTCTGATTGCAGAAGACGGTACTTGTTTCGATAGCTAGGGGATTGGCGTGTCTTGCAGCGCTGAGCGTGACAGGGCGTGGCCAGCAGCCGGGCGGGTTCGGCGGCGCGCAGAGCTACGGCGTGTCCTCCAGCTATAGTCCGGACTCAAGTCACATCCTGATCGGCGACTGCGAACAGCGGCGGGTTTGGACGCTGGGCGCCGAGTACACACGGTTGCTCTATCATGGTCCGCTGTTCCGCCTGGACTATGAGGCGTCGGTCATGCCGCTATACGAGGAGACCGATCCAGTCGTCACAGGCACCACCTTTACGTTGGCAGGGCAGCAGATCAGCAACCCCCAGCCTGCACAGCGCGTGGTCGTGGTACCTCGCGGGCCAGTCGGCACCGTGACCGGTGTGCCGGGTGGGCCCATACCGGTGTATGCAGTGCTCGGACGCGTCGACACCTATTCCGGCGCCCTTTCCCCGCTGGGCGCCCGGATCAGCGCGCTGCCGGGATGGCGGGTACAGCCGAGCATGGCCCTCGATCTTGGGTTCGTCGCATCGCACCGGGACATTCCAATCGACCAGTCGGACCAGTTCAACTACATGTTTTCGTTTGGCCCGGGAGTGCAGTTCTTTCCCAACCGCAACACCTCCTGGCGGGTGGAATACATCTATCGCCACACGTCGAATGCGGGCCAGGGATTCCAGAATCCTGGCGTGGATCAGGGCGTGATTCGCGTGACGCTGAGCCACCACCGCTGAACCCGGCGTGCGGCCTATTTTGCACACGCCGCGAATGCTACTCTTAAATGTATGAAGTTCGGCGTTCTGGTCTTCCCCGGCTCCAACTGCGATCACGATACTCACCACGTTCTTGGTAGCGTGCTGGGGCAGCCCGTGACCTATCTCTGGCACGAGTCGCACGATCTGGAAGGCTGCGACGGCATCCTGGTGCCAGGCGGCTTTGCCTACGGCGATTACCTGCGAACGGGCGCCATCGCGCGTTTCGCGCCCATCATGCAAAGCGTGCGCCGCTTTGGCGACTCCGGCGGCCTGGTGATGGGGATCTGCAATGGCTTCCAGATCCTGTGCGAGGCGGGTATGTTGCCGGGCGCGCTGATGCGCAACGCTGGCCAACGCTACATCTGCAAACAGGTTCATCTTCGGCTGGAGACAGACAACTCTCCGTTCACCGCTGGGTTGCAGCGTGACAGTGTGCTGCGCATGCCCATTGGGCATATGGAGGGCAACTACTTCTGCGATGACGCGACGCTGAAAACGCTGAAGCGGGACGACCGCATTGCCTTCCGCTATGCGACGCCCGCGGGCGAGCCGACCGCAGAGGCGAACCCCAACGGCTCGCTGGGGAACATTGCCGGCGTGCTGAGTGAAGGACGCAATGTGCTGGGCATGATGCCCCACCCCGACCGTTCCAGCGAGGCGCTGCTCGGGTCGGCGGATGGCTTGCTGTTGTTCCAGTCGATGGCGCGGAGCCTGGCCACCGCTTAGGGATGCTCTGATCTAAGTGCTGCGAGCCAATATGGAAGCGTCATTCTGACCTGATTTTGGGTCAGAATCCCGGTCGTTGGATTGTAGCCAATGTAACGTTGGTTCTTATTCCTACCTTCCTTAGGAGCGAGCCGGTTGCAGTGGTACTCTTGCGGTGCAATGGTAGACATTCATCATCATCTTCTGTGCGGTCTGGACGACGGCGCCAAGGACATCGAAACCTCGGTGGCGATGGCGCGGCTCGCGGCCAATGAGGGCATTACGCACGTCGTCTGCACGCCCCATGCCAACGGCCAGTATGCTTACGATCCCGCGGTCAATGCCGCAAAGACGGAAGAGTTGCGCGCGCGGCTGGTGGAAGAGAGCATTCCGCTTACACTGGGCAGCGGCTGCGACTTTCATCTCTCTTTCGACAATGTGACGCTGGCAAAGACCGGCCCGGCGCGCTTCAGCATCAACGGGCTGGGCTATCTGCTGGTGGAACTGCCGGACTATGGCCTGCCGCCGGGGCTGACCGAGACCTTCTATGACCTGCAACTCTCTGGGCTGACGCCT
>Ga0181516_10002060_pt1 | contig 14642 bp, 6 predicted proteins | sample PEATcosm2014_Bin_25_FD_121104 | JGI IMG/M metagenome (GOLD analysis project Ga0181516, IMG submission 121104) | Peatland microbial communities from MTU Mesocosm Facility, Houghton, MI, USA - PEATcosm2014_Bin01_10_metaG | ecosystem: Environmental > Terrestrial > Soil > Wetlands > Peat | place... | reverse complement strand
GCGCGCTCGTCCCGCAGCAGGAAGGCGCACATCATCGGCGTGGTGGTCAGGGAGACCAGCATCGACACGACGATGGAGGTGGACAGGGTGACGGCGAACTCCCGGAACAGCCGGCCGACGATGCCGCCCATCAGCAGCAGCGGAATGAACACGGCGATGAGCGACAGGCTGATGGTGAACACCGTGAACCCGATCTCCCCGGCGCCGCGCAGCGCCGCGGCCATGGGCGGCATGCCGTGCTCCAGGTGGCGGGTGATGTTCTCCATCACCACGATGGCGTCGTCCACCACGAAGCCGGTGGAGATGGTCAGCGCCATGAGCGAGAGGTTGTCCAGGCTGTAGCCCAGCAGGTACATCACCGCGAACGTGCCGATCAGCGAGACCGGCACGGCCACGGCGGGGATGAGGATGGCCCGGCCGTTGCGCAGGAAGACGAACACCACGATGATGACCAGGACGATGGAGATGAGCAGGGTCCGCTCCACGTCGCCCACCGAGGCGCGGATGGTGGTGGTGCGGTCCAGGACCACCGTGGTGTGGATGCCAAACGGGATGGAGGCCTGGATGACCGGGAGCTGGCTGCGGATGCGGTCCACGGTGCCGATGATGTTGGCGCCGGGCTGGCGGAAGATGATGATGGGAATGGCCCGCTGGTTGTCCAGGTAGCCGGCCACCCGGAGGTTCTGCACCGAGTCGGTCACCTCGGCCACGTCGGACAGGCGCACCGCCGCGCCGTGGTGCAGGCCCACGATCAGCGGCTTGTAGTCGGCCGCCCGGGAGATCTGGTCATTGGCCAGGATGTCCGCGGTCACCACGCCGTCGGTGATCTGGCCCTTGGCCAGGTCGGAGTTCTGGCGGCTGAGCATGGCCTGCAGGCTGGCCAGGGTCAGCCCATGGCTGGCCAGCTGGGCGGGGTTCGCCTCCACCCGCACCGACGGCAGCGCGCCGCCGCCCACGGACACCTGGCCCACGCCCTGGATCTGCGACAGCTTCTGCTGGACCACGGTGGAGGCTTCGTCGTACAGCTTGTCGGGGCCGTACTTGTCCGAGGTGAGCCCCAGGATCATGACCGGCGCGTCGGCGGGGTTGACCTTGCGGTAGGTGGGATTGGCCGGCAGGTTGGCGGGCAGGGCATTGCGCGCCGCGTTGATGCCGGCCTGCACGTCCCGCGCCGCGCCGTCGATGTCCCGGCTGAGGTCGAACTGGATGGTGATGGAGGTGCTGCCGAGGGTGCTGCTGGAGGTCATCTCGGTGACGCCCGCGATGTGCCCGAACTGCCGCTCCAGCGGCGTGGCCACCGAGGACGCCATGATCTCCGCGCTGGCCCCCGGCAGGCCCGCGCCCACGGAGATGGTCGGGAAGTCCACCTCCGGCAGGGGCGAGACCGGCAGCACCTGGAACGCCACCGCGCCCATCAGGGCGATGGCGACCGTGAGCAGGGTCGTGGCCACCGGCCGCCGGATGAAGGGCGCGGAGATGTTCATGCCGGCCCCGCGGGCCCGGCGCCGGCGGTTTCCGGGACGGCCGGCCGGCGCCCGAAGCGCTGGGCCAGGTGGTCGAAGAAGATGTAGATGACCGGGGTGGTGTAGAGGGTCAGGACCTGGCTCACCAGCAGCCCGCCCACCATGGCGATGCCCAGCGGCCGGCGCAGCTCGGAGCCGAAGCCGGAACCCAGCGCCAGCGGCAGCCCCGCCAGCAGCGCGGCCATGGTGGTCATCATGATCGGGCGGAAGCGCAGCAGGCACGCGTCGTAGATGGCGTCGGTGGCGTTCTTGCCCTCCACCCGCTCGCCCTCCATGGCGAAATCGACCATCATGATGCCGTTCTTCTTGACGATGCCGATGAGCAGGACGATGCCGATGATGGCCACCACGCTCAGGTCCTGGCGGAACAGGATCAGCGCCAGGAAGGCGCCCACGCCCGCCGACGGCAGCGTGGACAGGATGGTCACCGGATGGATGAAACTCTCGTACAGGATCCCCAGCACCAGGTACACCGCCACCAAAGCGGCCAGGATCAGCAGCGGTTCGTTGGCCAGGGAATTGGTGAAGGAGGCGGCGGTGCCCTGGAAGCCGGCCTGGATGCCCTTGGGCATGTGCAGGTCCTTCTGGACCTTGTCCACCGCCTCGATGGCGCTGCCCAGGGCCGCGTTGGGCGCCAGGTTGAACGACACCGTGATGGCCGGGAACTGGCCCTGGTGGGTGATGACCAGGGGCTCGGTGGTGGTCTCGAAATGGGCGAAGGCGCCCAGGGGCACGGCCGTGCCCGTGGCCGTGGGCACCAGGACCGCGCGCGCCAGGGCATTGGCGGGCGGCGCGAGGGTCATGGCCCCCGGGGTGTACGGGGCCGGGCTGGTCAGGGCGTTGGAACCGGCGGAAGCGGATCCGGAGGAGGCGGCCGACGTGGACGCCCCCGAGCCGCTGGTGCCGGACGAGGCGTTGGCCTGGATGTACAGCTGGTTCAGCTTGCCGGGGTCCTTCTGGAACTGCGGCTGGGTTTCCAGGATGACGTGGTACTGGTTCACCTGGGTGTACATCGTGCTGATCTGGCGCTGGCCGAAGGCATCGTAGAGGGTGTTGTCGATGGTGGCGGGGGCGATGCCCAGCCTCGAGGCGGTGACCCGGTCGATCACCAGGGACACGGCCCGGCCTCCCGGCTGCTGGTCGGTGGCCACGTCTTCCAGTTCCGGCAGCTGCTTCAGCCTGGCCACGAAGCGGCCGGTCCAGTCGTCCAGCTCGCCGGCGTCGGGGTCTTCCAGGGCGTACTGGTACTGGGTGCGGCTGACCCGGTCGTCCACGGAGATGTCCTGCACCGGCTCCATGAACAGCTGGATGCCCTGGACCTGGGCCACCCGGGCGCCGAGCCGGCGGATCAGGTTCGACGCGCTGATCTTGCGCTGGTCCAGCGGCTTCAGGTTGATGGACAGCCGGCCGCTGTTGGTGGTGGTGTTGGTCCCGTCCGCGCCGATGAAGGAGGAGACGCTGGCCACCGCCGGATCGCCCAGGACCATCCGGGTGAGTTCCTGCTGCTTCCCGGCCATGGCCTGGGAGCTGATGGCCGGCGGCGCCTGGGAGATGCCCTGGATGACGCCGGTGTCCTGCACCGGGAAGAAGCTCTTGGGAATGACCAGGTACAGGCAGACGGTGAGCACCAGGGTCGCCGCGGCCACCAGCAGGGCGATGGTCTGGTAGCCCAGCACGAACTTCAGGGTCCGGCCGTAGAAGGCGATCATGCCCTGGAAGGCGCGCTCCGTGGCCTGGTAGATGCGGCCCTGCTTGTGCCTGTCCTCGCGGCGCAGGATGCGCGCGCACATCATGGGCGTGAGGGTGAGGGAGACCACCGCCGAGAGGATGATGGTGACGGCCAGGGTGACGGCGAATTCCCGGAACAGGCGCCCCACCACGTCGCCCATGAACAGCAGCGGGATCAGCACGGCGATGAGCGAGACGGTCAGCGACAGGATGGTGAAGCCGATCTGCTCGGCGCCCTTGAGCGCCGCCTCCATGGGCGGCAGGCCCTCCTCGATGTAGCGCGAGATGTTCTCGATCATGACGATGGCGTCGTCCACCACGAACCCGGTGGAGATGGTCAGCGCCATCATCGACAGGTTGTCCAGGCTGTAGCCGAGCACGTACATCGCCCCGAAGGTGCCCACCAGGGACAGCGGCACCGCCACGCTGGGGATGATGGTGGCGTAGACGCTGCGCAGGAACAGGAAGATCACCAGCACCACCAGGCCGATGGTGAGCAGCAGCTCGAACTCCACGTCGGCCACCGAAGCCTCGATGGCCACGGTGAGATCGGTGAGGGTGGTCACCTGGATGTCCGCCGGCAGGTTGCTCTTGAGGTCCGGCAGGAGCTTCTTGATGCTCTTGACCACGGCGATGGTGTTGGCTCCGGGCTGGCGCTGGACGTTGAGGATGACCGCGGGGGTGGTGTTCATCCACCCGGCCTGGTTGTTGTTCTCCACGCCGTTGACGATCACCGCCACGTCGGGCAGCATCACCGGCGCGCCGTTGCGGTAGGCCACCACCACCCGCTTGTAGTCGTCGCTGGAAACCAGCTGGTCGTTGGCGTCGATCTGGTAGTCCTGGCGCGGCCCGTCGAAGTTGCCCTTGGCGGCGTTGACGCTGGCCGCGGTGAGCGAGGTGCGGAGGTCCTCCAGGTTGAGGCCGTAGGACGACAGGGCCGTGGGGTTGGCCTGGATGCGCACCGCCGGCTTCTGGCCGCCGCTGATGGTCACCAGGCCGACCCCGTTGAGCTGGGAGATCTTCGGCGCCAGCCGGGTGTCCACCAGGTCTTCCACTTGGGACAGCGGCATGGTCCTGGAGGTGATGGCCAGGGTCAGCACCGGCGCGTCGGCCGGGTTGGTCTTGCTGTAGGTGGGCGGCGCGGGCAGGACCGACGGCAGCAGGCTCTGGGCCGCGTTGATGCCGGACTGCACCTCCTCCTCGGCCACGTCCATGGGCAGCGTGAGGTTGAACTGCAGCACGATGACCGAGGTGCCGCCGGAACTGGAGGAGGTCATCTGGCTCAGGCCCTGCAGCTGGCCGAACTGGCGCTCCAGCGGGGCGGTGACCGTGGTGGCCATCACCGTGGGGCTGGCGCCGGGATAGAAGGTGAGCACCTGGATGGTCGGGTAGTCCACTTCCGGCAGCGCCGAGACCGGCAGCTGGCTGAAGCCCACCAGGCCCACCAGGAGGATGGCGGCCATGAGCAGCGAGGTGGCGACCGGCCGCAGGATGAACGGACGGGATGGATTCATGGGGCGGGATGGGCGACGGGCGCGGCGGGCTGGGGCACGATCACCACGGGGGTCTGGTCCTGCAGCTTCTCGAAGCCGCTGTCGGCCACCACCTCTCCGGGCTGGAGGCCCTCCACCTGGGTCAGGCCGGCGTTGCTGAGTCCCGCCTTGACGCTGCGGATGTGCGCCACCTGGTCCTGGATCACGTACACGAACGAGGCCTGGCCGTTCTGCTGGATGGCCGAGGCCGGCAGCAGCGTCACCCCGCGCAGGGTGTCCACCAGCAGGCGGGTGTTGACGAACTGGTTGGGGAACAGGGCGGCGTCCTTGTTCTCGAACAGGGCCCGCCCCTTGACGGTCCCGGTGGTGGTGTCGATCTGGTTGTCCAGGGTCAGCAGCCTGCCGGAAGCGAGCTGCTTCTGGGCGCCGCGGTCGAAGGCGTCGACGCCGAGCACCGCGCCCTTGCCCAGGCGGGCTTGCACCTGGCCCAGGCTGTCTTCGGGGATGGTGAAGATCACCGTGGTGGGGGAGGTCTGGGTGATGACCGCGAGGGTCACGGCGCCGGAGGACTGCACCACATTGCCCGGATCCACCAGGCGCAGGCCCACCCGGCCGGCGATGGGCGCCTTGATGCTGCAGTTGTCCACCTGGACCTGGTCGAACTGCACCGTGCCCTGGTCGTTCTTCACGGTGCCGGCGGCCTGGAGCACCAGCTTGTCCTGGTCGTCCAGGATCTGCTTGGCGATGGCGCTGCGCTTCCAGGCGGCCGTGTAGCGGTCCAGGTCCATGCGCGCCTGGGCGAGCACGTTCTCGTCCCGTTCGAGCATCCCCTGGGCCTGCAGCAGCGTGGCCAGGTACGGCCGCGGATCGATGTCCATGAGCGGATCGCCCTTGGCCATGCGCTGGCCTTCCTGGTAGTGCACGGCGAGGATCTGCCCGGTCACCTGGCTGGTGATCGCGGCGGTGTACACCGGGGTGACCGTGCCGATGGCGTCGAGGTAGAGGCCGATGTCGCCCTGGGTGGCCGTGGCGCTGGTCACGGCGATCCCGGGGGATGGGTGCGGGGCCGCGGCCTTGGCGGCGGTCTCGTGGTGCCGCAGGAGCAGCGCGGCGATGAGCAGCGCGGCCAGCGCCGCCAGGATCCACAGGGCCGTGCGCCGCGCCCTGGAGTTGGGGTGCCGGCGTTCCCCGAGGGTCGGCGTGGGGGGGAAGGGGGCGAGGGTCGACGGTCCGCCAAGTTCATCGTTCAATCGGCACCTTCTTTCGCGGCTCAGGTCGGGGGAGGAGCGGGTCGCGCACGGCCGGTCCTCCGGTGGGGCATGGGACGGCGTGCCGGGGGCAGACCAGCCAAGCTCGTGCTCCATGGGCAAGCAAGTATCATGCTTGAATATAAAATGTTTTAAATTAATGATTTACACCATAGGTCACACCAGGGTTCGGGCCGTGGCATCAGAATGATGGGCCAGGTCCTTCATCCTGGAGCACCTGCAGATGCGGCGCCCGGCCGGAACCGGCCCGGGTCCCGGCGGTTGTTGGATTCTTTAAAAATCAGCTGTTTGTTGGAGTATTATTCCGGAAACCGCCGGAGCGATTATGGGTGAACCCTGGAACTATCTCCAGAATGGGCAGCCGCAGGGTCCAGTCACGGAAGAGGCCCTGAAGGAGCTTCTGGCCACGGGGCAGTTGCCCTGGGAGGGCCTGGTCTGGCACCCCGGCCTGCCGGACTGGATCAAGGCGAGCGACGCCCCGGAACTGCAGCCCGCCCGCCCCGCGCCGGCGGAGCCGGCCCCGGAGAGCCGCAGCCCCTTCGAGCCGCCCAAGGCTGTCGTCCGCCCGGTTCCCGAACCCTCGTCCCTGGAAGCCCGGGCGGCCGTGGCCGGGGCGCTGGAAGCCCTGCGCGGCACCAAGCCCTGGGCCCGCTTCCTGGGGGTCCTGGGCATCATCGGCGTTGCCTTCATGTTCCTGTTCGCCATCCTCATGTCGGTCCTGGGCCGGGGCCCCTTCAGCCGGATGCCGGGCCAGCTGCGCCTGGTGCTGCCGCTCATCTACCTGGTGATGGGGGCGTTCCAGATTCCGCCGGTGGTCTACCTGAACCGCTACGCCAGCCGCATCGGCGCCCTGCTGGAGAGCCAGAAGCCGGAAGACCTCACCCGGGCCCTGGAGGCCCAGAAGGGCTTCTGGAGGTACGTGGGCATCTTCGCCCTGGTGGTGATGTGCCTTTATGCCCTCGGGATCATCCTGGCCGTGGGGGTGGCCGGGTTCGTGGCCGCGGGACGGCGGTTCTAGGGCTCCTCATGCTCCGCCGGGGCGTTCGGTTCCCGGCAGCTGCAGGAACCCTCGGTTTCGCCCAGGTGGGCGAGGTCTGAAACCGTTCATGGAGATATGACACCTTCCTGAGCAAGGCTTTGCGCGGGGAGGGGTATGTTGGGCTTCCCAATACGTTGCTCCACCTGGATCCGGGGTGCCCTCTCCTGGCTCCTGGCCGGGTTGCTGGCCCAGGCCCAGGGCACCGGCGGCACGCCAGCCGGGGTCCTGGCCCGGTTCCGGGGCAAGCCGGCGGCCGGCGCCGCCGCCGGCACGCAGCTGCCGCCGGCCTGCCGGATCAGCTTCTGCGCGGGCGCCTTCGACGAGGCCCGGGATCCGGCCCTGAGCTGCCTGGGCCGCTGCTGGATCGTGGCCGGCGAACGGGGGGTCCATGCGCTCACCTCGAAGGGGAAGGCGGTGCCGGTGCCGGGGATCCCGAACCCCGGCCCGGAGCACGTCTGCCGCGCGGTGGCGGTCCTGCCCCCCGGGGCGGAGCCGGTGCCGGTGGACGCGCCCCGGCTGGTGTACGCCGTGGCCGAAACAGACCGGCAGACCGCTCCGGCCCGGATCTTCGCCCTGGGCATCGACGGCCGGCGGCGGGAACTGGCGCTGGGCGCGGATGGCACCGGGGAGCGGGCGGTGCGGGACCTGGCCCTGGACCGGGCCGGCCAGGTCTACGCGGCCTGCGCCGGCGGGGAGATCCTGCGCCTGGACCTGGCCGGCAACGTCTCCCTCCTGGCCCGCGTACCGGCCGGCGCCGGGGTCCTGGCGCTGGTCCTGGATGCGGCCACCGGGGACCTGTACGTGGGCGGGGATGACGCCATCCACCAGGTGACCCCCTCGGGGGGCGTGGTCCCGGTGCTGACGGCGGACCCGCTGCCGGAACACCGGGCCGCCGCCCGGGTGCCGCCCTTCAGCGCCGGCTCCCTGGCCCTGCATGGCCGGGAACTGCTCATCGCCGACCCGGACCGCCCGGCGCTCCTGGCCTACCACCTGGACCGCCGGCGGCTGGCGACGCTCCTGGACAGCGCCGGGCACGCCCCGACCCGGTTCGGCCCGGTCCACCTGCTCCATGCCCGGCTGCCCCGGACCGCCTGTGCCGCCCTGGGCGGGAGCGGTGCCCTGGCCGTCAACCCCGAAGGGCTCTGCCTGCTGGCGGTGGGGAAGGGGCTCGCGACCCTGAGGCTGCCGCAGGGGCCGGTCACCGGAGTCCAGGGCGCGGACCCGGGCGGAGGGGGCGTCCCCGAGCCATCCTTGCCGGCCGCCGCCACGTCCCCCATGGCGGCCGTCCCCGCCGAACCGCGGCAGCGGCGGCCGGATCCCGCCGGCCGGAAGCTCTCCACCCGGCAGCGGAACCTGAAGCGGTTCCAGGACATCCAGCGGGGGGTGCGGGACTACAAGAAGGGTCTGCGCCGGAAGCGGAAGCGCGAGGCCCACTCCCCGAAGCTGCCGGCTGGAACCGCCGCTCCGGCAAGGCGCACCGGGGGGGGGCATTGCGCTCGGCGCGCGAGCGGGGTGCTGCACCTGACGTTGCTGGGCCTCGCGGCCCTGTCCGACTCGTCGCTGCTGCTGGTCCTGGCCCAGGCCCCGCCGCCGCCGATGGCCGGCCTCGATTCCATCGCGTTCCTCAACCTCAACATCGGCAACGCCCTGGCCGGACTGGACCAGCTGCAGCTGGGCCCGGCCTGCGCCGAGCCCCAGGTGGCGCAGCTCGCCCTGGACCCCTGCGGCCCCGGCTACCAGGCCTCCGTGCGGGCCCAGGTGGCCTCCATCCAGGCCCAGGGGCAGCGCCTGTTCGCCGATCCTTCGACCCTGGGGGCCGGCGCGTGCCTGGCGGGCGAGTCCCCGGTGGACGCCAAGGCCAGGATCGCCCTGGCCCAGAATGATGTGCTGGCCGATTTCACCCAGCTCACCGCCGATGCCGCGGCCCTGTGGTACCAGCTGGAACGGGACGGCTTCGCCCTCCTGGTGCCGGGGGCGGGCCTCCTGGCCGCCCAGGCCGCCCTCGCGCCTTCCGCCGGCAACGGGACCGCCTCGTCCCCGGTGCCTTCCTTCGTCCTGAACGAGGCGGGCGCCGGCCTGATCACTGGCGGCTTCGGCCTCACGGCGGTGAGCGACCTGTTCGGCAAGATCTCCTTCCGGGCCCTGGGCTGCCAGGCGCGATACCAGAAGTGGGCCAACAGCCGGACCGATGGGCTGCTGCGCAACTGCACCGGGACCGCGGACCCCGCATCCGGCGGAAGCGGAGCGGTCCCGGGCACCGCTCCGGCCGCTTCGGCCGGCGTCCTGGCCGGAGCGCTGCAGCTGGTCAGCTCCGGCTGCGCGCTGGCGGCCCGGCGGGGGGTGGTCCTGGAGGTGTGCAATCCGGACTCCCTCAGCGAGTTCCAGGGGCGGAACAGCACCCTTGGCGACATCTTTGCCCAGGGCATCCCCTGCCTGGCCTTCGGCGCCCTGGCGGGGGTGCAGGGGCCCTGCCCGCGGGCGCCGCTGGCGGACTCCCGGACCCGCAGTGACACCTTCGCCACTTTCAGCGAATTCCAGGCGGAGCTCGCGGAAGCCGGCGTGGACGCGTTCGGCTTCGCCAATGCCTTCTACTCCGGATCCGAGGCCACCATCGTGGCGGCCAATGCCGAGACGCTCCTGGGGGCGGCTGCCGCGGCCAGGGGCGCCCTGGTCACGGCGGACGGCTTTTCGGCCATCGGCAATGGGCTGTTCTCGGCCGGGTTCGGACTGTACCGGCTCGGCAGCATGGTCCAGGGGTGGCAGGCGGCGGTGAACAAGGCCTTCAACGCCCAGAGCCGGGCCCAGCTGGACCAGAAGGAGGCCCAGGCCCGGGCCTCGGCTTCCGGCAACGGCACGGCCGCCCTCCCCGTGGCGGCGTTCTCGAGTTCCACCGGTCCGGACGGGCTGGATGGCTTCGCTGCATCCTCCAGTGCGCCAGCGGCCGGGTCGCACCCGGCCGTCACCATCATCCCGCCCAGCGGCCCGAGGTCGCCGGCCCCGGCCCCGCCGCCCCCCCCGCCGGCCGCCGACTCCATCGGGTTCCTCAACCTCAACCTCGGCAGTGCCCTGGCCGGACTGGAACAGCTGGGCCCGGCCTGCGCCCCGCCCCAGGTGGCGGCGCTCGCCCTCGCCCCCTGCGGCGCCGGCTACCTGGTCGGCGTGCAGGCCCAGGTGGCCTCCCTCCAGGCCCGGGGACAGCGCCTGTTCGCCGCTCCTTCGACTCTGGGGGCCGGCGAGTGCCTGGCGGGCGAGTCCCCGGCGGATGCCAAGGCGAGGGTCGCCCTGGCCCAGAACGATGTGCTGGCCGAGTTCGAACAGCTCAGCGCCGATGCCGCGGCCCTGTGGTTCCAGACGGAACGGGACGGCTTCGTGCTCCTGGTGCCGGGGGTGGGCCTCCTGGCCGCCCAGGCCGCGCTCGCGCCTGCCGCCGGCAACGGGACCATCACCTCCCCGGTGCCGTCCTTCGCCGCAGGTGAAGCGGGCGCCGGCCTGGTCACCGCCGGCTTCGCCCTGCAGGCGGTGGGCGAGCTCTTCGGCAAGGTCTCCTTCAGGGCCTCGAGCTCCCAGGCGCGATACCAGCTGTGGGCCAACAGCCAGACCGATGGGCTGCTGCGGAACTGCACCGGCACCCCGGTGGCGGGCGCCGCTCCGGGCGCCACTCCGGGCGGTGCTCCGGCCGCTCCGGGCAACGCCCTGGCCGCCTCGACCAGCGCCCTGAACGAGGCGCTGCAGCTGATCACCTCCGGATGCGCGCTCGCCGCCCGGCGGGGGGTGGTCCCCTCGGTATGCAATCCGGCCTCCCTCGGCGAGTTCCAGGGACGGAACAGCACCCTTGGGGATATCTTTAACCAGGGCACCCCCTGCCTGGCCTTCGGCGCCCTGGCGGGGGTGCAGGGGCCCTGCCCGCGGGCGCCCCTGGCGGACTCCCGGACCCGGAGCGACACCTTCGCCACCTTCGGCGAACTGCAGGCGGGGATCTCGGAAGCCGCCGCGGACGCCTTCGGCTTCGGCAACGCCTTCTACACCGCCTCCGAGGCCACGGTCCTGGCGGCCAACGCCGACACGCTCCTGGGGGCGGCCGACGCGGCCAGGGGCGGCTTCGTGGCGGCGGAGACCTTCTCGTCCATCGGCAACGGGCTGTTCTCGGCCGGATACGAACTGTACCGGATCGCCTCGGTGGTACGGGGCTGGCAGGCGGCGGTGAACCTGGCCTTCAACGCGGAAAGCCGGGCCCAGCTGGACCAGAAGGAATCCCGGGCGCGGGCCGCGGCTTCCGGCAGCGGAACGCTCGTCGTCCCCGCGGCCGGGTCCTCCCGTTCCACCGGCTTCCCGGGTGGGGGCGCGGCGTCCTCCACCGCCGGCACCATCCCGCCGGCCGGCCCCGCCGCGGGGCCGATCCCCAGCTCGGCGGGGAGGCTCCTGCCGTTTCCGTTCGGCTGGCCTTGAAGGAGGTGCCTAGTCCTCCACCTGGACCGTGGCCTGCCCGCCCACGGAAACCCCCTGGTCGGTCACCGCCCGGAACACCACGGTGGCGGTTCCGGCCTGGGTGAAGACCGCTGCCAGGACCACCGGCCAGGCGGTGCTTTCCGTCCCTTCCAGCCGCGCGGCCAGGGTGCCGTCCGGCTCGATGAAATCCACCAGGTAGTGGAAGGTCCTGACCGTGTACTGCCACCGGTCATTCCTGGTGTGGACGCTGCAGCGCACAAGAAAGGGCGCGTTCCGCCGCGCCGGGGAGTATTCCATCGGGCCCATCTGGGGCTGGTCCCCGGGCGGGTCCCCGCTGTGGACCAGGACCAGGCTTCGGCCGGCGCAGACGAACCCCGTGCGTTCCGGCCCGTTGCCGCCGAAGTCGATGGCGGTGGGCGCCTCCAGGGCGGCATGGCGGGGGTCGGGCGGGCCGGGGACCCCGTCCCGGAGCAGGCCCCAGCGGGTTTCCGGCCGCTCCGGCGTCCCGGCGAGGGTGGTCAGGTGCGCTCCAGCGAGATCCGCCACGCGGATCGCGTGGTTGCCCCGGTCCGCGATGAGCAGCAGGTTTTCCGCGCAGCGGATGCCGGCGGGGTCGTTCAGGCAGGGCCGGCGCAGGGCCAGGAGCCGGTTTCCCAGGTCCAACGGGCCGTCCGCCTCGTGCCCGGGCACGTCCAGGAAGCCGGGGGCGTCCGCCCGGCCCAGCACGGTGGTCACGACGCCGTCCCGCAGGTTGAGCTTCCGGACCGCATGGCCGTCCAGGACGTACAGGGCCCAGTCCTGATGGACCGAGGGCCGGCAGGCCAGGCCCTTGAGGTCCGAGAACCGGGCTTCGGGGCCGGCGCCGTCCGCGGTGCCGGCCCGGCCCGGGCTTCCCGCCAGGGTGGTCACCTTGCCGTCGGAGGCGATGCGGCGGATGACGTGGTTGCCCCGGTCCGCCACATAGGCGTTGCCCAGGTCGTCCACGGCGATCCTGTGCGGATCATGGAACCGGACCCGCATGGGGTCATCGCCGTCCTGGTGGCCGGCTTGGCCGGGGATGCCCGCCGCGGTGGCCACCTTCCCGTCCTGGCTCACCCGGCGGATGACGTGGTTGCCGCTGTCGGACACCAGCAGGTCCCGGCCCCGCAACAGCCCGGTCCACCGGTGGACATCCAGCGCCAGATAGGTGGGCCGGCGGAACAGCGCGCCGCCGGCCGGCTCCCCGCGGAACCAGGACGCCAGGCCCTGGAGCATCCCCGGGGAATCCCGGTGCCCCGGCTGGTCCGCCTGGCCGCAGAAGGTGGTCACCTCGCCGTCCGCATCGACCCGGCGCAGCACATGGCTCCGGGGGTCGGTGACCACCAGGTCCCACTGTCCAGGGGGCTGCGGGTCCGGTGCGGGCAGCCGCGCCAGGTCGAACGGCTCCCGGAACCGGGCGGCGAGGCCCCGGCCGTCGGCATGGCCGCCCTCGGCGACGGTGTTGCCGGCGAAGGGCATCACGCCCCGCACATCGACGTTGAGGAGCTGGATCTGGCTGCGCCAGAGGCCGGTGCGGGGGTCGTCCGGATCGGTGCCCGGGTGGAGCGCTTCGACCATGCATCACGCGCCATGATCCCCACCCCCCGGCCGCGCCGGTGATCCGGCGCTTCCAGTGGGTGGGGCCAAGGCGCCGCGGGTTCCCGCTAATCGTGGCGGTTGACGTCGGCGGTGAACACCGGCGGGTGGGTGGGCTGCTGGCCCTGCTGGCCGGGCTCGGGGGTGATGGAGATGGTGAACCGGCGGTACGGCGACTCGGTGTCGAGGCTGCCCACCAGGCTATCGGACAGGGTCAGGGCGCCGATGTTCTGCAGGGGCTGGTTCGGCTGCTGGAGCCAGACCACGTAGACCGTGGCATCGGTCTGCACCTTGTAGGCGGGCGCCAGGTGCTTGACCCGGATCGCCAGCCGGGTGTTGCCGTTGTCGCCCGCCGTCGCCTTGACGGTCCCCTCGCTGGCGGGGACATCGGATGCGGAAGTCATCGAGGTGGGGCTGGTGCCCCAGGACTTGACGGTGGAGCACCCGAACTGCAGGGCCCCCAGGATGGCGACCGCCGGGACCAGGATGGCCAGGACGGTGGGACGGATGCTTGCGTTGCGCAGGTTCATGTTCGACTCCTTGTTGGTTGGGTTGAAGGACGTTGGGTCTTGAGGACGGTCGTTCCCGGTTGCGGATCCGCCTTGACCCAGTCGGGGCGGCGCAGGAAATGCAGCAACAGGGGTATTCCGCAGAACACCACCGTGCCGGTGATCACCAGCGCCACGTAAAGGGCGGGGGAGCCTACCGGCAGCTGGTCGGGCGGGAAGAAGGCCACCAGGAAACTGAAACTGACCCCCACCAGACCCACGAGAGCGACCAGCCACATGCCCGCCATGCCGAACGGGACCTTGAAGGGCCTCGGCAGGCTGGGCTGGCTGTAGCGGAGCCTGAGTCCGGCGGCATACATCAGCATGTAGGCGATCAGGTAGAGGGCGACCGTCATTGCCCCCACCAGGAAGAACACCACGGAAACGTTCTTGATCACGAAATAGAGACAGGACATGACCGTCACCACCAGGCCCTGGACCAGCAGGATGTGGGTGGGCATGCCGTGGTGATTGGTGGCATGGAGCACCCGGGGCAGCTCCCCGTCGTGGGCGGTGGCGAGCAGGCCCTTGCTGGGGCTGCCGAGCCAGGCGAAGACGCCGGCGATGGCACCGACGCCCACCAGCAGCGCCAGGATCCGCGCGAGCCACACCATGTGCCAAAGATTGACGATCACGGCGTTGAACGTGTCGAACACACCGGATTGCAGCGAGATCTTGGCGTACGGCAGGATGGCCGCCACCGGAATGGCCCCCAGGGCGAAGATCGCCAGCGAGACCACCGCGGCCAGCCCCAGGGCCGCCGGGTAGCCCCGCCTGGGATTCTTCATCTCGTTGACGTGCACCGCCTGCACCTCCACCCCGGCGAACAGCAGCACGATCCCGGCGAGGAACGCGACCGTGCCGAACCGGTGGATCACCGGCAGGAAAATGGCATGGCCTTGGCTCGACAAGGCCGGATCGGTGAGGTGCTGCCAGGCGATGGGGTGCCCCGACAGCACCCAGTAGCCGAAGAGCAGAAGCAG
>Ga0181516_10002059_pt1 | contig 14643 bp, 13 predicted proteins | sample PEATcosm2014_Bin_25_FD_121104 | JGI IMG/M metagenome (GOLD analysis project Ga0181516, IMG submission 121104) | Peatland microbial communities from MTU Mesocosm Facility, Houghton, MI, USA - PEATcosm2014_Bin01_10_metaG | ecosystem: Environmental > Terrestrial > Soil > Wetlands > Peat | place... | reverse complement strand
CGGCGTCGCGAATACGTGGACGGAGATCGGCACCTGCAACGTGCACCTACGCGAAATTGCTGAGGCGCTGAAAGAGGGGATTCGCGAAGCGGGCGGAACTCCGATGGAGTTCAACACCGTGACCATCTCCGACGGCATCACCATGGGCACGCAAGGAATGAAAGCGTCGCTGGTGAGCCGCGAGGTGATCGCCGATTCCATTGAGCTGGTCGCGCGCGGCAACCTTTTCGACGGGCTCGTCGGCATCGGCGGATGCGACAAGAACATGCCGGGCATCATTATGGCGCTGTGCCGGCTCGATATTCCCGGCATGATGCTTTACGGCGGATCGATCGCGCCGGGCAAGCTGGACGGTCCCAACGGCACGAAGATCGACATCACGATTCAGAATGTGTTCGAGGGCATCGGCTCATACGCCGCTGGGCGCATCGACGATGCGGGATTGGAAGCCCTCGAAGCCAACGCTTGTCCCGGCGCGGGCGCATGCGGCGGGCAGTTCACGGCCAACACCATGGCCATGAGCGCGGAGATTCTCGGCATCGCGCCCATTGAGCTTTCGGGTGTTCCCGCCACCTCACCCTGGAAACTTGAGGCCACCCGCGAGGCAGGCCGAATCTTGATGGACGCTGTGCGCGCGAATCGCAAACCCTCCCAAATCATCACTCGCAAATCCCTAGAGAACACCATCGCCAGCGTGGCCGCAAGCGGCGGATCGACCAACGCGGTGCTGCATCTGCTGGCCATCGCGCGCGAAATGGGAATCGAGCTGAGCATCGACGATTTCGACGCCATCTCAGCGCGTACGCCGTACATCTGCTCTCTCACGCCGGCAGGAAAGTATGTGGCGTCGGATTACCAGGCTGCGGGCGGATCTCGGCTGCTGGCCAAGCGAATGATCGACGCGGGGCACGCGGACGGCTCGGCGCTGACCGTCAGTGGCAAAACGCTGGCGGAAGAGGCCGCGCTCGCGAAAGAGACGCTAGGTCAGGACGTGATCGCCACCTTCGAAAAGCCCATCAAGCCCAACGGCGGCCTCGTAATTCTGAAAGGGAACCTCGCGCCGGAAGGTTGCGTGATGAAGATCGCGGCGGCGGGCAAGTACGAGCATCGCGGGCCGGCACGCGTGTTTGACTCTGAAGAAGACTGCTTCAAGGTTGTGCAGGCAGGCGGCATCAAACCCGGCGATGTGGTGGTGATTCGCTACGAAGGGCCGAAGGGTGGGCCGGGCATGCGCGAGATGCTGCAGGTGACGGCGGCCATCAGCTCGAATGCGGAGTTGAGCGCGCAGGTGGCGTTGCTTACCGACGGGCGATTCAGCGGCGCGACGCGGGGATTCACCGCGGGGCATGTGGCGCCCGAAGCGTTTGTCGGCGGGCCGATTGCTGCGGTGCGCGAGGGCGACATCATTCATTTTGACGTTGCCAAGCGGACGCTCGACGTCGAAATCAGCAAGGAAGAAATGGCCGCGCGGCTCAAAAACTTCAAGCCGCCGGCACTGCGCTGGCCGAAGGGCGTGTTTCGGAAGTATGTGGATCGCGTAACGTCGGCGTCTGAAGGGGCGACGACGTAAAGGCAGGGACGAAGGGACCAGGGACGTAGGGACTAAAGGCAACTGACACAAAGAAAGCCCAAGGAGTTGTTATGGGACACAAGGGAAACGCGAAGACGAAAGCGCACGACGCGAACGGGAACGCCGCAGGTCCGGCCGCAAACGCGGCAGACGCGAACGCGCACCTGACCACGCCGACGCGCCTGACAGGATCGGAAATTTTGTGGGCCACGCTCGTCGGCGAAGGCGTTACGGATGTCTTCGGCTATCCGGGCGGCGCCATTCTGCCGGCATACGACGCGCTGCGCAAATTTCCCATCCGACATGTCTTAGTCCGCCACGAGCAGGGCGCTGCGCACATGGCCGACGGCTACGCGCGAGCGTCGGGCAAGGTTGGCGTTGCCATCGCCACCAGCGGGCCGGGCGCGACCAATCTCGTCACCGGCATCGCCACCGCGATGCTCGATTCGATTCCCATCGTGTGCATTACCGGCAACGTTTCGAGCAAGGTGCTGGGCACGGACGCATTTCAGGAAGTGGACATTACCGGCATTACGCTGCCGGTGACGAAACATAACATTCTGGTGAACAAGGCTGAGGATCTGGCGCACGCCCTGCGCCATGCATTTCAGATCGCGCGCTCGGGGCGGCCCGGCCCGGTGTTGGTCGACATCACCAAAGACGCGCAGCAGGCGACGGCGGAGTTCGATTTTGAAGCGGCCAAGCCGCGCCCTTATCGCCCGCATCCCATGCTGCACGTCGACGATTCAGGATTGGCGCAGGCCGCCGAGCTGATTCGCAACTCCAAGCGGCCGGTGATTCTGGCCGGTCACGGTGTGATGGAGTCGCGCGCGATGGAGCAGGTGCGCACCCTGGCCGAGCGCGCAGAGATTCCCGTGGGTCTAACGCTGCTGGGATTGGGCGGATTTCCCGCGTCGCACCCGCTGAGCCTGGGCATGATGGGCATGCATGGCGAGGCGTGGGTGAATCACGCCATCCAGGAGGCCGATCTGCTGATCGCCTGCGGCATGCGATTCGACGATCGCGTGACGGGCACGCTTTCGACCTACGCCACCAAGGCAAAGAAGATCCACATCGAAGTGGATCCGGCAGAGATCAACAAGAACGTGAAAGTGGATGTGGCGCTGGTGGGCGATCTGCGCGAGGTTCTGGAGCAATTGCTGCCGCGAATTTCGGGCCGCGACGGCTCGGCTTGGCTGAAGACGATTGAAGCCAGCAAAGGCGCCGTCGCCGTGCGCGACATCAACAATTTGCCCGATTCCGGCCACCTGTACGCGGCGCACGTGATGCACGACTTATGGCGCATGACTGGCGGCAATGCCGTGATCGTCACCGACGTGGGTCAGCACCAGATGTGGGAAGCGCAATACTTCCATCACGACCAGCCGCGCACGCTCATTACGTCGGGTGGGCTGGGCACGATGGGATTCGCGCTGCCTGCGGCCATCGGCGCCAAATTCGCCTGCCCGGAAAAAGAAGTTTGGGTTGTGGCCGGCGATGGCGGCTTCCAGATGACGGCGGCGGAGCTCGCCACCATTGTGCAGGAAAAAATCAAGATCAACATCGCTGTCATCAACAATGGCTACCTGGGGATGGTGCGGCAGTGGCAGGAGTTCTTCTACGAGCGCAACTACGAGGCCACGCCGCTGATGAGCCCGGACTTTGTGAAGCTGGCCGATGCGCACGGCATTCCCGGTCGCGCAGTGCGGAAGCGCTCCGAAGTTGAGGCTGCTGTGATGGCGGCGCGCTCAGCGACCGGCGCATATCTGCTCAACTTCATGGTGGAGAAGGAAGACTCGGTGTACCCGATGATTCCCGCGGGCAGCGCGCTGCACGAGATGATCCGCCGGCCCGACCACGATCCGCTGGAAGAGTCAGCGGAGGATAAGTAGGAAAGTGAGTTCGATCATGCTGCACACATTTGTCGCATACGTTGAAGACCGTCCGGGCGTGCTGACGCGCGTGGCGTCGTTGTTCCGGCGCCTGAACATCAACATCAATTCGCTCACCGTGGGGCGCAGCGAGCGGCCGGGCCTGTCGCGGCTCACTCTGGTGTGCGAAGCGTCGGCGGAGGCTGGAGATCGCATCCGTGCCAGCCTGTTTAAACTCGAGAATGTCGTCGATGTCGACGATATCGCCCAGGCGCCTTCGGTCACGCGCGAGCTGGCGCTGATCAAAGTTGCGGCAACACCGCGCAACCGCGCTCAAATCTTTGATTTGGCTGAAGTGTTCCGCGCGCGCATCGTCGATCTCACTTCGGAGTCGTTGATGATCGAGATGACCGGCGTGGAGAGCAAAATTGAAGGGCTCATCGAAGTGCTGCGCGAGGACGATGGGCGGATTCTCGAAATCTGCCGCAGCGGCAAGATGACCATGCGGCGGGGACATCACGTGAGCAGTGTGGTCAGGGCGATGGGCGTCGTCGAGGGCGAATCTGCGGAGGAAGACGAGTCTGTTCCGGAGAGCGCGGCGGACGAAGCGGTGTGAGAGCTGCGAGGGCTCGAGTCAGACCCAGACTTTCTGAAAACTGAAATCCAACCAAGCAAAGGAAGAATCAGACCAAACATGGCGAAGACTTACTACGACAACAATGCCGACCTCAGCTTGATCCAGGCGAAAAAAGTGGCGATCATCGGCTACGGCTCGCAGGGGCATGCGCATGCTCTCAACCTGAAAGATTCGGGCGTGCAGGTGAAGGTGGGCCTGGCGGCGAATTCAAAATCGATTGCCAAGGCGCAGAAGGCCGGACTCGAAGTGACCACCGTCGCCGACGCGACCAAATGGGCCGACGTGGTGATGGTGCTCGTTCCCGATCAAACCGCGGCCAAATTGTATGCCGAGGAGATCGGGCCGAATTTGAGCGCGGGCAAGCTGCTGATGTTCGCCCACGGTTTCAACATTCATTTCAAGACGATCGTGCCCGCCGCGGGCATCGACGTGGGCATGGCTGCGCCCAAGGCGCCCGGTCATCGCGTGCGCGAAGTTTTCATTGAGGGTGGCGGCGTTCCCGGCCTCATCGCGGTCCACCAGGACGCTACAGGCAAGGCGCATGCGCTCTCGCTCAGCTACCTCAAGGGCATCGGCTGCACGCGCGCAGGGGCATTGGAGACGACCTTCAAGGAAGAGACCGAGACCGATCTCTTCGGCGAGCAGGCGGTGCTGTGCGGCGGTGTGAGCGCGCTCATCAAGGCCGGGTACGAGACGCTCGTCGAGGCCGGTTATCAGCCCGAGAGCGCCTACTTCGAGTGCCTGCACGAGCTCAAGCTGATCGTCGACCTGATCTATCGCGGCGGCCTGGCCTACATGCGCTACTCGATCTCGGACACGGCAGAATACGGCGACTATGTCTCCGGGCCGCGCGTCATCGGCGCCGAGAGCAAGAAGGCGATGAAGCAGATTCTTGCAGAGATTCAGGACGGGACTTTCGCGAAGAAGTTCCTCGCCGATCAGAATTCCGGGAAAAAAGAATTTCTTGCCTTCCGCGAGGCCGAGGCGAAGCACCCGGTCGAGATTGTCGGCAAGCAACTGCGCGCAGCGATGCCGTTCCTCGATCCGGTGACGGTGGAGGAAGTGGCGAAGACGCGGTGACGAAAGGCGAGCCTATAGCCATTGGCTCTTAGCTGAAGCCTCGCCTCTCTTTTTCCCTTTTGGTAGCTGATGTTTTCCCTCACTGCCCTGCAGAATCCATCTCGCCAAGAGCCCATCGCTAGGTCGATGTGTTCTATACGTAAACCTAACAAAATAAGGCGCAAATTACCTGTTGCATGAAACTTGAATGTGGCGTAACATGTTTCATGTAACAGGGGCTCAAGATGGGTTCTGCAATCACACAACGCGTCCGCAAACACCGCGAGCAGCTCCGTGCCGCCGGGTTGAGGCCCGTGCAGCTTTGGCTGCCTGATACTTCCTCGGAGAGTTTCCGCGGGAAGTGCGAGCGCGAGTCCTTGTCGTTGACGAACGATCCGCTCGAGGCCGAAACCCTCGCATGGATCGCTGAAGCTGCCGACACGGACGGCTGGGTGTGAAGCGCGGAGACCTGATCCCGGTCGTTCTGGCGGGAGCGTACGGCAAGCCGCGGCCCGCGTTAGTGATTCAATCGGACCTTTTCGCACTCCATCCATCCGTAACGATTCTGCCAGTCACAACTGAGCTGCGTCCGATCGAGACATTCCGAATCACCGTTGATCCGTCACAAAAGAACGGTCTCCGCGCTCCGTCGCAGATTATGGTGGACAAGGCACACACGATTCCGCGCGACAAAGCTGGCGTTCCCTTTGGTGAACTGGAAATGCGAACACTCAAGGCCGTTGACCGCTCACTCGCCGTCTTCCTCGGCTTGGGTTAGTGCAGAGTTGGTTACGTGCAGCGCGGCGCGACCCAACAGCCTCGCCTCAGCCCTGTAGAATCAACCTGAAACTCCGCCTCAATCCGGCTGTGGAGGCTCCTTGCTTTACTGGCTGCTCTACGAAAAGCTGTTTCCGTTCTTCCACCCGTTCCGGATCTTCCGCTACCTCACGTTTCGTACCGTGTTTGCCTCGCTCACAGCGCTGCTCATCGCGCTTTTCATCGGGCCGTGGGTGATTCAGAAGCTGAGGGAGTTCCAGATCGGCCAGTTTGTGCGCGAGGACGGGCCCCAGTCGCACATGAAGAAAACGGGAACGCCAACCATGGGCGGCGTGCTCATCTGCATCGCCATTTTGCTGCCCACGGTGCTGTGGTCCGACCCGGCGAATCCGTTCGTTTGGGTGGTGGTCTTCTCCACGCTGGCGTTTGGCGCCATCGGCTTTGCCGATGATTACATCAAGGTGGTGCAGCGGCGCAGCCTGGGATTGACGGCGCGGGCCAAGCTGTTGTGGCAGGGGTTGGCCGGCGTGTTGGTCGCCGTAGCGCTGATCGTGTTGGACCAGTTCGACGTTTTTTCCACTCGATTGTCTGTCCCCTTCATCAAGAGCCTGCATCCCGATCTGCTTTGGCACGCGTGGCCTGCGACGCTTCCGCACATGGCCCTCTTCGCGTTTGTGCCGTTCGTACTGTGGGTAGTGCTGTGGCTGGTGGGTACATCGAATGCGGTAAACCTGACCGACGGCCTCGACGGCCTGGCGATTGGGTGCACCATCATTGCCGCCGGCGCGCTCGCGGTGCTCACTTACATCAGCGGCCACGTCGTTTTTGCCGGCTATCTTGAACTGCAGCGCATGCCCATGGTGGGCGAGCTGACAGTCTTTTGCGGGTCGATGGTTGGCGCGTCGATTGGATTTCTCTGGTACAACGCTCACCCGGCAGAGATTTTCATGGGCGACGTTGGGTCGCTGGCGTTGGGCGGAGCCATCGGCACGGTGGCCATCGTCATCCGCCAGGAGCTGCTGCTGCCATTCATCGGCGGCGTGTTCATTCTTGAAGCGCTCTCGGTCATCTTGCAGGTGGGCAGCTACAAGCTGCGCAAGAAGAGGATTTTCAAGATGGCGCCTCTGCACCACCACTTCGAACAACTGGGCTGGAGCGAGTCGAAGGTGATTGTGCGCTTCTGGATCGCCGCCCTGGTGTTTGCATTGTTTGCACTCACCACGCTGAAATTGCGTTAGCCGCCGCCCGCGCCGCATCCCCCGCGGTGCACAATAAAGCTATTGCGCCGGCCGTTAGGAACAAATGATGGAATTGAAGGGCAAAAAGGTTCTGGTTGTGGGCCTGGGAAAGTCTGGCCTGGCGGCGGCGCTGTTCTTGCGTCGCAAGGGCGCGCAAGTGACGGTCTCCGATATTCGCTCGGCCGAGTCGCTGGCCAAGGAGATTCCCGCGCTGCTCGACGAGGGGATCATGGTGGAGGCGGGCGGGCATGGCCTGCTGACCTTCCGCCGTCACGACCTGATTGTGGTGAGCCCCGGCGTGCCGCTGAATACGCCGGAGCTGGTGCAGGCCAAAAGCTTCGGCCGACCGATTATCGGCGAACTGGAGCTGGCGGCAAGATTCCTGAAAGGCAAGATTCTGGCCATCACGGGATCGAATGGGAAGACGACAACGACTGCGCTCGCGGGCGAGATTCTCAAAGAGGCCGGCTATCGCACGCTGGTTGCCGGAAACATCGGTGTGCCGGTCATCGGCGTAATCGAAGAGAGCACGGACGACACCTGGTCGGTGCTCGAAGTATCGAGTTTCCAGCTGGAGAGCACGGCAGAGTTCCATCCCAGGATCGCCGTCATCCTGAACATCACTCCCGATCACCTCGACCGGCACGGAACCTTCGAGAACTATGCGCTGGCCAAGGAGCGCATCTTCGCCGTCCAGGACTCGAATGACAGCGTGGTGCTGAACGCCGAGAATCCCCGCACCGCCGAGGCCGAAGCCCGATCGCACGCGCCGGTCTACTGGTTTTCAGCCAGGCACGAGGTGAACCGGGGCGCATGGGCGCAGAACGGGTCCCTGGTCTACCGCTCCGCGGATGATGCGGAGATCGAGACCATCCTGCCGCTCGACAAGATTTCGCTGAAAGGCGAGCACAACGTTGAAAACGTGCTGGCTGCGGTTTGCGCGGCACGGCTGGCCGGCGTGCCCCCCAAAGTGATTGCCGGCGCCATCGAGAATTTCCACGCGGTGGAGCATCGCCTGGAGTACGTCGCCACCATCAATGGCGTTGATTATTACAACGACTCGAAGGCCACCAATGTGGATGCAACCGCCAAGGCCTTGGCTTCGTTCCCGGGCGGGATTCATTTGATTCTGGGCGGCAAGGACAAGAATTCGGACTACACGACTCTTGCGCCCCTGCTGCGAGAGAGGGTACGCGCCGTTTACACCATCGGCGCGGCGGCGGCCAAGATCGAGTCGCATCTGCGCGGCATTGTGCCAATCCACTCATGCGAGACGCTGGCCAACGCGGTAAGCGCCGCGACCGCTGCAGCGCGACCCGGCGAAGTGGTGCTGCTGGCGCCGGCCTGCTCCAGCTTCGATCAGTTTGAGAACTACGAGCACCGTGGGCGCGTCTTCAAGCAACTTGTCACCGAACAAAAGGATTGGAAGGAAAAGCAGAAAGCATAAGGGTCTATGGCAAAGCGGGTTGGCGTTGATAAATGGCTGTTCTTCACCACACTGGTGCTGGTGGTCACCGGGCTGGTGATGGTCTTCTCCGCTTCGGCCGTCGTCGACCAGGAGAAGTACCACTCGGCCTACACCTTCATCCTTACCCAGGCTGTGTGGGCGGCAGTGGGTGTGGTGGCGATGCTCGTGCTGATGCACGTGGATGTGAGCCGCTACAACTCGCCGCGCTTTATCTATCCCGTCCTCTGCATGACGACCGTACTGCTGGTGCTTGTCTTCCTCATGCCCGGCTCGCACCACACGCATCGTTGGATTCGTTTCGGCGATTTTTTCACTCTCCAGCCTTCCGAAATCGCCAAGCCGGTGCTGGTTCTGTTCCTGGCGTGGTTTTTGCAGACGCGCCTCGGCGCCATGCGCGACTGGAAGGGAACGCTGCTGCCCGCGGCCGTCATTCCCGCCCTGTTTGTCGTGCTTGTTGCGGTCCAGCCCGACCTCGGAACCGCGCTGGTGCTGGCGGGCGTGGCGGCAATGATTCTTGTGCTGGCGGGGATGGAATGGAAGGTGCTTCTGGGCGCCGTCGCCGCTGCGTTACCCGTGCTGGCCGCCTTGCTGCTGATGGTTCCCTGGCGGCGAGCGCGCATGCTCGTCTTTCTGAATCCCGAATCCGATCCGCAGGGCGCCGGTTATCACATCTATCAATCGCTCATCGCCGTGGGCACTGGCGGACTGACAGGCCACGGCTATATGGAAGGTATGCAGAAATTGTTTTTTCTGCCCGAGGCGGCAACCGACTTCATCTTTGCCAACATCGCCGAGGAGCTGGGCTTCGTTGGGGCCATGTTGATCGTGCTGCTCTTTGGACTGTTTGGAGTCCGCGGATTGCGTACGGCGTTCCGGTGCAGCGACCCCTTTGCGCGTCTGGCCGCATTCGGCATCACCATCACGATTCTGCTGCAGGCCTTCTTTAACATCAGCGTGGTACTATCGCTGGTTCCCAACAAAGGCATCCCCCTGCCGCTGATCTCCCACGGAGGCACTTCGCTCTTCTGCACGCTGGCCAGCATTGGAATTCTGCTGAACATAAGCCGGCGGGCGGATTAGCGCAGGGACCAAGGGAACAGGGAACCAAGGGAACGAAGGAACAAGAAAACCCAGCAGCCGGCAAACGGCAGCTTCGAACGGTGGACCGCGAACCGTGAACTCTACATTGAGAATTCTCATTGCGGGCGGGGGCACGGGCGGGCACATCATCCCCGCGCTGGCAGTGGCGCGCGCGCTGGTCGAGCGGCACGGGGCTGAAGTCCTCATGGTCGGCACCGCGCGCGGCCTGGAATCACGCCTCGTCCCCGAGGCTGGATTCCCGGTCAAGCTGATCGACGTGGGCCCGCTGAAAAGCGTCTCGCTCATGACCCGCGTGCGCACCATCACCCAATTGCCGCGGAGCATCGGCGACTGCAAGCGGCTGATGCAAGAGTTTCGGCCCGGCGCCGTGCTGGGAGTCGGCGGCTACGCCTCAGGCCCGGCGATGTTCGCCGCGCTCCGGCTCAAGATTCCCGCCATGGCCTTTGAGCCGAACGCGATGCCGGGCCTGGCCAACCGGCTGGTTGGCAAGCGAGTGCAGGCGGCGGCCATCAACTTTCCCGCCGCGGCAAAATGGTTCCGCAACGCTGAGGTTACCGGGGTTCCCGTGCGCCCGGAGTTTTTCAAGCTGGAGCCGCCGGTCGGCGCGCCGCATCTCCTGGTCTTCGGCGGCTCGCAAGGAGCGCGCCTCTTCAATACTCATCTGCCGCACATCATCAGGGCTCTGCTCGATGCGGTTCCGGGCCTCACGGTCCTGCACCAGAGCGGCCTGCAACGCTTTGAAGCCACCCACTTTGCTTATGCAGCCAGCGGGGCCGACCCTGCGCGCTGGCTGGTGCGGCCGTTCCTCGACGATATGGCGTCGCAGTTTGCCCGGGCGCACCTGATCATGTCGCGCAGCGGCGCGTCAACGGTGGCCGAGGAGGCTGCGGCCGGCAAGCCCGCGCTGCTGGTTCCCTTTGCTGCCGCAACTGACCAGCACCAGAGACGCAACGCCGAAGCCATGGTCGACGCCGGAGCGGCCGTGATGCTGAAGGAAAGCGATCTGGACACTCCCGATGAGTTGCTCAGGATCCTCGCCGGCCTGATCACCGATTCCGGCCGTTTGGCAGCGATGTCCGCTGCTGCGCGTACGCAAGCGCATCCGGGCGCGGCAGAGAGGATCGCGGATCGACTGGCGGAACTGGCGGGGAAGCAGAGGAGTTAGCGGGGTAGCGATACGTCTCCAGCACAAACAAAAAGCCCGCTTGCCGAAGCAAGCGGGCTTTCTCATCCATCAGCGGAAATTCAATCTTCCGTCGTAAGCCGGAACTACCGGTGTCCACCACCGCCGTGGCCGCCGCCTCCGCCACGCGAGCCGCCTCCACCACCACCGTGGTAGCCGCCGCCGCTATATCCACCGCGTGCGCCGCCGCTATAGCTGTGCGCAGCGCCGCCACCTGTGTAGCCGCGTCCACCGCCGCCTACATAGCCACGTCCGCCGCCTGCATATCCGCGACCAGCGTATCCGCCGCGATAACCGTATCCGCCGCGATAGCCTAAGCCGCCGCGCAGGTAGTAGCCGGGGTGACCGTAGAAGCCCCAGTGGTACCAGGGGCCGACTCCGATGAAGAGGCCGCCGTAAAACCAATTAGGACCGTAATAGCCATAAGGGGCGCAGGCATACGGGTAGTAGGAGTAATAGCCCCATTCGCAATCCGGGGGACCATAATTGGCGTAGTACCCGGGATCAACAACCGCGGGGCCGACGCCGACACCAACACCAACCTGGGCATTCGCTGGGACAGCTGCGAACGGCAGAACCACAAGCATTGCCAACAGAACCAACCAGAGCTTCTTCATGAAATCCTCCATGTGCTGTCCCGTCCTCCATTTGCCTGGACTGGAACCCGGAGTCGCCTCCGGCATCAGCACCGCCCGGCCTCTCTCATTTCGTCTTCTGGCCGGCCTTCAGTTCCTTAAACTCCATTTTCGCCCATTTGTTGCGGTCCGATGAAAGAATCGATCTCCGCTTCCGAAAGGGCAAGAACCTTCTACACTTCCGAGCTTCTGCGGTCACTTCCAATGAAGTTACGTCCGCCTTCAACTGGAGTTGCGCCTCACCTCTAGAGACGCTTGAAACCACCAAACGGCGCAAAACATCTCTCCTTCGAGGATCTTTCGAGGCCATCGGTCTCAAGTCGCGATTTCCTCAAGAAATCGCGACCCTGCGAGTCGTCTGCTAAGGGCAACCTGCGAAGGAGAGATGTCTGAAAAAAACGGCCTCTCCAGTTTGGAGAGGCCGCTACACCGGTTCCTGAGTTAATGTGTCCCGAAGCGATTGGCTTCGAGTGGCTCTTTCACCGAGAAAGAGCCACCTTGCACAACGTTCTGAGATGGCTACAGCAACTCAGGAACCGGTCTGCAGGCAGCAGAAGGCGGAGCTACCTGCGAAAACGTGCCGAGGCGAAGTGCCGGTCGAAGTCGCGGTGATAGAAGGCCGGCCCGCGGTCCACAACAATGCCGCCGCGGAATACGGGGCCGCCAATGCGAACCCCAACGAAGTTCCAGTAGCCGGGCACCCAGTAGCCGTTGTTCCAGTAGCCGCCGACCCACGCATATCCCGGTCCGGGGCATGGCGGAGCTGCTACCGCACCCGCGCCAACATAAACGCCGATTCGAGCTGCCTGAGCGGGCGCTGCGCTCATGGTCACCGCACCCACTGCCAATGCTGCTCCCAACATCCAATTCTTCATGCTGCCCATAATCCCTCCATTCCGTTCGGACGGTGTTGCTTGTCCGCTCTCCGGTTTGCCGCCACCACCCTGGGGCTTGGATCTTGCTGCCCCGTTGGCTTGCCGGTTCTGTCCAATGCAAACACCGGCGCGGCGTAAGGTTGCGGCGTCGCGCGAAAATAAAGTCGAGCAACTTTTCCGCCGATTCGTGTTCATGGCGCGTGATTTTCGGCTGAGGATCGCGCCTTCAGGCCTGCCGCGATATCCTGAGAAACACGCCGCGTTATTCTGGGAAGCGTTACCGCAGATCGCCGCCGCACCACCTGCGCAGCTCTTGCCGCGAGTCACCGCCCGTCTTAAGGAGATCCCGATGCATCACGCAAAAGGCGCCTTCACCGTCGACATTCATCCGCTTTCGCCCGCGCCCGCCGAAGGCATCGGGCGCTTCAGCATCAACAAGACCATTCACGGCGACCTGGAAGCGACAACCATCGGCGAGATGTTTACTGGAGGCGATCCCAAGCAGGGCGCCGCTGGATACGTCGCCATCGAATTCGTCACCGGCACGCTCAACGGCAAATACGGAAGCTTCGCGCTGCAGCACTTTGCCACCATGGATGGCGACGGCCCCAGCATGCAGGTGATCTCGGTGCCGGGATCGGGAACGGGCGAGCTGAACGGCATCGAGGGCACGTTCACCATTCGCGTCGAGAACGGGCGTCACTTCTACGAATTCGACTACTCTCTGCCGGAGTAGCTCAGGCCGCGCTTCTCCGTGGTGCTTATGAACCCTTCAGAACAGAAGAACGAAGGAAAGATTCCGGGGCAGGAGATCGCGGAGCTCTTCCGCAGGGCCCTGCGGGGCGAAGTGAAGATCTTCACGGTCGGCGCCTCCTGGACTGACATCTACGCTTCCAACGTTGAAGTGCGCATCGACGGCTACAAGCTGGTCATCTTCAACGACTGCAACCAGGTGGATTACGTCGACCACGCAATCACTCCGGATGGCCGCGAGGCCGATTTTGACGACTGGTGGTTTGTGCAGGAGGAGCCGGTCGACCTGCTTGCCGATGACGAGCAGACGCGCCTCGAAACCCTCATGGAGGAAGCGCCTGTCATCGCAGAGAATTGAACGTCTGCATCCCGCACAATGCGCCGTTCGCCGATTCTCGCTCTCTCTGAATCTCTATTCTCCGACCTCTGTTCTCTGATCTCTGTTCTCTGATCCCTGTCCTCTGATCTCTGTCCTCTGCTACCCTGATCCTTCAACCTCATGTTTGCCACCTCGCAGCACGCGCACTTCATCGGAATTGGCGGCATCGGCATGAGCGGCATCGCCGAGATCATGCTGAATCTGGGCATCGAGGTCTCAGGCTCCGATTTGAAGCGCAGCGCGGCAACCGACCGCCTGGCGCAGCTGGGCGCCACCGTCTACGAAGGCCACAACGCTGCCAACGTCGCCGGCGCAACCGTGGTCGTGACCAGCTCTGCCGTGCACTCCGACAATCCTGAAGTGCGCGAGGCGCACGCGCGCAAGATTCCAGTCATCCAGCGCGCGGAGATGCTGGCCGAGTTGATGCGGCTCAAATACGGCATCGCCATCGCCGGCATGCACGGTAAGACGACAACCACGTCGATGGTGTCCGCGGTGCTCTCGGCAGGAGGGCTCGATCCAACAGTCGTTGTCGGTGGGCGCGTGGATGCGCTGGGTTCGAACGCGCGGCTCGGCACCACGCAATATCTTGTGGCCGAAGCCGACGAAAGCGACCGCTCGTTCCTCAAGCTCTCGCCCATCCTCGCAGTCGTCACGAATCTCGATCGCGAGCACATGGATTGTTACCACGACATGGCCGACGTGGAGCGCGCCTTTGTCGACTTCATGGATCGCGTGCCGTTTTACGGCGCGGTAACGGCATGTATCGACAACACACTGCTCAAGGGGATTTTGCCGCGCGTGCGTCGGCGCGTCTTCACTTACGGTGTGGCCGCTGAGGCAGACTACCGGCTGGAGATGCTCGGCTTTGGACAGACACCCAGCCTCAACTTAGGGCAGGGAAGCGGCTTCTCGCGTTTTCAGGTGCACACGGCTGCGGGGCCTCTCGGCCCGTTCGAGTTGCACGTGCCGGGGCGGCACAATGTGCTGAACGCGACGGCGGCAGTGGCCATTGGCCGGCAACTCGAAATGACGCCGGGAAAGATTGCCGAGGGGATCGCCAACTTTCGCGGCGTGGACCGGCGCTTCCAGCAGCG
>Ga0181516_10002056_pt1 | contig 14650 bp, 14 predicted proteins | sample PEATcosm2014_Bin_25_FD_121104 | JGI IMG/M metagenome (GOLD analysis project Ga0181516, IMG submission 121104) | Peatland microbial communities from MTU Mesocosm Facility, Houghton, MI, USA - PEATcosm2014_Bin01_10_metaG | ecosystem: Environmental > Terrestrial > Soil > Wetlands > Peat | place... | reverse complement strand
TCCCTCCAGTACATGCCTGGCTCCCAACACCTTGCCGATTGCGCGCACGTCTTCGTTCAGCCCGCGAAACGTGAAGGCAGAGGTGCGCGCCACGACACGCAATGTCGGGATCTGCGCCAGCCAGTTCGATAGTTCTTCAGTCAGGCCGTCGCAGAATGCCTGGTCGTGCTTTTCGTCGCTCAAGTCGATCAGTGGCAGCACCACGATCGAGTCCCCCTCTTCAGTGTTCGAGAGCAGCAATCGAACCGGCTTCCACGCCAGCCAGGCGGCCAGGCCGACCCCAACCAGGACGCTGATGAGCATCCAGACCCAGCGCCGGCGCCAGTGGGAGCCGGGACCCGCCCGCTGGGGGGATGAGGGAGCTGGGGAGGACGGGACGGCCGTAACGCCTGGGGCTGCCGGGGCCGCCGGGATGCTCTGCGGCGCCGGGAACTCGGGTGAGAAGGGTGGCCGCACCGGCGCGACCAGGCGGTAGCCCTTGCGCGGGACCGTGGCGATGTAACTCGGCTCCGGGTCGGTATCGCCCAGCAGCCGGCGAAGCTGGGAAACCGCCTGGTATACGGAGGCGGGTCCGACCACCACGCCTGCCCACACCTCGGCCAGCAGCCGGTCCTGGCTGACCACGGCTCCGGGTGCGTCTGCCAGACAAGTCAGAAGCCGCATCATGCGCGGCTCGAGCTTGATCGATTGGGTGCCCCGCGAAATCGTATCCAGCGACGGGTCGACCAGCCACGACCCGAGGCGGAACGGCACCTGTAGTTTTGCCGCCATCAATAACCTTATGCCGGCTTACCAGCCAGCGACCTATTTATAACCGATTGATCTCCAATTGATTAGAAAAGCTTCAGTAAAGCTTTCGACGTCCTTGAGTACTCCCTGCCGGGCACTGGTTTACACCCGCAGTACAACATTTCGATAGGGACGATGCCAATGGACGGTGCGGATCAAGTTTTAACGCCGGTGGCTATCCACGCTTTGGGTCGATTTGAAGTCCTGGTGCACGATGAACCGCTGCGGTTCGTTTTCAAGGCTCCCCGTAAGCCGCTGGACCTGCTCAAGGGGCTCCTCATCTCTGGAGGAGACAGCGTGGGTCAGCATACCCTCTGTGAAGCGCTCTGGCCCGATCTAGATTCCTGGTCCGCCGGTCGTGCGCTGAACACTGCTGTGTTCCGGCTGCGGAAGCTGCTGGGCGACAAGTCCGCCATCCGTGTGGACTGCGGGCAGATAAGGCTGGAGAGTCGGTACTGCCGGGTGGATGCCTGGGAATTCGAGGCAGAAATGGGGCGATCCCTGGATCAGGATGGACTGTTGAACGCCCTGATGAGATATCGAGGACCATTTTTAGGCGACAGCGAGCATCCGCTGGCGATGGAGACTCGTCGTCGCCTGCAGCGCAAGTATCTGCGCGGCCTGCTGCAGCTCGGTCAGAATTATGAGCGTTGCGGCAATTTCGGTTCGGCAATCGATCTCTACAACCGCGGTCTCGATGTCGAATGCGGGTCGGAAGAACTTCACAGTGCGCTCATCTCATGTCTCGAGCGCGCCGGACAAGCCGCCGCGGCAGCGGCCGCGTACCAGCGCTGCTCGGCGTTATTCAAAAATCGCCTTGCCGCACCGGCTCTCAGTCAGGGCTGGAGCGTGGAGCTGGCGCGCATGTTTCGCACCAATCGATGAAGGCGATCGCGCCGGCGCAGCAGCAAACATGACCGAGGTGAATCGGTAAAAAATGCCTGATACGTAATCGATCGGTGATTGACCGCAGCCTATTGTGCATGTAATTCGCCATCGCGCAGGGAGCGGGCCGTGAGAGCCTGGCAGGACGAGCAGCTGCAAATGCTGCTGATGGAAAAGGATGAACACCGCGTGTTCGACAAGCTGGTCGACCTGGCGCGGCGTCTCGGCTTCGATCACTGCGCGTACGGCATGCGCTCTCCGCTGCCCCTCTCCCGTCACCGCGTCGTCATGATCAATAACTATCCGGCGCGCTGGCAGGCGCAATACGCGCAGCGCAACTACCTCGCCGTCGATCCGACCGTGCACCACGCCATGACCTCCCCCCTCCCCGTCCTGTGGAGCGACGAACTATTCTCCGGCGCACGTGACTTTTGGGAAGAAGCACGTGGACATGGCCTGCGCTACGGCTGGGCTCAACCCTGTCGCGACATCCACGGAACACTGGGCATGCTGACCGTAGCGCGCTCGAACGAAGCGCTCAGCGACGAGGAGATGCAGGAGAAGAACTATCGGCTGGCATGGCTGACGCAGATCGCGCACCTGGCCATGACGCGAGTGCTCATCAAAAAATTGGTTCCCGAAGCCAACGTCAAGTTGTCCTGCCAGGAGACGACGGTGATCCGCTGGACCGCCGAGGGCAAGACCACGGCCGAGATTTCCGTGATCATGGGACTCTCGGTTCGCACCGTGACCTTCCACGTCGGTAACGTCGTCAAAAAGCTTAATGCCAGCAACAAGACGGCAGCGGCTGTGCGCGCCGCGGTGCTCGGCCTGCTCTAGACACCGTCCCGATTGCGGTTGTTTGCGGCACGGTGTCGCCCCAGAAAGTAGCCGGCTGCGAACGGCAAACCCAACACCAGGACAGCCAGCACGATCAGCAGAATCAGTGCTTCGCGTACCAGTGCGCGTATCTCGCTCCAGGATTTGTCGACGGCGTGTTCGGCGATTTGCGCCGCGTCCGCCGTGATGCGGGCGCGCTCCACATCGGCTGCAGCTGTCAGGCTTTCGCGCTCGGAAGCGATATTCGCGGCCAGCGCCGCACGTTCGATCCGAAGCGTCTGCAGCATCTGCGTCCAGGCGTTATCCAGCCTATCGGAAGATTCACCGAGGCTGCGCCGCAATTCCGCGATTGCCTCGTGCGCCAGCGCGGGGCTGGTCTCGGCCAGCGTCGATATCTTGGCGAGCTGCGTGTCGATGCTGCGAAACGTCGCCCGGTAAGAGGCGGCATCAATGCCGGAGCGGTCGAGAGCCCTCTGCGCCTCCCACAGGCTCACGGCGGGGATTTCCTGTCCGTAGATTCGCATGCGGTCGGAAACATCGCCCAGCGCCTGGGCCACCGTGCCGGCAACCCGCAGCGGCGTCTTGTCCTCCTCCTCGGCCGACCAGATCGAGAGCACTGAAGTTCGCTGGCAGTCCGGACCCTCCAGCGGATAGCGGAATGTGTAACGTTTCACGAAAGCCTGGTATCGCGGGTAGTCATTGGCCGTGACTTTTTTGGCCAGCGCATCCGCCTCATCCGCCAGACCATCGGCCTGGGAGCGAACATCGGATTGGGCACCGCCAAGCAACGCGGCGCCGCTGCCGGAATCCAGATAGTCACGCAGCTGCAGGGCGAAGGCCCAGGTATCGATCAGGCTTCCCATGGGTGAAAGGCCAGTGGCGGCGCGCGTGCTCTGTAATACCACGCCCAGCTTCAGCTGCAGTGCCAGCGCACGTACGGCCGGATCCGTCTCCCTGGCTGCCGAATCGTCGATGACCCGGATCATCACTTCATTGAAGTGTTCGGCATAGTCGCGGGTGAGCACGCGCGCTTCCTGCTCGCGCGGCGTCAACGGTATCTCCGGCGATTTGATCGAGAGCAGCGAGCAGGCCGGCAATGCCATAAGCGCCACCGAAACCAGCAGGCGTCGCCATGTCGCGCGTCGGGTTAGGGCCACTGTCGGCGTCCGATGCATTAGATTTTCAGCCGATCGCGCAGCCGGTGGCCGGCGATGACGGCCGGGAGAAACCATGGCTTGCCAGTGTAGAACGGGCGTGTTTCGAAGTTCAGGCCATCAAGCGCGGTCCGCCCTTCGGGCTTGCCCATGATCTGCTGCGCGAGCCGGGTTCCGAAATACGGGGCCAGCGATATCCCCGAGCCGCAGTAGCCCATGCAATAGTGCAGACCGTCCGGGTAACGCCCCAGGTGGGGCAGTTCATCAAAGGTATAGGCGACGAAACCTCCCCAGCTGCGGCTGATTTTCGTTGCCGCCAGTTCTGGAAAGACATAGACCATCTGGCGGTGCAATGGCAGCGCGCTCAGATTGGGATCGGTCTCGCCGGCGGCGACCCGGCCGCCGAACAGAACGCGCCGCCGATCCTCCGAGAGCCGAAAGTAGAAGACCACGTGTCGCGTATCGCTGACGACGCGATTGTTCGGAATCAGGCGCCGCGCGAGCGTCTCATCGAGCAGCTCGGTGGCGATGATGTAACTGCCGATGGGAATAATCCGGCGGCGCAGTGCGGGCGCCAGGGCCGTGGTATATCCATTCGATGCAATGATGACTTCGCGCGCCCGGATCTTGCCGCGGGAGCACTGCAGCTGGAATCCGTCCGCCTGGCGCGCGATTGACGTGACCGCGCACCCTGGTATCACGGTCGCGCCCGCCTGCAGGGCGCGATCCAGCAGACCCTGGTGAAATTTGCCGGGATGAAGCGACGCATGAGCCGCGTAGACGACCCCGCCGTGATAGAGATCGCTGCCCAGCTCCCCACGCTGCTCCGAGGGCGCTACCACGTGACAATCCACTTCGACGCCCTTGGGCTGCGTTTCCACCTCGCGCACCAGGGCGGCGAATGCGGCCGCATGATGGGCAGCGTGATATCGGCCAACCCGGCCGAAATCGCAATCGATGCGTTCGCGCCGGATGAAATCGTCGATCCAGTCGAGCGCGTTCAGGCCTTCGCGGCGAATGCGCAGCGCGGAATCGGCACCGTGCCTGGCCTTGAGTGCATCGAACGAAGGTTTGATCGAAGAGCTGACCTGTCCGCCATTGCGCGAGGAACAGCCCCAGCCGGCATCCTCGGCATCGAACACGACTACCTCGCGTCCGCCACGAGCCAGCTCCAGCGCTGCCGCAAGACCCGTGTAGCCGCTGCCCACGATTGCGACGTCGCAGCTCGCCGGCATTTGCGCCGCGGGGAGCTGCGGGCGCGGCGAAGCCAGCCACCAGTACGGCTCGCTCTTATAGTCCGGCGCAAAAAGTGAATCGGTCATCCCCGCTATATAATGACACATGGACTTAGGTATCCGGGGCCGGAAGGCCATCGTCTGTGCATCGAGCCAGGGGTTGGGCAAAGGCTGCGCACGCGCATTGGCGGAGGCCGGAGTGGCGGTGGTCATCAACGGACGCAATCGCTCGCTGCTGGAAGCGACCGCGGTGGAGCTGCGGCAGGCGACGGGCGTGGAGGTCACCCCGGTGGTTGCGGATCTGTCGACGCATGAGGGCCAGGCGGCCCTGCTCGCGGCCTGCCCGGAGCCTGACATTCTGATCAACAACAATGGTGGACCGCCGTACCGCGATTTTCGCGAGCTCGACCGACAGGCGATGCTGGCCGGGGTCACCATGAATATGGTGACGCCGATCGAACTGATTCAGAAAGTCATCGAGCCCATGAAGGCCCGGCAATTCGGCCGGATCGTCAATATCACATCGGTCAGCGTCAAAATGCCGCTCGCAGGGCTTGATTTGTCGAGCGGTGCCCGTGCAGGCCTCACGGCGTTCCTGGCCGGGGTCGCCCGCAGCGTCGCCTGCCGGAACGTCACCATCAACAATCTGCTGCCGGGCAGTTTCGATACCGCACGGCTGCGCGGAGGCTTTGCCATGGCGGCGAAGCGAACCGGTGCCGCCGAGTCGGTCATCGAGCAACGCTCACGCGATGCCATACCTGCCAGGCGCTTCGGCAACCCGATCGAACTCGGTCAGACCTGTGCCTTTCTATGCAGCGTGCACGCAGGCTACATCACCGGGCAGAACGTGCTGATGGATGGCGGCTCTTACCCCGCGGCATTCTGAAGCTACCTGGCCGCTTCGAAGCGAATCGTGTTCAGGAACTCGCTGCGGCGGTAAAGCTCCCGCTCACCGGCGGGGTAGCCATTGGCCTTGAGCATGAAGGCGAGGATATCCGCGTATTGATCCCGGCTCAGAGCGCCGGGATTGTTGAGCGGCATAGTGGTGCGTATGCGCTCGAACAGATCGCCCACCGTCAGCCCATTGAAGTCGGAAACGAATTGCGCGCCAGCGAGCGCCGGCGCCTCACCCACACCGCCGAGCGAACCACCGTGGCAGACGGCGCAGCTTTGAGCAAAACCGGCGGCTCCGCGCGCGGCCTGCAACTCAGTGTAGACACCGTCGAGCACCGAGCTGCTCGTTTCCTGCGTCGAGGCCGTTCCGGCAGCCGCGCACAGGAACGCGGCGATGGCAGCGGCCGGACGCCCACGTATTGCCGTCAACTCATCATCGCCTTGATTTGACCGATGCCCTTAGTGAGCGCCAACTTCTGTGCCTCCGTGACATCGACGAACGGCGGCCGCTGATAGGTTTGCGGACCGCCCATCTGGATGCTGAGCGCATACTTCATGGGCCCGTAGCCATCGACGCCGGTCTGGAGGTCCTTCATCACCTTGGTCATGGCGCGGTAGTTCGCGTAGGCTGCGTGATAGTCCTTGCCGGATCGAAACGCTTCGAACACCGCGGCCAGGGGCCGGGTATAGACGTTGCCGTCCATGCAGATCGCGCCCATGCCATGCTCGAGTGCGTACTCCAGATTGTTCTCGGTCCCGGTGCGCATGTTCAGGTCGGGAAAGGCTCGTACGAAGTCGGCGTATTCGTCCGCCGGTCCATTGGAATCCTTGATGCCCGCAAGATTCGGATATTGCTGCAGGGCACGCAGCAACTCGTGGCTGATGGGAACGCCGCTGGTTCCGGGTATATGGTAGAGATTGATGGCGATTCGTACTTGATCGAACAGCATCGAGTAGTAGCGGATCAGGCCGTCCGTCGGCACCTTCTTGTAATAGAAGGGCGGAATCACCAGCAGGCCATCCGCACCGTTGTCTTCGGCATGCCGCGCCAGTTCGATCGTCTCGGGAAAATTCGATGTGCCCGGACCGATGATCATATTCATGCCGAGCTTGTTCTTGAGGGCCACCTCGGCGATCTGCTTGCGTTCGGCCACCGAAAATGAGGCGAACTCTCCCGTGGTCCCGAGCACGACTATGCCGTCCGCACCGTTCTGTTTGTACCAGGCCAGTATGTCCTTGAAGGCGCCCGGATCGAATTTGAGGTTCTTGTCGCACGGCGTGACGGTTGCGATCCAGAACAGAGTCTTGCTCGAACTGCCCAGATTGCGCGCCGGCGCAGCGGTCACTGGCTTCAACAGCATGGCCGCTGCAGCGGCTGCTCCCATCAGGCCGATGGCATCTCTACGTGTCGTTTCCATGGGATTACTCCAGGGGATTGCTCCGCGGGTCGACCAATATCATTGTCTCTCATACCGCGTCAGGGCACGCCGGCCGACATCTCCGCTGTAGATGTTGCCTTGTGAATCCACCGTGATGCCCTCCCCGCCGCTGGTAATGACGTGGGTAGGGTCGGGCTCGGGGTCCGGGATGAATGCCGTCAGCGCTCCGTCCGATGCGCGCCCGATGCGAATGCCCCGCTTCCAGCCCGGATGATGGCCATAGCCGTCGAAATCGCGCGATTCTGAATCGCTGACGTATAGATTATCGTGCTGGTCGATGAAGATACCGCTGGGTCGGCTAAACTGCGTCCAGGCCGCGAGGAACTTGCCGTTCTGGTCGAATATCTGAACGCGGTTGTTGCCGCGATCGCCGACGAACAGCCGGCCCCTGGAGTCCATCGTCAGGGCGTGCGGCGCTTCGAATTGCCCGGGTCCGCTGCCATGCATGCCCCACTGCCGGATGAATTTGCCGTTGCCGTCAAACTTGACGACGCGGGCATTGCCTTCACCGGGCTCGTGTCCATCCGAGACGAAGATGCTGCCATCCGGGGCGACCAGCACTGCATTGGGTTCGTGAAAGGTATCGGGGCCATTGCCGGATACGCCCGGTTTGCCCAGCGTGCGCAGTAGTTTCCCATCGCGGTCGAACTCGAGCACGTCATCGCCCTTCCCGGCGCCGACATGTCCGTCGGTCACCCAGATGTGATTGGCGCTATCGATAAAGAAGCCGTGTGGAAACAGCAGCATCCCCTTGCCGAATGCTTTGACGAAATTTCCACGAGCATCGAATTCCATGATGGGATCGAGATCGCTGCCGGCGCAATTGTTGGCACCGCATCGGTCCGCAACCCAGATGTTGCCATCGTGATCGGTCGCAACCGCGCTGCTCGAGCCCATGGGTCGGCCCGCGGGCAGCTTCAGAAAGTTGTCCACTTGCCGGTAGGGATCAGGCAGTGACGTCGATGCGGTGTCAGGAGCATCAGGGCTTCCGCTGCCGAGAGCAGGTCCGCACGATAGCAACGCGAGCGCCAATAGAGCTTTATTCATGCGACGGCAACGAGTAGCAGATGTATTCACCCGAATAGTTCCCGCCGCTCACAGCGACGATGATGTACTGCTTGCCATTGTGCATGAAGGTCATCGGCGAACCGCTCTGCTGCGCGGGCATCCACACCGCGCCGACCTCCCGTCCGGTATTCTGATCGTACGCCCGCAGCATCGCGCCGCGCGGATGATCCGCCGTCGTAGTCACCATGCCGTCGCCGGCGATCACGAGGGACTTGGTTACGAGCGTGCCGATGTTGAAGCCGGTCTGACCGGTTCTGGGGATGTTCATTCCCTTCAGGGCCGGGTTGTTACGGACATAGTCCGGCGTCTCGCCATGCGCAACCTGCCACTTGATTTCACCGGTGTCCAGATCGATGGCGCTAATGGTGCTGTACGGGGGCTTGATAATGGACAATCCATTCACGGTCAGTGGTTTGAATCCATCGTCACCGTCGGCACCGGGAGCGGGCGGTTTCCAGGTTGACAGGGGAGCGTCTGCCCCCTGGTTGGTGCCGGCGGCATTGATCATCGACGGTTTTTTGCCTGCGACGCCAACCACGTAGGGAAGATCCGAGAGCTCGGGCGGCGGCGGCACCAGGCCGATCGATTCGAAACAGGAATTGCAGGCGTAGACGTAAACGGTGTGATTTTCCGGATTGAATGAGCCCCCCGGCCAATTGGTGCCCCCATTGGCCGGTCCCAGCATCAAGGTTCCGAGCGGCGCCGGCTTCTCGCTGACCACCGGCGGGGTAAAGATGGGACCGATCTTGTAATTCTTCACGAGTTCCAGCGCCTGCTGGTGCATCTCGGGCGTGAAGTCGATTAGTACGTCCGGGGTGACACCGGTACGGGCATAGGGTGCCGGCTTGGTCGGAAATGGCTGTGTCGGTGCGTACCACTCACCGGGCACATTTCCTTTCGGCACGACGCGTTCGACGATGGGCCACACCGGCTTGCCGGTGATGCGATCGAAGACGAACAGGTATCCCTGCTTGGTTGGCTCCGCGACGGCCTTGATCGGCTTGCCGCCGACCGTAATATCCATCAGCAGCGGCGCGGATGAGAGGTCATAGTCCCAGACCTCGTGATGAATGGTCTGGAAGAACCATTTCATCTTGCCGGTGTTCAGATCGACGGCGACCAGGGCATTTCCATAGAGGCCGTTACCGGGTCGTGTTCCGCCATAGAAATCCGAAGTCGGCGACTCCACCGGCAGGTAGGCGAGTCCCGCCTCCGGGTCCGCCGTGATTTCGGTCCAGATACCGGTATTGCCGGTGTAATCCGCAGACCCTTTCAGCCAGGTCTCATACCCCGGCTCGCCCCTCTGCGGAATGGTATGAAATTCCCAGATCTTTCTGCCGGTGCGCACATCGTAGGCGCGTGCGGATCCCTTGTTGTTGCGGTAACTCGCAGGCGTGAATCCTTCGCGAAAGGCGGAGCCGATCAGAATCATGTCGCCTGCAACCGTTGGCGCCGACTGCCAGCCGATCTCTCCTGTCGTGAGGTCCGGCTCGATCTTCTGGTCGTCATCCTGTTTGAGATCGACCGCACCATTGTCACCGAAGGAGCTGATGCGCTGGCCCGTCTTGGCATCGAGCGCGATCAGGAAAAATCCCGGTGTCACATACAGGATGCGCGTATCCCGGCCGTCGCTCCAATAGGATAACCCTCGGCCCGACAGCTGCCGCGGCGCTGCGGCGCCGCGCGCGCCCTCATGTTCGCCATGGACCCAGAGCAGTTCGCCGGTGATCGCGTCCAAGGCGATGATGCCGCGTCTGGACCCGGCAGTCGCGTACACCACACCGCCCACTTCAAGCGGCGTGCCCTCGAGTTTGAATTCCGGCCGATTGCCGATGTGGTCAGTCTTGAACCGCCACACGACCTCCAGATCACTGAAGTTCGAGGCGTTGATCTGGTCCAGCGGCTTGTACTTGCTGCCGTCCCAATTGCCCATGTAGGTTGGCCAGTCGACGTCCTTCGGTTCACTCTGGGCCCCGGCGATCGACGCCGCGCACAGCATTGCCGTCACACACAGCCTATTCCATCGCAGCATCTCGTTCCCCCGGAAGTCCGCTCTTAGGCGGATTCTCCACGTGACTTGCCAGTGTCCGTGATCCACTGATGGGTGTCAAACCACGCTGCGCGGTTCGCGGTTCGCTATCATTTCCGCGTGACGGCTTTCGACCCAAAGGTGTTGCACGATCTGACTGACGACGACATCCTCGTCACGCCGCTGGCTCCCATTGCATCCTCACTCGCGCTGACTGGAATCGAACTTCGGGGCTTCGAGCGTTTGAATGAACTTCCCATTCTCGAATGGAAGGCTAAGCGCAGGAAGCGCGCGCCGACGCTTGCGACAAAAGCACCGTAGCCCGCCGGTGTCGCTGACGCAGCTGCTGCAACCGGTCGGACTGGATGTCTTCTTCTCCCGCTACTACGAGCGCGAGGCGCTGGTGATTCATCGGGAGCAACCCGGGTACTACGACGGGCTGCTTTCGCTCCACACCCTCGATGAGCTGATCACCGGGACGGCGCTGAGCTGCGACGAGATCGCCGTCGTGGATCATTCGCGCAACATAGAGCCCGAAGACTATCAGCGCGAGGATGAGTCAGTCGATGCCGTTCAGGTGCACAAGTTGTACGATGAAGGTGCGACCATCACCCTGCGGCAGTTGCAGCGCCGCGTGGCGGCCCTCAACCGGCTCTGCGGCGGCGTCGCACGGCAACTGAGCTGCGCCTGCCAGACCAATCTCTACGTCACGCCCGCCAATGCCCAGGGCCTTGAAACCCATCACGACACGCACGACGTATTCATTCTTCAACTGGCGGGATCCAAGCGCTGGCAAACGTACGAACCGGCCGTGAGCCTGCCGCTGCCCGGTCAGCGCTACTACTGGAAGAGGCCGCCCGCCGGCCCGCCGGCGTCCGCGTTCACATTGCAGCCCGGGGATCTCTTCTACTGTCCCCGCGGTACGCCGCACGACGCCCAATCGGCGCGGGAGGCATCCGTCCATATCAGCCTGGGCGCGATAGTCAGTACCTGGGCCGAACTGATGATCGAACTCGTCGCCGATGTCGCGCTGCGCGACCCGGCCTTTCGTGACAGCCTGCCTCCCGACTTCGCGCGAGACGGCATTCCGACGCAGGCGATGGACGCGAAGTTGCAGGATCTGTTCGCGCGGCTCCAGTCTCAGGCCAGGCCCCGTCACGTGCTTGAGCAGTTGGCCGATCGCTTCGTCAGCGACCAACCGGCGCAGCTGTCGGGCCAGGCGGCCACGCTGCGCGCGGCCGCGTCACTGAACCTCGGGAGCCTGGTGGGCGTCCGACCCGGACTCATCTATCGTGTGTCCGGGCAGGGTGGGAAAATCACTCTCCTATGCAACAGTCGGCGGATTGCTCTGCCCGACTACACGGCCTCGGCGCTGGCCTTCGCCCTGGCCAGCGAATCGTTCCGGATCGAGGACTTGCCCGGGTCATTGACCGATTCGGGGAAAATTGTATTGATAAGGCGCCTGATGCAGGAGGGCGCCATCGTTTCAGTGACCACAGACGGAGGGTAACGATCTGGATAATCACGCAGTGACATCGGTACTGATTGCCGCGCTCCTCGGCTGGGCGATGTATCGTCGCGCTCGCCGTAGCTTTGGGCGTCAACCGCTGAATGTCGTGCGGCTTCGACTCCGCATTGGCGTGCTGGCTGTCATCGGCGCCCTGATCCTGGTGGTTTCGGCCGCCAATATGGACCTGCTGGCGGCACTGTTGGGTGGCATCGCCTGCGGTGCGGTGCTTGCGATGGTCGGCCTGCGTCACACCCGCTTCGAAGCGACCTCAGAGGGGCGATTTTATACGCCGCACACCTACATTGGACTGTTCGTCAGCGCGCTCTTCATCGGACGCATTCTGTTTCGATATCTGACCCTCTATGGTCATCCGCAGTCGATGGCAGTGACCGGCTCCAATCCCTTCGATCAGTACCAGCGCAGCCCATTGACGCTCGCGATATTCGGCGTCCTCGTGGGTTATTATTTCCTGTTCAACCTCGGGGTTCTGAGAAAGAGCCGGGAAATCCCCTTGCCGGCGTCGACTTAAGCCCAGAACTGTCAAGATTTCTAATGCCGCGGAACCGAGCGCGAGGCCGCCTGCCAAACCCCGGAATCAGCCGGGAGATTGAATGCCATGCGGTCAATGCGGTCAGGTTTGCCGGGGACATTACTGCTAGCGCTTCTCGGCGGATGCACCGGGGTCGGCGACGACACGGGCAGCTCCACCACGACGAATCAATCCGCGGTCGGCATCTGGAGCGGCACGGATTCAGTGACGGGCCTCGCCGTCACGGCCATCGTCAATTCCTCGGGCGAATCCGAGTTCTTGCGGTCCGACGGAGTGCAGTTTGCCGGCACCGCACAGGTCAGCGGCAGCAGCCTCGCCGTGGCCGTCGATGGCTACAGCAATTTCACCACGACCTTTTCGGATGGCACCACGACGGGAGTGGGCACGGTCAGCGGCACTGTGACAACGTCGACGACGATGACGGTGACCTTAAGCTTCACCACCAGCGGCCAGACGACGATCACGGGAAACTGGACGCTGTCATATAACGCGCTCTCGACCCTCGCCTCATCGTTGGCGACAGTGAGTTCCAACTATACCGACGGCACCACGGGTGCGACGGTGTCGATCGATGGTGTCGGCGACGTTAACAGCCAGGATGCCACCACGGGTTGCGTGCTGAACGGCACCATCTCGACCAGTGACACGGCTTACGACATCTACCAGATCAACTTCACCTATAAGAACTGCACCGGCAGCTACGCTGTGCTCAATAATGTGGAGATGACCGGCCTCGCCGTTCTCGATACCGGTGTGTCGCCACAGCAATTAGTGATTGCCGTCACGGGCCAATCCTCCAGCGGCTCGTACGGGATCACGTCCTATTTGAACGCGACTTGAAGGGAACACCGCGCGGCCATCGCGGGCGCTATTTACGCGCTTGCAGATTGCGCTCATGCTCGTACTGGCCAGCGCACGAATGCCGCCGGGGAGTTGAGTGTCCATACATCCCACTGCCCTCGTTGAGGAGGGTGCAAAACTCGCCGATAGCTGCATCATCCATGCGCACGCGCTGATCCGCCGCCACTGCGAGCTGGGCGAAGGCGTCGTCGTCCACCCCTTTGCGGTGATTGGCGGCGATCCACAGGATTTGAGCTTCGATGCCAGGATCTCTTCTGGTGTCCGTATCGGTGCGCGCAGCGTCATCCGGGAACACGTGACCATCAGTCGTGCCACCAGGCCCGATTCATTCACCGAGATTGGAGCCGACTGCTTTCTGATGGCAGGCTGCCATGTGGCGCACGATTGCCGCATCGGCAGTCGCGTCATCATCGCCAACGCCGTGCTGCTGGCCGGGCACGTGCAGGTCGGAGAACGGGCCTTCCTGGGCGGCGGCGCCGTCATCCACCAATTCTGCCGCATCGGCGAGGGAGTCATGATTGGCGGCGGAGCGCGGATCTCCCGTGATGTCGCGCCCTTCACCCTGACCACGGAACGAAATGCCCTGATCGGGCTGAATGTGGTGGGTTTGCGCCGGCGCGGCCTCGATCGAAAGGTGCTCGAGGAGATCAAGCGCGCCTTCCATGCGCTCGATGCGCCGGTAGGCAATCTGCGCGAGCTGGCAGCGGCGGCCCTGCAGACCGGGACGTTCACGAGCGCGGAGGCGCGTTCCTATCTTGAATTCTTCCAGAGCGGGCGTCGCGGTTTCGTGCGCACGCGCCGCGGTGCCGGCACGGATGGCGCAATCGATTCCGATTAGCTTCCGAAAATTCTTACCCGGCGCTGATCTGCTGCAGCAGTTCCGGCAGCAGATCGAAGTCCCGTAGTTTGTCGAGGAAGTGGCGGGCTCCGAGTGCGGCGGCCGCGCGGCGGTATTCTCCCAGGTCGTGGTTCGTGAGTACGATTGCGGTAACCTTGCCCAGCTCGCCGCTATTGATTGCCCGCAGCACGCCGAAGCCCGTACCTCCGCGCAAATGCAAGTCCAGGAGCGCCACATCCACTCGCTGGCGCTTCATGGTGGCGACGGCGTCCGTCTCGTTGTCCACGGTACCGGCAAGTTGCACGCCGGGCATATGAACAATGGCTTCCCGCAGCCGATCCGCCAGTAACTGCGAATCCTCGACCAGCAATACCGACAGATCGTGCGTACTCATAAATTGGACAGGTACAAGGTCGTCGTGCCCGTCCTCTGCTCCGCGTAACTTCAGACGCGCAAAGTAAAGTCGCTCGGTGGTCACGCCGCAATCAGCCTTCACCTACAGGGCATCACCGCGAGTACGACGTCGCAGATCGGAACCGATCGTTATCGCGGCATCGT
>Ga0181516_10002055_pt1 | contig 14656 bp, 7 predicted proteins | sample PEATcosm2014_Bin_25_FD_121104 | JGI IMG/M metagenome (GOLD analysis project Ga0181516, IMG submission 121104) | Peatland microbial communities from MTU Mesocosm Facility, Houghton, MI, USA - PEATcosm2014_Bin01_10_metaG | ecosystem: Environmental > Terrestrial > Soil > Wetlands > Peat | place... | reverse complement strand
TCGCCGAGCTTTTTTCCGAATAGGTACGCCGCAGAATCGAAGCAATACTGCCACACCGCCAATGCAGCGCGGAGATGCGGCAAATCGATCGAGCACGATTCATCGGCCAGCGCGTAGATGAGCGCGATTCGGAGCACGAGGGCTTCAGCGCGCGCAGTCACAGAGCCCAGCAATCCCGGTACATCGGCGCTCAATCTAGGGTACTCCGAGACCCACAGTGACCGCGCCTCGGGCGTTATGTCGATGGCCCTGAGTGTCATGGCTTTTTCTATGGCGCGCCGGAGGCGCTTGGAAAATCGTTCGCGCACTTCGTCGTCGAGGGGCTTTCCGCCGAGTGGCAGGGACTTAGATCGCTTGGCGCAAACGAACAGAAATCGGTTGGCAAATCCGTTGAACTGATCGGTCGCAGTAAGTTCGCGTTCGAGTTCTTCCTTTGTGATGTGGCCGATAATGGTGACGTGCGTGCCAGTCGCGATGATCGGATCTTTTCGCGTTAGGGACTGAAGGTCCCCGGAATCGAAGGCGCACCGGATCACCGCAGACAATGTATTTCCGTCGCGGGCCGTTTGCCGCAGAACTTGCGCAAATTCGGATTCTCGGACGAGCAGCCGCTTGTCCCCGGCGCCAGCATCCTTTTCGGTCGCATCGCGCAGATGAAACTTCAAGCCTTCGCCGCTTGAGAGCCCTTCCGCAATCTCGGGCAGGGTAGCCTCACCAAATGCTTCGCGCACGCGCCCGAAGGACGTGCCCTTACGGGCGCGCGACGTCTTGCCAACGACGAGCACGAATAGTTGCGCGGGATGCTGGTCGCCTTCGACTCGAACGTGCGGACCACGACCGACGCAGGCGCCGAATACCGCGAGGGACTGAATTAAGATTGCCGCCGGGTCGGACTCGGTATCAGGCTCAATCGCGCGTGCTATCGCGCCCAAAGGCCCGTGATACGCGTCTGCGTGCAACGGCTCCGGCCACTCGGTATTCGAGGAGCGGGGTCTAACCCAGCCGTTTTCAGTCGCATGGCGGTAGATCGATCCGGCACCGACTCGAATCGGCTTCGCCGATTTCCATGCCCGATCAGTAGTCGCTGGAACGTCCTTCATCGATTGTGCGGACCATTTGAGCCATTCGGGCAAGCCCTCTTCTCCAAGCGCCCCTTTTATGGCGTAACACATGCCGATCCAATCGTCGTATCCATCATCGTCGTTTGGAATGAACGAGAGCGCGTCACGAAGCACGGCGGGCTCCGCGGCGCGCAATTCGGCGCTAGGCTTGTGTTCACGATCGGCGGCTTCCGCTTCGGCACGTTTGCCGACGCGTTCCCCATGCCGAGCTAGAAGCTCGTTGGCGGCAACAATGAATGCCTCGACCTGGGAGTGCGTCACGGCTGTAAGTTTTGACCGGCGAACATTCATTGGACCGCGGCCGTCTTCCCACTTATATGGCCTACCGGTGTCCGGGTGAATGTTGAAGGCGACGAATTGCTGGCCGCTGGCTAGAATTTCGACTCGATGCGGCTTGTCTTCCTGACTGTCGCCGGGAAGCCGATAACCGGCCGTGACCAGCTTCGGAAAGGGGTCGCCTTCAACCCGATACAGGAGCAGGGACTTTGGCGCCGCTCCGATTCGGACCGGTGCCGGGCCGAGCATCTCACGCGCTAGCGCTCGAACCTCGGTGGCTGCGTCGCTGTTGAAGATGTCGACGTCCACGCCGACGACATCGCCGCACAAGATGCCGACGCCGCAGTGCATATACCGAAATTCGTCACCGCTCTGATAGCTATAGTTCTGCCATTCGAGAATTGACGGACGCTTGTGACCCCAGACTAATGGAACTGGCGGGTAGCCGTTGTTCCCGAGCCTTCGCGCGACGTCAGCGAAGCTTGGCGTTACGTGCGTGAAGTCAATTCGGAGCAAACCGCGCTCGGCAATGCTCATGGTTTCCGCTCCTGTGTTACCAGAATAGCGGCGAGGGCTAGAGCATCACGTGCCTCAAAGGCCTCGGAGAACGCTCCGAAAACCGCTCTCCAGCGCCTTTCAGTCGCCGCATCGTCCGGAATGGCAACGAGGTCCGCAAGCATCGCAAGGGCTTTGCGTTCCAGATCGCTACAAACTTGAAGTGAATCGAGAAAAAATATTGGTCCTAAACTGCGGATCGCGTCAGCAATTGCTGCTTCTGCTGTCGACGATTTGGAGGTTTTGGGCGCGCGATACTCTGATATGCTCTCCGCGTTCAAGATCATCTCCTCGCGCCCCGGCCGCTCACGACGGTTACGGGGCGCACTTATCTAACGAGAAATTCCCTGTTGCCGAGCTACTCGCTCGCAGTATTCGCGCGGTGTTTCCAGAATCTTCACTTTGCCGCCGATGCGCACCCGCTTGGGGCCGCGACCTTGAGCCCATTCGCCGTAGACCCAAGTCCGAGAGAAATCGCCGTCGGCGCACCACGCGGCAAGATCAGCTACAGAAGGTGGACGCTCTCGTGGGGCGGGCCGAGGTTTCCGGTACCCCTCGCGCCGGCCGCGGGCTGCCGATTGGTTGTTTCGTGCCATTGCGTTTCCACCTCGTGCAAGACTGGTCGAGGTAGTCAGGGTGTCATCTACACCGTTCAGGGTCACGACAATCCAGCTGCAGCGGATTTGTCTGAATTCGGCTAGTAGCGCGCGGGAAGCTTCAAGGCAGCGTTCCAGGCGTTGAGAAATTGTCGGCGCATGAGGCGGTGGCGTTCGGTTTCTCTTTCCCCGCGCTTGGGCCAATACGGGTATTTCTTGGTTGTGCGGGAAATGGTACGTGGTTCTATTGAGCTGTCGTGACCGGCAACGGCCGTCTCCGCCGCCGCCCGTGTCATGCCGCGTTCGACAAAAAGGAGCGCGTGATAGAGGATCCACTGATCGCGCTTGAAGTTATGCACGGAGCGGCGGTCGAGGGTCTTATTCAGCCGAAAAGTCTTCCGTGGATCTTCCCCCTTTAGAATGCGCCGCAGATAGCGGTCTATTTCGTATTGATGGTGAAGCAAGTCCCAGCGGTCGAGTTCTTTTGGTGAAAGTTCAGAGATTTCCGATGCAGTGGGAAATGGAACATTGGCAGGCTTCCTGATGACTCCTGGGTGCTCTAGATAGCGCTCTATCCAGCCCTTCGGTGACAGGTACTCGCGTGAAAATCGAGACGCCCGGCTTTCCCCCTGCATCTGGTCGATGGCGATGAAAGGATTGACTGACGGTCGCGGATGACGTCGCCTGGACGCCATATTGTTAGCGTTTGCCATGGCGCAATCGTCGAACGTTGCCAGCAGCTACCGCGCCGAAGCTAGGTAGCTTGGCACGGATCATGTCGGCGACCGCGGACTTCGAAAAGTGGCCGTAGTGCTTCTCGACCATGCGCGCATCACGATGGCCGAGCGCGTCGGCGACAAATATCAGGGGGACGCCTTCTTGCACCAGGTGGCTCGCGAATGTGTGGCGCAGCGTGTGAAATGTCGCGGCTGGTGAGACCTTGGCGCGCTTGCAGGCGTCAGCCATCAACCGCATAAGCGCCATGCGGTACCAGGCCGATCCATCTGCGCGCCTGAAGATCGGCTCGCTGTCGATCTTGCCGGCAGTCAGGTCCTCGAAAAGCGTCACTCCGTCGGCTGTGAGCGGCACATGCCGCGGCTTGCCGGCCTTGCTGTCGGCAACCAGCACAGTCTTTGATCGGGGGTCGAAGTCTCCGGCGCGCATAGCGAGCAGTTCGCCGGCGCGGCAACCCGTGAGGAGGCCGGCGGTCACGAGCGGCCGCAGATCCTTTGCGCTTGCGTTCTGCAGGCGCTTCGCTTCGTCGACCGTAAGCCACCTCAAACGCGCGGAGTCTGCTGATCGGAACTTCTGAAGCCGCGACCAGGCATCGCGCGATGGCACCTTGCCGGCCGCGTATGCGTGGTTCAGGCACGCCTTAAAGCTGTTGATGACCCGGTTCAGCGTCGCTTTGCGCCGCCGCTGGCGCTCTGAGAGTTCCTCTGGTGTCGGTGGCGTGGGTAATGGGGGGTCGGGCTCCCCATCTGCCGCCTTATTCGTCGGCCCCTTCCGGGCTTTGCGCTTCCGCTTAAGGGCTTCGGCGAGCCAGGTGTCGAAGTCGGAGGGCTTCAGGTCCGCGATCAGCCTCTCGCCCAGCCTCGGCAGCACATAGGTTTTGAGCTTGGCTTCGGTATCCGCGGCGCTCTTGCGGTGCGATCGCTGCCAGTCTACGTAGTCGCGTACCGCATCGGCGACCGAGTAGAGCTGTCCGGTCGAATGCATGACTTGTTGGCGCGCTGCCTCCAGGAGCTTGCGCTGCGCCTGACCGAAGTCGAGTGCATCGACCCCATCGGCGTCCCGGTTGTCATCCGCGGTGCCTAGGCGCGACTCGGCGTGGCGCCTGCGCTCGGGATTGTATCTGCGCATGATCCAGGTGCCGCCCTCACTCGACTTGCGATAGCCGAGGGACAGGCCCCGGTCGATTGGCATCCAGTACGGCTCAGGACGAGGCCGCAGGCGCCTCCGAGCCTCCCGGCTCCTGAACTCCGCCCCGCGTCGGATCCTCGCCATATGGCCTCCTAGTGCGTTCTGTGACGGCCTCGTGGGACGCCCGCCGGTCATGGGAACGTCATGGGAATCAAGCCGGCTAGAACACGCTGGGAGAGACTAGAACACGGAATGGCGTATTTCCAGTGATTTCGCTGGAATCGCGAACAAACATGAACGGTGAAGGACCCTGGTGTTGGCCCTTTCACGGCGGTAACAGGGGTTCGAATCCCCTTGGGGACGCCAAATTTATCAACAGGTTAGGTGTCCAACTATGACAGTGACCGGGCGTTGCTGCGACGCCGGTCCGAGTCATTTTCGCAGTAGTGAGAGCTCGGCAACATCCTCGCAGGAGGGATCTGTGGAGCCGAGCTGAACATGGCCCACCCGGAGCAGCTCCACGAATGTCATCGCCGCCACGGGCCTGGAGAACAGATAGCCCTGTTGCACATTGCAGCCCCGGCGCAGCAGAAAGTTAGACTGCTCCCAGGTTTCGACGCCTTCGGCCACGACTTGCAGTCCGAGTTCGCGCCCGAGCGCGATGATCGCCGTGGCCAGTGCGCCCTCGCGGCCGCCTCGTACCGCGTCGGTGATAAAGGCGCGATCAATCTTCAGTTCGTCCAGCGGCAATCGCGTCAGGTAGCTGAGCGAGGAGTAGCCGGTACCGAAATCATCCAGCGATAACCCATAGCCCCTCGCGCGCAGTTTCTGCAGCAGTGCCGATCCCGACTCGATATCACGCATCAGGACCGTTTCGGTCATCTCCAGGATCAGGCTGTGCGGCCGCAGATCAAAGCGCCGCATCAATGAGTCCAGCTTGCCGATCAGGCTGTCGTCGGCAAAGCTCGGTGCAGACAGATTGACCGACAGCGGTATGCTCGGCAATCCGGCATCGCGCCACTCACGCAGGCTGCGGCAGGCACGCTCCAGCACCCAATCTGTCAGCGGCAGAATCAGGCCAGTCTCTTCGGCCACGCCGATGAACTCATCCGGCTGCACCAGGCCGCGCGCGCTGTGCCGCCAGCGCACCAGCCCCTCGGCACCGATGATGGCGCCGCTGCTGGTGTCGATCTTGGGTTGAAAATGAAGTTGCAACTCGTCCTGTTCGATGGCGCGGCGCAGATCGAGTTCCAGTAGCAGGCGTGATTCGGCCCGGGCGTTCGTCTGCTCGTCGAAGAATCGATACTGCGCGCGGCCGGCCTCCTTGGCAGCGTGCACCGCTTGTTCGGCGCAGCGCGTCAGGTCGGCACAATGCGTAGCGTCGCCAGGATAGAGGGCGATGCCGATGCTCGCCGTCAGCACCAGCGACTGCGACTCGACGATGAACGGTTGTTGCATGGCCATCAGCAGCCGATCTGCCACCAGGGCCGCCTGCTCCTGACCGGCGAGATCCGCAATCAGCATCGTGAATGCATTGCCGCCCACGCTGGCCAGCATGGCACCAGCTGCCCGTAGGTGATCGGCGGAAGCCAGATCGAAGCTGCGAGTGCACGCGCGCAGCCGCTCGGCGATCTCCCGTAAAACGATATCACCCCGGCTTCGGCCAAAGGCATCGTTCACGGCCTTGAATCGGTCGATATCAATATGCATCAGCGCGCAGCCAGTGCCATTGCGCGCCGAACGCTCCAGTGACGGACCCGCCAGTTCAACAAAGAACTGGCGGTTCGGCAGACCGGTGGTGACGTCGTAGTGCGCGAGTTGCTGGATGCGCTCCTGTGCCTGCACGCGCTCGGTAATGTCCTGGGTAATGCCCTCGACGCTGGCCGCATTGCCCAACCCGCCCGCGAGCGCTGTCGCCTGTTCGAAAACGGTGCGCGCCAGCCCGCCCGGGCGCTGGACGCGGAAGGTCAGCTGGTAAGGGGTGCCGTCCTTGAGCGCCCGCGCGCGTGCATGACGCACGGTCTCGCGATCAGCCGCCAGCACCAGCTCGAGAAACTGATCCGCGGTGGTTAGCTCGTGGCCCTCGGCCGCCAATCCGAACAGTTGCAGCAACTCGGCCGAGACTTCCATCCGTCCGTCCGGCAATACTGTCCAGTGCCCCATGCCCGACAGACGCTGTGCGCGAGCCAGACGTTCACCCGCCCGGCGCGTCGCTTCGGCAGCGCTACTGGCGCGCAGCGCATAGCGCACCTTGTGCGACAGCAGCGTCCAGTTGATCGGCTTGATGATGAAGTCGGTCGCGCCGTGGGCATAGGCGAGTTCGATCGAGGCCGTGTCATTGAGACCAGTGAGCATGAGAATCGGAATGTTGGCGCGTTCGGGAATCGCGCGGATGCGCTCACAGACCTGGTAACCGTCCAGCCCCGGCATCATCACGTCCAGCAGTATCAGGTCGTAGGGCCGCTCCACGACCCGCACCATGGCCTCCTCTCCGCTGACCGCCTCGCTGATTGCAAATCCGGCGTGCTCCAGCGTGCTGGCCGCCATGCCGCGCAGCAACGCGTCGTCGTCGACGATCAACAGGTGCGCCTGATCGGGTGGAGTCATGACGCCCGCTGCTGCGCAGCTGCGACACCGCCACCGATGTGCGCGGCGATCGCCTCGAGGGCGCGCCGGTGCTCGGTGTACAGCTGATGATTGTTGCCGGCGTCGGGGTTGACGCCCTGGCGCATCCCCGCTTCGATCTGCGCCGCAACCGCGGCCAGCGCCATCAACCCAAGTTGCGCGCTCGAGGACTTGAGCGAGTGCATGCAGCGCATCTGCATCTTGTGATCTCCTGCATTGCACGCCCGCTGGTACCTATCGAGCGATTCATTGCTGTAGTCGCGAAACTGCTCGAGCATCTGGGCGGCAAAGTCCGGATTCGAGCCATCGGCCACCATCGGCAGCGACCGCAGCGCCTCGGCGTCGAGGACCGGAGGTGCCGCGGGCTGCGGCTCTGTTGCCACCGCGGTCGCGCGCACCGTGCTACCCACCGGCGGAGCGTTCAGATGGCGAGCCAGAACCTCAGCCAGTCTCGCGCCGGTGATGGGCTTCACCAGATAATCGGACATGCCCGCCGCGAGGCAAGCCTCCCGGTCACCCGGCATGGCATTCGCTGTCAGCGCGACGATTGGCAGCGGTGATCGCCCAGCCGCCGTTTCCGTGGCGCGAATGTGGCGAGTGGCCGTAAGGCCGTCCATCTGCGGCATTTGACAATCCATCAGCACGAGCTCGAAGGCGTTCGTCTGCACGAGGTCGACCGCCTCGGCGCCATTGGCCGCCAGAGTCACGACGCATCCGAGTTTTTTCAGCATCTCCACGGCGACGTGCTGATTGATCGGATTATCTTCTGCCAGCAACACGCAGCGTCCCTCGTACGTTCCACGCGCACTCGGCTGTGCTGGATCGCGGAGCGCCTCCAGCGGGCTCTCGGCCAGTAAGCCGGTGATGACACGCAACAGATCCGCCCGGCGCACGGGCTTGTTCAAGTATCGCTGGATGCCGAGGTTCAGCCGCTCGCTGCGGTCGTTGTCTGCATAGGTAGAACTGAGCATCAGCAGCTTCATGGCGGCCGTCGCTGGCTGGGCCTTGATCTCGCGCGCCAGTTGCCGGCCGTCCATCTGGGGCATGTGCATATCGAGCACTGCGATGCCGTACGGTCGGTCGGACAGCGCCGCGACGCGGAGCAACTCCAGGGCTTCGATCGCCCCCCCGGCACAGCTCACCTGCATCCCCCAGCCATGCAGTTGCTGGCGCAGGATCTCGCGGTTGGTACGATTGTCATCCACGACCAGGGCGCGCACTCCCTCGAGCAGGTTGGTGGCCGGAGCAGCGGCAATGTCACCGTGCGATATCGGCAGGCACAACTCGGCGATGAACCGCGATCCGCTCCCCAGCATGCTTTCGACCCGGATACTGCCGCCCATCAGGAGCAGTAAGCGCTTGCAAATAGCCAGCCCGAGGCCCGAGCCGCCGTACTCGCGGGTCGTGCTGCCGTCCGCTTGCGCAAAGGGCTCGAAAATCCTGCTCTGCGCTTCCACGCTGATGCCGATGCCGGTGTCCTCGACGCACAGGGAAATCCGTGCCTCGGTGGCGCTCACGCTCAACTGCGTGACCCGAACCACGACCTCCCCGGAGGCGGTGAACTTGACGGCGTTGCTGATGAGGTTGGCGATAACCTGACGGACCCGGAACGGGTCACCGCGCAGCGCGAAGGCGGCATCGAGGGGAATGAATTGTGCGGCCAACTCCAGACCTTTGTTCCCTGCCGGCTGCGCGAACATCGACAGCGCTTCCTCCACCACTTCGATGAGACTGAAGTCGACAAATTCGAATTCCATTTGCCCGCTCTCGAACTTGGAAAAATCGAGAATGTCGTTGATGACTCCGAGCAGGTGCTGTCCGGAACTCTGGACGCCCTCCGCCCAGACGCGCTGCTGGGGCCTGAGTTCGCTGTCGATCAGCAGTTCGTTCATGCCGAGTACGCCGTTCATGGGCGTGCGGATCTCATGGCTCATGGTCGCGAGGAACTCGCTCTTGGCCTGGCTGGCCGCTTCGGCGGCTTCCTTCGCCAGGCGCAGTTCGGCGGTGCGAACCACGACCTGCGCCTCGAGCTCATCGCGCTGCGCCGCCAGGCGCGCGTCACGTTCCCGAACCTGCGCGACCATTTCGCTGAAGCCTCTGTCGAGCGAGTCCAGTTCGACTATGCCGCTGCGCTCTGCGCGCACGCTGTAGTCGGCTTCGAAGGACACCCGCTCCATGCGCTCATGGAGACTGCCCAGCCGCGTCAGTATTGAGGCATTGAACCGGCGCAACAGGCGTTCGCTGGCGCCGAAGGCGAGCAGTGCCGCGAGCAGGCTTGCCACGATCTGCCCTGCGGTCTGCCTATAAAGCCGGTTCAGACTGACCGCCAGCACCAGTCGCGCACCAGCCACCGACGGGGCTGTGACAGGTTGACTGAGCAGCAGGAAGTCGGGCCGAATGATGAGATCCCGCGTCTGTATCGGGGGCAGTGCAGACCGCCGATACCCGTCGCCCTGGTACGCGGCGAAGATCTCGCCATGGCTGCGATACAGCACTGCAGCGCGAATTTCCGGCGAGTTGCGTAGCGACTGCAGCAGCTCGTTGGCTGCCGTCGTGTCCTCGAATGCCAGCGGGGCCGCGGCATTATCGGCAATCAGATTCGCCTGGACGTGGCTGGTGGCAATCACCGCCATCAGACCGAGCCCAAAACTGCTGATGATGACGACGACCGCCACGATGCCGACCGCCGCACTCAACGCGATCCGGTTGATTCGCCGCACCCGTGCGCCCAGCGTCACCTGCGCGCTCATTGGATGACCGCCGTCGCGAGGCGCAGGAGTTTGGAGCTCAGGTTCAGCCTGGCGGCACGGGCTGCCTTCAGATTCGCCTCGAACGCCACCTTGTTCTGTATCACCGACATGTTGAGCGCGACGCCGAGGCTCAGCGCGCCGGGGCTGTCCGCGACTGTGAGAACATCGCAGCCGCGCAATCCCTCGAGCACTCCTGCAAGCCCGGGGATCGCCGAACGGGCGATGAATACTATCTGGCAACCGGCAAGGGATCCGCCTTGCGGCGTGCGCTGCACGGACAGCAGGCGCTCACCGACTGATTTTCCCTGCAATGCGTCGATTTCCTGACCGAACGGATCGACGCCGTACACGCACAGGCGCAGCGAGCTGCCGGTATCGGGCGGCCATTCAGTGAATATCGCGAAGTTGTACAGGAAGGCCGCCTTGAGTCGGTATTCGGCCAATTCCTGCGATTCGGCGGGTAAACCGAACCACAGCAGGCCCAGGGCCAGCAGTGCCGAGACGGCGCGCTTTATCCAGAATCTGGCGCCGAGTTTCGAAGCGTCATCGATGGATCGTGAACAGCCCATGGCCGGTCAGATCCTCCAGATCAACTTCAATTGCACGCTGCGGCCGTCCTGCTCGAACGCGTTTTGCCAGTTGGTGACGGCGCCCGGCTGCGCGTAGCGCTTGTTGAACAGGTTGTAGAGACCTACCGACAGCTCCACGCCATGGGCAATCCGATCCGTGCGCAGCCGGACATTGGAGAGCACGTAGCCACCCAGTTGCGTGCCATCCAGGCTCAGGCGGCCGCTGTCATAGCGCAGTTCGTAGGCTGCGCTGATACCAGCTGCGGGCACCGGTGTCGACAGGTCGAGTTTGCCCAGTACTTTGGGCGAGTTCGGCAACTCGTGGCCGTCAGCGTAGGCGGCATTCTGCGTCGACAGGCTGCCACGAAGTCGCGCGCCGAAGTCCCAGGTCCTGTCGGCCGATAGTTCCACGCCGCGTGCCCGGGTGGTCTCTCCTGTCTGGTACTGTGAAAGCCCACTGACCGGATCGATGCCGAGCACTATGAGGTCATGAATCGTCCACTGATAAACCGAGCCGCGCAGCGTCAGATCACGGCCGATGCGTTGGTCGGCAACTAATTCGAGCGTGTCGATGGTCTCGCCCTTGAGCGAGAGATTGGCCGCCTGCGTCATGCCGTCGCCATAGTCGCGCTCGTAGACGTTCGGCGCGCGATAGGCGTTACCGTAAAGCGCCTTGAGCGCAGTCGAAGTCGTGGCCTGCCAGATCAACCCGGTGCGTGGCGTCGTCTTGCTGCCGGTCATGTTGTTATGGTCTTCGCGCACACCCAGCGTAGCTACCAGCGAGCTGGTAATGTGCCACTCGTCCTGGAGGTACACACCGACACGGTAACCGCTGCGGGGCAGAAAAAAATTCCTGGACGGATCGACCAGATTATCCACGGCCTCATTCTCAGTCGGATTGTCCTGACCCTCGATGCCCACCATCAGTTTGTGACCTGCCAGCGGCACCGTCACGAAGCGCAGTTCACCCCCGTGCCAGGCGCTGTCGCTGGGGGCATAGGTTGGGATGCCGGAGAAGGTAAACAGACTGCGGTAGTTCTCGGTTCCCAGGAACAAGCGCGCCGATACCTGCAGTACATCGGCGGCAAAGCTGTCCGCGAACATCAACTGCGTCATCGCATGACGGTCGGACTGGTAACGGCCCGGGACCAACGGGTCGGACAGGAACGCGCCGGTGGGGTCGTCCTTGAGGTGGTTTCCGTACACCTGCTCCACGGTCCAGGGGCCGTCGGCGAGATGAGCCAGGAACAATTGATTGCGTTCCCCATCCATTCCGACAGCAACGCCGGATATGCCGGAGGCGCCGTAATCGAAGAACCGGTCCTCACCGCGCGTGCGCAGATCCGAGGCCGAGAACGACAGGTCGAGACCGTTGTCGAGCACGGTGCCCCAACTCGCGCGACCTTCGCCCAGCGCCTGGGGGCTCTCGTAGGTGCCGGCCAGTTCGGCAGCGGCAATTTCGGCGCCGCTGCGTGTGATGACGTTGACGACACCCAGCATCGCATTCTGGCCATACACCGCCCCGCCAGGCCCGGGAATGAATTCAATGCGCTCGATCATGTCCATGTCGACCGGAAATTCCGGCCCCGTGGGGCCCTGGTCGAATGTCGGGTCATTGACCCGATTACCGTTGATCATGATCAATACACGCGTGTTCAGGTCCCCCGGCAGGCAAAACCCGCGCGTGCCGAGGTAGCTGTACTGGCGGTCATAGGTGGTATAGACGCCAGGCAGACTGGCCAGAGCCTCGGCCAGCGTATGCCAGCCGAAGGCCTGTATCTCCTGGCGCGTGATGATGCTGGCGGCTGCGGCAACGTCCGCCTGCTTCTGCTGATACTTGGAGGCGCCGACGATGCTGAGATCGAGTAACTGTTCGAGGCTCAGCGATGTCAGGTCCGCAGGTGCACTGGCCTGGACGGCAGCCGATATCGACAGCGTCAGACACGCCGCCAGAGCTTTGCTCGATGGCGCTCTTCGCAAGTTGTCCTGGCCTGCAGTGCTCATGATCCGGACGGTTGGATCACTGCCGCAAACCGCGAGCTGCCGCGCGCTTCCGCGGCAATTCACGCGACCACTTCGCAGCGGCTGCGCCGCTTACGCCTGTGCCGTTCGAATAGCGTCGTGCAAACCCGAACGCGCATGGTGGTCGCAGCCTCTGACTGTTTCAGGGCACATTCCAACGGCTTTCAGGCTTCCGGACCGAGGTGCCTGTCACAGTTAGTCCTTTTTTAGGATAACTTATGCGTGCCAACTCTCCCAGCGTGCAGGCACCGGTCGCCTGCTGGGACGGGTATCCGCAGGGCTCTTTACGTTGCCAGCGAGTAAGGAATTGCCGTCTTTGTTTGTCGGAGGGCGCCGCCAACGGGCGTAGGAAAACGCCGCAATTTAAATAATATGGCTTATTTTGTTAAGCGCCAGTTTACGATCCGTTGACCTATGAGAGGCTATATCTAAGGGATCAAACACAAGGCGCTCGATCGTGCTGTTCAGATCAGCGGCTGCGAAGTGCCGCGCTCACACAGGCCTGTTGCTGGCGTGCATTTTCACCCTGCCCGGATGCTCCAACAACGTTGAGCCGGCCAAGGTTGATTCGGCCCAGTCTTCCGATCCCAGGTTGACGATCGCGACCTCGACGTTGCCGGTCGCCACTGCCCACGCGCCCTACAGTGTTCAACTCATCGCGACAGGTGGCACGGCGCCCTATCGCTGGTCGGTTGCCAGCGGCTCGCTTCCGTCCGGTTTGTCACTCGCGCAACAGACAGGCATGCTCAGTGGCACGCCAATGGCTGCGGTCACGGGGGCGACAGTCACGTTTGAGGTGACAGACTCGGCGTCGACGGCGCAGACCGCGACCAAGGCGCTTGCGCTCAGTGTCACTGCGCCTCCGCCCTCGACGTTGACGATCGCGACTGCATCGCTGCCGACGGCAGTCCTCGGCACTGCCTATGCGGGGACGCTGGCCGCAACCGGCGGTACGCCGCCCTATGCGTGGTCGATGACCAGCGGCACGCTGCCGGCGGGGCTGACGTGGAACGCGTCCACACAGACCATTGGCGGCACGCCGACGGGAACGGCGGCGAGTACGACGGTGCTTGCCTTCGAGGTGCAGGACTCGGGCGTACCGGCGCAGACCGCCACGGCGACGCTGCCGCTGAAGGTCACGCAGGCGGTTACCGTACCGGCGATCACGGTAGCCGTCGCTCCCGCCCGCGCGGCTGTCACGCTGGCGCAGCCGATTGCACTGACCGCGACCACCAATGATCCGGCCGGAGTCACCTGGACGATCTCTCCCGCGGGAGGTGCTTTCAGCTCGACCACGGGTGCCGCGGTGACCCTCACGGCGCCTTCTACGGCGGGCCTCTACACCGTGACGGCCACCAGCGTCAGCAACGCCAGCAAGAGCGCCTCGACCACGGTGGCGGTAACCGATCTGGCGGGCGTCTACACCTACCACGATGATCTGGCGCGCGATGGCGCCAACACGCACGAATACGCGCTGACGGTTGCCAATGTGAACACCAGCACGTTCGGCAAGCTGTTTTCGTGCACGGTCGACGGCGCCATCTACGCACAGCCACTGTGGGTTGCCAATCTGACCGTGAATGGAGCGCTACACAATGTGGTGTTCGTTGCCACTCAGCATGACGGACTGTTCGCGTTCGATGCGGATGCCAGTCCGTGCACGCAGCTCTGGCAGGCCAACCTGATCGACGGCACTCATGGCGGCACCACGGGTGAAACGCCGGTGCCAGGCGCCCTCACGGGTTACGGCCAGGGGGACATCGCTCCGGAAGTCGGCGTCACCGGCACCCCGGTGATCGATCCATCGACCAACACGCTGTACGTGGTTTCACTGTCGACCGATTCGGGCCACAGCAGCTTCTATCAGCGGCTGCATGCCATCGACATCACGACCGGTAACGAAAGAGCCAGCGCGCCGGTCCTGATCGCGGCTACCTTTCCGGGCATCGGCGACGGCGGTTCGACCGATACCTTCGTGCCGCTGCAGCAGAATCAGCGGGCCGGCCTGGCCTTCGTCAATGGCACGGTCTATATCTGCTGGTCGAGCCACGAGGATTTTCCGCCCTTTTACGGCTGGATGATGGGATACACCTACAGTGCGGCATCCGGCTTCACGCAGAGCGCGGTGTTCAATACGGCTCCCAACGTCCAGTACGGCGGCATCTGGATGGGTGCTGGTGCGCCGGCGGCGGATGCCAGCAACAATCTGTACGTCATCACCGGCAATGCGGACTTCGATGCCAACCTGTCGGCCGGCTATAACAACGACTACGGTGATT
>Ga0181516_10002054_pt1 | contig 14659 bp, 9 predicted proteins | sample PEATcosm2014_Bin_25_FD_121104 | JGI IMG/M metagenome (GOLD analysis project Ga0181516, IMG submission 121104) | Peatland microbial communities from MTU Mesocosm Facility, Houghton, MI, USA - PEATcosm2014_Bin01_10_metaG | ecosystem: Environmental > Terrestrial > Soil > Wetlands > Peat | place... | reverse complement strand
CTGGCCAGGTAGGCCTTGCCGCTCTCCAGATGCTCCAGCCAGCGGGTGGCAGAGCCCAGGGCCATCACCATCAGCCCCGTGGCCTGGGGGTCCAGGGTGCCGGCGTGGCCCACCGCCTTGATCCCCAGGGCCTTGCGCAGGCGGTCCACCAAGTCGTGGCTGGTGAGGCCGGCGGGCTTGTCGAGCAGCAGGATTCCATTCGGGCTCATGCGGGGAGGCCTTTCAATGCCGCTTCCAGGGCGCTTGTCAGCGCGGCCAGGGCGGGCTTGAGCTCGCCGGAGAGGGTGAGGCCCGCGGCCGCGGCATGCCCGCCGCCGCCGAAGGGGCGCGCCACGGCCGCCACGTCCACGCGGCCGCGGCTGCGCAGGCTCACGCGGTGCTGGCCTTCGCCCTCGCGCAGCACGGCCGCCGCCTCCACGCCCTTGAGGCCCCGCACATAGTTGATGATGCCCGCGGCATCCTCATCCTGGGCGCCGCAGCTGGCGATGAGGCCGCGCTCAATCACCACCAGGCCCAAGCGGCCCTCCGCCAGCAGCTGGATGCGGGCCAGGCCGGCGGAGAGCAGGCGCAGGGACTGGGGGGTGTAGGAATCGAAGAGCTGCTGGGCCACGGCATAGGGCTTCACGCCGGCTTCCAAGAGCTCCGCGGCGAGGCGGTGGGTGCGGGGGCTGGTGTTGCTGTAGCGGAAGCTGCCGGTGTCATCGGCCAGGGCCGCATAGAGCGCCAGGGCGATGTCGGCGGTGAGGGGCGCGCTCAAGGCAATGATCAGCGCATGGGCCAGCTCGCCAGAGGCGGCGGCGGAAGGGTCGACCCAGACATGGGTCCCGTAGGGCTTGACAGAGGGGTGGTGGTCGACGACCACCAGGCAGGGGCAGGCTTGCAAGACAGGGGCCAGGCGGCCGGTGCGGGAGACCTCCGGGCTGTCCAGCACCAGGGCGGTGTCAAAGGGCCCGGGCTGCTCCTGGAGCACATCGCCCCAGGGCAGGAACTGCAGGCTCTCAGGCAGGGGGCCATCCAAAGCCACCCAGGCCTGCTTGCCCAGCGAGCGCAGGGCCAGGGCCATAGCCAGGGCGCTTCCCAAGCCATCGGCATCGGGGTTCACATGCGCGGCCAAGATGAGGCGCCGGCTGGCCTTGAGGGCCGCGGCGCAGGCCGCTAGGCCCTGCTCACTCATGGCTGCTGCCCGGGCCCGATGCCTTGGCCTCGTCGGCGGCCCGCGCCTCGCGGATGATGGCGTCCATGCGCAGGCCGCGCTCGGAGCTCTCGTCCAGGGTGAAGAGCAGCTCGGGGGTCACGCGCAGCTTGAGGCGGCGCCCCACCTCGCCCTGGATGAAGGCGGCGGCGGAGGCCAGGCCGGCGGCGGCCTTCTGCTTGGCCTGGGCGTCGCCCAGCACCGAATAGTAGATGCGGGCGTTGCGCAGGTCATCGGAGCAGCGCGCGCCGGTGATGGTGACGAAGCCGATGCGGGGGTCCTTCACCCCGTCCAGCAGCATCAGCGAGACCTCGCGCTGCATCTGCTCGGCCACCCGGTCCGATCGCTTGAATGCCATCGCGTCCTCAGAGCTTCTGGGCGATGGTCTCGATGGTGAAGAACTCGATGAGATCCCCCACCTTGACGTCGCTGCAGCCCTCCAGGCCCACGCCGAACTCCATGCCGGCGGTGACCTCCTTGACATCGTCCTTGAAGCGCTTGAGCGAAGCCAGCTTGCCCTTCCACAGCTCTTCCTCGCCGCGCAGCAGGCGGGCGCTGTTCTTGCGCTCGACCTTGCCGCTGGTGACGTAGGCGCCGGCGATGAGGCTGCCGCCCGCCTTGAAGATGCCTCGCACCTCGGCCTTGCCCACCACCACATCGCGGTACTGGGGGGTCAGCAGGCCCTCCATGGCAGCCTTGACGCTGTTGACCAGGTCGTAGATGACGTCGTAGAGGCGCACCTCCACGGCCTTCTCCTTGGCCAGATCGTTGGCCTTGCCCTCCACCTTGGTGTGGAAGCCCAGCACCAGGGCGTTGGAGGCGTCGGCCAGGGCCACATCGCTCTCGGTGATGCTGCCCACGCCGGCGTGGATGACGCGCACCTTGACCTTGTCGCTGGGCACGCGCTCCAGCTCGTCCTTGATGGCCTCGGCCGAGCCGGAGACGTCGGCCTTGATGATGATGTGCAGCTCCTTGAGGTCGCCCTGGCTGATCTGGTCGAAGAGGCCCTCCAGCTTGACGTGGCCGCGCATGCTGCGGTCGCGCTCCTTCTGGGCCTCCATGCGGTTCTGCGAGATCTGGCGGGCCATGCGCTCGTTCTCGACCACATTGAAGCCGTCGCCGGCCGCGGGCACGCCCGCGAAGCCCAGCACCTCCACCGGAGTGGCGGGGCCGGCCTCATCCACCTTCTTGCCCTTGTCGTTGATGAGGGCGCGCACGTGGCCCATGAAGTTGCCAGCCACGAAGAGGTCGCCCACCCGCACGGTGCCGGACTGCACCAGCACGGTGGCCACCGGGCCGCGGCCCTTGTCGAGCTTGGCTTCGATGACCACGCCCTTGCCGTTGCGGCCCGGGTCGGCCTTCAGCTCCAAGAGGCTGCTCTCCAGCACCAGGAGCTCCAGCAGGCGGTCCAGGTGCAGGCGCTTCTTGGCCGAGACCTGCACATAGACGGTCTTGCCGCCCCATTCCTCGGGCAGCAGGTTGTGCTTGGCCAGCTCCTGCATGACGCGGTCGGGGTTGGCCCCCTCCTTGTCGATCTTGTTGATGGCCACCACGATGGGCACATTGGCGGCCTTGGCGTGGTCGATGGCCTCCATGGTCTGGGGCTGCACGCCGTCATCGGCGGCCACCACCAGCACCACCACATCGGTGACGGCGGCGCCGCGGGCGCGCATCTGGGTGAAGGCCGCGTGGCCGGGGGTGTCGAGGAAGACCACGTCGCCCTTGCCCTCCAGGTGCACGCGGTAGGCGCCGATGTGCTGGGTGATGCCGCCGGACTCGCCAGCCGCCACGTCGGTCTTGCGGATGGCGTCCAGCAGGGAGGTCTTGCCGTGGTCCACGTGGCCCATGATGGTGACCACCGGGGGCCGGGGCACCAGGCGCGCGGGGTCGTCCTGCTCCTGGGCCAGCAGGTCCTCGCCGTAGAGGCCCATCATCTCGGTCTCAAAGCCGAAGTCCAGGGCCAGGGTCTGGGCCACGTCATTGGCCAGTCGCTGGTTGATGGTGGCGAAGATCTTGTATTCCATCAGCTTCTTGATCAGGTCCACTGACTTGAGGCCCATGCGGTCGGCCAGCTCGGAGACGGTCACCGACTCCGGCAGCTTGACCACCTTCTTCTCCTCGCCCTCGGCGGGAAGCTCCGGCTTGGGGGCCGGGGCCGGCTGGGGCTTGGGCGGCTGCTTGAGGGCCGTCAGGTTCTCGCGGTCCTTGCGGTGCGGCAGGTGATGGCGCTGGCCCGGCCCCTTGGGGGCCGGTGCCGCCGAGGCGGGCCGGTTGCCGATGCCAGCCGGGCCGGGCTTGGCCGGCGCGGCAGGGGCGGGCTTGGCAGCCACGGCGCCAGGCCGGGCTCCAGGGGCCGCGGGGCCGGCGCTGCGGGGCGGAACCGCCGGGGGCCGGTAGCCGGGCGTCAGCGGGCTGGTGGGGATGGGCGCGGGCCGCGCCGGCGGGGCGGGCGGCTTGGGCTGCGGGGCCGGGGGCCGGTAGCCAGGGGTCAGCGGGCTGGTGGGGATGGGCTTGGGGGGCTCAGGCTTGCTCGGCGCGGGCAACACCGGCGCCGGGGCCGGGGCCTTGGCAGGCTCGGCTTCAGGCAGCGGGGCCGGCTCAGGCTCGGCAGGCGCGGCCGCCACGGGGGCGGGCTCAGGCTTGGGCGCCGCGGGCAGGGGCTTCTCCGGCTTGGCGGCCGGCAGGATCACGCGGCGGGCCGCCGGCTTGGGCTTGTCAGCCGCCGCCGCCGTGGACTTGGCCTGCGAGGCCAGGTCAGCCAGGAGCTTGTCAGCATCCTGCTGCTCCACCTGGGACAAGTTGCTCTTGGCGTCGATCCCCCGCTTCTTCAGCTCATCCAGGACCTCCTGGGGGGTCTTGCCAGCCTGCTTGGCGATCTCAAAAACCCGGACCTTCATGCTGCTCCTTCCCTCGCGGGGCCATCCCGCGCGTGTGGATGGTCAAGCCTCGGTGCTGGGCTCGGCCTTGCTCTCGCTCTCAGCCTCTGCCTTGGCTTCCGCCTCTGCAGCCGCCTTGGCATCAACCTCGGCCTGCGCGGCAGCCTCTGCGGCCGCCTTGGCATCCGCCTCAGCCTTGGCGATGGCCTCGGCATGCGCCACCTTGGCCGCCTCGAGGATCTTCTCCGCCGTGGCTTCGCCGATGCCCTCCACCTGGCTCAGCTGCTCCACGGTGGCGGCCGACAGGGTGGCCAGGTCGCCAAAGCCCTGCTCGACCAGGCGGTCGGCCGTCTTCTCGCCCACGCCCGGCAGCGCGGCCAGCGCCTCGCGCCCGGCCAGGGCAGCCTGGGCCGCCCTCAGCTGCTCTTCGGCCAGCTGGGCCTCGCTCTTGATGTCCACGCGCCAGCCGGTCAGCTTGGCCGCCAGGCGCACATTCTGGCCCTTCTTGCCGATGGCCAGGGAGAGCTGGTCTTCCGGCACCAGCACCAGGGCCGCGTGCTGCGCCTCGTCCAGCACCACCCGGGATATCTTGGCCGGCGAGAGGCTGGCGATGATGAACTTCTCCTGGTCTTCCTGCCAGGGGATGATGTCGATCTTCTCCCCCAGGATCTCATTGACGATGGCCTGCACGCGGGTGCCCTTCATGCCCACGCAGGCGCCCACCGGGTCCACCTTGCTGTCATGCGACTCCACCGCGATCTTGGTGCGGGTGCCCGCCTCGCGGGCCACGCCCTTGATCTCGACGATGCCCTCGGCGATCTCGGGCACCTCCAGCTCAAAGAGCTTCTTCACCAGGTTGGGGTGGGTGCGCGAGACGATGATCTTGGGGCCCTTGCTGGTGCGGCGCACGTCCACCACGTAGACCTTCACGCGGTCGCCGTTGCCGTAGTCCTCGCGGAAGACCTGCTCCTTGGGCGGCAGCAAAGCCTCGGTCTCGCCCAGGTCCACCATCACGTTCTTGCCCTCGCTGCGCAAGACGGTGGCGGCCACGATGTCGTTCTGGCGCGACTTGAAGTCGTTGTAGACCATGTCGCGCTCGGCCTCGCGCACGCGCTGCACCACCACCTGCTTGGCGGTCTGCGCCGCGATGCGGCCAAAGTCCACCGGCGGCAGGGGCAGCTCCACCTCCTGCTCCAGCTCGATGTCTTCCATGTATTCCCGGGCCTCGGACAGCGAGAGCTCCTTGTCCGGGTCGACGACCTGCTCCACCACCTTCTTGATGGCAAAAGCGTTGAACTCGCCGGTCCGGGTGTCAAAATGGACGGCGATGTTGTAGTTGGGGCCGTAGCTCTTCTTGCTGGCCGAGGCCATGGCGGCTTCGACGTGCTCGATGAGCGTGGCTTCCTCAATGCGCTTGCTGCGTGCGATCTGGCGGATGGCCTCCAGGATGGCCATGTTCATGGAACTTCCTCCATACAGGCCTGCGCGTGATCCCGGCGAGCGGCCTGAGCTGGGCGGCCGCGCACCGGTCGCGGCTTGGGGTGTGTTTGCCTGCAAAACAAAAAATGGGCCTTGGGGGGCCCATTTGTTGCATGGTCCAAAATCGAACAAAGTTTAGCAGATAGGCGCAGGGCCTGCAAGGCAAAAAGCGCCTAGAGCTCTGCCTGAGGCTCACCATCGAGGCACAGCAGGTGCTCCTTGCCGCTCTGGTCCTTGAACCACTGGGTCAGGGTGATGCAGGGCCGGCCCGTGGCCGGGGAGACATAGGGCGGGCTGGCCAAGAAGCCGCTGCCGGCCTCAGCCGCCAGGTAGAAGTATTCCCGGTAGCTATGATCCGTGCCTTTGGCATTGGGCTTGGCCAGGCCCATGGGCGCAATGGCCGCGGCCTCGGTCACTTGGCGGCCTTTGCTATCCAGCACGTAAAAGCCCTCTTCGCCGGCCAGGGCATGATCAAAGCCCTCAGGCAGGGCCTGGCTGAGGCTGGCCAGGGCCTTGGCCATCTTGGCCTCTTGCGCCTGGCGCTGGCTGCGGCTCTCGCGGAAGCGGGCCAGGGTGGTCTTGCGGAAGGCCTCGGCCAGGGCCTCGGTGGCATGGCGGCCCTCTTCGCTCAAGGGGCTGCCCGGGTCTGCAGGCCGGCCCAGGTAGTAGCCCTGGATGAGCTCAGCGCCCAGCTCCAGGCTGGCCAGGGCCTCCGAGGCGGTCTCCACGCCCTCGGCCAGCACCCGCGCCCCGGTCTTCAGCGCCAGGTTGGCCACGCTGCGGAAGATCTCCTGCTTGGTCTCATCCTTCTCCAGCCCGCGGATCAGGCCGGCGTCTATCTTGAGGATGTCGGGCTTGAAGAGCGCGATGCGGTCCAGGTTGCTGTGCCCGGCGCCTATGTCATCCAGCGCGATGCGGAAGCCGGCGGCCCGGTGGCGGTGGATGAAGGAGCCCAGGGCGCTGGTGTTCTCCACCTTGGATTCCGTGATCTCTATGACCACCCGCTCGGCCGGGATGCCCAGCTGCTCGGCCAGGTGCAGCAGCTGGCCCGCGCCCTCCAGGCCCTGGTCCAGCACCGAGACCTCAAAGTTGAGGAAGAGCAGGCTGTCGCCGGCCTTGAGATGGTGCTGGCGGAAGGTCTCCAGCGCCTTCTTGCGGCACAGGCTCTCCAGCTCGAAGATGCGGTCCTCGGCCGTGGCAGCCATGAAGAGCTGGTAGGGCGGGATGATGCGGCCGGTGCCTGCCTCCACCCCGCGCGAGAGCGCCTCCACGCCAAAGAGCGAGCGGCTCTTGACCGCCATGATGGGCTGAAAGTGGGTGACGACCCCTTCATTCTCTAGGATGTCGGAGATGGCGACGGCCATGATTTGCCTGAGCAGAGTATCGAGGTTTGAATCAAAAGGGCCTTAAAAGCAAAAAGGCCCCCCTTGCGGGGGGCCTTTTTTCAGGGCTGATCAATAGAACTCGACGTCATCGATCCAGAGGTCGAAGTCCTCATCCTGATTGACAGGCTGGAACTTGATGGCCTGAACATCCGTGCAGAGGGCGTTGGTCATGTACTCCGCAGAGGCAACGCCATCGCACTGGTTGCCTGTCCAGCCTGCGTTGCCCTCGACCGTGGGGCAGCCAAAGGCTGTGAAGGGCAGCTTGTACTGCTGCCAGCTGGTGTTGATGGCCGGGTCCAGCGCGCCATTGATGCCAATGGCCGTGGTCGAGCCGATGATGTAGCGGAAATCAGAGCTGTCTGTGATGCTGGCCTTGGGCAGCACGATGTACATTGTGCCCGTGGCTGTAGAGCCGTACTTGGCCTTAAATTTGACGCCCGTAAAATTCAAGCCCGAAGGCGCCAAGTTGATATACTGGTTGGTGGCAGTGGATGGGTACAGGTTGAAGCCAAAGCCGCAAGAGCTGTACTGGTTGTTGCAGGTGCCGCCGCCGCTGCCCTGGTGCCCAGCTTCATGAGCGGCCACGCAGCTGCTGTCCACGGTGTTGGCGCCCGTGTTGGCCTGGAAGGGCAGGATGGAGCTGGTGGGGTTGCCAGCCGTGTATACAGGATAAGTGATCTGGGTGGCAGTGCCTGCATAAGCAGGGCAGTCATAGGGGCCGGGCTGGCCCACAGCCACGCAGCTGGAGCCCGTGGAGCCGCAGATGTCAGCCCACCAGAACCAGTAGGTGTTCCAGGTGGTGCTGCCATCCGGATGCTCGCAATCAGTCACTAGCTTGGGGTACATGGTGCCTGACAAGGTGGGCGCGGTCATTGGCGTGGTGTTAGAGAACTCGATGTTGGCCATGTCCAAGACGCCTGAGATGGCGCCCGTGTACTGGGCATAGGTGCCAAAGGCAGGCTGCACTGCCACGCCCTGAACAGCCGCCAGGTCGGTTGTGGTGAAGACCGTGCCGTCCACAAAGGCAGTCAGCGGGATCTCGGCCGTCACCCAAGTGCCCTGGCCGGGCCAGTCAGCCGTGGTCAAGAAGGCTGTGGCAGACACTGGCAGGGACTGCACCTGAACGCCGCCAACATAGGCGTAGAGGACGATGTTGGGCTCAACATAGTTGCAAGCCGTGTTAGTCAAGCAGTTCTGCGGCGGGGTGACCGCAGGGCTCCGGAAAGTGAAATCCAATGTGGTAGTGCCAGTGGCATTGAAGGTGATTGGCACCGCAGGGGCGGAGTAGCCAAAGCCCATGTAGCCGCCAACAAAGTTGGCTGAGGTGCATGAGAAGGTCAGCTCAGCATACGTGCCGCCGCTGGGCCCGCCTGTGGTGGGGAAGGTGAAGCCAGCGCCCCAGCAAGCAGGCACAGGGTTTGAGGACGCCATGGTGAAGGTGGTCGGCGTGGCAGCAGAGCTGGCATTGTAGATGACGCCGGCAGAGCTGACAGTGTTCGGGGTGACCGTGCTGGTAGCTGTGCTGCCGCTGCCCGGGGTCTGGGTGCTGGTGGCTGTGCCGGCCCCAGAGCCAGGAGTGATGGTCTCAGTAGGCGTGATGGTACGCGTGTCCGTTGAGGTGGGCAGCGCGCCGCTCTTGGCGATGGCGGTCTCAGTCAGAGCTGCGATATGGTACGGGCTCTTCTTGGCCGGCGCATCCAGCCAGAGGAAGAAATCTGCCTTTGCTGCGGTCGCCACCAGCAAGAGGCCCATCACCAGCAGGCCCAGGCTGACAGCCAATGTCGTGTTCTTCTTCATGTCCCCTCCAGAGCATGGAACCCAAGGATCCCTGCTCCACAGACGCCTAGGGCTGGGGGTTTATTCCCCCAGCCCGTTCATTGTCAGGTCAGAGTTAGAAGGTCATCAGCCGGTATTCAACCTTGTAGCCGCCATTGTCCATCAGGCTCAGGTTGACGGGCGAGCTGTCCAGGCTGGCGGTCTGGCCGCCGGTCTTGGCGTTCCAGATGGCATCGATCAGGTTGTAGGTGTAGCAGAGGTAGAAGCCGATGTTCATGATGTGGTTGATGTTGGCCATGCTCTGCCAGTTGTTGTAGGCCGTGTCAAAGTCGCCGCTCTTCATGGTCTCGTAGGTCTGGCGGTCATTGGCGCCGATCTCATAGGTGGCAGCCGCGCCGATCAAGAAGATGTAGGTGGCCCCGCCGATGACCAGGCCCTTGGTGCTTTCCCCATTATAGAACTGGCCCCAGCCCGGCACCAAGGCCGAGCGCCAGAGCGCCTGGCCCCAGCCGCCGTTGCCAGCGGTCTCGCTGCCGCTCTCAGGCGCATAGGCCGCCAAGAAGCTGCGCAGGGCGGTGTTGTTGGGGTTCAGCTGCAGGGCGCGGCGGTAGGCCACCACGGCGTTGTTCTTGTCCTTCAGCGCGTAGTAGCAGTTGCCCAGGCCCTGATAGGCTTTGGCGTCATTGGGGTTGGCTCCCACCACGGCCTGGTAGGCCGTGACAGCCTCGCTGTAGCGGCGCTGGCTGTAGAGGGCATTGGCCGCGGCCAGGCCGTTGCTGGCTGCCGGGGCAGCGCCGGCGCCGGTCTGCAGGCGGGCGATGAAGCTGGCCAGCCCGGTGTTGGACGGGTTCAGCTGCAGGGAGTATTTGTAGTATTTGAGGGCATTGGCAGTATCGCCCTTGCCGTAGAAGCAGTTGCCCAGGCCCTGGTAGGCTCCGGCATTGGTGTTGTCCAGGCGCAGGCTCTGCGAGTAGGCCTGGATGGCCTTGTCGTAGCTCTTCTGCTGGTACAGGCCGTTGGCGTACACCAGCCACTTGCCGGCATTGACCGTATCCACGGCCAAGGCGGGCGTTGCCAGGCCGATGACGAACATCGCCAACACGAGCGCGATCTTCAGGGCAGATTTGGTCATACTTGCTCCCCGCATGATTGAGTGAGATTTGGCCTTTAAAACCATGTGCCGCAAATACTAACAGAGGTCAAATTTGAAGTCAAATTGTATCTCCGGCTTTTTCTTCGCTATTGGCCTGCTGTTCCTCTGTTCGGACCAAGCGTCCTCTCATCCCAATTCAAGCCTCTGCAAAGCTCTTCTCCAATATCCCTTTGCAAATGAGCCGGGCTGTTGCAGGGCCTTGATAGATGAAGCCGGTGTAGACCTGCACCAGGTCCGCGCCAGCCTCCAGCTTGGCTTGGGCGTCTTGGGCGCTAAAAACCCCGCCTGAGGCGATGAGCACAGCCTTGCCATTCAGTCGTTTGGCGGCCTTGGCCAGAAGCTCTGTGGATGCCGCGAACAAGGGCTTGCCTGACAGGCCGCCTTCCACGCCTTCAGCCTCTGGCACGCCGGCGCGGGACAAAGTGGTGTTGGTGAGGATGAGGCCGCGGCAGCCAGCCTCCAGGGCCAGGTCCGCGGATTGGGCCAGCGCCCGGGCAGGCATGTCCGGCGCCAGCTTCACCAGCACCGGGGTGCGGCCAGCCTCCTTGCTCACCTGGCGCAGCAGGGCCTTGAGCGCCTTGGGCTGCTGCAGCGCGCGCAAGCCGGGGGTGTTGGGCGAGCTGATGTTCACGGCCAGGTAGTCTGCCAGGCCCTGCAAGGCCTGCACGCAGGCCAGGTAGTCCTCGGCCGCCTGCTCATTGGGGGTGGCCTTGTTCTTGCCTATGCTCACGCCCACGGGGCATGCGGGCCAGCGGCCAGAGCGCCTGAGCTCGCGCAGCCGCGCGGCCGCGGCCTGCACCCCGTGGTTGTTGAAGCCCATGCGATTGACCAGGGCCTGCTGCGCCGGAAAGCGGAAGACGCGCGGCCTGGGGTTGCCGGGCTGGGGCCGGGGCGTGAGCGTGCCCAGCTCCATGAAGCCGAAGCCGAGCAAAGGCCAGGCCCGGGCCAGCTCAGCTTCCTTGTCCATGCCCGCGGCCAGGCCCACAGGGTTGGGGAACTTGAGGCCCAAGAGCTGGCGCTCCAGGCTGGCATGGCGCAGGCAGAGCCAGGGCGCGGCCAGGGGCAGCAGGGGCCCGGCCAGCCTCAAGCCCGCAAAAGCCGCCTTGTGGGCGGCTTCTGGGGGCAGGCTGAACAGGAGCGGGCGGACAAGGGAGTACATCACTTCACCAAGCCGTGGTGCTCTTGGATGCTCTTCACCGTGAAGGGCCTGGCCTTCATGCTGGCGATGCCGTTCACCGTGGCCATGGCGCCGGAGAGCGTGGTCACCCAGGGCACCTTGCGCAGCACCGCGGCGCGGCGGATCTCGTAGTCGTCGCTGCGCGGGCCCTTGCCGGCCGGGGTGTTGATGATGAGGGCGATCTCGCCGGCGTGGATGGCATCCAGGATGTTGGGCCGGGCCTCGGCCACCTTGTTGATGGCCCGCACCTTCAGCCCGCCCGCCTCCAGGGCATGCGCCGTGCCCAGGGTGGCCACCAGCGTGAAGCCCATGCGCGCCAGCTCCTTGGCCACGAACACCGCCTGGCGCTTGTCCTTGTTCTTCACCGAGATGAAGACCTCGCCCTTGAGCGGGAAGGCCTGGGTGGCCGCGATCTGGCTCTTGGCAAAGGCCATGCCCAGGTCGCTGTCGATGCCCATCACCTCGCCGGTGCTCTTCATCTCCGGCCCCAGCACGGTGTCTGCGCCAGGGAACTTGCTGAAGGGGAAGACCGACTCCTTCACCGAGTAGTGCTTGGTGCGCCAGGGCTGGCCCTTGAGGCTGATGCCCTGGCTCTTGAGGCTCTGGCCGGCCATGCAGCGCACCGCCACCTTGGCCCAGGGCGTGCCGGTGGCCTTGCTGACAAAGGGCACCGTGCGGCTGGCGCGGGGGTTGACCTCCAGCACGTAGACCTTCTCGTTCTTCACCGCGTACTGCACGTTCATCAGGCCGCAGACCTTCAGCTCCTTGGCCATGGCGGTGGTGTGGTCCAAGATCTGCTGGATCTGGTCCCCGCGCAGGGTGTAGGGCGGGATGACGCAGGCCGAGTCGCCGCTGTGGATGCCGGCCTCCTCGATGTGCTCCATGATGCCGGCCACCACCACTTCCCGGCCGTCGCTCACGCAGTCCACGTCCACCTCGATGGCGTCCTCCAGGTATTTGTCTATCAGCACTGGGTGCTCGGGCGACACCCTGGCTGCCAGCTGGAAGAAGGTCTCCATGTGGTCGCGGTCATAGACGATCTCCATGGCCCGGCCGCCCAGCACGTAGCTGGGCCGCACCAGCACGGGGTAGCCCACCTTGCCGGCCACGGCATAGGCCTCCTCCAGGGTGCGGGCCGTGCCCCAGTCCGGGCTGGGGATCTTGAGCTTCTTGAGCAGGCTGCCGAAGCGCAGGCGGTCCTCGGCGATGTCGATGGAATCCGGGCTGGTGCCCAGGATGGGCACACCGGCCTTGAGCAGGGGCACGGCCAGCTTGAGCGGGGTCTGGCCGCCGAACTGCACGATGACGCCCCAGGGCTTCTCGCGCTCCACGATGGAGAGCACGTCCTCCTGGGTCAGCGGCTCAAAGTAGAGCCGGTCGCTGGTGTCATAGTCGGTGCTCACGGTCTCCGGGTTGCAGTTGACCATGATGACCTCGATGCCGTCCTCGCGCAGGGCAAAGGCGCCGTGCACGCAGCAGTAGTCGAACTCGATGCCCTGGCCGATGCGGTTGGGCCCGCCGCCTAAGATCATCACCTTCTTGCGGCTGGTGGGCGGCGCGTCCGAGCTCTTCTCCCAGGCGGAATAGAGGTAGGGGGTCTCGGCCTTGAATTCCGCGGCGCAGGTATCCACCTGCAAATAGGCCGGGGCCAGCTTCATCTTCTTGCGCAGGCGGCGCACGCCCTCCTCATCCATGCCCAGCCAGGGGGCTATCTGGCGGTCGGAGAAGCCCAGGCGCTTGGCCTGCTCCAGCCCGGCGGCATCCAGGCGATGGGCCTTGCGGGCGGCCTGCTCAAAGTCAAAGATCTCGCGCAGGCGGGCCAAAAACCAGGGGTCGATGGCGGTGAGCCTGAAGAGCTCGGCGTCCTCCATGCCCGCGGCCAGCGCGTCCTTGAGCCAGAAGATGCGCTCAGCGCTGGGCGTGGAGAGCTTGGCCTTCAAGCCATGGCGGTCCTGGCGCCTGCCCTCGGCCATGCCCTGCCAGCCGCTGCGGCCGGTCTCCAGCGAGCGCAGGGCCTTTTGGAAGGCCTCTTGGAAGTTGCGGCCTATGGCCATGGCCTCGCCCACTGACTTCATCTGGGTGGTCAGGGTGGCATCGGCCTCGGGGAACTTCTCAAAGTTGAAGCGCGGCACCTTGACCACCACGTAGTCCAGCGTGGGCTCGAAGCTGGCCGGGGTGGTCTTGGTGATGTCGTTCTTCAGCTCATCCAGCGTGTAGCCCACCGCCAGCTTGGCCGCGACCTTGGCGATGGGGAAGCCGGTGGCCTTGCTGGCCAGGGCCGAGCTGCGCGAGACGCGGGGGTTCATCTCGATGACGATGAGCCGGCCATTGGCGGGGTTGACGGCGAACTGGATGTTGCTGCCGCCGGTCTCCACGCCGATCTCGCGGATGATGGCGATGGCCGCGTCGCGCATGCGCTGGTACTCGCGGTCGGTGAGCGTCTGGGCCGGGGCCACGGTGATGCTGTCGCCGGTGTGCACGCCCATGGGGTCCAGGTTCTCGATGCTGCAGATGATGACCACGTTGTCCTTCAGGTCGCGGATCACCTCCAGCTCATACTCCTTCCAGCCCAGGCAGCTCTCCTCCAGCAGCACCTGGTGGGTGGGCGAAGCGTCGATGGCGATGGCCACCTTGCCCTTGAAGTCCTCCAGGTTGTAGGCGATGCCGCCGCCGGTGCCGCCCAGGGTGAAGGCCGGGCGCAGGATGATGGGGAAGCCCAGCGCGCGCGCGGCCTCCAGGGCCTGGCCCATGCGGGTGACCGTGCGGCTCTTGGGCACGTCCAGGCCGATCTTGATCATGGCCTGCTTGAAGAGCTCGCGGTCCTCGGCCTTGCGGATGGCGGGCAGCTTGGCGCCGATCAGCTCCACGCCGAACTTCTTGAGCACCCCGCGCTCGGCCAGCGCGACGGCGGTGTTGAGCCCGGTCTGGCCGCCCACCGTGGGCAGCAAGGCGTCGGGCCGCTCGCGGGCTATGATGCGGGCGCAGGCCTCCCAGGTCACCGGCTCTATGTAGGTGCGGTCGGCGAACTCGGGGTCGGTCATGATGGTGGCCGGGTTGCTGTTCACCAGCACCACCTGGTAGCCCTCGGCCTTCAAGGCCTTGCAGGCCTGGGTGCCGGAGTAGTCGAACTCGCAGGCCTGGCCGATGACGATGGGCCCGGCCCCGATGATCATGATCTTCTTGATGTCCTTGCGCTTGGGCATGGCTCAGGCTCTCCGCATCAGGTCGTTGAAGCGATGGAACAGGTAGTGGGCGTCGTGCGGCCCGGGCGAGGCCTCGGGATGGTACTGCACGCTGAAGAGCCGGCCCTTGGCGTATTCCAGGCCCTCGCTGGTGCGGTCGTTCAAGTTGATGTGCGAGAGCTGCACCCCGCGGTCCTTGAAGCTCTTGGGGTCCACCGCGAAGCCGTGATTCTGGCTGGTGATCTCCACCTTGCGGGTCTTCAGGTCCATCACCGGCTGGTTGCCGCCGCGGTGGCCGAACTTCAGCTTGTAGGTCTTGCCGCCCAGCGCCAGGCCCAGCATCTGGTGGCCCAGGCAGATGCCGAAGATGGGGCGCTTGCCGATCAGCTCGCGCACGGCCTGGGCCACATAGGGCACGGCCTGCGGGTCGCCAGGCCCG
>Ga0181516_10002053_pt1 | contig 14660 bp, 12 predicted proteins | sample PEATcosm2014_Bin_25_FD_121104 | JGI IMG/M metagenome (GOLD analysis project Ga0181516, IMG submission 121104) | Peatland microbial communities from MTU Mesocosm Facility, Houghton, MI, USA - PEATcosm2014_Bin01_10_metaG | ecosystem: Environmental > Terrestrial > Soil > Wetlands > Peat | place... | reverse complement strand
GCCGGGATGGCGATGGCGCTGATGATGCCGATGATGGCCAGCACGAGCAGCAACTCGATGAGGGTGAATCCGGATTTCTGTTTCATCTCGATCTCCTTAGGGGGGCGGACACTAAAGCTAGCAATACCAGTACCAGGATTGCGAAGGTGGGAACCAACGGCTCTAACCATAGCCCCAGTTCATGAATTTGGCCAAGGGGTAATGGCGATACCTGTTGTAACGATTAGGGAACGTCCAAAAAGTGCCGCCCCGCGTCACACTGAGTGACGCACAGCGGCGTCCCGATCCTCTGCCGGGAAATTGACCCGTTCCCGGATGACGATGAAGGGCTTGCGCCGCACCTGGCTGTGGATGGCGCCGATGTACTCGCCGAGCACCCCCAGGAAGAGCAGCTGGATCCCCGAAAAGAACAGGACCAGGACGATGGTGGTGGTGGCGCCCGGGGCCTGGAAGTTCCAGTGGGTGATCTTGATGATGGCGTAGACCAGGGACATGAGGATGGACAGGCCGGACAGGATGCAGCCCACGAAGGTGGCCAGGCGGATCGGCAGGATGCTGTAGCTGATGACGGCGTTCAGGCCGAAGTCCATGAGGAAGGAGAAGTGATGCTTGGACTCGCCGGCTTGCCGGGGGCGCCTTTCGTAGGGGATCATGATCTTGTTGAACCCCAGGGTGGAGACCAGGCCGCGGATGTAGGGATTGAAATCGTCCACGGCGGCGATCTCCTCCATGACGCAGCGGTCCAGGAGGGCGAATCCGGAGAAATCCCGGTCCAGTTCCTGGTTGGATACCCAGCGCACCAGGCGGTAGTACAGGGAACGCCCGGCCCGCATGAGGATGCCGTCGGAGCGGTTGGTGTAGACCCCCACGACGATCTCGTGGCCTGCTTCCCACTCCTCCACCATCCTGGGGATGAGGGTGGGGGGCTCCTGGGTGTCGGCCATGACCCAGACGCAGGCGTCCCCGGTGGCGTGGCGCATGAGCGTGAGGCTGGACTTCTCCGCCCCGAAATTGCGGGAGTAGGCCAGGATCTTCACGTTCGGGTCCCGGGCCGCCAGGTCCTTGAGGATCTCCAAGGTCCGGTCCTTGGATCGGTTGTCGCCGAAAATGTGCTCGTAGGTATGGCCGCCGCCCATGCCCGCGAAGACCTGCCGCACCTCTTCGTAGCAGGCGAGGACGGTGGCCTCTTCATTGTAGACCGGCGTCAGGACGGAGATTTTAGCCATGGTGAGCCTTGGATAGGCTTCATTGTGCCGCAGCGGGGGCGGCGCGGATAGTTCTAAGCCGCCCGTTTCGCTGTCAGCATGGAACCAATGGCATTTCGTGGAGGCGGACGGGGATGGTGAAGGACCGTAGGATCGGGGTCGGTCTGGCTTGTCTGGCCATGCTGGTGATATTCAGCTTCTATTTGGGCATGCACCGGATCTTCCAGGTGGACGAGGTGCAGAACGCCTTCCAGGCCCGGCTGTTCGCCACCGGAAAGGCGGCCCAGTACGGCCTCGGCGCCCCGTTTTTCCTCCTGGGGCCGCTGACCTGGCTGGCGGGCGCCGCCGGCAGCGGCGTGGATGTGCTGGTGTGGCTTCGGCTGCCGTTCGTCGCCCTGATGTGGCTCAATGCCGTCCTCCTGGTGAAAGGGGCCGGCTTCCGGCTGCGCAGCCGGGAAGGGCTGGGGACCCTGCTGCTGGCTGCCACCCTGGCGCCCATGTGGGACTACGGGTTCGAGATCCGCCATGACGTGCTCTTGCTCACCGGGATCCTGACGCTGTGGTGCCTGGTCCGGGAAGAACGGCTGTCCCTGGCGGTGCGGTTCGGCCTGCTGGGATGCCTGGGCGCCCTGCTGCAGTTCATCGCGTTCAAGTCGTTCATCTTCTCCCTGCCGCTGCTGGTCATCCTGGGGCTCCGGGCCCGGGCGCGGGCGCCTCGGGCCTGGCTGGGCCAGGGCCTCGCCCTGGGCTGCGGCCTCGCCCTGGGGCTGTTGGCCGGCCGGGGCGCCACCGCCCTGGCGGGAGTCTGGCCCGCTTTCCATGCCGACCAGGGGGTGTCCGTCCGGTCGGCGCTCCAGGTGCAGCGGTTCTCCTGCTGGTCCACCCTCCTGCGCCTGTTGGGGGAGGCTCCGCTCCTGGCCTATGCCGGCCTGGCGGCCCTGCTGGCGCCGATGATCCCCAAAGGCGGCTTCCGCCTCGCCGGGTTTGCCGACCGGCCGGGCACCCCGGAGTGGATCTTCGCCCTGGCCGCCCTGGCGGCGCTGCTGGCCAACCCCACCCCTTTCGCCTACAACCTGATCCTGCTGGTCCCGCCCTTCTTCATCCTGGTGGCGGCCCATCGGCAAGCGCTCCTGGATGCCCTGGCGGGTTGTACGGCCCAGACGGGACGGCTCTGCATCACCTTCCTCCTGCTGCTCCATGGTGTGCCCTGGGCCGTGGCCACCTGGCGGCACCTGGCCATGGGCAACGACGGACAACGCCAGGTGATCCGCGTGGCCGAAGCCATGACCGATCCCGCCCGCGACCGGGTGTTCGACGGCTCCGGCCTGGTCGCCACCCGGGATCCCATCGGGTACAACTGGCTGGTGCACGGCCTCACCCTCGCGAACTTCGCCAATGGCGTCTGGCCGACGGTCCGGGCCAGCCTGGCCGCCAACCCCACCCCTGTGGTGCTGCCCAGCTACCGGCTGGAAATGCTGCCCGAGCAGGACAAGGACTTCATCAAGGCCCATTACCTGGCCCTGGCGCCGGATTTCATGGTGCTGGGCGGAATCCTGGAGAGCGGGTCGACCCGCTGGACCTGCCTTGCGACCGGACGGTATCAGTTCGATCTGCACGCTTCCCAGGGGGCCGGGCCGCTTCCCCTGACCCTGGACGGGGCGGCGGCCGGAACCGGCGTGCATCTGCTGGGCAAAGGTGAGCACCTGTTCCAGGTGCCCCCCGGCGACCGGCTGGTGGTGGTCTGGCTCGGGCCGAATCTGCCCCGTATCCCCTTGATGGCGCAGGATCAGCGTCCGCTGTTCGTCAACTGGTACTGACAGCCGGGGACCCCTCCGGCTCAGGGCGCGGGAACGGGGCGCCCGGCCTTCTTGCGCACGACCGCCTCGACCCGCCACCGGATGAGCCGTTTCGGCAGGACGCAGCCGCCGATCACCCGGGCCCAGACCGAGGGCCAGGCCAGGAACAGCGGCAGGCATCGGACCACATCCTGGACCAGGGCCCAGCGGGAACGCCCGCGGATGGCGTTCCAGAGGACCTGGTTGGCGCAGGAGCGGGCGATGAATCCCCTTTCCAGCCGCCGGAGTTGCCCCAGGGGCATGGCCCGCCCCTGGCCGTTCCGGAGGATCCGTTCCTCCATCTCCGCGGCCTGGACCCGGCACTCCCGCGCCCAGGTCCGCAGGGGCGTGCCGCTGGTGACGTTGTCCAGGGCCGCATGAAGGTACCAGTAGTGGGACAGGGGCCTCGGACAGCAGGCCACCGTGCCCTTGGCCGCAATGCGGATCCAGAAGAACATGTCCCCGATGATCCGGTCCTCCGGCTGGGGACCTGCCTCCAGCAGGTCCTGCCGGCGCAGGGCCATGGCGCACCAGGTGGGTTCGCGCTTGCCCTCCAGGAAGGCCTGGAAGAACTCCCAGCCTTCCTCCTCTCCCGGCCCCGCCGCCCCGGGGTAGGCGACGTCCCACATGTGGACCATCGCCCGGGAATAGACGATCACCGCCGTGGGGTGCTCGGCCAAGGTCGCCTGGATGGCGGCCATGAAATTGATATCGAGGCAATCATCATCGGAAAGGAACACCGCCCATTCGGTCTCCAGCCATTCCTGCAGGCGTCTGCCGTGGGACTGGGCGGAGATGGTCGGTTCGATGCGCTTCTTGGTGAGCAGGGGATGCTCCAGGGAGGCCAGGAAGGCCTGGGTCCCGTCGGTCGAGCCATTGTCCGAGACCAGGACCCGGGTCGGCACGGTCTGGTTCAGGGCCGAGGCGACGGCCCTCCGGAGGAGTTCCTCACGATTCACGGTCGGAATGACGATGGTGAAGGTTGGGCTCATTGTGTCCTGATTGTACGGGAGCGGGGAACGGACGCCGCCGGTTCTTTTGTGGGATCATGGCAGGTCCAAAGGAGCCGGAAGGGTGTTTGTCGCCAGGATCAAGCATCTGCTGGTCGGCCTCGGCCCCGCTTCCCCCCTGGTCCGGATCTTTCTTCGCGCCGCGGCGTTGGCGCGCGGCTTCGGAATCCGCTTCCAGGGCCGCCGGATTGAATTGAGGCGCGGGAAGCGTTCGCTTTTCCTCAGCGCGCAGCATTTCGTCCAGGTGCCCCTGATGATGAAACTGTTCGCGGACTATTTTGCGACCATCCAGCCCCGCACCGTGGCAGGCCGCGAAGTCCTCGATTTCTCCCAGCCCGGCTTCCATACCTACCGCAAGCATGGGGTCGGGTTCTTCTTCCCGTCCATTCCGGAGGATGATTCCATGCCGGCGTACCTCCGGGACTACCAGCCCAGGCCCGGTGACTGCGTCTGGGACGTCGGCGCCCATGCGGGCGCCAGCACCTTTTTCCTGTCCAGGCTGGTCGGCCCCGCAGGCAGGGTGATCGCTTTCGAGCCGGACCAGAGGTGTTGCGAATTCCTGGAGCAGAACATCACGTTGCACGCCCTGGAGAACGTGCGGGTGGTGAAGAAGGCCCTTTGCGAGCGGACCGGCGAAGTGGCGTTCAACATGGACGGCACCATGGCGGCAGGCCTTTCGGATCGGGTCCTCTATGCCAGCGCGAGGTACCGGAAGCTGGTCCCGGCCATCACCATCGCCGATGCCTGCGCTGAACTGGGCAGCGTCCCGTCCTACATCAAGATGGATATCGAGGGCGCGGAAGTGGGGGCCATCGAAGGTTCCCTCCGGTTCCTGGCCCTGCACCCGATCCATTTCGCGCTGGAAAGCGGGCACCTGGTGCACGGGCGGGAGACCTATGCAGCGCTCGAGCGGTTGTTCCCGCCCCTGGGCTACCGGGTCCATTCCCGGATCCTGGCGGGGCAGCGGTTCACCTGGGCTGCGCCGGGGCCGTGTTGACGCCACCAACCCGTTGGGGTACGGTCAGGGCCATGCCCTCGGCCCCGGAAACCACCGGTTTGTGCCCCTTCTGCCTTGGGGACGGGCGGGGGGCGACGCTCACCGTCCGGGAACTGACCCAGTCCACCATGACCCCCTTCCACTATGTCCAGTGTCCCGGCTGCGGCTCCTACCGCTGCGAGGATTTTCCCGCGGCAATCGCGGCTTGGTACAAGGGCTACTTCAGTTTTTCCGACCTGGACCAGCCCTGGGCGGATTCGCGCTTGCAGCGGTTCCTGGTTCAGCTGTTCGGCTGGTGCGTGGTGCGCACCAACCTGTGCCGGGCCCTCCGTCCCCTGTTCCGGAACCCCACCGCTGCGGTCATGGACCGCATCAGTCCGAATCTGCAGGCCTTCCTTTTCCTCGGCGCGGCGCCCGGGGCCAGGATCCTGGACGTGGGCGCAGGGGTTGGCGCCCTGGTGAAGCAGATGGCCCGGATCGGGTTCCCCCACGGCCAAGGCATCGATCCGTTCCTGGACCCGTCCCAGGAGAACCGGTACTCCCGGCGCAGCGATATCCATTCGGTCGAAGGGACCTGGGACATCATCCTGTTCAACCACAGCCTCGAACACATGCGGGATCCGGAATCCGCGCTGGCCCGGTGCAAAACCTTGCTGGCTGCCGGAGGCAGCATCCTGGTCCAGGTGCCCAATGTCCCCTGCGCCTACCTGGACCGGTTCCAGGGCGACTGGGCCTGGTTCCACGCGCCCTACCACTTCGCCCTGCCCAGCCAGGCCGGGATGGAAGCCCTGGCGCGGCGATGCGGGTTCAAGGTGGCGGACCGGGTCGGCACCTCCCGCTGGGACCACTACCTCTACCACGATGAATACCGCCGCGGCATCGGCAACCAGGATCCGGGTTCAGTGAGGCGGCAGATCGAGCGTGGCGCCTTCTCGAAACGGGACCGGCTTGAACTGCTGCGCGAAGCCAGGGGCTTGAATCGCGAGCTCCGCGGCGATTGGATCGGCTATAGGCTCGTCCATGCGTGAGGTCCCTTGCGCCAATTGCGGTGCCGCGCCGGTGCATCATTACCCGACTGCCTCCTATGCTCCGTTCCTGCTGGACCGGGTGTTCGGCATTCAGCCGGAAAGCCTGGGGGAACGCCTGGGAGCTGCGGATCTCGCCCGGACGCAGCGTGCGACGCTCTGGCTGTTCCGGTGCATCCTGGGGTGCTTCCCTCTGGGCCGGCGCTTCCTGGGCTACCGGGGAAGGGCGCGCACCATCCTGGCGGCCTGCCCGGAATGCGGGTTCCTCGGGCCGGCCGCGGAGCTTGCTGAAACTGACATCGGCAACCTGTACCGGGATTACCGCAGTCCAGGCTACAACGCTGACCGGATCCGCTACGAGCCCGAGTACGCCGCGCTCGCCCCGGTCATCGGGCGGCATGGGCAGGAAGTGCGGGAGCGGCTCTCCCATGTGGATGGATTCCTGGGCCCGATCCTGGACTGCGAAGGGATTCGCACGGTACTGGATTGGGGCGGCGGGGATGGCTCTTTCATTCCGGTCCGTTTGCGGAACAGAGCCGTCACCGTGCTCGATCTCTGCGAGGACGCAAGACCCCCCAGCCCATACCGGTTCACCGCGACCCTGGCTCCCGGGGAAGGCTTCGACTACATTCAGCTGTGCCACGTCCTGGAACACCTGCGCTACCCGCGCAAGGAACTTGAAGGCATCCTTTGCCATCTCAATCCGGGGGGCTACCTCTACCTGGAAGTGCCGTATGAACGCACACCGGAGGATCTTGAGGGCCTGAGGCGGGGAGATCCCCGGGTGCATCACCTGATTCATGAGCACCTCAACCTATATGACGAGACCAGCCTTGCAGCCCTGGGCAGATCCCTTGGCCTGCGGCTTGAGGCCTGTGCCAGGGTGAAACTTGAGTGCGGCTATGCATCCGTCCAGACGGTTTCCGCGGTGTTCCAGGTGGCTGGCCGGCTTGGAACGAGGGCAGAGTAGGGGGCCGGCGGCCTATGACCGGACCAGGGCAGGGTGCCGGATTTCGGCTCTTCGCCGGGACCAATGGAACAGGAAGGCCAGCAGAGACAGGACCGCCACCAACAGCAGGGCGACCGGGACGGCCCAGGTCCACCGCAGCGTGGCGGCCATGCGGTAGAGGAGGATGGACAGGAGCCCCAGGGATCCGACCAGGGGGGCGGAGGTATCCCTGCCGGTGCTGCGCAGGGCCACCGCCGGGCAAACGGCGCCGATGGTCACCAGATAGGCGGCGAAGACAGGCGCATAGATCATTCCGTCCGGTGCCCTGGCGGTGAGCGCATTCCAGGGGCAATGCCGGGCACCCTCGATGGCGGCGGCGGCCAGGCCCAGAAGGAGGACGCCGCTGGCCTGGGAGGCCCAGGAAACCCGCATCAGCAGGGCCCGGAACTCCTCCAGACGGCCTCTGGCATAGGCCACGGAGAGCCGGCCCATGGCGCCCAGGGAAAAGCCCGTTGCGACGTTCATGGCGGCTGACCCGAACAGCATGGCGATCCCCACCATGGAGCCGGCGCGGGGCCCCTGGAACTGATAGACCAGGGGGACGATGAGCCGCAGCGGGACGAACCCCGCGATGTTGATCCAGAAGAACGTGGCCTGGATGGCCAGGGCATCCCGGACCCAGCCTGCCAGGGCACCGCGCCGGCGGGCCCGGAGTCCAGACCGGATCCCCCGGAACTTCGGAAGGTCGAGCAGCCCCATCATCAGCAATGGGAACAGCACCCCCCGGGCGAGGGACACGACCACCAGTGCGGTCCAGGCCGAACCCGTCAGCAGCCCGAAGGTGAGCCCAGCGCCGCCCGCGAATTCCATGGCAAAGATCCGCTGCCAGGCCTGGCGGTGGTACCCCAGGCCGTCGGCCAGGGAAAGGAGGGGAGCCACCGCATAGGAGAGACTCTGGATGGCCACGATGAACAGCCACAAGGCGGGCGTGACGGCGGGGCGGTTCTGGGCGTTGAGGAAATGCAATCCCGAGAAGACCAGGAACGGGATGCAGAGGACCGCTCCCGCGATGCCCGAGCAGGCGGCCAAGGCTTGGCTGCCTGGGGCTTGCCCTTCGCGATCGCCGGCATGGGTGGTCAGGAACCCCGATGCGCCCAGGTCGGAAACCTGGAAAATCTGCAGGAGGTTCTGTCCGACCAGGAAGATGCCAAGCTGGTTGTCCTTCAGCATGAACAGCATCAGCAGCGAATTGATGGCGCTGAATGCCGTGGCCAGGACGCGCGCCCTCACCGCCCACGCTACACCTTCCCAGGGAGCGGCTTGTGCCTGTGCGTTCATGCTCTTCCCGGATCCAGCGGGACTCTGGCCCTCGGCCGGGGCAACCGAGTCGCGCGAAGGGTGATCGCCTTGATCCGCAGGGAAGGGTGCCGCATGGTCATAAGAGCATACCTCAGCCGCGGCGCGGCGGCCGGCTAGGCGGACTTCCAGTAGGCGATGGGAGTGCCGTCGATGCGCCGGATATCCCGGCCCTGCCGCCTCCATTCCACCAGCATTCGCACGACGCCAGGGTGCCCGTCATCGCAGTCATGCCACAGGAACACACCCTGTCCACCGCAGAGGGCGAAGCATTTTTCCGAATCGTTCCGGCAGTATTCGTAGGTGTGGGAACCGTCGATGAAGAACAGGCTGGGATGGCCGGCCTCGCTGAAATCCCACTGGGCGGTATCGGCGAAATGCTGCCGGATCCTGGCGGCGCAGGGCCGGCCCTGGAAGTCACGGCCGACCCTGCGCCGCTGGATGAGGTGAAAATCATCCAGCGGCAGACCATGGACTGGAAGAGTTGAGCTGTCCATCCGTTCCGGCAGGTCGACGGTGTGGATGATCGCTGACGGCAGGTTCTCAGCCATCTGCAGGGTGGTATGTCCCATGTAGGTGCCGATCTCCAGCACCTCATCAGGCGATTCCACGGCCAGCACGGCCAGGAGCGCCAAGGCCTGGCTGCAGGGCAGCATGCCTTCCTCGTATTTTATGAGGTCTATTGATAGTGTGAATTTATTACTTCCCAGGATCTCGTCCACGGTGATGGTGGGAATCTCGGGAACCTGGACCGAATCCACCGCCATCGCGAACAGGAAGGCTCGCCGACAGGCCTGGGCGAATTGCCGAAAATCGAGGCGCGACAGGAACTTGACGGAAACGAGGTTGAACCCGAGCACCAGGGAACCCAGGTACCGTACCGGGGTCGGGAACCTCTTTGCCGCCTTTGAACTCATCGAAGCACCCTCGCATAACGGACTAGTTACTGTATAGCAACAATCCCGCATCCGGTGGTCACCTCGCTCCTACTGTTCCCTTGAACAATGCGCTGGGCAGCAATCGCATGGCCTCATGGATCTGCAGGCGCTTCTGGGATACGTCGCCAAGGTCCGTGCGGGTTGTACGGCTGCCCTCAGAGCCTTCAGGGTGCCGGAGGACTGGCGGATGCTGCCCTGGCTTCTCTACGGCACCGCGCCTTTGGCCCGGGCCGAACCCCGGGCCAAAAGGACGTCCTCCAAGCCGGCCTGCAGCCTACAGCGAAAGTGGCTCTGCCCGCTGGTAGGCCCTTCCGGGGCTAATCAAGGCTGATGACTCTTGAATATTTATGACCGTCTGCCGCTGTCTTTTCCTTGTCCTCCTTTGTCGCCCCTGCGGCAGCAGGCGCTGCGCCATGGAGCGGCTGGCTCAGATACACCGCGACGGACAGGACTGCGGGATCAGTCGCACTCCGGGGGAGGAAACCCACCTGAACCTGGCCCAAGTTATCTTCCTTGGCAGCCAATAGGGTTGCGGATCCCGCGGCGCTGGTCTCCTTGATGACGGAGGCATAGGCCCCAGCCGGGGTTCCCCACGGATTCCTGGCTGTGAAGAATGAAGCGATCTGGGGGGAAGAGGAACTTCCCAGGACATTGGTGGCGAAACTTGAAGCGGTGGTTATGGCGATGCCGTTTTCACGGCATTTGTCGAAGCCGGCGACCATGTCACCGATCAAGGCCGTGGCATTGGCCATGGCCGCCTTGTCCCGGGCGCGGGCACGCTGCCCAAGCAGGGACGGCAGGGCGATGACGGTGAGTATCGCGATGATGGCGAGCACCAGCAGCAACTCGACGAGGGCAAAACCTGACTGTTTTTTCATAAACGCTCCTAGGTGGTACGTGAGATTTTCAACAAGGCAACCCCAGTGCCAGTCCGAGCGCTTCCCGGCCGGAGAATCTAAGCGCAGCCTCGGGAATTGTTATTTTTGAAAATGGCAATATCCGGAATGTGTGGCCTTCGCCGCGACGGATGGACTGCCCCAGGGCGTCACTGCCCTGGACGCAATGCGTCACATCAGCGCTCGGGTAGGAGCCCAGCTGATCGCTTTCTCCGGGGCCCAGGTCTTGTCTTCTCCCGCCGGTGCAGTCGTTCCGGTCTAGCGGAGATCCTCCAGCAGCCGCTGGGCCTTGGCATCCTTGGGATCGATCCGCAGGGCGGCCTCCGCCGCGGCCCGGGCCTCGGGCTTCCGGCCCAGGCCCTGCAGGATCTGGCCCCGGCGCCAGTGGGCGGTGCCGTAGCCGCCGCTGCCCCCCTCCAGGGGCTCCCGCAGGACCTGGTCCAGGGCGGCCAGGCCTTCCTCCGGATGCCGGCCGGACCGGGCCGCGATCTTGCCCAGCTCCAGCCGCATCAGACTGGGGGCATCGGTCCCGGCCAGGGCCCCTTTGGCGATGCGCCAGGCATCCTCGGGCAGGTCGGCGTCCAGCAGCGCGTCGCAGATGGCCGTGAGCACCCGGGCCCGGCTCTGGGCGCCGGGCAGGAAGCGCATGGCCTCCTGGATCTGCAACCGCTTCTGGGGCACGCTGCCCAGGACCTTGCGAGTCTCCCGGCTGCCCAAAGCATCCAGGTAGCCGTAGATCACTTCCGGATCTCCGGGGGCCGCGGCCAGGGCCCGGTTGAAGCAGGGCAGGGCCTCCGGCCACTTGCCCGCCATGGCCAGGACGGTGCCCTGCAGGAGCTCGCCCCGGACGGCGTCCACCTGTTTCAGGTTCTGGGCGCACTCCAGGGCCTTGCGGCTGGAGCCCCCGAGGATTCCGGGGATCTGCTCGTAGGCCAGGCCCAGGGACATCCAGGCGGCGACCAGTTTGGGATCGGCCTGGACGGCGGCTCTCAGGTCGTTGAAGGCGGCGGAAATCTTGCCGATGCTGCCAATATTCATCTGCTGCAGGGCCGCGCCGCCCCGGGCCATACCCCGGGCCAGGAGGGCGTCGGCCAGGCCGGGTTGCAGTTCCACGGCCTTGTCGGCGGCGGCCAGGGCCTCGGGCAGTCGGACCAGGGCGATGAGGGCCTGGGACTTGGCGGCCCAGGCCAGGGCATTGCCGGGTTCCTGCTTGAGCTGCGCCTCGGCGTCGCCCAGGGCCTTGAGGTAGCGTCCGGCGTCCAGGTCCGCGCGGGGGGCGTACCCCGCGCCCAGGGCGGGGAGCGCGGCCAGGAACACGATGGCGGGCAATGAGCGCATGATGATTACCTCTCCTGAGTATAGGATGCGCAGCGGACGCTCGCTTTGGCTGCAAAATCCTGAGAAGATGTCGCAGATCATTGAAGGAGACAAGCATGCTCATGAAGGGGAAACGCGGGTTGGTGGTGGGGGTCGCCAACAAGTGGTCCATCGCCTGGGGCATCGCCCAGAAGCTGGCTGCCGAAGGGGCCGAGCTGGCCATCACCTATCAGAACGAACGGCTGGGGAAGCACGTGCGGGAGCTGGCGGAGACCCTGGAGAAGCCGGTCCTGATCCCCATGGATGTGACTTCGGATAAACAAATTATTCTTACCTTCGAGCTGCTCAAGCGGGTCTGGGGCCACCTGGACTTCCTGGTGCACGCCGTGGCCTTCGCGCCCCGGGAGGCCCTGGAAGGCAAGTTCGTGGCCACCTCCCGGGAGGACTTCCGGGTGGCCCACGATGTGAGCGCCTATTCCCTGGCGGCCCTGGCCAACTCGGCCCAGCCGCTCATGGGCGAAGGCGGCGCCATCATCGCCCTCTCCTACCTGGGCAGTTCCCGGGTGATCCCCAACTACAACGTCATGGGGGTGGCCAAGGCCTCCCTGGAGGCCAGCGTCCGCTATCTGGCCGCGGACCTGGGCCCCCAGGGCATCCGGGTCAACGCCGTGTCCGCCGGGCCGATCAAGACCCTGGCCGCCTCCGGCATCTCCGGGTTCGGCGGCATGCAGCGCCAGCACCGCAACCGGGCCCCCCTGCGCAAGGACACCGAGGTGGAGGAGGTGGCCGACGCCTCCCTGTTCCTGCTCAGCCCCCTGTCCCGGGGCATCACCGGCCAGGTGCTCTACGTGGACGGCGGCTTCTGCATCATGGGCGACTAGCCCTTCCTGAGCGTGTCCAGCACGTCCAGGACTTCCTGGACGTGCCCCTTCACGCTGACCTTGGGCCAGACGTGGCGGATGAACCCCTTGGGGTCGATGAGGAAGGTGGAGCGGATGATCCCCTCGGTCTCCTTGCCGTACATGACCTTCTTGCCGAAGGCCCCCAGGGGCGCCAGCAGCGCCTTGTCGGGGTCCGACAGCAGGGGGAAGGGCAGCGCCTGGTTCGCCCTGAACTTCTGGTGGGAGGCGACCGAGTCCTTGGAGATGCCGTAGACCTTGGCGCCGGCAGCCTGGACCCGGGCCCAGCTGTCCCGGAAATCGCAGGCCTCGGTGGTGCAGCCGGGGGTGGCGTCCTTGGGGTAGGCGTAGAGCACGGTCCAGGATCCGGCCAGGGTCTGGGGCGTCACGGTGCCGCCCTGGTCGTCGCTCAGGGAGAAGGGGGGGACGGGCTGGCCGATGAGCATGGCGCCTCCTAGGCTGGAGCCAGCCTAGCACCACTCGGTCGGCGGTCTCCAGCGCCGCTCACCTCCAGGTAGGCTAACCTCTAATGACAATAGGAGGCTCCGTGGAAGCAACCCAGGAAGGCCGCGCGCCCTGGTGGTGGAAGCTGGTGGCGCCGCACCGGCGGACCCTGGTGCTGGGCCTGGCGGCCACGATCCTGTGCAGCCTGGCGGCGGCCTGGGTGCCGTACTGGTCGGGCCGGGCGGTGAACGCCCTGGAACTGCACCGCTGGACCGTGAGCCGGGTCGACCTGGCCTGGATGCTCGGCTTCACCCTGGTGGCCGGGGTGGGGCGCTACCTGATGCGCAACATCCTCATCGGCCTGAGCCGGATGGTGGAGAAGCTGCAGCGGGAGGAGCTCTATGACTTCCTCCTGTCCATGCCCTATGCCTTCTATGAGAAGAGCCTGATCGGCGACCTCATGAGCCGCATCGGCGACGACGTGAACACCGTGCGCATGGCCACGGGGCCGGGCCTCATGAGCCTGCTCCAGACCGCCAGCCTGCTGCCCATGACCCTGGCCCTGATGCTGCACACCAGCCCGCGCCTCACCCTGGCGGTGCTGACGCCATTCTCCCTGCTGGCGGTGGGCTACTACTTCATCGGCCGCATCAGCCACAAGCTGCAGCAAAGGATCCAGATCGTCACCTCAAGGCTGAACACGTACAGCCACGAGACCATCTCCGGGGAAAGGGTGGTCCAGGCCTTCGGCCTGGAGGAGCTGCGGGTGGAGGCGTTCGGCCAGCTGAGCCGGGAACAGGCGCGCATGAACATCGAGCAGACCATCCTGTTCGGCATGTACCTGCCCCTGTCCGCCTTCACCGCGGGGCTCGCGGCCCTGGTGCTGGTGGCCTTCGGCGGCGGCATGGTGCTGCGGGGCCGGCTGACCCTGGGCGACCTCACCGCCTTCACCGGCTACCTGACGGCCATGGCCTGGCCGATGATGTCCCTGGGCTGGTCGGCCAACCTGTTCCAGCGGGGCAAGGCCGGCCAGGAGCGCATCGACTTCGTCCTGGCCTCGGCCCAGGAGCCGCTGCCGCCCCTGGTGCCGGCGCCGCTGCCCGCCGGCGGGGCCGCCCTGACGGGGCTGGGCATGGAGCACCGGTTCGACTCCGGGCGGGGACTGGGGCCCCTGGACCTGGAGCTGGCCCCCGGCGCCCGGCTGGCGGTGGTGGGCGGGATCGGCTCCGGCAAGACCATCCTGCTCCAGGTGCTGGCCGGATTGCGGCAGCTGCACGCCGGGAGCCTGACCCTGGACGGGGCCCCCCTGGACACGGCCCACCTGCGGGCCCACTGGGCGGGCATCGGCTGGGTGCCCCAGGAGGCCTTCCTGTTCTCCGACACCCTGCGGGAGAACCTGGCCATGGGCCGGCCCGCGGCCACGGACGAGGAACTGTGGGAGGTGGCCCGGGTGGTCTGCCTGGACGACCTGATCCAGCGCCTGCCCATGGGCCTGGACACGGTGGTGGGGGAGCGCGGGGTGGCCCTCTCCGGCGGCGAGCGCCAGCGGGCGGCCCTGGGCCGGGCCCTGCTGCGCAGGCCCAGGCTGATGCTGCTGGACGACGCCCTGTCCGCGGTGGACACCGAGACCGAATCCCGGATCCTGGAGAACCTGGGGGGCTTCCTCACCGGGGTGACCCTGGTGCTGGCCACCCACCGGGTGTTCGTGGCGGAACTCTGCGACCAGGTGCTGGTGCTGGAGGACGGCCGGGCCGTGCAGACCGGGACGCCCCAGGAACTGGCGGCCGTC
>Ga0181516_10002052_pt1 | contig 14663 bp, 12 predicted proteins | sample PEATcosm2014_Bin_25_FD_121104 | JGI IMG/M metagenome (GOLD analysis project Ga0181516, IMG submission 121104) | Peatland microbial communities from MTU Mesocosm Facility, Houghton, MI, USA - PEATcosm2014_Bin01_10_metaG | ecosystem: Environmental > Terrestrial > Soil > Wetlands > Peat | place... | reverse complement strand
GTGGGTCGTGGCGATCCCAACCTGAGTGGGCGCTCGCTGCCCTACATGCTGAAAACCGAACGTCCCATGCCGCCCGAGCAGGCGCTGGCCGAACTCGCCGACCAGATTGTGGCGCGCGGCATCAAGGTCGTCGATGGCGACATCGTTGCCGATGACAGCTTCTACGTCTACGAGCGTTATGGCGAGGGCTGGTCGCAGGACGATCTTGTCTGGGAGTGGGGTGCGCCCGTTTCCGCCCTCTCCGTAAATGACAACGTGGTCTTCCTCAATATTCTTCCCGGCGAACACGCGGGCGATCACGCTTTCATCACTCTGTCCCCGTATGCCGGATACTTCCACGTCGAAAACCAGGTCATGACCGCGCCCGGCGGATTTCCCCGCAAGGTTTATGTGCAGCGCCAGCCCGGTTCCAATCGCCTTGAGATCTGGGGAAACATTCCTCTCGATGACACGGGTGCAGGCGAAGCCGTTGCAATTGACGATCCCGCCGACTTTTGCGCCCGCCTGTTGTCAGAGTTGCTCGCCAAGCGCGGCGTAGTGATCTACGGCAAGGTTCGGGTGCGCCACACTCCCATCGCCAGCCTCGGCACCATCACGGTGAACACCAACGTTCCGCTCGGTGGAGGCGGAGAAGTTCAGCCCGGCACCTCGTTGCCCGTCGTGCTGGCCGAGCGTACGTCCGTGCCGCTTTCCTTCGACGTGCAGGTGGTCAACAAGGTGAGCCAGAACCTGCACGCGGAGATGATGCTGCGCTTGCTCGGTCGCGAGAAAGGCACCAGCGGCTCCATTGCCGCCGGACTCGAAGTGCTTCGCACCTTCCTGTCGCGCGCCGATGTTCGTCCCGAAGAATATGTCTTTTACGACGGCTCCGGACTTTCGCGGCAAAACCTGGTTTCTCCGCACGCCACCGTGAAGCTGTTGCGCTACGCTTCACAGCAGAGCTGGTCCGCTGTGTACACCGCAAGCCTGCCGCTCGCCGGAGTGGATGGAACCATGGCCTCGCGACTCAAGGATCTTCCCGCGGGAGCCGTCGTGCGCGCCAAGACCGGGTCGCTCGATCACGTCAACGCCGTATCCGGCTACCTGACCACCTCGCGAGGCGAGCGCTTCGCCTTCTCCATCATGTGCAACAATCACACGCTGCAAAGCCGTCCCGCCGGAGACATCATCGACGAGATTCTGCTCGCGGCCGAGCACATCAGAAATTAGTTTGAGAGCGAAACGGGAAAATCTCTAGGACAGGTCTTCGTGCGGATACTCGACACGCACCTTGCCAACCTGCATGATGATGCGATGGGCTCGTTCCAGTTCTTTGAAAGTGCAGTTTGTGCACAGACAGGCATACTCCAGCGTCTCGCCGCTGAAGCGCTCGCTGATGACCGGAATGGCCACCCGAACCTGCATCTTGCATTGCTCACAATCCATCGGTCCGGTCAGAATGTAGCGCAGCACCCCCCACGCTCGCAGCGCCCGGATATTGCGGGTCTGCGGATCGCCGGATTCACTCGCGTCACTGAGTAGACCGAGGTACTCCTGCAGCACGCTGCGTGATGTTTGGGATTCTGAACCGGTCATGATTTATCCATTGCAACATGGATAGAAAACCTTCAGCAAGTTAAAACCAGAAATATCTCGATTACCGACGTGCGCCAATGATGTGACCAGCGGTCCGCCAAGCACGCTTGAATTAGACTTCAGAGAGAACTCACTCGGGAGAATGCAATGTTGGCGATTCGCAAGGCACAACCGCAGGACGTGGGAACCATCCTCAATCTGATTCGCGGCCTGGCTGAATACGAACGCGCGCCCCATGCCGCCAAGGCTACCGAAGCAGACCTGCTGCGCGATGGCTTCGGCCCCGATCCCAAGTTCCACTGCGTCATTGCTGACTGGCAGGGCGCGCCTGTAGGTTTCGCGCTCTACTTCTACAACTACTCCACCTGGAAGGGCCGCCCCGGCCTTTTCCTCGAAGATCTTTTTGTCTGGCCCGAATATCGCGGCAAGGGAATTGGAAAAGCACTGCTGCTGCACCTCGCGAAAATAGCCGTGGCCGAAAATTGCGGACGCTATGAGTGGAACGTGCTCGACTGGAACACTCCGGCCATCGAGTTCTACGAAAGTCTCGGCGCCGTGCGTATGAGTGAATGGCTACCCATGCGGGTAGATGGCGACGCCCTCCTCGAACTGGCCCGCAAGCACTGACCACTTGCTCTGCCGTTCACGGCTGGTTTTTTGGTGGATTGAAGCTCTCCCACGTGGCGTGATGCAGCGCATCCAGCAACACGTATGCCTCCAGTGGCCGCCTGCGCTCATCCGGGTAAAGAAATCTCACATCAGAGAACCTCACTAGGTCGCCGGAAGCAGGCGCCGCCAGGTGTTCCGCTTCCACCAGCGGAAACCTCGCCCACTCCATGTATGCGCTGCCCAGTCGCGTATTCCGCGCCGCTGTGGTTGCCTCGTTTGGCTCCGGCTTGTAATAGCTCTGCGCGGTGTTGCCAGCGTCCACCTCGGGCCGCAAGGAATCCACGTGCATGGAAACGAATGCCGTCGATGTTTCCGCAACTCCAGCCCAGTGAAATGGATTCACCATGTACGGGAACGCCGCAACCCGCGTCGAAGGCTCGCCGTGAAACTCCACCGCATTCAGCGCGGCCAGCGCGCGGCGATGCTCAAAGTCACGCACTCCCCAGAGCGCCACAATGAAGATCAGGGCGGCAATCGCGGCCCCTCGACCGCGCGGCCCATGCTGGCGAACGCCAATCTCTTGCCCCACCAGCCCAAAGAGCCATGGCAAGGTCAGCGCCGCAAACAGTGCGGCCAGCATCAGTGGCTCGACAATGAAAACGATGTCCCACGCATACCACTGCCGCACAAAGGGATAAAAAGGCCGCAGTCCATAGTTGTTGGTGAAGTCCAGCAGCAGATGGGAGAGCCCTGCGATACACGCGAACAGGTACAGCAATCCCCAGTGCCGCTTCGCCACCGCAGGCCGTCCGTGTTTCCCGCGCCATCGCTGCCACAGCGCATCCAGCGCCCAAACCACTCCCAGGGACAGCGCGGCGACAAACGGTAGGCCGATGAATGTATGGGTGATGCCGCGATGCGCGATGAACCCTGTAGCCGATCCCTTCACGTACGCCACCACGTCGATGTCGGCGGCTTCAGCGGCCAGCGTCATGGTCACCGTCGCCAGCGCAGTCTTGCGATTGAAGCCCGCGCGGGCAAGTGTGGCTCCGGTAAGAAAGTGGGTGATTGGCTCCATGACGCGAGATTCAGGTTGGCAAGGATTGCGACGAATGTCAAAGCCGTCCGTCCGCTTTCGTCAGCAACCCGCTTATTCCGCATCCGGCGGCATCAGCAAGGTCAGCCCTCTCGGAATCATCGAAATCGTCGTGGGCGTGCCTCCCAGCAGTTCTCCATCCGCCTGTACCCGGAGCTGCGAGGCCCGCACATCGGGTGTCTGACAAACCACCGATCTTACCGAGATAAAAGACAGGTCCGCCTCAGGAGTATCCAGCCCGTCAAACGGCGCAATCCCCATGAGCGCCTGCAGCGAGTAACGCAGCATATGCGCGCGGTCGGAGTTTCTCAGCAGCACCAGCCGCAGGTCATCTGAAAGCAGAGAACTCCCCGGACGCCAGTTCCGCAGCGGTCCTCCGAATGAGCGCACCCGCATCGCGACCAGTTCAAGCGAGGTCGTCTCAATGACCCTGCCTTCCGCCGTAGTGATCTTCACCGGAAACGGCACAAATGCGTGGCGAAACAGAAGTTTCACGCCATGCGAATAGTAGGCCAGGTATCCGCCTCGCTGCTTGGCCCGCGCGTTTGCCCGGTAGAGCAGTTCGGCATGAACTCCCACCCCGGCCGCAACCGTGAAGAAGCGCGACCGTCCTCCGGCCTCGATGCGGCCCAGTGAAATCGTGTGCGGAGTGAAACTCAGCAATTGTTGCGCCGCACGCTCCGGCTTTCCAGCCAGCCCCAGGTCATGCGCCAGCACGTTGCCGGTACCGAACGGAATCACTCCCATCATCGCGGAACTCTCTGCCGTGCCCTGCAGAACGTCGAACACCGTGCCATCCCCGCCGCACGCAAACACCGCGTCATAGCCCGCGCAGATGGCTGCTCTGACCTGCTCTCCGGCTGAACCTCGCGCCCGGGTTGCTTCCACTGTTGCCTGCACTCCCGCCCGCCTGAAGATTTCCGCAATGCGCCGCATCGTCGCCGTGCGCAGCTCCAGGTGCGCACCAGCGACGGGATTGAACAGTAGCATTGCTCTCTGAAAAGCTGGCATCGGAAAGATTAGGAAGTCACTTTGCAAGGTGAGTATATCGCGGGAGTGCGACAGCACTGTTACAGTCCGCCACACCGCCCACCCACATCTGTGAGTTTGCAATGTGAGAAAGTAGAGGGATGATCAGCACCCCGGGCGCGACGATGAGCAGAGGGCAACACCTGCTTGGCTATGCCGCTTGCGCTCTGGCCGGAACCCTTTGGGGGACGGGGTTTTACTTCGGCAAGATCGCGTTAACCCAAATGGGCGTGGCGCACATGGTGCTTTATCGCTTCCTGTTTACCAGCGTCGTGCTGATTCCGCTTGTCATCCGGCATCCGGCGCGGCTCACTGCAGGGCAGTGGCGGGTGTTGCTGTTGGCTTCTCTGCTGGGAGTTCCGGTGCAGTTCCTCCTGCAATTTTATGGCTTGTCGCTTACCACTGTGTCGCATGCCGCCTTGATGGTGGGAACCATGCCGGTGCTGCTGGCGGTGGCAGCTACGTTGTTTGCCCACGAGCGGCTGGACCGAGTGGGCTGGATGGCTTTGACCTGCTCGACCGCCGGTGTTGCCCTCATCGTGCTTGGCGGCACGCCCGCCATCTCCACAGGCCGCGGACCGAGCATCGCTGGCGACCTGCTGGTTGTGTTGTCCTTGATCATCGCTCTCGGATGGATTCTTCTGAATAAACAGCTCATGCAAAGCCACTCTCCGGTGGTGGTAACTTCTTATGGACTTCTAAGCGGAGCGGCGATGCTGGCACTGGTAGTGCTTGCGACGAATGGTCTGCCCCCGGTTCATGGTGTGAGTTTCCATGTATGGATGGCGTTGGCAGCCAGCGGAATTCTCTGCACAGCATCCACCACGCTGCTTTGGAATTGGGGCATCCATCGCGTACCCGCGTCGCGCGCGGGAGTTTTCTTGAACCTCGAACCCGCGGTTGGCTCGATTCTGGGAGTTTGTCTGCTAGGCGATCGCCTTGGTTCTCTGGCGTGGGTCGGCGGAGGCCTCATCGTGGCGGCGGCCGTCACCCTGACCAGTCGCCACCATGGTGAATCCAAGGTGATTCAGAGCTAGTTCTTCGAATTCGGATAGCACCCAGCGCCCACCAGACCGTCGTATCCCGGAATTTTCATTACATAAGCGCGCTTGGATTCGGTCTTCTTGGTCTGCGGATGCGGCCATTGATAATCAATCCATCCGCTTCCCTTGGTCTGCGCAATATCAATCAGGCTTCTGATCAGGAACTGCCCGTCGGCGGTTTTCAGATCGAACAGGTTTTTCCCGATGAGCGCCTTATTGGCGCCGTGGCAAACGTTGGTTCCATCCGTCTTGTAGCAGAAAAGGTAAATGTCCTTGTTGTGCCACTTGCCTCCCGGAGAGCTGAAATCTTCGAAGGCTTTTGCCGGTCCCACATCCTTGATATGGTCGACTGCCTGCTGAACCATCTGTTTTGCATCGGCATTCGATCCCCGCGATTCTTCCGCCAGAACTGTTCCCACAGCAAGAATGCATGTGATCGCGATCGCAAGAAAAAGACGCGCTGTGTTCTTCATCTACTACCTCCTATTAGCAGTCATGCTATGGGCTTTCGATTGTGAGACGAGAAGGGCGCTGGTCTGCGAACTCGCAATCATTTTCCTCTTCTCGTCGGCAGCCTGCAATTTGAATCCGTCCATCACTCCCAAAAGCTTTATTGACATCTGAGACATCTGCTCCGCCGAAGCCGCGAGCCCCATCGAACTGCTCGACGACTCCTGCACCAGGCACCTCATCTCATCCATCGCTTTCACAATCGCCTGTGTGCCTGACGCTTGCTCCTCAATAGAGGCCGTAATCTCGCCTGTGATCTCGTTCAACCGGGTTGTAGAACGCACAATCTGAGTGGATCCGTGCGACTGTTGGTTTGTAGCTGCACCAATCTCGCTGGCAAACCTGTGCACCTCGGCCACCACGGCTGAAATCTTCGCGAGCGCCGCATTCACATCGGTTCCCAGCTTCAATCCGTCGTTCACAATTTTCGTGCTCCGCTCCATGTTGATAACGCCATCCTGCGCCTGCTGCTGGATGCTTTTGATCAACCCGGCAATCTCCCTTGTCGCATGCGCGGACTTGTCCGCCAGTTTACGGATCTCGTCGGCCACCACGGCAAAGCCCAGGCCATGTTCTCCTGCCCGTGCTGCCTCAATGGCGGCATTCAGCGACAGCAGATTGGTCTGGTCGGCGAGCTCATCAATCACATCGACGATTTTTCCTATGTCCTTGGCGCGGTCTCCCAGCACGTCGATGATGTCGGATGAAGATTTGATCGACGTGTTGATCAAGTTCAGCCCATCCGTGGCGTGTGCCATCGTCGTTAACCCGGATTCGACTTCGTGGCGCGACCGGGCCGCAATGTCCATCAGCACACGGGCATTCGACGCAACGCTCTGGATCGATGCGCTCATCTGCTCAATCGACGCCGACGTGTCATTGACGCTGGCGACCTGCGTCTGCGTGTGACGAACCACCGATTGGGTGTTGATGTTCATCTCGTGCATCGTGCTCGTCACATCTTCGATCGCCGCCGAGCTTCTCTTGCTGATGCGGGCCGAAGCTTCCGAAGTCTCAGCTACCCGCGAGGATGCCTGCGCTACTTCTCCGCCGCTTTCGCGCACCTTGTGAACAAGAAGACTGAGTCCATTCGTCATCTGGGCAAACGCATGACCCAGCGTGTCACGGCTGGAGCGAGGTTCAACTCGATGCGTAAGGTCACCGTCGGCAATGTACTCGGAGATTGTCGCCATCTCTTTCAGATACGTGACCATGTCGGAGAAAGACCGTGCCAGATCGCCAATTTCGTCTTTACTGTTGAGGTCAACCTCTGCAAGTCCTGCGGAACTCCCGCCCGCCGATCCCTCCGAACTGCGCGCAACGGTCTCAAGCGACAAGTCGCCCTCGCTCAGCCTGGCGGTGACTACCTTCAACGCTTGAATCGACTTCACAATTCCAGCGCTTACATATCGCGCCACTCCCACGGAAAGGGCAATGGAGAGGAGTAACACAAAAATTACTGTGAGCGTCGCGCGGGTTGCAATGGTCTCCGCAAAGAGGTAAGCGTCATTGCTGTGTTGATCTTCGAGGGTACTCAGGTCGTTCAGTTGGGTTGAAAGGCCCTCATATTTCGTCTGCGCCTTGGACATGAACGCGGTCGCCATAGACACCTGGACCGTGGCGATATCGATGGCATCGAAAAGGCTCTTCTCATAGTCAACAACGGACTCTGCGGTCTTGTTCAGCTTGTCCCGCTCCACGGCGTCGATGCCGGGCATTCCCGATGCCGTTCGCAGACGCCGTGCGGTCAATTCCAGGTCCGTTTTGATCGCGGCTGATGCTGCCTGAATCTGGTTCTCCGGGAAGGCGGAATCCATCATCGCCAGCACTTTATAGGCGTTGGCGTGCGCCCCGGCAATGGTGCGGCCAGCATCCACCACGGTTCGCATCGCCGGAATACGCTGTTGATAAATCGACTCCAGCGCCAGCCGTTGTTGCCGGATCTGCAGATAGAACGCAAAGGCAGACAAAATCATTAAGACAACAGCTACCAACGGCGGCAGCAGCAGCTTCTTGCGCATGGTCAGGCGATTGAGAATCTTCATAGGGTGACAGCGTTTCCATAAGGAAATACAACGGGTAAATTTATGGATTGGTTTAGCACTATCACGCTCGACCGGGTGCCGCAATGGAATTCAGTCAGCAGGGTATAACGGAGGTCACGGTCCTTTCTGGTCGAGCCAGAAAGCCGTCCAAGCAAAGGATTCAACTCGGGTTAGCTGGCACCTGAGAACCTCGCAAGTGTCCCACCGTAGGGCCATCCACAATATCGGGTTGGCCTCTCGTGACTATCGAGATCCGCGATCATGCGATTTTTTCCCAATACAATGCCGGGCAGCAATCATAATGAAGGCTCATGCCTGCCGACTCACAATCATCCCGCCAACGCGTCAGCTCTTTGCTGCGCGCCGTGTTGCTTGTCTTTGGCGGACAGATACTCATTATCTTTCTCGCGCATTTCCTGTACGCCAGAGGGACATCTGTCTTCAGGGGATTCTGTGAGGGTTACGATTTCACCTACTTTCACCGTGCCGCCCAGGCTTGGCGGATGGGCCACAATCCTTACCAGGTAAACGGCTTTGTCACGCCACCGCCATCGTTGATCATTCCCTCGCTGGTTGCCCATTTGTCGGAGGTCCGGGCAACACGCGTATTTCTCTGCCTCAACATGATTCTCGTGCCGCTCTCGCTATGGTGGTACGGCAGCACGCTCGGGTTGCGATGGCGCGAACTCGTCCTCCTGCTCGTCTCGGCGTCAATCTTCATCTCCACACAGGAATGCATACGCGGGGGCAACATGGATGGGCTTATGTTCGCCCTGCTCGTCACTGCTTTCTGCGTTCGCCGCCGCGTCATCGGTCCGTTCTGGCTTGCCGCCAGCATGGTCATCAAGGTTTACTCGGTCATCTTTCTAGCCGTCGCAATCCGCAGGCGGCAGTGGCGCTTCGTCGGACTCACGATACTGGCAGTCTTTCTCCTTCTTCTTCCGTTTCATGATCTCTGGCCATCCGCGCTGCACGCCCTCATCGGTCGCAACACTCGTTATCTTTATTTGTCAGTGGCACCCGCCAGATTGATCTTTTCAATATCAGGAGAAGGCAGTCGCATCGGAAACCTGGTGAACCTCTCCTTCTGGGCTGCAACTTTTTCGTTCGCACTCTATCGCGACCGCGAGGTGGAGTTCTCTCCCTATACGCTGGCCCGCTACGTTCCCTGGATGCTGGCCCTGCCCACGCTTGTCTTCTCCTACGTAGGAGTCTTGGCACTCGCCGTGTTGGCGTCGCTCCTGGCAATCGCGCGCCAGCGTCCATTGCATAGGGCTGAATACTGCAGCTTCCTCGGCTTCCTGCTGCTCGGGATTCACACTGCTCACATCACCAACCTGCTGCCATTGCCTTTCGACACCTACCACGGTGCTCCTCTGGTACAGTCTGCCGGAGTCGTTCTCATGATCCTCGGAACCTGTTTTTCCCCAAGCCACGGGCATTTCGTTGAGCCGCTTCACAGAACGAACGTCCGGCCCGAACAATCTCAAGCCGTCGCCTCCTGCGTTCTTTAAACCGGGCTGCGATAAAAGGCAGGGTAGCGCAAAACACGGTAGAATTACCGCCTCAAGGCTCAGGGCTGAAGCTGAAGCCTTTAGAAGGACGCTTCTATGATCGCCGGACAGAAGTTTGATTTTGACTTCATCGTCATTGGCTCTGGATTTGGCGGCAGTGTCTCTGCTCATCGGCTTGTAGAAAAAGGATATTCAGTCGCTGTCATCGAGATGGGCAGGCGGTGGACGCCCCAAAATCTTCCTCACTCCAACTGGTCGATTCATCGCTGGTTCTGGAGACCTCAACTTGGCTTGCGCGGCTTCTTCAATATGCGTTTCTTTCGGCACGTCACCATCCTGCATGGCTGCGCCGTGGGTGGCGGGTCGATCACCTATGCCAGCACCCTCCTGCGTCCTCCAGACAAAGTGTGGGAGATGGGATCGTGGGCAGGTTTGCAGGGCTGGAAGTCAGAGATGCCAACGCACTACGACACCGCCTCCAGAATGCTCGGAGTCAGGCAGAACAATATCCTCGGTCCAGCCGACCGCCTGCTCAAGAAAGCGGCTGACAGCCTTGGCGTGGGAGATACCTTCTACCAAACCAATGTCGGCATCTTCCAGGATCCCGTTCCCGGCCCCGGCGGGACGAAGGTTCCCGACCCATTTTTCGGAGGAGAAGGCCCAGATCGCGTGACCTGCAACGGCTGCGGCGGTTGCATGGTTGGCTGTCGCCACGGTGCCAAGAACACGCTCGATCAAAACTACCTATACCTCGCAGAAAAGAACGGCGCAAAAGTATTTCCCGAAACCAAAGTGGTGGACGTCAAACCGCTCAACGGTGTCGCCGACGGTAGCCAGGGATACGAAGTGCACACCGTCAATTCCCTTGCGTGGATTAACACAAACACCAAGCGGTTTACCTGTCGAAACGTTATTTTCGCGGCTTCGTCCCTCGGCACAACCGAGCTGCTTTTCCGGCTGAGGGACAAAGGCTCGCTTCCCGCCGTGAGCGATCAGCTCGGAAAAAACATCCGCACCAATTCCGAATCATTGATCGGAGTGCGCATTCCGGGTTGCACTGAGGACCTGTCGAAAGGCGTGGCCATCGGCTCCGGCATTTATATCGACGAACACACTCACATCGAGGCCGTGCGATATCCGAGCGGCTCGGACGCGATGTCTTTCCTCTCGACAATCTTGACTGGCGGGAGCCCCGGCGCAGGACGCATTGCCCTTTGGGCCCGCAATCTGTTGGTCGCCCTGTTGTGTCATCCCCTCAAAACTTTGCGTATGCTCCAACCCTTTGGATGGGCTCGCGAATGCATCATCCTGCTTTGTATGCAGGCACTCGACAGCCACATTGACATGCACTGGGAGCGCCCGTGGTTCTGGCCGTTCCGCAAGTTCCTCGTCAGTCGTGGCGCCAAGGTTCCCACCTACATCCCCAAGGCCAACGAGTTTGCAGAGCACTTCGCCCGCATGGCAGGAGGCACGGCGATGAGCATGCTTCCCGAAATTCTTTTCAATGTTCCCGGTACCGCGCACTGCCTTGGAGGCTGCGTCATCGGCGACTCTCCGGCCAATGGCGTTGTGGACGCGCAGCACCGCGTTTTCGGCTATCAAAATATGTACATCTGCGACGGCTCAGTGGTCTCGGCAAACCTCGGCGTCAATCCCAGCCTCACGATTACCGCTCTCGCCGAGCGTGCCATGTCGTTCATCCCTCAGCGCAGTGCATAGAAAAGTCGTCGCCTCAATTCGGCGAGCAACTCGATCTACTCAGAACAGAGATTCATTGGAGGAAAGATGGTTTTTGAAATGGCTCAACTGGAAATCAAACCTGGAATGGAATCTGCTTTCGAAAAAGGTGTCTCCCTTGCCGTGCCGCTGTTTCAGCGGGCAAGAGGATGCCATGGCATGAAACTTTTGAGAACGGTTGAACAGCCATCCCTCTACACCCTGATGGTGACCTGGGAAACCCTGGAAGACCATACCGTGCACTTCCGGGGATCCGAAGAGTTCCAGCAGTGGCGGCAATTGGTAGGCGAGTACTTCGCCAAGCCTCCGCAAGTGACGCACGTCCAGCTCGCAATGGAAGGATTCTGAATCTTCGCGACTTGCTCACACTTGCCTGCCGTGCGTTTCAGGGGCATCATCGATACAACAGTCTCCACCCCGGGTGAAAAATCGAATGACGAATATCACGGCAAAACCAAGTGCGAGCTACAGTCTGACTTTGCGTCTCAAAATCAGCAATGTCCCCGGTAGCCTCGGCAAAATCACCTCCAAGATAGGCGAATTGGGCGGAGACATCGGCGCCATCGACATCGCGGGCTTGGGAAGAAACCACTTGCTTCGCGACATCACGGTCAATGTCCGCGATCAGGAGCACGGCGATGCTCTCGTCAAGGAATTGACGAAGCTCGATGTCGCAGAAGTCGTTCACGTGTCGGATCGAACGTTCCTGATGCATCTGGGAGGCAAGATTCGCATCAACAGCAAGGTTCCGCTGACGACTCGTGACGATCTCTCGATGGCCTACACTCCGGGTGTTGCCCGCGTCTGCATGGCAATTCACGACAAGCCGGAGAACGTCTACAAACTCACCATCAAGAGCAATACCGTTGCCATCGTCTCCGATGGTACGGCCGTGCTCGGCCTCGGTGATATCGGTCCGGAGGCAGCGTTGCCCGTCATGGAAGGCAAGGCGATGCTCTTCAAAGAGTTTGGCAAAGTGGATGCGTTTCCCATTTGTCTCGCGACCAAGGACACCGAAGAAATCATCCGCACCATCAAGAACATCGCTCCCGTGTTTGGCGGCATTAACCTCGAGGACATCTCCGCTCCCCGTTGTTTCGAAATCGAAGCCAGACTGAAAAAAGAGCTCGACATCCCCGTCTTCCACGATGATCAGCACGGAACCGCCGTCGTCGTTCTGGCCGCGCTAATCAACGCCGTCAAACTCGTCAAGAAACAAATCAAGGACCTCAAGATCGTTGTCACCGGAGTCGGTGCTGCCGGTGTTGCCTGTTCCAAGATCATCATGGCCGCAGGAGGCACCAACATCATCGGCTTTGACCGGACTGGCGCGATTCACAAGGGGCGCACCGAAGGCATGAACTACATGAAACAGTGGTTCGCCGAACACACGAACCCAACCGGATTCAAGGGCACGCTCACAGATGCCTTGAACGGTGCCGATCTTTACATGGGATTGTCTGGCCCCGGCACGGTTCATGCCAAAGACCTCGCGAAGATGAACAAGGACGCCATCGTTTTTGCCATGGCAAACCCAACTCCCGAAGTGATGCCCGAAGAAGCCGCTCCTTACGTGCGCATCATGGCCACCGGGCGCTCTGATTATCCAAACCAGATCAACAACGTCCTCTGCTTCCCGGGTATCTTCCGCGGAGCACTCGACTGTCACGCCTCAGACATCAATGAAGAGATGAAACTCGCGGCCGCTCACGCCATCGCCAACGTGATCTCGCCCAACGAATTGAGCGACGACTACATCATTCCCGGCGTCTTCAACCCCGTCGTGGCCGACGCGGTCGCCAGGGCAGTTGTGAAAGCAGCAATTGATTCAGGCGTGGCGCGCGTAGCCACTGACTCGGAGAAGTAAAGGTCAGGTCGCAGCGCCGCTCAATAGGGGGCGCTGCGGGCAAACCAGTGAGGCTTGCTTTCCGTTGGCTCCGATCCATACCACGATGTGCCCGTGGCTTCGGGCTTCTCCGCCTCGCGCGAGTTCGGGTTCGCCGGAGCATTGGGGTTGACTCCAAAATCCCACGCGTGGCGATTGAATTGGCCTGCCTCGAGCATTTCCACCAGCGCATATTCACCGGGTTCAAGCACTCCCAGCGGAACGACCTTCTGCCAGCCTTCGCTGAAACTCTCGAACTTCACAGGCACGAAATGTTGTGTCTGGCTCTGCTTGCCCATCAACGTGACGTCGACGCCTGCCAGGATGCGGGAGTCCTTTCTCGGCTCCAGTTTCACAATACGGAATCGCCCATCAGACGCAATCTTCCCCGCCGCATCTGACTCACTGATTTTCACAAATATCTCCGGCAGCATAACGTGCGCCTGAGTCCGCGAATGTTGCCCCCTCAATTCAAAGCGTTGTTTGAAGGCACCTCCCGAATGGATCGCGGATTGGAAGATGCTGGCGGTCTCATAATTCAGCACACCTGGGTCCTGCGCCAATTCAACAAGCGATGGTCGTCCTGAGAACTCATCGAGGATAAAGACTCCGCCTGCATCCGGAAGCGCCAACCCCGGTGCTACCGTCAATGTGTTTGCAGCGCCGATGTCGTCGTCCGCTTCATCCGGAGGAATTGGCATGGGTCGAGAGTTCCATTCTTCGGTTGCTTTCCAATCCACCAGTTCACGCGGTACCTCTTCCCACTCCAATCTGTGGGAGCTGAAGTAGCGTGCGCGATCTCCGACCACTTCATACTTGGTAATGTCCTGCCAGGAACCATCTTTCAAAATAAGCCGCTTGTTCACCTCTGACGTTGCAGGCGTAGTCAGGCAAAGCAATATGAAGCATGCAGCGGCAAGCAGTCCAAACGTTCTCCAATAGCGGCGATACCCGGCCAGTGTCACTGGATTCATCTCCTGCATGGCAGATTGTAATCCCGTTTGGAGTGCAATTTCATTGGTCGACAGTGGTGCAATTTGCTCTACCCGTGTGTCTTTTGACCCGTCCGGTGCCATGTCTGAAGCGTAAAACAAACCATCAAACACAGAAGGAACAGTTCTCCTCTCCTGATTCAGGGCAAACCTTCGAACAGCTCTCGATTTGTTGTCGGCTGGCGATGTAACTGCACTAAGAACCGCTACATCGAGGGTCCGAACCCATCAACAAACGTCGTTCCGCTGGACTGTGCATGAAAAATCTTTCGTCAATGAATTCGAGAATGCAGGTCACTCGCTTGGTTTCCAGGGTTGCTGGCCTCTTGTTGCTAGGTCTTGTTCTGCAGGATGCGCCAGCCTATGGCGGTTCAGGTCCCGCCGCCGCGCCAGCCGATCGACCCTCTGCCACAACCGTGCGAGCGTTTCCGCGCGTCTTGCTCGGAGCAGACGAACGCCTCGAGTACGTCGGAGTGTTTTCTTCGGATGGCAAATACAAACCGATCTCCAAGTTCGGATTGTTCGTCGATTCCATGATCACGTTATCCGCCCAACCTGTAATGAAGCCCGACCAGGAGCTGCGGCAGGAAGACGCAATCGTCGAGGCGGTTCCGCCGAACATCGAGCT
>Ga0181516_10002051_pt1 | contig 14669 bp, 8 predicted proteins | sample PEATcosm2014_Bin_25_FD_121104 | JGI IMG/M metagenome (GOLD analysis project Ga0181516, IMG submission 121104) | Peatland microbial communities from MTU Mesocosm Facility, Houghton, MI, USA - PEATcosm2014_Bin01_10_metaG | ecosystem: Environmental > Terrestrial > Soil > Wetlands > Peat | place... | reverse complement strand
TGAACAGATCGGCCCAGGCGTCCGGGTCCCACTTCGCCGCCGTATACATCGGCAGAAAATCCTTATAACCGAACTTGGTTGGCGGTCCATAGTGTTCCGTGTGCCACTGCATCACGCCGGCATTGCCGCCATACATGTAGCGCACATACCACTCGCTCGCATGCGCCGGTACCGAATAGATGCCCCAGTGCATCATGATTCCGAACTTGCCGTCGCGAAACCAGTCGGGATCTTTGTAGTTCTGTTGAATTGAATCCCACGTCGGCTGGAACGGACCCGGCGGGGTAGCGGGCAGACCGGCCAGCGCCGCCGCAACCAATTCCGGCGAGTCGTGTCCGGACCACTGATCTCCAGGCGCGTTCGACGTGGGCTTCCCCGTCACTCCCTCTGGCTTAGCGACATTAGGGTCTTCCGCCTGCGACGGCGGACTCTGCATCAGCAGCGCCGCCGCTCCCTGGGTCTGTGCGAGACTCGCTGCTGCGGCAATTGAAGCCGTCATCTTGGTGAAGCGGCGGCGAGTGAGTATGCGGTGCATCATGGATTGGCCTCTGCTAGTTGGTTAAATAGATCCAAGGTACGATTGCCGGGACTTGAGCATCATGTCGAAACACCCATTTAGTGGACGTACTAAGAGTCCCTTCTATCTGTCGAGATGAGGAGTGAGGCTCGTGGGTAAACGCTAAACCAGCTAGAGCGAGACGCTACCAAGTCGAGGCGAGCCTTGTCAAGAATCGCACTGCTTACGCGTGGAGTGGGTTCAGCTCGCTTGGTAATTGGAACCTGGGAGCGACGACGCTCGAGGGATGCGCATAAAGCTCCTTGAGAGGAACAGCAAGGGGCCGCTCTGCGCGCGTGAGGCCATTCAACTTGGAACGAATGCCAAATCCGGTTGGCGAATTGTCACATTTGGCAATTCGCTAAAGTATTTCGGCGAACCCGCATGAATCGCCTCAATTCCAGTAGGCGAAACGGGCGAGTGTGTGCTAGCGTTTGGTTCTGTTGCGCAGATCTCATGACGGAGTTTGAAGATTATGTCGCTAACGAGACGATCGTTTGTAGGCGGAGCAGCGAGCGCGCTTGGACTGGCAGCAACCGCACGCGGCGGATGGGCACAGGTTGCTTCCCCGGGCTTGCTCGTCCCTCCCACCGCTGCAGGCCGCGCGTTTGCAAAAGCCATCGGGGAGAAGATTTGGGCCGACCTGCCACCGCGGCTCGCCGCAGTCAACGCCGACCTTCGAGCCCATGGATTGCGCACCATCCCCGGTGTCAATGCCACGTTGCTTACCGGCTACCCCTACAACGAGTTCTATGATTGGGACCTCTATTTCGAAAACCTATACCTCTCTTACTACGGAGTCTGGCAATATTGCTTTACCAACCTGCGCGAGTTCCTCGATCGCGAGCAGCCCGACGGCTATGTGAACCGCAGCCTGATCAAGCAGCGGGATCGCCAGCACTTCAAACCATTCTTGGCGCAATTAGTAGTTCTCGGCTGCAAGCAGAATAAGAACGACTATGAGTGGGTTCGCGGAAACTACTACCAGCGCCTGGATAAATACATCACCAAGTGGTTTTCCTATGATGGCGACAAGAATGGCCTGCCCGTCTGGAACTCGGCAGATGCAGCCGGCACGGACAATCAGTGGAGCCGCGGCGGCGCGTTGTCGTCATTCACGATCGAAGGTGTCGATCTGGCCTCGTATCTGGTGCGCGAGCTGCGCGCCATGGCGGTGATCGCACAACACCTCGGACTCGCAGATGATGCCAAGGGTTACGATGATCGCGCCGAAGCCCTGATTCACTTGATGAACGCAACCTTCTGGGATGAGACGGATGGTATGTATTACGACCGCAACGAGAAGACCGGCAACCTCGTGAAGGTCAAATCCGCGACCTGCTTTACACCGCTCTTTGCCGGCGCGGCCACCCAGGTTCGCGCCAAGAGAATCGTGAGCGAGCACATACTCAACGAGAAAGAATTCTGGCTCGCCTATCCTGTCGCGAGTTACGCCAGGACCGAGCCGGACTACTACCAGGGTTCGCATAACGAATGTAACTGGCGTGGACCGACCTGGGCCCCAACCAACTACATGATCTTCCAGGGCCTGATGCGCTACGGATTCAAAGACGAAGCGAAGATGCTCTCTGACCGGTTGCTTGCGATGGCGGTCGAAAAGAACCCCGTCTTGCGCGAATACTACGACGCGGAAACCGGACTCGGCCTGGGCCAAACGCGCTTCTGGGGCTTCACCGCGCTTTATTATGGAATGCGGCTGGAGTGGCAATTGAACTATGACGCGTCCAGCCTGGACAAGCCCCTTGAGCCGATCGTTCCCCAGGAACTGGGAGTTCCCTTTGGAGCATGATGCCGATGCCCTCGACCAACTCAGCATTCCAACTGCCAACTGGTTGCGCCCATCTGTGCACGCTTTCAGTGAAGTACGATGAAACCATAGTATGCCGGTAATTCTCAAAGACATCGCGCGGGCCTTGGATGTCTCGGTCATCACCGTATCTAAGGTCATGCGAGATCAGCCGGACGTCGCCGCGGAGACGCGGAAGCGTGTGCTGGCCAAGGCCCAGGAACTTGGCTACCGTCCAAACCTGACGGCCCGCAGCCTCGTCACGGGCAAGAGCTCTCAAGTTGGGGTCATCGTACCCACGCTGCTTCATCCATTCTTCGCCGAGGTGTTGGAAGGCCTTTCGTCTGCGATGAAGCAGGCTGGCTATGCCGTCATGATCTCCTCCTCCATGGAGGATCCCGTGATCGAAGAGGCAGCCATCGAACAACTCCTGGGCCATCGCATGGATGGGCTCATTATTGCCTCCTGCAGCTTCTCTTCAACCAAGTTCAGGCAACTCAAAGAGCAGGGAATTCCATTTGTCTTGATCGATCGCTTTTTTCCCGACTTCCGTACCGATTTCGTTGGGGTCGACGATCGCGCCGTCGGCCGAATTGCGACCGAGCACTTGATCGCGATGGGATGCAAGCGGATCGCCCACATCCGCGGACTGCCGTTTACCACCGGCGTCGGCCGTTTCGAAGGCTACCGGCTCGCCTTGGAGAGTCACGGCATGAAGTTCGATCCGGATCTGGTGAGCCCATACATGACCGCCGATGGCAGAGACTGGCAGCGTAGCTTGCTTGCGATGCGCACCCTGCTCGCGGGCAAGCGCCCCGACGGCGTCTTTTGCTACAACGATCCGATGGCAATCGCCGCGGTGGATGTCGCGCTCGAAGCCGGCCTGCGCATCCCGGAAGACATCGCCTTCATCGGATGCGACAATCTCCATTACGACGAGAGTCTCAGAGCGCCCCTCTCCAGCGTGGACCACCACAGCAGCCAGGTCGGAGAGCGCGCTGCGAAGATGCTGCTGCGCCGCCTCAAGGACAAAGCCTCCGGCGCCGCGCGCCAGATACGGTTGCAGCCTTCGCTGGTAATCCGGGCGTCTTCCCGGCGACGGAGCCGGTCTGCAGTTGCCCTTCGTAACGGCCACAATTGATGTTGCGCCCGCCAAAATCCCCGAAGACCAATGCTTCAGCCTGGCATCTCTCGCCTCAGTAACCCTCTCTAAGTGATTGATTTACGCCCAGATTACTAGGGCTATCGGTAACGCTACCGGTAACGCTACACTTTTTGCTTGACATCCTCTCAATGCCGCGTCTACATTCCCCCAATCGAATCCGATTTGCCGGTGGAACAAGGCGCCCTGCGGAGACACTGTGCGCTGCCCACCAAACACTCGCTTGGAGGCAACGCCATGCCGCAGCCGATTTCTCGACTTCTCCGCGCTACCAGCGTCCGCATCGTCGCCCTGGGTCTGCTCGTCCTTTTCAACTGTGCCCATCCAGGTCGCGCGCGGGCGCAGACCGCGGGCGAAGGCACCATCACCGGTACAGTTACGGACACCACCGGTGCCGTGATCGCCAATGCGACGGTGACGGCGACTGCCGTCGCAACGAATACATCAGCCACCCGCACCACATCGAGGGATGGCCTCTTTAGCATCGCCCCCCTTGAGCCCGGGACCTACACCGTAACCGTGGAAGCCAAGGGCTTTAAGACGCTGAAGCAGGAGAACCTCGACGTGGTTGGCCTCGGCGTTCTCGGCTTCAACCCCGTCATGACCATCGGCGCTGCGACCGAGACCGTCGACGTCACAGCCGCGCCTCCGGTGCTGGACACCGACAGCGCGACCCTTGGCGCAGTCATCGAAAACTCCACCTACTCGAATCTCCCGCTGGAGGCTCAGCCCACTCAGGAGCGCGACCCAACTGCATTTGCCCTCCTGGTGCAGGGCGCAATGCCCGGCACTGACGGCCGCTTACCCTCACTCAGCGGAACGCCTGGCCATCAGGCCTCTCTCTATCTGGACGGCGTCCCTTCGGAAACCCTCAACCAGCAGGGCGACAACCGAACCGTCGCTCTGAACGTCGACGTCGACTCCGTCGACCAGTTCCAGGTCATCACCAGCGTTCCCCCGGCAGAGTATATGGGCGCAGGCGCCGAGAATTTCACCATGAAGTCCGGGACCTTGCAGTTTCACGGCGGCGTGCTCGATCTCATCCGTAACACGGCCTTCGATACATTCACATTTAGTCAGAAACAGGCTACCGTCACCAACCTCGCCAACCCAATCGATTGCCCGGCAGCGCAAAGTCCCTGCCCCGCGCCCAAGAATGTTGAACACACCGACGAGTTCTCCACGTGGGGCGGCGGATATATCCCTCATACCGGAAAGAAGCTGTTCTTCTTCCTCGCGTACGACAAGTTCCACGGACGCACCGGCACCACGGTCAACTTCACTACTATCCCGACCGCTCTGGAAGAGCAGGGCGACTTTACCGAACTCAACGCAGCAAACGTCAACGCCCTGACCGCCGGCGGCCTCACAGGTATCACGGGCAACCCTGCAGGTGGAGTTGGAACGATCCCAGGGTATTGTTCACCCGGAACTTCCCCCTGCTTGAATCCGGCCTTCCTCTTCGATCCGATGAGCAACAGTTGCGCCGGCAGCGTCTGCACCAGGACGCCCTTCCAGGCCGTGAAGAACGGTGTGCCCACTTACAACGTGATTCCCTCTGCGGATATTTCTCCCATTTCAAAACAGTTGGAGTCGTACCTGCCCAACTACCCAGGCTCGCCCAACGCTGGCCATGTGAATAGCGTTATCACTACCCAGCTTTCTGGCAACTATGGCAACGAGGGTACCAGCGGGCGCGACAACTACAACTGGGACTGGCGCTGGGACTACGACATCAGCTCAAAGAACCGCATTTCCACGGTTGGAGCGTTGGGTCACGATGTCTATGCCACCAATTTCTCAAACTTCTACAACGACCCGCCCTACACCACCGGCGACCTTCCAGTCATTGTGCCCAAGCAATTTGATGTGGAAGATGCGTACACCGTCACGCCACATCTGACCAATCAGCTCAAGTACGGCTACACCCGCTTCTACATGCCTATCTTCGCCCCCACCGTGGGTGGTTCTTATGCCCCCGGTGCATTTGGGATAACCAATCTGCCCGGTGGACAGGCTGCCCAGGATTTTCCCGACATACAATTCGGAGCGTCGAATGCCTCGGCAGGTACTAAGATTGCGCCGTCCCAATGGGGTGCGGCCACCAGCGGCCAGGCCACCCAGGTCACCATTCCGAATAACTACGCCGTGGTCGACAATGTTCAATGGCTGAAGGGCGACCATGTGATGACTTTCGGATTCTCCTATATGTGGGAGGGGCTGAACAATGCCAACCCGGCCACGCTCACCAACATTCTCCCACTGCATTACGGTCAGTCTTCCACGGCCAACTATCTCTCCGGTTCAAATGGCATCGATCAGAGCGTAACCGGGTATGGCTACGCCAGCTTTCTGCTCGGAGCTGTCGATCAGATCGGCAACTCGACGCCCTACTCCCTGGCTTATGCGCCAACCCAATACACGCGTGCCAAACTCGCCGCCCCCTATGTGGAGGACCACTGGAAGGTAACGAAGAAGCTGGTAGTCGACGCCGGACTTCGCTGGGATTACATCCCCCCGGTCCACGAGAAGTCGATTCCACTCGCCGCGGGCAACTTCACCTTCAGCTACTTGAACCCGAACATCACGAATCCGGCGACCGGCTTTCCCGGTGCATTGGAGTTTGCCGGAAACTACGGCGGAAGCACCGGAACTATCAGTTGCGGCTGCACCACGCCCATCCAGACCTACTGGAAGAACTGGGGGCCGCGCATCGGCATCGTCTATTCGATGGACGCCAAGACCGTATTCCGAACTGGTATCGGCGTCACCTATGATCAGGGCGGCGGCACCGGCGGAGGACAGCTCAGCGGCGGCGTCGGCGGCGCCAACAGTTCCGGCCAGATTCTTGGCTCCAGCACCTCCGCGATTTCACCCAGCCCAGTCGTCAGCGGTCCGGGTGCAGGACCATCCTTCTGGCTTGGCAACCAGGCTTACCTGGGAGCCAACGCCAACACCTCGCTGTTTGGTCCGGGCTACGCCTATCCCGGTGCGCCCACCCCGGGCACCGCAACCCAGAATCTGGATGCTGGCAACTACCTGAACGCTTCTGGCCAGGTTGTCGCTCCGGGCGCCATGGGATTCGACGACTTCTACCAGTCCGGCCGCGCCCCGGAATACACCTTCTACAACATAGGCTTTGAACGCACCATTACCCGGGATATGACGTTGACGGTCGCCTATGTCGGATCGGAAGCGCACCACACCTATATCAAGAGCGCCTCATCTCCCCGGGGCTATTACAGCAACCAGTTGAATCCGATCTATCTTCTGGCCTTCGGGCCGTTGGCAGGCACCAACTCCGCCGGAAAAGCCAGTGCGATCCCGCTGCTGCTCGCACCGGCAACTTCGGCAAACGTGGCCACTGCGAACGCCGCCATGCCTGGCGCGATCAACACGTCTACCGCGGTCAACTTCATCGCTGCAGCAAATGCTGTGCCAAGCACATCCACTCTAACCATCGGCCAGTTGCTGCTGGCCTTCCCGCAGTACAGTTCCGTCTCCGATAGCTGGGGCGGTCCAAACACTGAAAACTACTCCTACAACGCATTCCAGCTCATACTGGCCCAACGTCTCGCCCACGGCCTCACCTTCAATGTCAACTACACCTACATGAAGGACATTGGCGACGACGGCTCCTTCCGCAGCGGCTTTGCCATTCCCCCAGGCGCAGTCGACGGCAGCAGCCAGGGATACAAAGCCGACCGGATCGATCGCGCCTTGACTCAGCTCGACATTCCTCAGAGCCTTACGGCGTACGGTGTCTACCAGCTTCCCGTCGGTACTGCTGGGCACTGGGGAGGCAATTCGCTGCTCATGCGGGAAGTCGTAGGGGGCTGGCAGTTGACCGGCGTCTACACCTATAGCGCCGGTACCCCTGTCAGCATTACGTGGAGCGGCGGTTGCGCCAACCAGGCCGTTCCCAACGGAGTCAGCTGCCTGCCCTCCTACAACCCGGCCTTCACGGGTTCACCTCGCCAGAATGGAAGCTTCGGCACCGGCCCTAATGGTGTTATCCTTTCCAACCGAACAATCCAATACCTCAATCCAAATGCATTTCAAGCGCCCAAGGATATCTCAACCGTCCCCGCCTATCATCAGTACTTGATTGGCAACGTTGCGCGCACTGCGCCATATGGCCTGAGGAACCCGGGCAATGAAAACCTCAATGCCGGAGTTCGTCGCACTTTTCCCATCACCGAGACGGTGGCATTCTCCTTCCAGGCGGATTGTTTCAACGTCTGGAACAAGCAGACGTGGGGCGGTCCCAACGGAGGTTGGTCGGTTGGGTCGAGCACCTTCGGTGAGTCAGGACCTCCAGGAGCCATCCGCGCCTTCCAGTTCACGGGACGGGTGACCTTCTAGCTCGTTGTCGTAGCCCTTTCGCCCGGATGCTGTCGGTGTCTCAGACCCAACGGCATCCGGGCCTCATTTGCCGAGGCGCTGAAGAAGCGGTATGGCGCTCCACACGATCGCCGGAAAGCACGCATAGGACCACGACTGCGATTGGGCGCCTTCGCCAGAGTTCCGGCCGCGAAAAGCGGGCGAGGGTGACCCGATCGGAAGATCACTACGCGGAGGTGCATCGAATGCTACAAGAATCGAACGTTTCCAGGAATTCCAGCTACATTGTCCCATGTGTGTTCAAGGCCGTTCATATGATCGAGGCGCTGCGCGAGGCCGGCACCGGCCTGCGCGTCGAAGATCTCCGCGGCATGACCGGATACTCGCGCACCACCATCTACCGAATCCTTCGCACCCTGGCCGCCTGCGGATACATCATTCGCAACTCAGGAGGAGTCTATCGTCTGAATTATTCAGTGTTAACTGCGGCGGGAAGGGGATCGGCAGATCGGGAGGACGGTGGTAGATTCCTGCTCCATGTCAAACCAGACAACCACGTTGCCGAATTCGAAAGGTGGGGCATTCGATTTCGCGGCAATGGAGCCAGAATGGGGACTCACTCTCGCGGATCGGAAGCGGTTATCTTGCAAAGCAGCGAGGCTCGTGGAGTGAGTTCCTGCGAGACCTGACGTGGGCATCGTAAATCTGGCGGTCAAGTTTTCAAGAACAGAAGCCGCATGCCTTCGCCAACTCCAGCATCGGACCGTTGACGCTCGCATCAATGCATCGGCGATATAGGAATCTCTCCTGTTAATGCCGCTTCAGTTTCCGGTGTCACTTGCTGGCCGGCGCAGACGACGCGATTGCGCCCCGCGTGCTTGGCCGCGAAGAGCGCCCGGTCAGCATTCGCGACGAGTTCTGCCGGCGAAAGGGGAGAGCTCGTCCTGCCGCGAAGGGCGGCGGCTCCGGCGCTGACGGTCAGTACACAGCCGTGGACGCCAGGAAGTGCGGCGTCCTCAATCGATTTGCGGGCCCGTTCGCCAATTGCGGCTGCCTGCTGCTCGTCGGCGTCGGGCAGGATGGCACAGAACTCCTCGCCCCCATAGCGGGCAACTGTGTCGACCCCCACGCGGACGCTGTTTTGGAGCAATTGGGCGACCTGTTCAAGACAGAAGTCGCCGTGCTGGTGGCCGGCTGTGTCGTTAACTTCCTTGAAGCGGTCGATGTCGATCATGAGCATCCCAATCCAGCGCCCGTTGTTGAATGCTACTTTGCACAGCCGGACCAGTGCCGCATCCAGGTAGCGACGATTGAAGAGTCCAGTGAGAGGGTCCAGGTTGGAGAGGCGGCTAAGTTGCGCGTTCATGGTGAGGATGTCCTCAACGCGCATCCGGTTAAGTTCGTTGAGCAGGAAATCGCGCCTCTGGCTTCGCTCCTGGCTGTGCCGCTCGTACAGAGCGGGCAGGCTAAAGCCGACCACGAAGACCAGGTAGTCGCTGGAGACTCGCGGACCGAAATGCCCTGGCCATACGACCAGCCCCATCGAGCAGAAGAGAGCGAGGTTCACGATGAGGCCGCGGAGGGAATACCGGAACGGAGCGGGCATGAGCAGCGTTTGGGCGAAGATGCCGATGCCCGCGGCAAAGACATACCGGTCGGCGACGGCCGATCCTGACAGCCGGCCGAGCAACATCACCAGGACGGTTTCTACCGTGAGCGGGGCGAAGGCGGCCAGCCCTTTGACCCACGCAGGATAGGGGCCCAGGAGCAGGGTCACCGCAAGCGCCGTAAGCGGAAGCACAATACCCAGCCGCAACGTCATGGAGACGCGAAATACGGTCGATCCGACCTGTAGATTGCACCAGAGAAAGAGGAGCTTCGCCGCCAGGTAGATGACAAGGTAGCCCGCGATGGAGCGGTTTCGAGCCGCCGACCGCACCTCTTCGTAACTCTTTTCCAGCCAGGGGATGAAGCGGAGTCTGAGACCCCCGGAGGCTAGGGCGGCCTCAATGTCGGCGACTTGTCGCTTACGTTCAGCCGATGTGGCGGGCAAAGCCAAAGGTAACGGCAAGACAGACTCCCTCGTGCGAACACGTTCTTGGAAGCTATCGGCACAGAAGCGGAATATGTTCATTGACTTGGGCCGTATTCTGGGTCTCAAGGAGACCGCGTGTGCCAATCGACTTCTTTCGGAAAGAGAAAGCACAAACTGCCCACATGCGACTGCCCTGAACCAGCTTCGTTGGACACGTAGATTATGGAACCAGCGAGCTCAAACTAGAAATACCCTGTAAGTCGCAGCAGATGTGTGATGGGCGTCACAGTGGGCGGGCTTGAGTTGGAAACTGACGAGCTTTGCGGAGACTCCAAGGGAGATTGAACTGATTTATAAGAGATTTCTGGAATGAGGAGGTCGAGAGAAATGCCCGGAAGTGTGTATTTTGGTTGCCCCCCAGGGATTCGAACCCCGATTGATCGGTTCAGAGCCGACTGTCCTACCATTGAACGAGGGGGCAGCGGCGGGTAAGGCGCTTTCCCGGAGCCGCGAACGCGAGCGCTCGCTGACTGCCTCTTAGAGTGTACTGGCCACGCATCCCATCATGCAACCAGCTTCAGATAATCCGGCTCATCCGCAATCGTCCGGTACTTGAAGCCCCGAACAATCTTCGCGCCACGCAGAAAGAAGATCCCCGGCATCTGGTGTCCGTCGCCTTCGATCTTCCCAATCCCATGCTTGAAGATCGCACCCTTCAACCAGCCCGCCCACACCGCCGGATTCAGCGCTTGCAGGAAGGGATTCTTCCGCTCCAGCGCGAACATGGGAAGCTGATACACCGCCGCCTCCGGATCGTTTACTCGCTCCACGTCGCTCAGCCCGTAGTACTCGAAGTACACCTTGGCCAGCTCCGGCGGGCCCAGATGCACAAACACCGGCCGGATCCCTCGCCTTTTCAACTCGCCGGCCAGTTCAGCCACGTCGCTGATCGCCTTCCGGCAGAACGAGCAGCCGAAGTGCCGCAGAAACACCAGCAACACCGGCGACGCCTCCGCCAGCTCCAACAAACTCGTGCCAGACTCCATGCGCACCAGCGCAAGCGCCGCCTCGGCTTCGTCCGTTCGTTCCGTTTCAGGCGTCATCATCGCCGGCTTTGCCTCATTGTGCATTTTGTTTCAGTTCGCCCACCTCATCGTCCAGGCCCAGATACTCCCATCGTTGCAGCGCAATCGGAACATTTCCATTCAGCCACAGGTAGTCATGAAAGTCTCGCAAGCTGAACTTGTCGCCTTGCTTCAGCCGCGCATCTTCCATCATCTGCAGGATCTGGAGTTTCCCGGTCTGGTAGGCAATCTTCTGCCCCGGCGTCTCACCCATCTGAGTCACCTCGGCTCGCGCGTCCGCCTCGTCTATCGGCACATTGTGCACCATGTAGTCGACGGCCTGCTCTGTCGTTATCGTTCCAAGCGCAACCTTCACATCGACGATCACGCGTAAAGCCCGCAACCGCATCTGGTTGTATACGATCTCCCGCGTGTGTGGGCTGTCATCGTACAGCCCCGATTGCAGCATCATCTCTTCCGCGTAAAACCCGATCCCCTCATTTGCGCCCGAGTCGTAATAATGCCGGCGTATCGGATCGGGGTTCTTCCACGACACGCAAAGCTGCCCGTAGTGGCCAACCGTGCCCTCATGGACGATCTGGATCCGTGGGTCCTTGGCGTCTGCAACCCAGAAGTAGCCTGAGGTGGGTGTTGGCTTCGCCACGTACCGTATTCCATCCTGATCCAGTCGCGACGGCGACGTGAAGTCATCCGTCTCTGTGAAATCTCCCAGCGCCGCCAGATACGGAGGGAGTGGCCGCAACGTGTAGTGATGCAGCCAACTCGGCAAAGTACGGATCTGCTGCCGCTCCAGAAACTCCCGGACGCTCGCTTCAGACTTGGCATTGCGAGCGATGAACTCCTCGACTGTCGATGCCATCACCAGCGGAGGCACGGCGAGGTTGCGATTCGCTTCCAACCCTTCGAAAGCCACTGCACGCCGCCATTCCTGCTCAGCCCGCGCTACCAGTTCTTCGGGCGAGTACGGCATCAGCGCCACGTTGCGCAGGAACCACACATAGTTCTCGCGTCCAATCGCCGACTGAGCAGGCAATGTCGGCAGCACCTTTTCCAGCCACGAGCGGTACGCCTCCAGCGACGCTGCGGCCTGGTCTGTCGCATCCTGCCACTCCCTGGCCCCGACCGTAGTCTGCGGCGGCAGCGTTCTCGCCACCTCTTCCAACTCCGGCCGAATCCTGCTTAGGGAATCGATCGCCATCTTCGCAAACGGCGCAGGCGGCGACACCAGGTTCTTTCTTGCCTCCTCCAGTATCTTCGGAATGTTGCCCAGCCGAGCCAGGATCTCCTGGCTTCGCGCCTCGTCGTACGGCCCCGGGACGGTCAAAGCCTCCGCCACCGGCGTCACCGTCTGGTCGATATAGAAGGTCGGGTCCCGCTGCCATCGCTTCAGAACGTCCAGTTCCCAATGCACGCGCGCCAGCGCCGACCCCAGCAGCCGATAGTCCACCTGCTGCGGCACCGGCGCGCCCGGGTCATCGAGCTTTTTCCAGCGCGCATCGAAGGCCGCCAGGTCCTCACGTTGCTTCTCTACACTCGCAGCAGACCAGTCGCGGACCACACCCCGCGGGCGCTCCATGCGCGTCACGTCGTCGCCCGTGTACTGCCCAAATCGCGCGCGCCATGTCCAGAAGTCGGCCGCCAGCTTCTCGTCCGAATCGACCGGTCGCTGCGCGAATCCGGGCGCAACCAGGGCCATGCACAATGCCACTATGGCCGCTCGCCCCATCAACATTTTCACCCTCACTGACGCTGCAGATTGCTCGCCAGAGTTCGTTCGCGAGAACATAATGCTATCTGATCGAGCTTTCGCTCGCGCAGGCTTGGTCCACATATGAGCCACGTCCAGGAATTCCACGACAATCCGCCCAACCAGCCGCCCGTCCGCGGCTTCCTCCATCTCCCCTCCGCTCCCTCCGGCGATGCCCTCGTCCTCACCCACGGCGCTGGCGCCAACTCCAACGCCCCGCTTCTCGTCGCACTCGCCGGCGCCTTCTGCGACTCCGGATGGACCGTCCTCCGCTGCGACCTGCCCTTCCGCCAGGCGCGCCCCACCGGCCCTCCACCCCGCGGCAGTGCGGAGCGCGATCAGCAAGGCCTCAAAGCCGCCCTCGCCGCCATCCGACGCCAAACCTCAGGCCGCGCCTTCCTCGGCGGCCACTCCTACGGAGGCCGCCAATCCTCCATGCTCGCCGCCGCCGAGCCCGGCCTGGTCGATCGCCTCCTGCTGCTCTCCTACCCGCTCCACCCTCCACAGCGCCCTACCGAACTACGCACCACCCACTTCCCGCACCTCCAAACTCCAGCTATGTTCGTTCACGGCGCCCGCGACGGCTTCGCCACGCTTGATGAGCTAACCGCAGCGCTCGCACTCATCCCCGCCCGCACCGAACTACTCTCCATCCCCAGCGCCGGCCACGAACTCCTCACCAAGCAGAATCGCGACGACCTCCCCAGAACGATCGTCGCCGCATTCCAATCCTTTGCCTCCACATCCCCACTCTGACCGCTCAGCGCCAGGAACAAGATGCGGCTCAGCGCTGGGCCGCAGCGTTTGGCACAACCAGTGGTATCTCCAGCGTGCCCACCTTGTTGGACGTGCGGTCAAGCACCCCGACCCGCAGATAGACTTGCCCCGCCGGAAGGTCGACATGCTGTAGGAATTGGAACGGCACGTCCTCAAGCTGCGACTTGTCGTCACCCTCGATCGGCAGCCGCATCGTCTGCCGGATGTTGGAGACGAGTTTGCGGTTGTTGTTATAGGCCGCGGCATCGAATTCGAGCGAGTCGCTATGCGTCCCTTTTGGTCCGTCCGCAACCGCAATCTGGCTCAACTCCACCGTGTACTGTAGGTCGAAGGCGGTCAAGGGACCCTTCCTGCGCCTGCGTGCGACCGCACCTGTCTGTGCAGGTTCCGTAGACTTCGCGGCTTGCGTGCCGGGCAGCACTTGAACGTCGAACAGCAATTGCGTCGCCGGCGCCACCTTCGCCTGCAGCGCGGCCTTCATCAGGCTCGGGCCGGAGTCCGGCGGATGAATCCGCGGCTCTTCGGCGTTGTAGCCCTTGCGATACACCAGGCGCAGGCCCGGCCTGCTCACCTCGATCTTGATAGCGTGGTAATGCCCGTCGTCCTTCTGCTTGGGAGGAAAGTAAGAGAGCGTGTAGAAGTGGGACCCATTGTCGATCGCGCTCGCGATGGCCGAACTCAGGTCGTTCGAGTTGTAGTACGCCACGCCGCCCAGACCCTCCGCAACCGCCTCCGCCCTCATTGTCCCCATGCCCAGCCCCATCACGCCGCCGACGTCTACCGGGTAAACTGCCACTTGCTCATTGGTCAGCAGTTCATAGGTATCCATCAGTCGATTTACCACTCCCATATCCGGCGCCGCCCAGCCCCCTGAAGCCTGCGGGTCGGCCCAGCCGTAGCCTCCATCCGGCAGCAGCGGGATCGGCATGCCATGCGTCAGCCACAGCAGGTTTTTCCTGCCCTTGATCCTGGAGACATACGCAGCAATCTGGTTCAGCGCGTCGACCGTATACCAGTCCCTCGTCCACTTCTCCAGGTTGGACCCGAAGTCGAACATTCTGGTCTGGGCTGCCTTCTGCAGCATCGCCGGTTGCGACGTAAACCCCTGCACCATGTGCAGCCCGCTGTTGGAGAGCCAGAAGATCGCGAGCTGGGT
>Ga0181516_10002048_pt1 | contig 14679 bp, 17 predicted proteins | sample PEATcosm2014_Bin_25_FD_121104 | JGI IMG/M metagenome (GOLD analysis project Ga0181516, IMG submission 121104) | Peatland microbial communities from MTU Mesocosm Facility, Houghton, MI, USA - PEATcosm2014_Bin01_10_metaG | ecosystem: Environmental > Terrestrial > Soil > Wetlands > Peat | place... | reverse complement strand
GAGGCGAGCCTATGGAATCCGGGACGAGGAATACCTCCGACTCAAAGTCCTCACCAACACATTGCCGCCATGGTGATGACAGCTTATGTCAAGATTTTACCCACACGAAAACGGGAAGAGCCTAAAAATCTTCAGCCGGTTTTTGGAAATGCCTGGAACAAAGGGGTCGAAACTTCCATCCAATCCGTGGAAATCGAGCGTGACATCCACGTCTTCGGAGAATCGATGGATCGCACCGAAGACCTTGGAGAGGGATGTCCCGCCTTTGAACGCCATGGGCAGGCGATCCGGCATTGCAAAGAGGGTTTGAAGTACCCAGCAGACCCAGACGTCCTTTTCCAGCACCTCCTGTGTACGCCCGAACTTTGGAGCGAGGGAGCGGTAGATCTTCGACCGCTCGTCCGGCGGCAGTTGCAGGAACGGCTCAGACACGGATGCTCGATGGGCTGGAGTGCTTGAAGAAGACGTCGCTCAACCATGAAGGCTTCCGGCAGGACTTCAACGCTTCGAATTCCTCGGCGGAAAGCTTGTGGCGGATTTTGTCCACAACGGAAAGCGTGACGCCCTTTCTGCCCAGGTACAACAAGGCGGAGAGAGCCACGCCCGCCGGCCGCTCGGCCATGGCCAGCTTGTTCGGAGAAACGTGGTTCAGGCGGATTTCCATCGCGCCGACCCGGATCCGCCTGGACGGGCCTGAAGTCGAATACACGGGCTGCATGGCGACCTGGGTCGAGAGCTCAAGCAAACGAGCCGCTTCGGCTCCATGGATCTGGACGATGGAGCCGGAGGCCTTGGCGATCGCGTTGACCACCTTGATCGGCTCCGGCATGACCTTGCCCACGAAACGGCTGATCTCGGGCTGCACGAAGATGCCTCGCGTCACCCGTTCGATGGTTCCAGCCTTGGCCAGGCGGGAGAGGGTCTGATCGACAGATCCACGCGTCCCGCAGTCCAGAAATCCCACGGAAGTGAACGGCTCACCGGCAGGAATGCCTTCGATGCGCTGACGGATCCGTTCAGCCGTGTGGGATGTTGATCCACTCATATCATATAAAGTATGTGTTTTTCTGACAGAGAGCAACAACAAAGAATGTCGAGGCCCACCTTCCGATGGTCACGCAAACACACGTGCGGTTGCGCGGACTTTTCCTCCGAGTGGTCGGCGCACCATCGCCCCGGATTTATCGTCCATTCCCTTCGGTAGGCTCCGCATCGTTTCGAGGCAGCCCTTTCATGGGCTCCGCAGGCCTGTCCGGAGCGAAGCGATGCGGCGGTGAGCCTGTCGAACCGTCGAGGGGACGACCGGCTCGGATGCCGACCAGCAGGAAGTTTCCCTAGATCGCCACCTCCTGCCCGTCCTGGAAGACGTGCAGGGATTTCGGGGTGACCCACACCGCGTCGCCCGCCGCCAGGCCAAGGTTGCGGTGGCGGTCGCGGGTGATCTCGGCCTCGATGGGCTGGCCGGAATCGCGGTGGCGCAGTTCCACGCGGACCTTGGGACCCACCGCGTAGGCATGCACCACCACGGCCGGGACGGAAGTGTCCGCGGCCGGGAAGCGGTCCACCTCCAGGTCGTGGGGGCGCACAAAGGCGGTGGCGGTCGTGTCACCGTCCGGGGAGTGGGGCTGGTGAAGGAAGGACCCGGAAGCGACGCGCCCGCGGAACAGGTTGACGTCGCCCAGGAACTGGTAGACCTCCGGGCTCGACGGCCGGTCGTAGACCTCGTCGGGCGTGCCCGTCTGGGCCACGTTTCCGTCCATCATGACCACCACGCGGTCGGCCAGCTCCAAGGCCTCCTCCTGGTCGTGGGTCACGAAGATGGAGGTCATCTTCAATTCATCGTGGAGCTGGCGCAGCCAGCGACGCAGTTCCTTCCGCACCTTGGTGTCCAGGGCACCGAAGGGCTCGTCCAGGAGGAGGAAGGCTGGCTTGGGAGCAAGTGCCCGCGCCAGGGCCACGCGCTGGCGCTGTCCCCCGGAAAGCTCGTCCGGATAGCGGCCGCTGATCCAATCCAACTGGATCAGTTGGAGCAGCTCCTGCACCGACTTGCGGATCTCGCCTTCGGGAGGCCGCTGGGCGCGGGGCTTGACACGCAGGCCGAAGGCGATGTTCTCGAACACCGTGAGGTGGCGGAACAACGCGTAGTGCTGGAACACGAACCCCACCCCGCGGTCCTGGGGACGCTGCCGGGTCGCGTCCACGCCGCGGAACAGGATCTGTCCGGAGTCGGGGACCTCCAGGCCGGCGATGGAGCGCAGGAGCGTGGTCTTCCCGCCGCCGGAAGGACCCAGGAGCGCCACCAGCTCCCCGTCGGGGATGTCCAGGGACACGTTCTTCAGCACCTGGTGCGTTCCGTCGTAGGACTTCGTGAGGTTTTGGATGTGGATGCTCATCGCGCGATTCTCCTTTCCAGCCAGAGCTTGACCACCACCGTGGCTCCGGCCAGCAGGGTGAGCAGCGAAGCCACGGCGAAGGCGCCGGTGAAGTCGTATTCGTTGTAGAGGATCTCCGCGTGCAGCGGAAGCGTGTTGGTCTCCCCGCGGATATGGCCCGATACCACCGACACCGCGCCGAACTCCCCCATGGCGCGGGCGTTGCACAGGATGACCCCGTAGAGCAGCCCCCAGCGGATGCCGGGGAGCGTGACCTTCCGGAACACGGTCCAGCCTCCGGCGCCCAGCATGACCGCGGCCTCCTCGGGCTGGGTGCCCATCTCCTCCATCACCGGGATCAGCTCCCGCGCCACGAAGGGGAAGGTCACGAAGGCGGTGGCCAGGATCATGGCCGGCCAGGCGAAGATGATGTGGATGTCGTGGGCCTGCAGCCAGGGCCCGAAGGTCCCTTGGGCCCCGAACAGCAGCACGAACACCAGGCCGGCGATCACCGGCGAGACGGAAAACGGCAGGTCGATCAGGCTCACCAGAAGGTGCCTGCCTGGGAACCGGTGCTTGGTCACGAGCCAGGCCGCCGCGATCCCGAAGGCCGTGTTCAGCGGCACCGCCCCGAGCGCCGCCACGAGCGTCATGCGGATGGCGGAAACCGTGTCGGGATCCGACACCGCCGTCCACCAGCCGCCCAGTCCCTTCGCGAAGGCCTGGACGAAGACCGAGACCAGCGGCAGAAGCACGGCCACGCCCAGGAACAGCAAGGTGAAGGAGATGGCTCCCGCGCGCAGCCACCAGGGGTCCTTCCGGATCCGGCTAGGTTTCGGGCTCATCTCGTCCTCCCGCGCACCAGCCTGGCCTGCATGCGGTTCCCCAACAAGAGAAGCCCGAAGGACAGGAGGAGCATCGCGCTCGCGATGGCCGTGGCCTCTCCGTACTGGTATTCCTCCAGGTGGGTGATGATCAGAAGCGGAAGGATCTCGGTCTTCCCCGGCATGTTGCCCGCGATGAAGACCACGCTCCCGTACTCGCCCACGCAGCGCGCGAAGGAGAGGATGGCTCCGGTGAGGATGGCGGGAGCCAGGGAGGGCAGGATCACTTTCGCGATGGTCTGCAGGCGCGAGGCGCCCAGTAGCGCCGCCGCCTCTTCCGCCTCCGCCGGGAATTCCTCCAGGACGGGCTGCACGGTGCGGATCACGAAGGGAAGTCCCACGAAGACCAGGGCCACCACGATCCCCTTCAGCGTGTAGCTGACCTGGATGCCCAGCGGATCCAGGAGGCGTCCGACCCAGCCGTTGGTCGCGTAGAGGGTGGTGAGCGTGATTCCCGCCACCGCGGTGGGCAGGGCGAACGGGATGTCGATCAGCGCGTCCAGGAAACGTCGCCCGGGGAAGTCGTACCGGACCAGTGTCCAGGCGACCACGGGACCGGCCAATGCGTTCACCGCGGCCGCCGCGGCGGCGCATCCGAAGCTGACCCGGAAGGCGGAGAGCGTGCGCGACGAGGAGAGGATCTCCCAGATCCTCGGCAAAGGCAGGCTGGAAGCCCGGAGAAACAAGCCAGCCAGGGGGATCAGGACGATGAGGGAAAGCCAGGTGGCGACGATCCCCAACGTGAGTCGGAATCCGGGTAGAGGTCTGGACATGCGGTCGGTGAACTCCTGGGAAAAGATCCGCGACCTTAACGAAGATTGGTCCGGAAGGTCGACCCTGGACCACATATTAGTCGCCTATACATATAGGTATAGTATGAATAATGGCCAGATTGGTCAAGGGTTGCACTGGCGTTCCGCTCCATTGACGGCATCGAGATCTGCAGGTACATTCTCCCCCTTCGTAATACGATCATCCGTGGAGTTTTTCGCCATGAAGCGTACGTTCCAGCCTCACAATCGCAAGCGCATCAACAAGCATGGCTTCCGCCTCCGCATGGCCACCAAGAATGGCCGCCGGGTGCTCGCTTCGCGCAGAGCCAAGGGACGGTGGAAGCTGACCGTCTCCGACGAAGCCTGATCCCAACGCCTGCAGGCACCTTTCCGCTTCGCGCAGTCCGGTTGCCGGATGCCGATGCATGGAAGCTCCTGCGCCAGACAAGATCGTGCATCTGCATCGGGGAGTTGGAATTGCGATGGGTCAGTCCCGCTCCCGACGGTGCGTTGCGGATGGCCGTCACCGTCCGGAAAAAAAACGGTTCCGCCCCGCTGCGCAACCGGATACGACGCCAGTTGCGCGAGTTGGTCCGCCACCGCAAGGAAGAGCTCGGCGGGGTCTGGATCCGTTGGTCCTTTCCGCCCCGCCGCCTGGAATCGCCCACCCGCATCGTGCGCCAGAACGCCATGGACTCCCTGATCCAGGCCAAGCTGGTGAAGTCGTGAGGTTCTTCGCCTTGTTCCTGGTTCGGGCCTACCGATGGCTGCGACCGGCCCTCGGCGGTCCCCGTTGCCGTTTCCACCCGAGCTGTTCCGCCTACGCCGAGGAAGCGCTCCACCGCCATGGATTCCTGCACGGCGGCGGCTTGGCGCTGCTTCGACTGGCCAAATGCCACCCCTTCCACCCGGGCGGGATCGATCCCGTGCCGGAGCGTTGAGAGGATCGTATGGACCGCAAGACAATCATTTCGCTTCTGGTCGTGACCGGGGCCTTCCTGTTGTTCACTTCCGATCCCTGGCACAAGATGGTCCGCAAGGCTTTCCATCTGCCCGACCCCCCTGCGGCCACAGCCACGGTCGGGAGTGATTCGGCGGGGATCTCCGCGAAGCAATCCACCTCCGACACCAGCACCCCGTCGATCGGACCCTCGCGCGTCCAGGCTTCCCAGGCCTCGGGTTCGACCGCGGTGCAGGCCAAGGCCGATTCCACCGCGACCAGCGCTTCCGAGGCGGACTCCTTGGCCCGCCTGGCTTCTCGCAAGATCCTGGTCCGCACACCGGATCTGCAGGTGGTGGTCTCCGGAAAAGGAGGCCGGATCGAGGCCTTGCAGTTGCGATCCGTGGAGCGCCGCGGAGGTGGACATCCCTGGATCCTTCCCGAAGACCGGGGTGGAGCCCTCGCCCTGCAAGTGGCCGACGAAGACCTGGCCGACGCGCCATTTTCCGTCCAAGGGACCGACCGCGACACGGTCGACCTGGTCGGAAACGATTCCCTCGCGCTGCACATGACCTGGATCCGCGGCGGACACGCGGTGCGCCGCACCTACGTCTTTCGGGCCAACCGGCCCTCCATCGGACTGCGCCTTCAGACCGTGGGCTGGGATCATCCCGCCGTCAAGCTCTCCTGGAACGCCGGACTCCTGCAGATCGATCCCCCTGCGGCCAAGATCGCCTTCGGACCGCAGCACTACAACAACCTGGTCTGGAAGGATGCCGACGACGTCAACTCCCACACCGACGACAAGCCCCTTTCCGCTTCCGGCAGCCTCTCCTGGGTGGGCCTGAGAACCCAGTACGCCTTGGCCGCCGTGGACTTCCCGGGACCCCCCCGCGAAGGCGACCTCTCCGCCGAGCGGCTGAAGGGCGTGGATGGCGGCGCCGAAAACTCCTACGGCTGGAGCTTCCGGTGGCATCCCGATTCCTCCGAGCAGCTGGAGCTGGCCGTGACGCCGTTGGACGTGAAGGCCTTGGAATCCTGGGGCGTCGGCTACGAGAAGGTGCTCTTCACGGGCTACGCCTGGTTTTTCCGGGCCGACATCTGGTTCCCCCACCTCTGCCTGTTCGTGCTGTGGCTGCTGCAGTTCCTGTACCGGCTCGTCCCCAACTACGGGGTGGCCATCATCCTCCTGACCTTGGTCGCGCGTTCCGCCGTGCTCCCGCTGACGCTGCGACAGGTGCGCCAATCCAAGCGCATGGCCGAGATCATGCCCAAGCTCAAGCCCCAGATCGAAGCGGCCAAGGAGAAATACAAGAACGACTCGCGCAAGGTGCAGGAAGAAACCATGCGCCTCTATGCCGAGCACGGCATCAACCCCATGGCCCAGATGGCCGGATGCTTTCCCCTGGTCTTCCAGATGCCCGTGTTCATTTCCCTCTACCAGGTGCTGGGCAGGGCCATCGAACTGCGCGGCCAGCCCTTCTTCTGGTGGATCCACGATCTCTCCCGTCCCGACGTGGTGGCCGAATCCCTCAAGATCCCGTTCCTGTTCCCCTCCGGGCTCACCATCCTGCCCATCGTCATGGGCGCGAGCCTGTTCGGGCTGAACAAGCTCACCATCAAGGATCCGCAGCAGGCGGCCATGGTCTGGGTCATGCCGGTGATGATGCTGGTCTTTTCCGGCTCCATGCCTTCGGGGCTCGTGCTCTACTGGACCGTTTCCAACTTCTTCTCCATGGGACAGACCTGGCTGGTCAACCCGTCCCCCGCACCGGCCGTCGCCGCCCCTTCGGTGAACGGCAAGAAGAAGAAATGAACACGGTCTGCGCTCCGGCCACAGCGCCGGGGCGCGGAGCCCTTGCCGTGGTGCGCGTGACGGGTCCCGGTGTCCGGGATCTCCTGGAATCCAGGTTGGGCCGGATTCCCGCCCAACGCATCGCCACATTGGTGGATTGGAAGGCCCGGACCGGCGACATGCTGGACCAGGCCCTGGCGACCTTCTTCCGGGGTCCCAGCTCCTACACCGGCGAAGACCTCCTGGAGCTCTCCCTGCACGGGAACCCTTTGCTTGTCCGCCAGGTCCTGGAGGATCTTCACCTTTCCGGGATCGGGTTGGCCGCTCCGGGGGAATTCACCCGCAGGGCGGTGGAGAACGGGAAGATGGAGCTTTGCCGGGCGGAGTCGGTGGGAGCCCTGGTGGCGGCCGAGACCGAAGACGCCCTGGAGGCGTCTCGACGGATCCTGTCCGGCGGACTCGACGCGAGGATCGTTCCGCTGCGCGACGCGCTGGTGTCGCTTTCCGCAAGGCTGGAACTGGAGGTGGATTTCGCCGAGGAGGAAGCCGCTCCCGGAGGCGAAGACCTTTTCCCCTGGCTGGATCGGGCCCGCGAGGAACTTTCCCGCTTGCTCCAGGCCCAGGACCGGATGCAGGCCCGCGGGCACGCTCCCCGGGCGGTTTTGGCCGGAGCTCCGAACGCGGGGAAGAGTTCCCTGGCCAACGCACTCCTGGGCGAGGACCGTCTGCTGGTTTCTCCGGTGGCCGGCACCACCAGGGACTGGGTGGAGGTTCCGGTCCACACCAGGCTCGGGACCGTGGTCCTGGTGGACACGGCTGGCCTTGGTCTGCCCTCCGACAGCTTGGACGCCATGGCCCAGCTGCACACCCGCCGCGCGCTGGCCCAGGCGCGGATGCGCGTCGTGGTGGCCGAAGCGGGACGGGATCTGTCCTCGGAGGAGATGTCGATTTCCCGCGAAGGACCTTCCCTGGTCGTGCGGACCAAGATGGACCTCTGCCGGGGATGGACGCCGGGCGACGGGGAATTCGCCGTTTCGGCGACCGCGGGGTACGGGCTCGAACCGTTGCGCGAACGGCTTTCCGATCTGCTCGCAGGGGATCGGCTTGGACCGGATGAAATCAGCCTCGTGGGACAGCGGCAGCGTCAGGCGGCCGAATCCGCCCTGGCGTCCCTCTCCGAGACGGGTAGCCGAATCCGCGCGCACGAGATGGAGATCGCCGCCTGGCACGCCCGCCAGGCGCTGTCCGCCCTCGCGGATCTGGTCGGGGAAGTTTTACCCGACGAAGTCCTCGGCGCGGTCTTTTCTTCCTTTTGCATCGGAAAATGAAGCCCTACGAGGACACCTTTCCCGATCGTTTTCTCTCCGCCGTGAGGGACACGATCCCGTCGGCCGAGCTGCGCCACGAGTCGCTCGCCCTGCTCGCGCAGTTGTATCGGACGGCTTCGCGGTGGGAGCCGCCGCCCTCCGCCGCCTGCACCCTGACCTTCGCGGACGGTTCCAGACCTCTCTCCCTGCGCACGCCCCTGGTCCTGGCCGCCGGTGCCTCCAAGAAGGCGTGGTTCCTGCCCGCCTTCGCGACGCTCGGATTCGGGGCCGTGACGGTGGGGACGGCGACCTTGCGGGCTCGCGCGGGGAATCCGCTCCATCCCCGGGTGCGGACCGTGGAGGAGTTCGGAGCCATCCAAAACGCCATGGGATTGAACAACCCGGGCATCCGGGAGCTGGTCAGACGCATCTCACACCATCGACCCGCCTGCGAGGAATGCGGGCTTCTGGTGGGGATCTCCATCGCCGAGGATCCCGACCTTCTTCTCGGGGAAAGTCCCGACCGCAACCTCCTGGAATGCCTGGAAATCGCCTGGCCAGAGGCCGACTACCTGGAGATCAACCTTTCCTGCCCCAACACCGGGCACGAGCGGTTGGACCGCTCCTGGGACAGGATCCGTCGGCTGCTGGAAGAAGTGCGCGACTTCCGCGAACGGCAGCCCGTGCGCAAACCGGTCTGGGTGAAGCTCTCCCCCGACCTGTCCGAGGAGGCGTTCGCCAGGGCCTTGGCGTCGGTTCGGTCGGCCGGTCTGACCGGTGCGGTCCTGTTCAACACCTGGCCCGCCTCCAGCGGGACCTGGCCCGACGGCGATCCACTTCCGGATCTGCCGGAGCTTGGACGCCCAACCCTGAAGGGGGGGCTCTCGGGACGGCCCCTCTTCCCCAGCACCTTGCGGGGCATCCAGCAGGCCAGGCGTTCGGAACCGGGGCTTTCCCTGGTGGCCTGCGGAGGGGTGGAGGCGGGCAGTCAATTCCTGGCCTTGCGGGAAGCGGGGGCGGATCTCGTCCAGATCTACACCGTGCTCGCCTTCCGCTGGTTGGCGGGAAGGCGGATCCTCTCGGAGTCCTAGTGCAGTGTCCTGCAAGTCACGATATCGCTTCCGCCCTTCGAGACGCCCATTCCATGGGCTCCTCAGGACGAACGGTTAGTGGTCTTTCTTGCAGGACGCCACATTAGCTCGTCGCGCCCAGAAGGGCGGCCAATTCGCCGGGGGTGCAACCTTCCGGAACGTGGAGGAGCCACTCCGGCCCAACGCCGTCCAATCCACCCCGCAGGGCGACGCCCAAACCCCGGATCATGCACCAGGATCGGATCTTGCGGAGCCGCTGGACGTTGTTGCTTCCGGGGAGATCCAGAACGAGGAGGCCGGACTCGCCCTTGGCTCCCAATCCGGCGACTTGGGCCGCCACATCGCCCAGGACCGACGCCATGCGGGGGAGGCCCCGGGGCCAGCGCGGGTCCAGTTCGTCGGTGAGGGCGATCAGGTCCAGGTCGGACTCGGAAAGGTCCAGCACGCAGTGGCGGGAGATCGGGAGATCGCCGTTGAGGATCCGTTCCACCTCGGAGGCCAAGCCCTTCGAACGCGACGCGCCGCGCGAGATCCATCGCGAGGTGGTCGTCCCTTCGGGAAGGTGCAGAATGGAAACCCCCGCGCATGGAGCGTCCCGGCCGGATCCGGTGCCCAGCAGGGCGTGGACCCGGATCCTCGGTCTCACCGCGTTCTCCTGTGACGGAAAATGGCAGCGACCGCGGGCCTCTTCACGTTTCCCAGGCCAGATGGATCTGTTCGGCGAGGAGAAGGGCTCCGGTGCCGGTGGGGATGGGGCCGGACTGGGAATCCTCCACGAGGGCCGCAGCGGTGTCGGGGTGGGACGCCTGCGAGGAGAGGAAGGCGGCCGCCTCCGGTTCGGCGTCGACGAAGCGCCATCGACCCCGGAGCCCGGCCAGTCCGGATCGAAGGTCCTCCACCCCGTCGCGCAGATCCAGGGGCCACAGCGACGGCGTGGGCAGGAGCACCCACAGATCCCGAGGACCCTTGTCGGCCAGCAGATCCAGGCATTGCCGGATTCCGTCCAGCGTTTCCCGGGGGGAGAAGGTCGGACCTGCCGCCTCCGCCGACCCCAGGGAGAGCAAAAGCCGCCCGGCATCGAATCCCAGGGCGCGCCAGATGGCTTCCTGGAGGAGGGCCCGCGCCGTGGTGGTGGGTTCGCCCAGGTGCCAGAACTTCCAGGGCCTCCGTGGCGCGCGGATCCGGGACAGGCGTTCCAAGGTCTCGGTCGCCCCGATTCGGCGCGTGGCGAGGACATCGCCGACGCAGACGACCCGGTGCGGATCGCGATGGAGGGTTTCGGTCATTCGATCCGGAAAGGTATTTCCCCCCTTCCCTTTGGAAATGGGGTGGGAAGTGGATACGTTCAGCACCGTGGAACCCAGGCACTTCCTCCATGTCTCCGGCATCTCCTCGCCCGCCCACGGTGGACCCCGCGCGCGCGCGTCGCTTCCCTCGCGTTCCCCGCTCCTCGGATGATCCCGGTCTGTCTCGCGGTCGGGGGCTCGGACCCCAGCGGGGGCGCCGGGATCCAGGCGGACCTGAAGACATTCCACCGCCACGGCGTCTACGGTGCCGCGGCCCTCGCGCTGCTCACCGTGCAGGACACCCACGGCGTCCTCGACGTGCAGGTGCTGTCCCCCCGGTTCATCGAAGACCAGATCCGGGCCGTCCTCGCGGATCTTGGCGTCGCCGCGGTGAAGACCGGCGCCCTGGGAAACGGGGAGAACGCATCGGCGGTCGCGACCTGCCTGGTGGATTGGACGGGATTCTTGGTCGTGGATCCGGTCGTGGCGCCCAAGAACGGCCCGGCCCTGGCCGACCCCTCCACACTGGACGGATTCTGGCCTCTGTTCGGACGGGCCGACCTGATCACCCCCAACCTCGACGAAGCGGCACTCCTGCTGGGCCGGCGCATCCAGACCGCCCGGGAGATGGAATCCGCCGCCGCCGAACTCCGGGGGCTTCTTGGCTCCAAAGCCGTCCTCCTCAAGGGCGGACACCTGGGTGGAGATCTTTCTCCGGACGTTCTGGCCGATGGCGACGAAATCCGTCTCTATCCCTCGCTCCGGCTGCAATCCTCGCACACCCATGGGACCGGGTGCGCGCTGGCTTCGGCCATCACCGCCTTCCTCGCGCGGGGAATGGCCCTGCGCCACGCCGTCGGCGAAGCCAAGAACTGGCTCACCGAAGCCATCCGGACCGCTCCCGGCTTGGGTTCGGGGAACGGCCCCCTCAACCTGCTGGCGTGACGATCAGCCCCCGGGCGGCGGTCGTGCTACGTTTCTCTCCCTTGCACACAGGGCCTTTAGCTCAGTTGGTTGCGAGCACGCGGCTCGGAATCGCTTGGTCCCCGGTTCAAGTCATTTGACGCCGGGAGTTACGTTTCTCTCCCTTGCTCAAAGGGCCTTTAGCTCAGTTGGTTAGAGCACGCGACTCATAATCGCTTGGTCCCCGGTTCAAGTCCGGGAAGGCCCATGGGACACGAATCCGGTAGGATTCGAGGAAGGCCGGGAACCCCAATAAAATAGCGGGTTCTGGCCTTTTTCGTTGGCCCGCTGGCTCCGCCCGGAGTTCCAAACGGGAGTCTCCCCGGTCGCCGCGGTGCAGGAAGACTTGGCCCTCCCCGAAGCCGTCAAGCCCAAGGGGAAGCGGACCAAGGATGCCAAGGCAGCCTGGCCTTCCACCACCCGCGAACAGATCCAAGCCCTTCGCGCGATCCTCTCCACCTACGGGGCCGCGCTGCCCCCGGAAGACCTCGCCAAGCGGTTCCAGGGGGCGAAAGCCCAAGTCTCCACCCTCCCTGGAAGCCATGTCCGCGCTAGGTCAGATCCGGGAAGAGCGGGGGCGGTTCGCGGCATAGGGAATATTTTTTGTGTAGATACCGGAAAATACGGCCAGAAGGTTGTCTGGGAGTCCGATGGCGTGCTAGATTGATCTCATCATATGCTCACTCGATCCGCACGAGGTAGGACCATAAAAATCGGGATCATCGGATCTTTTTTTGATCGACGGAAAATTCTAACTGAATACATGGAATTGTGAATGGCATATAAAAAACCCCCTCTAGTAGAGCTATATGTGGAAGTCCGCTTTAAGCCCGGAACCTTATCGCAGGCGAACATAATTGCAATTATTCCAGAACTATCACAACTTGGGATTGGCGACGTAAATATCGGTCAATCGCCACTGTTAAATCAAACCCAAATTGGCTACCCCCAATTTTCTATGGTGCCAAGGATTCGTTGTTTAGATAAGACGAAAACTAGAATTGTTCAGTTTTCCCCAGATTTGGCAATAGTTGATTTGGTTGGAGACTATCCCGGGTGGGATACATTTGAAGGGTTTGTTTCGCAAGTGGTCGGGTTGATATCAAAAATTCATCCCGGCGCCATTATCGATTCTTTGAATTTAGTGGCGAAAGATGCATTCTCTGTCGCATTTGATGGCTTTACGATTGGCAGATATCTTGATTGCAATGGGGAAGTCATTCCGAAGCTTTATTCGGATATAAAGTCTGCATCAGATCTTATGCTCGGTTATGGCTTTTTCCCCATAGACGGCTCTAATTCTCAAGCAAAAATCGCTGTCCGGATAAACAAAGAGACTGTCGCGATTACATTCGAAACTTATTGCCTAAAAAAGTTGGCAGAAACGGTTATTGGAACGCTACGTATTCTGCATGATGAATTAAATCGGCGGTTCGAGGCGATGATAACTCAAGAAACGAGAAACAACGTTTTCGGGGGGTTGAAATAATGATTTCTACTTTCTCAAGTGGCGCAAAAGACAAACTAATGTTCCTACTTGCAAACCTTCCGGTCTCAAATGATATTCAGCAATCCGGAGCATCTTCTAAAGATGAATTTGAGCCGAGTATCGATTGTGGCACAATCACGGATAATCATAATAGCAGTTCGTATAGCCTGCTTGACTACGAATACGGAATTGCTATGGAGGCGATCCAGAGGTATTCTAATTTTGAGCCGGGATGGGACGGGTATTTTGGAAGGCCAGTTCCATCCGGTGTCATAAGCCTGGCAATAGATATACTCCAAAAATTTTACATAAAATGTTTTCTTGAAAACTATCATCCTGATAGCATTGAGCCTTGTCCAGCAAGCGACGGGTCGGTCGATCTTGAGTTTTTCAAAGGCGAGAAATATCTAGCGTTCACCATTAGTCACGATTGGAAAAAGATAGTCAGCTTTTCAACAAATTCAACAGGTCAGGAACGAAGGGAGTTTGATGTTGAATTGGATACTCCAGAGGCTAGAATGGCTTTTGTGGAAGAACGGATCGATAAGTTCCTATACTAAAGAATGTTACCATAGAAAATGGCTTACTATTCGAAAAATTCCCGACAATCAGAATGTCTGGAGATCAATTCGACCTGACCAATTAGATAAAAACGGGAATCCGAAACCTGGTTTCTTTCGTGATGTAAATGGACTTTCCTGTGACCTTGCCCATTTTTCGAATATGGAAAAGTCAAAAAATGGATTCAAAATCGACGCACCTAGACCGCCGGCAACTGGGTTGGTTGAGTTTAAAGTCGGGGTTATGCGCGAAGGATTCATTTCATCGGACGTAAAGCATAAGCCGCTCAACAAATCGCAGGAATATTATGAAAACTATGCTCATTGTGAGGGGTCTCCACCGTTAGAAACGGATCAGGGAAGGGAAATATTAAAACGGAAGCTCTGGCGGTTCGTAATCCCGCCAAATATTGGCAATTAACGCCTGAATGTTATCTGCATTTATAAGACTCTGGAATTAAAATTTCTTTATGTGCGGTCGAATGGTGATGATGATCGACGGGCTTGCTTATTTCCATTTCTTCTCCACCCTGGAGAAGGGTTGGACCTACCAGCTAGCCCCGGACAAGTACCAAACCGATCCGGACTGGTGGAAGACCCCGCGGGAAGTGAGTCCGACGGAAAATGTCCTGATTCATCGCCTAGTCGGGAAAGAGATCTCCGCGGAGTGGGACTTCTGGACCTTGGTTCCTCCCTGGATCGAAGAGTCGTCCCACTTGGCCACCACCTCCGCCGGTCGCGTTCGCCTGGCCCATGCCTTTTTCGAGTGGTCGGACACGGACCTCTTGGCAGGTCGCCCCAAGCTGGTGGGACGATACAAGCTGACCGGTGGCCGAATCATGCCCTTGGCCGGGATCTGGTCCGCTGTCCAGATCGAGGGCAGGGAGGTCCTGACCGCTTCCGTGGTCACTGCGGGACCCGAATTCCCAGCTTGAAGCCCTTCCCCACCATCGGATGCCCGCCATCCTCTTGGGGGAGGACCTTGCCCGATGGCTTGACCCAACGACCAAGGAACCGGAGGCCGCCCTCCACGCGACCCCAGAATCCGAGATCGAAGCCGTTACGGTGCCCGCGGGGAGGTGTTAGCGGGCACTTGTAGGGAAACACCTGTGGGCACTTACGAGGCCGGATAGGGAAACACTTGGTCCCTTCGGAAAGACTACCCGAGCGCCTACCTCCAGGGTTCACTGGAGGGCCGCATGGGAAGAGTGCTCACGAT
>Ga0181516_10002047_pt1 | contig 14683 bp, 9 predicted proteins | sample PEATcosm2014_Bin_25_FD_121104 | JGI IMG/M metagenome (GOLD analysis project Ga0181516, IMG submission 121104) | Peatland microbial communities from MTU Mesocosm Facility, Houghton, MI, USA - PEATcosm2014_Bin01_10_metaG | ecosystem: Environmental > Terrestrial > Soil > Wetlands > Peat | place... | reverse complement strand
GCCTTGGCCATCGCAAGCTCTACGTTGCGAATCAGTTCCGTGAAAAGCGGGAACTCGCGCGCCATGCGCTGCAACTCGCGAGCCTCTGCTTCTCCGCGCGCGGCGTAGGTCTCCAGCGCATGACCGATGCCGAACCATGCGGGAAGCGCATGACGGCTCTGCATCCATCCAAAGACCCATGGAATCGCTCGCAGATCATTGAGTGAGCGGCCCGCACTGCGCCGCGCCGGACGCGAACCGATGCGCGCCAACTCCAGTTCATTCACCGGAGTCGCTTCCTCGAAGTACTGCACAACCTCCGGATTATCCGCGATGTGCGTACGGTAAAAGGCGAAGGCGTCGGACGACATGTTCTCCATCGCTTCGTGCCATTGATCTTCGTCGCTGGGACGCTCACCATTGGGGCGAGCCAGCGCGCCCAACGCGGCGGCCACCATCACTTCCAGGTTCCACTCAGCGAGCACCGGGTCAAGATACTTCCAGTTCAAGACTTCGCCCTGCTCGGTGATGCGGATTTGGCCGCTGAAATCGCCAACCGGTTGCGCCATGATGGCTGCGTGCGTGGGCCCGCCGCCGCGCCCTACGGTTCCGCCACGGCCATGGAACATGCGCAGCTTCACGCCAAACTCGCGTGCCGCCTGATGCAGTGCTCGATGTGCCTTGTGCAGCTCCCACGTGCTGGTGAGCATGCCTCCATCTTTATTGCTGTCGGAGTAGCCCAGCATCACTTCCTGCCAGCCATTCCACGAGTCAAGCAACTCGCGGTACTCGGGGTGCGACCAAAGCGCGCGCATGACTTCCGCCGAGTTCTGCAGCGCCTCAATGGATTCAAAGAGCGGTACCGGCATCAGCCCGGTCTCTCCAACTCCGCCAGCCACTTTCACTCCGTACAGCGCTGCCAGACGGACGACCGCCAATGCATCTTCGCTCTTCTCCGCACCGCTGATCACATAACGCTGAATCGACTCCGGCGCTGCGGTTTTTTCGATGGCAGCGGCGCGCAGAGCATCGGCAACGGACTGGCTCTCTGCTGAGAGTTCGCGGGCAATTCCTGTGCCTTTCGGGTCGCTTTTCTCCGCCAGTTCTTCCCTGACTGTGGCGTGAACCTTGGCGTGTTGACGGATGTCCAAGGTGTACAGATGAAATCCAAAGGTACGCACCTTGAGCAGCAGGGGGTCGAGCATATCGCGAGCCAGCCGCTCTGCGCCATTGGCGCACAGGCTGCGTCGCATCAGCAGCAGGTCGGCCTCAAACTCTGGGGCAGAGACGTAACCTTTCTCGCCGCGACTCATCCGCTCAAGACGCGTGGCGATCAGAAGCATAAGCGTGCGATACCACTCAGCTTGCGGCGAGCGCTGCATGTCCCGTGGTATGCCAAGCTCATGAGTGAACTCGGCGATTCGTCTTCCCAGTTCCTCCGAGGCGGGCACCTGGTGACTCGAGACACTCAGTCGCCGGGCCAGAAAGCGGGTCTCGCTTATGTAGTGCTTGAGCGCCACCTCGCGGGCGATGGCGAGTGCCTCATGCGTAGATTCGGCGGTGACAAACGGATTGCCATCGCGGTCGCCGCCGATCCATGAGCCGAAGCTCAGCACAATCGGCATTTCGGGCGCGTCCAGCGTTTGTCCGTAAACCTCAAAGAATGCGGAGGCGAGCTCCATATAGAGCTTGGGCAAGGTCTCAAACAGTGATAGCTCGTAATAACGCGCACCTGTGCGAATTTCATCGGCAACGGTTGGCTTTCGCAGGCGCACATCGTCGGTCTGCCACATTGCCGTGATCTCGGTCAGAATGTTTTCTTCGCAATCGGCGGCAAAAGTGTCGGCCAGAGGGAGGCTGTCCAACAGTTCCAACTGGCGCGAGATTCTGCGTCGCTTGCGGAGAATTGTCTGCCGCGTCATCTCCGTGGGATGTGCGGTGAAGACCGGTTCCACGCGAATGGAGGAGAGCAGGCGCAGCGCCTCCTCGGCGGTTGTACCGGTTTCTTTCATTCGTTGCAGCACTCCATGCAAGGTTCCCGGTAGCGGGGATTGCTCACCCAGTTGGCCAGCCCGTCGACGTCGCTTGCGATGATTGGTCTCCGCCATGTTGGAGAGCTCGAAGAAAAGCGCAAAGGACTTGCAGATCTGGTAGGCAGCCGCAGCGTCGAAGCCGCAGACCAATTTGTGCGCCATCGCCAGCCCTTCGGAATCGGGCGACCCCTGGCAAACCTTTTCGCGATGGTCGATCAGCAGTGTTCGCAGCCGCTCGACCGAGTCATAGGTCTCGGCCCCGGCCTGCTCCTGCAGCACGCGGCCAAGCAGAATACCCAGTGAGCGAACGTCGCGGCGCAAGGGAAGGTCTTTGCGGGCATCCTGGGTGGAGGCCGTCAATTCCAGCAGGCGTTCCTGTTGATCTTCTGCCGCCCACAGGGGCGTTCGTTTTTTCATCTTGGTCTTGTTTGGACTCCCCGCCCCACTCTATAAATGAACATTAACACGCGTTGTGAGAAGTTGTTTGTCTCAGCGGCTCCGGATGGTTATACTGCGTGCGACCGAATAGCCGACTTTCCGAAACCAATTCGTCCGGGGCGCCACCGCAACCGCCGAATTTGCACGAGAGGTCAACGGGTTGAGGGGATGTCCTTTATCGGAGTTTGGCTCGGACTTCAGGTCGAATCGTTTCTCTTTGATATTCCGCATTTTCGTGAGAAGCTAGCCAGCTACTCCGGAAAAATGGAAGTAATAGCGATCAACAGGGCTGCGCCAGCGCAACCCTAGGAGGAAAACCGAATGATTCCGTTTCTGGTTTGTATTGCAGCACTTGGCTTTCTTATGCTGGTCGCCTATCGCGGCTTCAGCGTAATTCTCTTTGCGCCAATTGCTGCGCTGGCTGCGGTCCTATTGACCAGCCCGCATGCGGTGCTTCCGGTCTACAGCGGCCTCTTCATGGAGAGCATGGTTGTATTCGTCAAGCTCTACTTCCCGGCCTTCATGCTCGGCGCAATCTTCGGCAAGCTGATCGAGATTTCAGGCTTTGCCAAGTCCATCGTCAGGGCTGTCATTGGCATATTGGGTGAGAAGAGCGCCATCTTCTCGATCGTGGTTGTGTGCGCCCTGCTCACGTATTTCGGTGTGTCGCTGTTTGTGGTAGTGTTCGCCGTCTATCCGTTCGCAGCCGAAATGTTCCGCCAAGGCAATATTCCCAAGCGTCTCATTCCCGGCACCATCGCACTCGGCTCGTTCACCTTTACCATGGACTGCCTGCCCGGTACGCCGCAGATCCAGAACATCATTCCCACGACTTCCTTCCACACCACCATTTACGCCGCGCCGATCCTCGGCACGCTGGGCGCTATCTACATCCTGATCATTGGCATGTCATACCTGGAATGGTGCCGCCATCGGGCGCACGTTGCCGGCGAAGGCTATGGCACAGGCCACATCAATGAAACGGTGATTGAAGACACAGGCAAGCTGGTGAATCCGTTTATCGCGGTCTCGCCTCTGCTTGCGGTAGGCATTGCGAACTGGGTTATGACGAAGAAGGTGATTCCGATGCTGTACGGAACCTCTTCATCGATCTTGTTGAACCCCACGGCCAAGCCGATTGTGCAGGATGTGACCAAGTTGAACGGCATCTGGTCGGTCGAGACCGCGCTGCTTCTCGGAATCCTTCTGGTGGTTATCTTCGGATTCAGCAGAGTAGGAAAGCAGTTTGCAGAAGGCAGCAAGTCGGCAATCGCCGGTGCGCTGCTGGCCTCTTTGAACACGGCTTCCGAGTACGGATTTGGTGCGGTAATCGCTGCTCTGCCCGGCTTCCTCATCGTGCGGGACGCGCTATCTCACATCCCCAACCCGCTGGTGAATGAAGCTATCAGCGTCAACATTCTGGCGGGCATTACGGGTTCGGCCTCAGGCGGCATGAGTATTGCTTTGGCGGCAATGGCAAATCAGTTTATTGCTGCGGCCACTGCTCACGGCATTCCAATGGAAGTACTGCACAGGGTAGCGGCCATGGCTAGCGGCGGTATGGATACCATGCCTCACAACGGCGCGGTCATCACCTTGCTGATGGTCACTGGACTTACTCACCGGCAGTCTTACAAAGACGTGTTTGCCATGACCTGCATCAAGACATCGGCTGTGTTTGTGATCATCGCCATCTTCTACCTGACTCACCTGGTATAAGATTCGCGGTTTGTATTTGGATCAGAAAGAAAGGGTTGTCCTCCCGGAAGATTGGGGAGTACAACCCTTCTTTTGTTACCGCGTTAGTTAGCCCCGGCGTTCGCGGAAAAACCTCTGCAGCATCTCCGAGCAGCGCCCAGCCAGAACGCCATCGGTGACATCCACGTGGTGATTCGACCGGGGATGGTTTACCACCTGCATCACTCCGCCCACCGCGCCAGCCTTGTTATCGGTTGCGCCGAACACCAGGCGACTGATCCTCGCGTGGACAATGGCTCCGGCGCACATCGCGCAAGGCTCGAGCGTGACGTAGAGTTCACATCCGCTCAAGCGATAGTTGCCCAGCTCGCTCGCAGCTTCGCGCAGAGCCAACAGCTCGGCATGAGCTGTGGGATCGGCGAGGACGACCACCTGGTTCCAGCCACGTCCCACGACGCGTCCATCGCACACAACCACCGCGCCAACAGGAACCTCTCCGGTCAGTTCGGCGAGTTGCGCAAGGCGTAATGCCTCTTCCATCCAGCGCTCATCCGGCGCTGCGATACGTGCTGTGCTTGGATCGGACATAAGATTAGGCGGGCTCCTGTTGCGTCATGCAGTGTATCGCACCGAGTCCCCAGATCAAGTCGCCGCAGTAGATGGGTACTATGGAATGCCGCGGCAGCGCCTGTTGAATGGTGTTCAGCGCCTTCAGATCGTTCGCGTCGTCGAAGGTCGGCACCAACACCGTGCGGTTCGAGATGTAGAAATTTGCGTAACTGGCTGGCACGCGCTGGCCTTTGAAGACAACGGGTGCGGGCATTGGCAAGGGAATAACTTCCAGTGGCTTGCCTGCGGTGTCCGTCATCTTCTTGAGCCGCTTCAGGTTCTCCTTCAGTATCGAGTGGTTCTGATCCGCCGGGTCAGGCTCGTAAGCCGCAAGCACGGTGCGCGGACCTACGAAGCGCGCCATGTCGTCAACGTGCCCATGGGTGTCATCGCCAACAATTCCGCGCTCCAGCCACAGAACTTTCTTCACGCCCAGCATTTTCCCCAGGGCCGCTTCAACGGATGCGCGGGTCATTCCCGGATTGCGCTGCTGCACATCGCTGAGCAAGCATTCTTCGGTCGTCAGCAACAAGCCGCGTCCGTTTACATCGATTGAACCGCCCTCCAAAACCATCTGGCGCGTCACGCCATTGACGTCCACGCCGACCTCAAATGTCTCGCATTTGCGCAGCTCAGCGATCTTTTCCGGAAGCATGTTATCGAGCTGCCAGTTGCGATACTTCGCCCAGGCATTGAATTTCCAGTTGGTCAGCGCGACCGCGCCAGCCTTGCTCTTTACGAAGATCGGGCCTGAGTCGCGGAGCCAGCCACGGTTCGTCGGCCACTGGTGAAAGGCAATGCGATCTTCGAGCGAGGGTAATACATTGGCATATGTCAATGTATTGCGTGCACCGGTCTCTGCCTTGGCGTCATCGACGATCACTTCCACGCGGGCCGCGCGCGCCAGGTGGCGCACAATCTCGGCGTACACGTATGGGATGGGCTCGAATTTTCCCGGCCAATCACTGCGGTTATGGGGCCAAGCCAGCCACGTCGCGCGCTGAGGTTCCCATTCGGCGGGCATTCGGTAGCCCAATGCGGCCGGGGAGTCTGCTGCAATCCTGGTCGTCATTTACTTTCCGAACCTTTCAGTGATGGCTCCGTATGCGTCGATGCGCCGGTCGCGCAAGAAGGGCCAGTTGCGACGAATCTCTTCCTGCAGCTTCAGGTCAACGGTGGCGACGAGAATTTCTTCCTGCTCATGCGAGGCTTTGGCAATGATGCGCCCAAAGGGATCAGCGATGAACGATCCGCCCCAAAAGTCCAGGCCCGCGCCTTCCACTTGATTGCCGCGGACGTTTCCAGTTTCATGTCCGACGCGGTTGACGGCGCCAACATAAACGCCGTTCGCAATGGCGTGCGCACGCTGGACGGTGAACCAGGCGTCATACTGCGCCGCACCCCATTCCGCTTTCTCGCCGGGATGCCAGCCAATGGCCGTGGGGTAGAAGATGATATTGGCGCCCTGCAAGGCGGTTAAGCGCGCGCCCTCCGGATACCACTGGTCCCAGCAAACCAGCGTTCCCACCGACCCCTCCTCCAACTCAAAGCTCTTGAAGCCCAAGTCGCCCGGAGTGAAGTAGTATTTCTCGTAATAGAGGGGATCGTCGGGGATGTGCATCTTGCGATAGGCGCCGCGAACTTCGCCGTCGCTGCCGATGATCACTGCCGTGTTGTGGTAAAGGCCCGGCGCACGCCGCTCAAAGAGCGAAAGCTCGATGGCTACTTTCAACTCCCGTGCCAAGGCGCAGAAGTGAGTAGTCGTCGGTCCCGGGATGGGCTCGGCCAGGTCGAACAGCGCAGTGTCCTCGCGCTGGCAGAAATACTGGGTCAAAAACAGCTCTGGCAGACAGATGACCTGAGCTCCGCGGCGCGCAGCCTCGCGGATATGCGACTCGGCGCGCTCCAGGTTGTCCTCCGGTTCGGACGAACAACGCATCTGTACCAGGCCCACGTCAAACTTGTCGGCTGCCACTTGATCCTCCAACACATTTAAAAGTCAGGCCTTAGAATATCAAAGCCGAAGACGCATCCAATGGTATCCTTCTTTCATTGGCCCGAACCTATGACTATCCTGCCGAAACGCGTCGACGACAGCACCGAGCTCTCGCATGAATCCATTCGCGAGGCCGAGGAGATTTTCAACAGCCACCTGAAGCGCGTCGGGTTGAAACACACGGGGCAGCGCGACGCTATTCTGCGCACCTTCCTGGAGACACACGACCATCTTTCCACCGAGGAGTTGCACCATCTGGTGAAGCGCACCGATGCGCGGATAGGCTTTACCACGGTGTACCGGACGCTCAAGCTGCTGGCCGAATGCGGCCTTGCCAGCGAAGTTGCTTTTCACGACGGCGTCACGCGCTACGAACACAGGTACAACCGCCGCAGCCACCATCATATGGTGTGTACCGGATGCGGCAGTTCGGTAGAGTTTTTTTCGCCGGAGATCGAGAAATTGGAAAAGGACATCGGCCGCAAGCATCACTATGCCACCACGAGCCACACCTTCCAGGTATATGGCCTGTGCGACGAGTGCCAGAAAAAGAAACCTGCGCGAGGCAGGTAGTCCACGGCTGGAGAGCAACTAGCCACGCCTACGTCCTTGACACCCGCGTCTGAAACATTTATCTGTTAGGGCTTTCCTTCCACTCGCGCGGGGTACTCTGGCGCGCGGCGCACGATGCTTCAGAAAGGGAACCAGTGATCATCAAGGTCTTCTATCACGATAAATGTTTTGACGGCGCTTGCTCGGCTTCACTCTTCACGCGTTTTTACCGCGAGCGCATCCGGCGAAGTGCGGAGTTTCAATACCAAGGCCTGCTGCATCGCGCCGGAGCACTGTTCAACATTGAAGACTTCAGCGGAGACGAGAACGCAATCGTCGACTTCAAGTATCTCGCGTCAGAGAAGCTGACCTGGTGGTTCGATCATCACGAGAGCGCATTCCTCACCGAAGCGGATGCGGAGTATTTCGAGCAGCAGGAGAGCAATAAGCAGTTCTTCGATCCCGACTTCAAGTCGTGCACAAAGTATCTGGCCACCGTGGCGCAGAGCCGCTTCGGCTTTGACGTTGCTCCAGTGGCGGAGCTTGTGCGCTGGGCTGACATTGTGGACGGCGCGTCTTACGAGAGCGCCGAAGCGGCGGTAGCCATGAAGGAACCGGCGATGCGAATCACCATGGCAATCGAGGCCAATCAGGACGCGACATTTATTCCGCGCCTCATTGGCATGCTCGCCGATCGACCGCTGGAGGAAATACTCGCAGAGCCCTTTGTCGCCGCGCAGATTTCTCCGCTGCTCGAGCGCCATGAGCGCTCCATCGAAATCATCCGCAAGCACAGCGAGTGCGTCGATCAGACGATCTTCTTCGACGTGACGGGTTACGACCTGGAAGGCTACAACAAGTTCGTGCCGTACTACCTGCATCCGGAAAGCATCTACAGCGTCGGCCTGAGCAAGAGCAGCTTCAGAGTAAAAATTTCAGTCGGTTCAAACCCGTGGACCGATGCGGAAAACATGATCAACCTCGCGAAGATCTGCGAGCGCTATGGCGGCGGCGGACATGCACGCGTAGGCGCTATCAGCTTTCCTCCGGGAGAATTCGCACGCGCCACCAAGGCCGCCGAGGAGATCGTCTCAGAGCTCCGCGCCTATGCCTGCAAGCACCACGCAAAATAGGTAGCGTGGCATTCTGCACGCCGGCGCTTTGACGCCGACGGAACTCGTGAGCGAACGCCTACGTATAATTTCGCCATGCTGGTTCGCAAGGTGTTCGCTGCCATCCTGATCGGAATCGTTTTGCGCTTTGCTTTCGCGCTGCATCCGGTTGGCTGGCTGGTGTGGTTTGCTCCCATGCCGCTGCTTGTTTTGGCGTTCCGCTCCTCGGCACGTCAGACCGCCGGACTTACGGCGCTCGCTGCGCTGATTGGCCTTAGCGCGAACTTCCATTACTTCCGTCTGATGATGCCGCTCTATGCGGCTGCGTGGGCAATGGCGGGACAGACCCTGCTGTGGGTTTTTATAGTGGGAGCCACACGGCGCGTCGTGCTGCGCTATCAAAGCTGGTGGACAGTGTTCGCGTATCCGGTGCTGTGGGCCGCAGTGGACACACTTGCTGCACATCTGCTGCCTGATGGAAATTGGGGAAGCCTTGCGTATTCGCAGGGAGATTACCTGCCCGTTCTGCAGATCACATCTTTGTTCGGCGTTGCAGGATTAGTGTTTCTGCTTGCGCTCGTTCCTTCGGCACTGTCGCTGGCTGTTGCGTTCGGCAATCGAATGCCGCACGCATGGCGCGCTTATGCGGCCGCAGCGTTGCTGCTGGCAGCAAGCCTGGGCTATGGCGTAGCTCGGCTCAAGACGCCGGTCGTTGGCCATGAGACTGTTTTTGGACTGGTGTCGATTGACGATGCAATCGGGCCCAAGTCCACGCCTGCCTACGTCGCGAGCATCTGGCACGCATATGACGAGCAGATCGCAAAGCTTACTTCGCAAGGGGCTGAGGTGATTCTGCTGCCGGAAAAAATTGGAATGATTTCGCCCGCGAACGCCAATGAATGGCAGCAGCATTTGAGCGAATTGGCGCGGCAGTTGCACGTTTGGATTGTGGCTGGTGTGGGCGTGGACGATGGCACGAAGCGTGTGAACCTGGCATGGCTCTACTCACCGGAAGGCGCGCTGAGTGCGAATTACCAGAAGCATCACATGGCTCCGCCTGAGCGCGAGTACGCCGTGGGGAGTGGCTACGATGTGCGCGAAATCAGCGGCTCTGCGTATGGTCTGGCGATTTGCAAGGACATGCATTTTGCATCGCTGGGGCGCGCTTATGGCGAGCGACGAGTGGCGGCCATGCTGGTTCCGGCGTGGGATTTCTACTACGACCGCTGGCTCGCCGCACGCATGACTTTGACGCGCGGAGTGGAGAACGGATACTCGGTGATCCGCGCATCGCGCGAGGGGCTGCTGACGGTGAGCGATCCGTACGGAAGGGTTGTGGCCGAGCGCGACAGCGCTGGACTGCCCGGGGCTGCAATGCTCGTCAGAGCCACTGTTTCCGCGCCTGTGAGCACACTCTATACCCGCATCGGAGATTTGTTCGGATGGCTTACGGTGGTGGCAGCGGCGTTGCTGATGGCGATTGGGAGGGGAAAACGGCAAGAAACAACGATCGGCTACTCAGATAATGGTTCAAGAGGCTGATTGTACTGAATAGTTAACGGTTGAGCCTGGATGCAAACAGTTGACTGATCAGTTAGACTTCTACGGCTATGGGGTTAGCGAAGAAGACAATCCTTTGTCTCACATTCGGTGTTGCGCTGCTGGTCCCGGGCGAGATGATTTTAGGGCAGGGCGGCCGAGCCGGTGCCGTGCCCAAAGGTGCGAAGGTCGACGCGCCAGATCTTACGACTCGAACTCTCAATCCACATCAGCGATTTGTCTATGACGTGGTGCGCTCGGCGGTGGCATTGCCGCAAGGCAATCCGCAGGACCGCTTGCGTGTGCTGGTCGCGGCCTCGATGGTAATCGCGCCGCTGCGTCCTGCGCTGGCGAAGGCGTACAGTCGCGAAGGGCTGCGGTTGGAGCAGGAACTGATCCAGCGCGGGGAGCAGCCAGCTACTTCCATGTTGAGCGCAGGGCCGGTGGACTGCAAAGCCGTGCTGCGGCTGGTGGAGAGCATTCCGGCGCAGCGGGTGGATGCCGCCGAACCGAGCCTGGTTGCGGCGATTGGCGAGTGTCCCGCGGTGCGACTGACGGCGCAGAGGTTGATTGCCGGCGGACTGGACGAGAAGAAGCTTGCGCCGCGCGCGACGCTGGCGCTGATGGAGCGGTCCGGGTTGAGCTCGACCTGGTCAAAGGAAAAGTTCGACAAGGTTTTTGATTCGTTGCCGTCGAATGGAGAGAGCCTCGCGCATGAGGCTCCGAACATTGCAGCCATGTACGCGACGGCTGCAGGCGCGGTGGGTCCGGACGCGGCGAAGAAGGCGGGCATGAGTTTTCTGCTATGGCTTGGAAAGCTGCCGGATAGTGGAGACCGCACGATGGCTGTGAACGTGACGAGTGCCGCAATGAAAGAGGCGCTTGGCGCGAAGGCGTACGAGGAGGCGCTTGCCAGCGACATTGGTGCGCGGCAGGTGGCGGAGAGCTCGGGCGGCAGCGGAGAGATTTCACGTCCTGTAGAGGAATCCACTTCTGTGCTGAAGGCGATGCAATCTGCAAAGGAAGACAGGATGACGGAGCTGCAAGGGTTGCCGGCTCCGCAGAGAGCACGGGAAGCGGCGGCCGCGGGTTTTGCCAGCGGCACAGGGAATGACCCTACGCTGGCCTCGCGCTACTTTGACCTTGCATTCAGCTCGCTGAACTCGGTATGGAGCGATCGCGAGAAAGTGAAAGACGCGCCGGGCATTGTGCAGGAAGTGAGTGAAGCAGCAGCGCAGGTGGATTCCATGGATGCATTGAGGCGGACGCATACATTGGACGACCCAGCGGCGCAGGCGATCGGCATGATCTCTGTGGCGCGCGTGGTGGCTGGCGGTGGACAAACGGTAGAGGCGGAGAGGTAAGTGATCGGGAATCTGAAGAAAACAGCAGAGCAGAGTTCGGCGGGTTGCTCGAGCTCAGGTTCAGATCGAGGTTGTTAGCGAGTTCTTTGAAACACTTGCCCCGCGTTACCAGACGAGCGCGGGGCACCATGATCGAAATGCCTTGCGGCGGTTCAGGCCGCCTTGCCGAAGCCGGGCATACGCTCGACGGTGAGCGGTGCGGTGATGTGCTGAGGTTCTGCGGAAAGGATTTTCATTTTGTTCCAGTCGTACGCAAATTCTTTGCCGCAATCCAGGCAAACGACGTACGTTCCTTTGGTCCCCGCAGTGCTGTTTCCGCTCCTTTTCGCGGTGATGGGAAAGCTGTAGTTCTTGTGCCAGCAACCAAAAAGCATGTCAAAAACATTGGCTAACATTGATCTACCTCCTGAACCCACTACTCGCACCCACAGAAGCCCAATGCTCCGGGAGCTTAAATAATTAGATTCAGCAAAGCATGGAAAGGTTCGACGGCACCTCTGATTGAATGTGCCGCGAAATGTGCGAGTTAGATAACCGGCAGAAAGAAATGTGCGCGTCCGAGGGGCCTTAGTGAGGGATTTCCGGATGTGTGCTGCTGTTTTGCGGAGCCTGCGCGGTACAATCGGCGATAGCCATGTCATCTGATTTCGTTCATCTGCATCTTCATACCGACTACTCCATGCTGGACGGCGCCTGCGACACCAAGGTGCTCTGCAAGCGCGCCAAGGAACTGGATATGCCTGCCGTCGCCATGACGGACCACGGCAACATCTTCGGCGCTGTGCACTTCTTCAATGACGCGAAGGCCGCAGGGATCAAGCCGATCCTGGGCTGTGAATTGTACGTCTGCAAGAAAGAAGATCATCGCGCAGAACCGCAGGGCGACAGCTACAACCACTTGATCGTGCTGGCCGAGAACGAAGCTGGTTACAGGAACCTGACGAAGATTTGCTCAGAGGCGTCGCTGCACGGCTTCTACTACAAGCCGCGTGTGAGCAAGCGTTACCTGGCAGAGCACTCCGAGGGATTGATCGGGCTTTCGGCGTGCCTGAAGGGCGAAGTGGCGGAGCGGTTGACGGAAGGGAAGTACGAGGCTGCGCGCTCGGCAGCAAAGACGCTGGAAGATATTTTCGGACGTGGAAATTTCTTTTTGGAAATCCAGGATCAGGGATTGGTCGAGGAGAAGAGGATTCACAACGATCTCTTCCGGCTGGAGAAGGATCTCGACATTCCGATGGTGGCGACCAACGACAGCCACTACATTTGCGAAGACGATTGCCGCGCGCAGGATGCGATGGTGTGCATCCAGACGGGCAAGTCGATTAACGATCAGAACCGAATGAAGTTCCAGACCAACCAGTTCTTCGTAAAAAGCTACGACGAAATGGCGAAGGTCTTTCAAGGCTATGAACAGGTGCTGCGGCGGACGGTGGGCATTGCGGAACGCTGCAACCTGAAGCTGGAGCCAGTCAAGAATCCGTTTCCCAAGTTCGACGTGCCGCCGGGCGAGACGATTGACAGCTACTTCGAACGGATTGCGCGCGAGGGCATGGCGAATCGCATGAACCTGCTGCGCGAGCTGAAGGACATGGGCAAGCTGCGGCACAGCTTTGGCGACTACGAAGAACGGTTGAACCGCGAGATTAGCATCATCACGCAGATGAAGTTCCCCGGCTATTTCCTTATTGTCTGGGACTTTATTCGGCATGCACGCGAGAAGGGGATTCCGGTGGGTCCGGGACGCGGCTCGGCCGCTGGTTCGCTGGTTGGATATGCGATGGGGATTACCGACGTTGATCCCATTCAGAATGAGCTGCTGTTTGAGCGGTTCCTGAATCCGGAGCGCGTCAGCATGCCTGATATTGACGTGGACTTCTGCATGAACCGGCGCGGCGAAGTCATCAAGTACGTGACCGAGAAATACGGACGCGAGCAGGTTGCGCAGATCATCACCTTCGGCACCATGGCGGCGAAGGCGGCAATCAAGGACACGGGGCGCGTGCTGGATATGCCGTACAACGAAGTGGATCGCATTGCCAAGATGATTCCTTCGACCGTGGGCATGACCATCGACAAAGCGATGGCAGACGTTGCCGCGTTCCGTGATGCCTACACGACGGACGAAGCTATCCGCAATCTGGTGGACACGGCGAAGAAGCTGGAAGGAATGGTTCGCAACGCGGGCGTACACGCCAGCGCGGTGGTGATCTCCCCGGTGCCGCTGGATGAGTTGGTGCCGCTGTTCAAGACGAAGAACGACGAAATTGTGACGGCCTATGACATGAAGGCCGTGGAGAAGATGGGCCTGCTGAAGATGGACTTCCTCGGGCTCACGACGCTGACCATCATCGACGATTGTTTGAAGCTGATCAAGATGACGCGAGGCGAGACTGTGGTGCTGGAGAAGTTGCAACTTGAAGACAAGGAGACTTACGAGGAGGTCTTTCATAAGGGGAAGACTTCGGGCGTCTTCCAGTTTGAATCAGACGGCATGAGAGACGTGCTGCGGCGCTATCAGCCGACAACGGTTGAGGATCTGACGGCTTTGAACGCGCTTTATCGGCCAGGTCCGATTCAGGGCGGCATGATCGACGACTTCATCGAGCGCAAATGGGGACGCAAGAAAGTTGACTACATGCTGCCGGAGTTGGAACGGCTGCTGAAAGAAACTTTCGGCGTAATTGTGTACCAGGAACAGGTAATGCAGATCGCTAACGTGATCGCCGGATATTCGCTGGGCGAGGCGGATTTGCTGCGTCGAGCAATGGGCAAGAAGATTGCGTCGGAGATGGACCATCAACGCGCACGCTTCATGCAGGGCGCGGCGGAGCGAAAGTTTTCGACCGAGAAATCCGGACGCATCTTTGATCTGATGGCGGAATTTGCGGGATACGGCTTCAACAAGTCGCACTCGGCGGCCTATGCGCTGGTGGCGTATCGCACGGCGTACTTGAAGACACACTATCCGGTGGAGTTCATGGCGGCGCTGCTGACGTCGGTGACGAGCAAGACCGAGGACGTGGTGAAGTACATTGCGGAATCTCGCGAGATGGGGATTGAGGTGCTCGCGCCAGACGTGCATGAGTCGGCGAATGACTTTACTCCGATCATTACAGAGGACAAGAGCTACAAGATCCGGTTTGGATTGTCGGCGGTAAAAAACGTTGGGCAGAATGCGATTGCGACGATTGTGGAAGCGCGCGAAAGCGGGCGGTTCAAGGGGCTATACGACTTCTGCGAACGCGTCGATTTGAAGCAGCTCAACAAACGCGTGCTGGAGTCGCTGATCAAGAGCGGGGCGATGGATTCGCTGGGCAGGCGCTCACAGTTGATGGATTCGCTGGACAAGGCGATGGAGCAGGC
>Ga0181516_10002046_pt1 | contig 14691 bp, 10 predicted proteins | sample PEATcosm2014_Bin_25_FD_121104 | JGI IMG/M metagenome (GOLD analysis project Ga0181516, IMG submission 121104) | Peatland microbial communities from MTU Mesocosm Facility, Houghton, MI, USA - PEATcosm2014_Bin01_10_metaG | ecosystem: Environmental > Terrestrial > Soil > Wetlands > Peat | place... | reverse complement strand
GGCCCCGCCTCCGCCGTGCTCGCGTATGGGATGTATCAGGATTCTGCCCATTCCGTGAACTGGGGTCAGACGATCTCCACCGATACAGTGACCGGAACCGGCAACGGCTCTGCCCAGGCCATCACCGTATACGGACAGACCGCGGCGGCGCAGTATGTGGCACCCGGCGCGTACAGCGATACGATTACGGCCACTGTTACCTATTGAAGCGACGGCGGTTTCGCGCAATGAAGTAGGCCCGTTTCCTACAAATTCATACTTACATTCAGGTTGTGTGTTTTATGGAGTCCATCCAATGAAGTACCTAGACGCATTTAAATCCGCATTGCCGGTCGTCGCTCTATGTTTTCTTACTTTAGGTCTTGTCTCGCGACCTGCCTTTGCGGCAACCGCCACCACCAGTTTCGGTGTCAGCGCAACGGTTCAGGCCACCTGCCTGGTCTCCGCCACTGGCATGGCATTCGGAACTTACACGGGCGTGGCAGCGACATCCACCTCCGCCGTCTCCGTCACCTGCACCAACACCACGACGTACAACGTCGGCCTCAGCGCAGGGTTGTCGACCGGTGCAACCGTAACCACTCGCAGCATGACAGGTCCAGCATCGGCTCTGCTGGGATTTGCATTGTTTTCAGACTCGGCCCGAACCGTCAACTGGGGTCAGACCATCGGCACCGACACTGTAACTGGGACTGGTAACGGCTCTTCCCAGGCGATCACCGTGTATGGACAGGTTGCGGCGGCGCAATATGTCGCACCCGGTTCCTACGCGGACACGATCAGCGCCACAGTGACGTACTAGCCAATGAAGCCCACAACAGTCAGACTCTGCCATACCGCGCAGGCACGCATTGCGGCGGCAATCAGAGTCGTGTCGGTTTTTATCATCCCGGCTCTCAGTGTTCTTCTCCCCGGCGGGGTGGCCCAGGCACAATCGCTGATGGTCATCCCCGTTAACGTGCAGATAGAGCCGGAGCAAAGGGCCGCCACCCTGACCGTGATCAATCGGGGAGACAGCGAAACCTCAGTTCAGATCCGTGTCTACGCCTGGAGTCAACAAACCGGCGACGACCAACTCGCTGCTTCGGATGCGGTGATGGTCAGCCCGCCGCTAGCCACGATCGCTCCGGGTGCAAGCCAAGTCGTACGCCTCATTCTGCGGCAGCCGCCGCTTGGACGAGAGGCTACTTACCGCATTCTGCTCGACCAGATTCCGCCGCCGGCTGCGCCAGGGGTCGTGCGGGTGGTTCTACGCATGTCCATTCCCATCTTTGCCCAGCCCACATCCCGCTCGGTTTCGCGGGTGCAGTTTCACATCGAACGAAACGCAGGGCAAGCCTATCTGGTGGCCCTCAATGACGGCAGCCGGCATGACGCCATCCGCGATGTGGTTCTGTGGACCAGCGACGGACGCAAGCTGTCGACAAACTCCAACGCATCCCCATACATTCTCGCTGATTCTTCCCGGCGTTGGTTGATTGCCGCGCAGGGTTCCATGCCGCTGCCGAACGAAAGCTTGCGATTGACAGCACGCGCGGATAGCGGTGCTATCGAACGGCAGGTTCCCGTTGTTGCGGCTCAATGATGCCGAATCCAAGGCGGCCAACTGGCTCCTAATCGCGGGGATATTCTTGCTGATGCTGACCCTCGGTCCGCGACTGGCCGCATCCACCGAGAAAGCCAGCGAGGAAAATCCCGAGGGAGCGTCTGGAGCATCTGCCGACGAGGCACTGCTTCTGGAGGTTCAAGTCAATGGTCAGTCCATCGGCAAGATCGGCGAATTCACCCTGCGACACGGCAAATTGATGGCTCGGCCAGACGAACTGCGCGATCTCGGCTTCAGGGTACCCGACTCTCGCGGCGTTGGACCCAGCGGCCTGATCGCCTTGTCCGACTTGCCTGGATTGATCTGGAGTGTCGATCAGAAAAATCAGGAGTTGCACGTCACAGCCAGCGACAATCTTCTGCTTCCGACGATGTTGCACTTCTATGGAAGAGAAAGTCCTGTCAGCCGTCGAGTGATCGAGAGCGGCACGGGCATGACGCTCAACTACGACATGGCCGGCACCGCGGCCGGTGGCAAAACTGGCGTGACCGGAGCGCTGGATCTGCGGGCCTTCTCCCCCTGGGGCGTCGCAAGCACGGGATGGCTCGCCTATGCCGGTGCAGGTTCGAGCGGCCCCCGCGCCAACAAAGCGATACGCCTCGATTCGACCTACCAGTTCGCCGATGTCAATACGATGCGTCGCTATAGTCTGGGCGACTTCATCACGGGTGGCCTTGCCTGGACCCGTCCGATCCATCTCGAGGGCGCACAGGTTCGTTCGGACTTCAGCATGCGTCCCGATCTTGTGACATTTCCTCTTCCCTCCGTGGCAGGCTCGGCCGCTGTTCCCTCCACAGTGACGGTGCTGACGGACGGCAACCTGGTGGTCTCGAGCCAAGTCGACGCTGGTCCTTTCGAGATTCCGCAACTCCCGGTAATTTCGGGGGCAGGCACGATCTCGATGACGGTCACCAATGCACTTGGGCAACAGCTGACCGTGACGCAGCCCTTTTACGCCAGTTCCGCGCTGCTGGCCCCAGGCCTGCAGACGTTTGCCGTGCAATCGGGCCTGGTGCGGCGCAACTGGGGCTCAGCCAGCTACGACTACGGGAAGTTCGCGGGCACTGCTATCTATCGCCGTGGGCTGACTCCGAAATTGACTTTCGAGGGCAGCGCCGAAGGCACTCCAGGCACGTTCATGGCGGGCGCGGGTGGAGTGGCACAGATCGGCAATCTTGGCGTAGTCAATTTCGCGGCGGCGGCCAGCGCCGGTTCGGAGCGCCCCGGCACGCAGTTTTCCCTCGGCGCCCAGCGCATCGGCAGGGTCTTCAGCCTGGGCGCCTCCGCGACAGCAGCCGACCACAGCTATCGGGATGTCGCAGCGATGAACGGCACCGGAGTTCCACGGAAACAAATTAGCGCCTTCACCAGCCTTTTGCTCCGCCGCTTCGGCTCCGCTGGAATAGCATACGGAGGAATTGACCAGGATGCCGCCGCCTCCCCGATCCTACTGGGCGGCGTGTCGGGCGAGCATTCCCATGTTGTCTCCGCCAACTATTCGTTGCAATTTCGCTACATGACGATGTACGCCTCCGAGTTCAAGAGCTTTGCCGGCACCGGGGGCAGCAGCGGGCTGCAGATTGGACTGACGATCCCGTTTGGCAGGCGAAGCTCGGTCAGCGTTGGTGCGACCTCTGACGGCAACGGGCAGTTGCAGGCGCAACAATCGGTGTCCCAGATCGGCGAATGGGGCTATCAGGCTTATGTCTCCGCCGGTGATTCGGAGCGCGAATTCGGCGAGGTGCAATATAAGTCGCCCGTAGGTTTATTTACGGCCGGAGTCGACCGCAGCAGCGATCAGACAACCCTGCGGATGGAGTCCCAGGGGGCTCTCTCGTTTGTCGATCGGAGCCTCTTCCCGTCCAACACGATCTACGACAGCTTCGCCATAGTGGACACCAATGGCTTGCCGCACGTACATGTTCTTCAAGAGAACCGAGACGTGGGCAGCAGCGACTCCTCGGGGCGACTGCTGGTACCGGATATGCGCTCCTTCGATCTGAACCACATCACCATCGAGCCAACCGACATCCCGCCGGACTCCACGATTAACGATGCCACGCGCGAGGTGCGACCCCAGGATCGCTCCGGCGTGGTTCTGCGGTTCCCGGTGAAAATCAGCCATGGCGCATTGCTGCGGCTGGTCGATGATGGCGGCGTGCCGCTGCCTGTGGGCAGCACCGCCAAACTGCGGTCGAGCGGTTCCACAGTCCCGGTGGGCTACGACGGGGACGCGTATGTCCTGGATCTCGATCCCCACAACGAAGTCGAGGTCGAGCAACCGGACGGGCGACGCTGCAGCGTTACCTTTTACTACCGGCCTATGTCGGGAGAGATTCCGACGATCGGGCCACTCCGTTGTCAGGAGCAAAGACCATGAGGCGATGGCTGGTAATGATGCCGCTCATGCTGTTTGCGCCGTTCCTGGCAGGGCAAGCGAACTGTTTGTCCATCGCGGTCACTGCCCTGTCATTCGGTTCCTACACGGGAGCGGCAATACCCGTCACTGCCACAATAACGGCCAATTGCAAGGTTGGCTACAACTATGCGATCACCCTAAGTGCGGGCCACAGCGGGAGCACCAGTGCGAGAACGATGGCAAATGCCAGCGTGAATTTGTCCTACAGTATGTACCGCGACTCCGCGCACACGATGAACTGGGGTACCAATGTCGGCGTCGATACGCAGAGCCAGACGGGCAGTGGCCCCGGCCAGATCATTACGATCTATGGCCTTTTGCCGGCAGGGCAGCTTTTCGCGCCCAATACTTATACTGACTCGATCACCGCCTCCGTGCCTAGCGTCTCCGGCATTACTTCTACATTCGCCGTCACCGCCACGATCCCCGCCAGCTGTACGTTTTCGGCGGCAGCCCTGAACTTTGGCAGTTACACCGGCTTGCTCCTCAACGTCCAGTCAACTGTTACCGTCACATGCACCAACACCACCGTATTCAATATAGGTTTCGACGCCGGGACGGCACCGGGCGCAACGGTAACCACCAGAAAAATGACCGGACCTGCATCGGCAACTCTGAACTACACGATATTCAAAGAGAGCACGCGCACCTGGAATTGGGGCAACACCGTGAACAGCGATGCTTTTATTTCAGAGGGCGATGGGACCTCCCACCAGTACGGCACCTTTGGACAGGTGCCGGCTGGTCAGGCCCCCAAGCCTGGGAGTTATTCGGATACGATCATTGCGACGATCACTTATTGATTGCTTAACAGAACGATTGAGCCCTTGGCCTGCAGCCATGCCATCGATGAGTCTGTGGACCTGGCCCACGAGATTCCTAATCGCGCTTTTAGCGGATTATCCAGCTTGGCGCAGGGTACTTGCTCTTCCTTCGCGCTCCAGTCGGGCGACATGAATCGGCCCATCGTAGACGCATAATACCTTGCTCAGAAATAGTCGTTGCCGGATTCGGTATTCCGTTCTTTGCCGATGAAGTGCAGGGGCGTGGCATCATCCGCGGTCTGGTCGGCAGAGGTATCGGGCAGGGCGGCGAGTTGGTCGCCAAAGGGCAGCGACTGGATGTCGGTCCGCGGCTGGCCGAGGCCTTCGGAAGAAAGAGCCTCAGGGTGCTGCATCGCCTTGACGGCAGTAAAGATGAGCGCATTCCACATTGCTGCCGGGTCAATGTGGAATGCACCATACAGTTGGTTATGCAGTTATAGTCCGATCGGCTTCTTCACAAGACAATTTGTCAGCCGGCGCGCGGTATCGACTGAAACGGGGCTCGATTTGGGTGGATCGAATCTCGTGAACCAGCCGCTTTGATGCGGAGAGGTAAAACGTTCCGAGGCTAGTAGATTGTGCTCTTTTCCATTGTTGGCATATTTATGCACGCTCAATTATTTAGCTTGACAGGCTTTGGCAAGAGTAATAGTTTCAATTCGCATAATGTTACGGTCGTTTCGGACGTTCCAAGCTGATTGCATCGTCAGATCAAGTTCAACTCTTCAGCTCCGGCTTCGAACAGGGAAAGCCAATACGAGCCGGGATGGGGACCAGGATTGATCGGGGGAGAATCACGGAGCGCCATTAACGGGCTATTCAAATTCATCGTTCGCTAAGGAGGACAGGGTGCATTCAACGACACGAATTGATACAACAGTGCGGAGACAATTAACAGGGGGACCGGCTTGGAGACTGCTGACGGCATGCCTAGCATTCGTTGCTTTTTCCGTCCTAATCCCCTCCATGGCAAGAGGACAGAACACAACCGGCGGCATTGTCGGATCGGTTACAGATTCCAGCGGCGCTGCATTGCCAAATGCCAAGGTGACGATTTTGTGGATTGAAACCGGCGAAAAGCGCTCAATGACAACGAATGCGAGTGGTGCGTTCACGGCCGAGCTTCTCAACCCGGGGACGTATACCGTATCCGTTGAGGCGAACGGCTTCAAGCAAGTTGTGAGAACCGGCCTCGTGGTGCAAGTCGATCGCGTCGATCGCGCGGATATTGCTCTGGAGGTTGGCGGTGCGAGCCAAACCGTAACCGTGACTTCCGAATCCCTGACTCTTGACACGGACTCTACGCAAGTTGGACAGACAATCGTGGAGCATCAGGTCAGTGAATTGCCAATGAACGGCCGCAACTTCACCGATTTTCTCTTCCTGACTCCAGGCGCTTCGCAGACCACAGGAGAGCAAAATCAGTTCCGCTTTAACAGCGGCGGAGCGATCAGCCTTGAAGGATCGAGAAGCGGTTCCAACGGATATACCGTTGATGGCACAAGCATCATGGAATACGGATACGATACGCCAGCCTACAACATCTCTCTGGACGCTATCCAAGAATTCAACGTTCAGACTGCCACGTATTCGGCCCAATACGGCTATAGCGCAAATCAAGTCAACATCAGCTCGAAGAGCGGCAGCAACGAATTCCATGGATCTGCCTTCGAGTACATCCGGAACGACGCAGTCGACGCAAAGAACTACTTCCTGACCACAAGTCAGCCACTGCGGCAAAACCAGTTCGGCTACTCCCTGGGCGGCCCGGTCTGGATACCGAAGATCTACGATGGGCACAAAAAGACGTTCTTCTTCGCAAACTATGAAGGACAGCGCATTCATGCGACTGAGGCGACAAGCGGCATTACGCCAACTGCTAATGAAGTTAAAGGGATTTTTCCTTTCCCGATATACGATCCGCTGACGGGCCTTGAGTTTCCGGGCGATACTATCCCAGCAGGCCGTCTTTCGCGACTAGGGCAGGTGATACAGTCCAATCCGACTTACTGGTTTCCTGCTCCGAACATTCCCGGGGCAACCGGGGGAGCAACCAATTACGAAGCCGGGGTAGGAGCACCGGTTACCGCAGACCAGCAGAACTACCGGCTCGATCAGGAATTTGGTGCCAAAGACTCCGCGTTCTTTAGAGCAGCGAAATCCGACATTCTGGCTGTAACTCCCACCGGGCTTTCGGCGATATCGAACCTGAATACAATCCAGACGGCTCGCAACTACACGCTCACCGAGACGCATATTTTCACACCCAGCCTGCTGAATCAGCTCCGCATTGGGTACCTCGAATTCCAAGCTGTACGCAGTCCCACTGATGCTCCCGCTGCAGGAGTCACAGCTCTCGGGCTGACAAACGTTTTCAACATTTCCGATGGCGGCTATCCGGATCTGCAGTTTTCGACCTATTCAAATCCGAGTCGGCCAAACATTACCAACGCGAATCAGGGATACTCACAGGGAGGCGGCGCGAACAACGCCCCAACTGAAAACCTTGAGTCGCTGTGGGACATCGAAGACTCGGTGTCGTGGACGAGGGGCCAACACACACTCGATTTCGGAATTGGTTTGCGTAAATTCATATATCAGACCAACGATATTGGAAATCCTTTAGGGATATTCTCGTATGACGGCGAATTCTCGGGGAATGCGATCTCGGATCTGTTACTCGGGAACCCGCAAAAGTCGATCGGGTATTTCGCAGGTCCGTTGGGAAATGTGATTTCTGGACCTAAGCCGCACCTTCACTTCGCCACCTACGCGCCCTATGTGCAGGACGACTGGAAATTGACCAAGCAATTTACCATCAATGCCGGCCTTCGCTACGAATTCAACGCCGTCCCTTACGAAGAGTCGAACACTCTGGGGTGGTTTGATTCGAACCTGGCCGGTGGCGGAGTGTATGTTCCAAGCCAGGCGAGCGTACCTGCAGGGGGCGGTTTGTTTGTCTATGGCGGTGAAAGGGGACCTGGGCCTGCGCCGAAGAACGACTTCGCCCCGCGCGTTGGATTTGCCTACAGGCCATTTAAAGACGACAAGACTGTAGTCCGCGCTGGATATGGTCTGTTCTTCGACACCTCACAAGATAACGAATTCGCGGACGCAACAGGGTTCTATCCGTTTTATGTGAGTTCCACGCTGATCGCATCTTATGGACAGAACCTGATCCAGACAAATAACCTCTTCCCGGCTCTACCCGCCGCAACAGTTACGCCCGCCACGATGCCATTCGAGCTGGTTGACACGCATATGCTCAACCCATATGTGCAGAGCTACACGTTCGATATTCAGCGCGATATCGCGAGAGACACAATTTTGGACGTGAACTATGCAGGGAACAGAGGGACACACCTGATGACCCGCGACATGGTCAACCAGCCATCCCAATGCATACTGTCGCTGGGGTGCAACCCAGACACCACAAGCCCCGGCTACATTCCAGTTTCGGCGAGAAGTCCTTATCCCAACTTCGGGAACCCAACCATCGACGACAAATGGTTTGGATTCTCGAATTACAACTCACTTAATGTAAAGGCTGAGCATCGCGGAACGAATCTGACCGTCTTGGCAGCTTATACCTGGTCCAAGTCGATGGACATCAAGTCATCGGCTGCCTCCATCAACGGGGACGCAGCGGGCTGGATTGCCGAGCAAAATGCTCACGATATCAAGGCGGACTACGCGCGCAGCAGTTACGACGTCGGGCAGCGCCTTGCCGTCAGCTTCATAGGCGAACTGCCGGTTGGACGCGGCAAGAAGTTTGCAGGAAATGTCAATCGCGGCGTCGATGCTGCAATCGGCGGATGGCAGCTTTCGGGAATCGGCATCTTCCAGGGCGGTTTTCCATTCACGATAGAGGCAACGGATATCGGCTTCGTCAATTGGGCCTATGCAGAACGAGCCAATCAAGTCGGCAACCCCTATCCAGCCGGATTTACGAAGGACCCAAAGCATTGGTTCAGTAAGAGTGCGTTCGCCCAGCCCGCACCCGGCTATTTCGGTAACTCGTCTCGCAACGCCGTTCGTGCGCCTGGGGTGGAAGTTTTGAATCTCACGGCAGGCAAATCATTTTCAATCGGCGATCGCCTGCAATTGCAAATCCGTCTTGAGTCCTTTAACGCGCTAAACCATCCGCAATTCGGTTTCCCGGATGGCGGCGTGAACGATGGGGCGAATTTTGGAACGATAAACAGCACAAACGCTGCGAATCGCGAGAATCAGGGAGCAGTTCGAATCACATTCTGACCCGCGACGCGACGCTTCCTCCCACTGCCACCCTTGCCCTGCAAGGGTGGCAGTTGATTGTCGGAGCTTTTGTACGGAATTATTGTTGAACTCTTCGAAAATGGAGCCGCGGCCTCCCGGATTTTGGAATTCATCGCGTGCCATGCGATGCAAAATGCGCATTGCCTCTCCGGACTTGGACACCTTGATCTGCATAGCGTTAATGAACCCTAGCGGGTGCAAGAGCGCTCTGAACTTGCTTCTAAGCGCCGAAACCGATTGCTGGGTTGAATTGCAGCTGGATTCTCGGCAGGTCACGTCCGTTGAGAGGATGCCTGAAAGGCGAAGGCCAAGATGAAAATGGCGCTGATAAAGGCAGAGGCGTCTTTGGGTCGAAGGGAGAATCTCCTTTGACGGAGACCAAATCATTGGAGGATCACTGGCTTCACGATCGAAATGCTCGGAGTGTTGTCATTGCCGTATCGTTGCCACGCCAGCAGCGAAATCGCCGAGAGCCGGCAAGGAAGTGCAAGAATCGGGACCTGCTGCAGTGTAAATTGTTATATTGGTATCATTGTGCAGTGCTGGATGTTGCGGGTAATACCTGATGAAATAAAGATCATTTTCAGGGCCGCGAATGATTGCCATATCCGGCCTGATGTTTTGATTTCATGCGGGACTCAATCCGACACGCGTCAGGTGACTTGGCAATATGCTTCAATAAGCTGTCGTCGGCCATTCGGCCAAACCGGATCCCCTCGGCTGTGGAGTCAGACGCCAGTGTGTGCGCCTTTAGTTTCTCAAGAAGGGACGTCCTGAATGTATGCAAATAGCCCGCATCTTGACTTGCGTCGCGTGCTTCTTTCCTTTGCTATTGACATCCCAGACCATTTCTGACGACGCTGCCGAAGCCCGCAGCGCATTTACTGCCGGTCATTACTCGCAGGCCGCCAAGCTCTACGAGAAAGCAGTGGCAACCCACTCGCCTTCAGCCGAGCTGCAAACTGATCTGGGTCTTGCGTACCAGATGCAGGGCGAGCATCTGAGAGCTATTGGGAGCTATGTTGCAGCATTGCGGGTCGAGGAATTGCCGCGGACCAGAGAGTTGCTGGCAATTGAACGCTGCCGTCTTCGCCAATTCCATACCGTATCGCCGCTGCTTGCCAAGATTGCCGATGATTTGTCATCTAACGATGAACTATTGCCGGTGCTGTCGCCTTGTTATTTGCAGGCTGACAACGCGGTCGATGGCCTTCGAGTAGCCAAGATTCTAGCAAGCTCCAGTACGATGCCGAAGGATGAAGCACTGATCTACGAAGGTCAGGCTTCGATGAATGCAAGCAACTTTTTCATCAGCGAACTTGAGAAGACTCCAGAGGGGCCTGTCTACATCCAATATCTGAAAGCCGCGCGCGATGCTGGATCTGAAGATGCGAGAGGCGGCTTTTCGCGGGCAATTGCTCATTCGCCTTATCTGCATCCAGACCTAACACTTGAAGAGGGGATCGTATTGCTTCCCGGGCACTCTGGTGACCCCGCTCTTTTATACATGCTTAGCGTCCTTAGTGGGGAACAGGCGATGGAAAGCATACTGGAATGCAAGAACAAGTATCCGGACTCACCTGGCCTGGCCCAGTTCCAGGCGGAGATGTTAGCAAATCAAGGCCAAACGCAGCAGGCCGAGGGCATCTACCTGCAACTTCTTAAATCCAACCCGGAGTTACCCGAACTCCGCCATAGCATTGCGATGCTCTACCGGAGTCAAGGCGAATGGAGTCAAGCGCTTCCTCTTTTTCAGGCTGAGCTGGCAGCTGATCCGACTGACGACCGCGCGATCACAGGCATCAGCGAGTGCCTGATCCAGTTAGGCAACTATTCGCAGGCCATCAAATTTCTTGCGCCGCGTCTTGTCAAGGGGACGCCTCCGCTCTGGGCCGTCCTGGACTTGTCACTTGCCTACCAGAAATTAGGGAGATACTTAGAGGCGATTGACGTGTTAACCCGCGGGGAAAAGGCTTTTCCACGAGAGAGCCAGATTCATTTTCGGCTAATGCGCCTGTACACTCTGACAAGCCGGACGGATCTCGCGCAAAAGGAAAGCTCATTATTTCAGGAAGGCAAACGTCCATGATGCTTTCCAGACGCAACTTCCTGACTCTTCTTCTCGAAGCGGGCACGGCGACTGCGTGTATTGGCCAGCAAGGAATGGCATCGCCCAATACTAAAGCGGCGCCCAGGGCTAAGCCATCGGGCATTCCATTCTCATCCCGTTTTACCGATGTATCGGTGCTGGCCGGACTGAAACAGCCGGTTATCTATGGCCCCAGAGATCACAAGACTTACATCCTAGAGACAATCGGCTGCGGCTGCGCATTCACCGATTACGACAATGACGGCTGGATGGATATTTTTCTGCTAAGTGGCACCCGCGTCGGAGAGCCAATGCCCGAGGCAACCAATCGCCTCTATCACAACAATCGCGACGGCACCTTTTCGGATGTTACCGAAAAGTCTGGTCTGAATTATCAAGGATGGTCATGCGGCGTGTCAGTGGGCGATTTTGATAACGACGGATTCGATGATCTGTTCGTCACATGCTGGGGACAGAATATTCTTTACCACAACAACGGCGACGGCACCTTCACAAACGTGACGACTAAAGCGGGGCTCTCCGAGCCTGCTAATCGCTGGGGAACGGGCTGCGCATTTGTCGACTACAATCGCGATGGGTGGTTGGATCTCTTCGTTTCCAACTACACCGCCTTCGATGCGGCTACGGAGTCATTGCCCGGACAGCATCCGAATTGCTTATGGAAAGACATCCCGGTCAACTGCGGTCCTCGGGGTTTAAAGACCGGTTTACACAGCCTCTATCGAAACAACGGCGACGGCACATTCACAGATGTTAGTGTAACTTCCGGAATAGATCGCGCGCGCTCGAGCTATGGATTAACAGTCGTCGCGGCCGACTACGATGATGATGGCTGGCCAGACATATACGTTGCTTGCGATTCTTCGCCGGCACTATTGTTCATGAATAATCACGATGGCACATTTCGCGAAGAGGGTATGATGCGCGGAGTTGCCTACAACGGGGATGGCCAGGAGCAAGCCGGCATGGGCGCCGCTGTCAACGACTATGACTTGGACGGGCGCCTTGACATTCTGAAAACAAACTTCGCAGGCGATACGCCAAGTCTTTATCACAACATGGCGCATGGAGTATTTGATGACGATGCGCGAGAAGCTGGACTGGCTGTTGAGAACCGCTATGTCACTTGGGGCGCGGGGATCTGCGACCTTGACAATGACGGGCTTCCGGACATTTTCATCGTTACCGGGCACGTTTATCCAGAAATCGAGGCGCGCTTCCCACAATCGCCGCTCTGCACGCCACGGTTGCTCTTTCACAATATTGGAAAGGGACACTTCGAACAGATTCTAGGAAGTTCCGCCGGCGAAGCCATCGACGATCGACATTGCAGCCGTGGATGTGCGTTTGGAGACTTTGATAATGATGGCGACTTAGACATTCTAATTATCAATCTGAATGAGCCGCCAACGTTACTCAGGAATGACATTGCTGCCGGGCGGCATTGGCTGAAAATCCAATTGATTGGTGTCAAAACAAATCGAAGCGCGATCGGCACCCGCGTTGTTGTCGAGTCACCATCCGCAAAGCAGACCCAGGAGTTGTTGAGCCAATCCAGCTTTCTTTCCGCAAACGATCGGCGTCTGCATTTCGGTCTGGGCAAGGATTCTTCTGCCATGGTTCATGTTCGTTGGACAGACGGCAATTGGGAGTCTGTCGGTCAAGTCGACGCAGACCAATTGATCACAATAAGGGAGGGGAAAGGAATCGTATCAAAAGTGAAGTGGAAGCGGTAGATTCCACATTGACCTCCGATGAACTCGTATATCTTCCACGACGTCTGTATTCGCTCCGGGCTACAGGTCCAACCGATCGACGCAGGCTGGAATGAGAAAATGCGTTCCAAGTTCTCGCGCAAGACAGAATAATTCGCATGGAACCGAGATAGACAGGAATCGCGCTGGAGCAAAGCGGTCAGGCGATGGCCACGACTTCGGCCAGCCGGTCCAACTGGCCACCGCAAGTTGGCGCTTCGAGGTGAGCAAGAGTCGTAACAATCCGGCACAAATGTGCGCCTGGTTCCAGCAGGTGGAGGCAGGGCGGACCGTAAAGGATGATGCCCGTGAGCAACGGGTGAGCAAGCAAACGATCCAGGCTTGGAAGGATTACCGCAGTTCTTCTTTTCAGGCGGCACAAAAAAAGGAACCGGGGCAGAGGGGTACCTGCCGACCTTTCGCGGCTGATTCAAAGCCGCTTTCGGGACATTCCCTGCTGGCGGGCACGCTTCTTCACGGGCGGTTTGGGAGAGTCTGGTTTGTCGATTGGGACTTTGCCAACCGTCGATTCGCGGATAACGAGAGTCGGAGCCAGGAGAATATTCCTAGGCCTTTCGACCCTTTTTGCCACCAATTCGAGTGCCAGTTGCGCGGATGCGATGCCAAGTTTCTCTGTGGATTGGTCGACCGAAGTGAGCGGGATCTGAAGGTACTTCGAATACTTCACATTGTCGAAACCGACAAAGGCAATGTCCTGGGGGATGGAAAGGCCTGAGTCGAGGGTTGCCTTCATGGCGCCGATGGCAATGATGTCGTTGTGGCAGAAGACTCCATTCGGTTTCGATTTGCGCTTCAACAAGGCACGCATCATCTCATAGCCGGCATTGTCGCTGGATTCACCCGCATCCGGACCGGACAGGACGAGGTCTTCGCGAAGTTCCAGGTCGTGGCCGCGCAGGGCCATGCGGAAACCACGGAAGCGATCCGCGGCGGGTCCCAAGTCCGGGCTACCGATGTAAGCAAGACGCTTCCGCCCGATTTCAATCAGGTGCTCTGTCGCTATTTTTCCGCCTGCGTAGTCGTCGGTCCCCACAAAGTTTGCGCGCAGATGGGGGAACGGCCGATCAAGAAGAACGAACGGCGTGCTCAAATCCTGAACATTGTAGAAACCCTCAAGCGTGGACTGGCAGGAAGCAATGAGAAGGGCGTCGACTCCGCGCGCCAGCATCATGCGGATCTCTGACTGCTCGACCTCCGGATTGTCCTCGGAGGAAGCAAGGATGAGGCCGTACGATTGTTTGCGCAGCGCGCCACCCAGCGATTGGGCCAGTTCTGTGAAGAATGGATTGAGGAGGCCGGGAACGATCAGTCCGATGATGAAAGAGTGGCCAGTGGCCAGGCTGCGCGCAGTCAGGTTTGGGCGATAATCGAGTTCCTTCATCCGCTTGAGGACGCGCTCACGAGTGGCCTCGCTGATATCCTTGGTACCGCGCAGGGCCTTGGATACGGTGATCACCGAGACGTTCAAATCGCGCGCAATGTCTTTGAGACGAATCGCCATCGATGCACCTTCGAGCGAAAAGGCTCGAGATTCAGGCAAAAGCGTGTAGACGGATAGCGCAATGCCCAATAAAGCATACAATAACACCTCGTTGCTACGGTAGCGCTATCTGAATAAGGGCCTGGAGGCAAGAAGACGTAATTCGCAGGAAAAAACGCAGTTATTGCAGGATTTCAAT
>Ga0181516_10002045_pt1 | contig 14697 bp, 7 predicted proteins | sample PEATcosm2014_Bin_25_FD_121104 | JGI IMG/M metagenome (GOLD analysis project Ga0181516, IMG submission 121104) | Peatland microbial communities from MTU Mesocosm Facility, Houghton, MI, USA - PEATcosm2014_Bin01_10_metaG | ecosystem: Environmental > Terrestrial > Soil > Wetlands > Peat | place... | reverse complement strand
GGCGGCTGGCCGCGTATCCCAGGCGGGTCTGGTTGTACAGCAGATAATCCTCGTCGAACCGGCTGATGTACAGGGCATCCACACTGGTGTCCCGGAACCAGCCGGAAGACTCCGGGACCTTCTGCCATTGTCCGGAGAAGCCTCCCCGGTAGTCCGGCAGCATGTGCCCGGTGGCATAGCCGATGGCCGATCCGGCTTCGAACCAACCCGTCACGCCGTGCCACTGCGGGGTGCGTACCCCGCCGGCAACGATGAAGGAGCTCTCGGAAAGGTACTGCGGAGAGGCGCCCCCCAGGGTGAGGCGCGTATCGCCGATGAAGCGCAGCGAGGCGTACGGCTGCAGCCGCTTGAATTTGCGCCACTCCGCGCGGATCTGGCCGTAGCCGAAAGCATCGTGCCAGCGCGTGGAAAAGATGGGATACGCCCAAACGGAAATCCGCCAGGCCGCGGTGGCCTCCCGCAGGCTTCGGAAGGCCTTGGTGGCTTCCGCGGATACCCGGGGGTCGGGACTCAGGTGGGTCAGGGCGAACCAGCGCATGGCCTCGCGGTCATCGTGCAGAATGTTCAGCGTCCAGCCGAGCTTGAGCATGACATCGAAGTCGCCGGGGTCGGCTTCGTGGGCGATCTGCAGATACTTCAAGGCGTCCTTCATGTAGCCGGCCTGCATACTGCGCTCGGCCATGACCTTGGAATCGATGGAGGCCGGCTGCTGCGGATCCGGGCGAGAGTGCAGCACCTGGGGAAGGCGCAGAACGGCGCGCACGCGGTTGGCCAAATCCTCATCCGGGCCGGCCAGCACGCGATCGAAGAGCGGCTGGGCGGCCTCATGTTCGCCGCGAGCCCACAGCAGAAAGCCAAGCTGGGTGGCAGAGAGCAGATCTCCGGGCGCGGCCTGGACAATGATACGAAACTGCTCTTCGGCGGCAGCCTGCTGGTCCATCTTCAGCAGCAGGTAGGCGAGTTCGCGGCGCAGTTCCACGTTGGCCGGATCGAGGGCGAGGGCGGCCAGGAACTCCGGGACGAAAGGATAGCGGGCGGGCAGCAGTTCGCGCGCCATCTCGGCCGCACGCGGCTCGCCGCCGCGGGAAGCGGCCAGCAGGGCGGCGGTGGCATCCCCGGCGCGGTTCATGGCTTTCCAGACGCGGCCCAGATCGACCAGCACGGACCGGCGATCGGGAATCAGCCGCCAGGCCTTTTCGTAGTGCTCGGCCGCCAGCGCCAACTCATCGCGCTGCTCGGCCAGGGTAGCCAATTCGAAATGGGCGCTGAAGTTGTCGCCGCCCATGGCGATGGCGCTTTTCCACCGTTCGATTCCGGCGGCCAGAGGGGCGTCGATGTTCTCAAAGGCCCGTTCGGCGGTGACGGCCGAGGGTCCGGCGGTTTTGCGGACACGGTCGAAGACGCGCCGGGCCTCGGCCTGCTGCCTGGTTTCGTATGCCAGGAAGGCAAACTCCAGCGCCACCTGGGTATCGGCGGGGTCGATTTCCATGGCGCGGCGAAACTGGTCGCGGGCCAGCTCGTTTTCGCCCACTTTCAAAAGCGTGTAGGCCAGATCCTTGCGGATGGCGGCGCGCTGCGGAGCAAGGTCTATCGCCTTTTGGAAGTATGAGATAGCGTCTTCGTACGCGCGCGAATGCAAGGCTTCGTAAGCGTGGTTGAGGGGGTCGTAGGCAGGGTCGGGCGCCTGGCCGGAAGCGGCCATGCTCAACGCCAGCGTGAGAAGCGCACGATGTATCACTTTAGTAAGATAGTGCGGAGGCGGCAGCCGGAATCTCCGGAGAATTGGGGAATTGGCGCCTGAGAACGGACACGCACATGTTGAAGGATTTCAAGGCATTCGTAATGAAAGGCAACGTGCTCGACCTGGCAGTTGCCGTGATCATCGGAGGGGCGTTCGGCGCGATCGTCACTTCGCTGGTCAACGACGTAATCATGCCGCCGATCGGCATGATCCTCGGCCACATCGATTTCAAGGACCTGTTCCTTCCTCTGAACGGCCAATCTTACGCCACGATGGCTGATGTGAAAAAGGCCTCGGCCCCGGTAATCGCGTACGGGCAATTCCTGAACACGGTGATCAACTTCCTGATCATCGGGTTCGTTGTTTTTCTAGTGGTGCGCGCAGCCAGCAAGCTGCAACCGAAACCGGCGGCGGCGCCGGCCGCTCCAACCACGAAGGACTGCCCTTTCTGCTTCACCGCTATTCCGATTCCGGCGAAGCGATGCCCGCACTGCACGTCGCAACTCTAAGAGGGCGGGGACTTTAGCGGCGGCGGGCGCCAATCCGGAAGCCGGTTTGGCTGAAAACGGAAGGCCGCGGCCAGTTTCCTGCGCCAGCGGCGCGTGGGCAGAGGCTTGGGCTCCGCCGGACGCCGACAGAAGCGGGTTTCGCCGAAGGCGGATGGCTCTGTGCTGTGTAATAGAATGGAGCTGCGCTGGCGGCTGGCGCACGGCTGGATTACCAGCCAGGCTGGTTCGCTTACTCGCCACGCTCGCTGCCACGCCGGAGAGACAAAGAGAATGAAACGTCACCTGTTGTTCGCGGCGGCCTGCGCCGGGGTTTGCGCGGGTTGCCTGGGCACGGCCTATGGCCAGCCGGAAACGATGGCCTGGGGCAACTTGAACGGCATCCGCGTCGAGGGACACCTGTTCGAGCTCAATAGCAGCATGGCGATCGCGCAGCCGGACTGGTCGAGTGTCTTCACGACCGGCAGGGAAAAGCAGACCAACAGCTACTCCCGCAACGGAAAGATCGAAACCGTTACGGTGGAAATGCGCGCGCCGCGCGAAGCCCGCGACGCGGACGGAAACGGCTGGGCACTCGACGGCAAGGAAGTGGTGGAAGATACCGGCCCCGGCGCAGCCAAGGTGGATATCCAGTTCACCGCGTCGCAGGCGGCCAACATCGCCGGCGCTTACTGGCGCTTCGACCTGCCCGCCGCGCAGTACTCGGGCGGCGTGGTGCAACTCATCGAACCGGTGCGGGCCGCGGAACGGGTCTCGCTGGCGCCGCGCCTCAACGACCAGAACGAATACGTGAATGCCATGGCCAAAGGTTTGCACTTCACCTCCGGGCGGCACGAGATCGAAGTGACGTTCAATGAGCCGACACAAGTGCTGATCCGCGACGACCGGCGGCAGGGCAACTACGATCTCCAGGTGTTCATGGCCGTGCTGAACGGGAAAGCGGCGGCCGGCCAGACCGCCAGCAAGAGCTTCGCGGTCAAGGTGGCCGGCGACATCGACCACAATCCCGTGACGATTGCGCTGGACGCGTCCCATCCGGGCCAGTTGTTCGACGGTCTGGGCGGCAACTTCCGCCTGCAGAATCCGCGCACGGACCCGGCCGTCATCGACTACAACCTGCAGAATCTGCGGGTGGCGTGGGGACGTGTGGAGATGCCGTGGCGTACGTGGCAGCCCGATGAATCGGCGGACCCGCTGGCGGCGGCGAGAGCCGGAAATCTGCCTACCAACATAGCGCAGGCCATGGAGATGGCTCGCCGGCTGGCGCAAAAAGGGATGCCGGTGATCGTGAGCGCGTGGGCTCCGCCGGGCTGGGCGATCCTGGGCGGCGGGGGCAGAGGTTTCGGCGGTTTCGGCGGCGGCGCCGGACGGGGCGGCGCGATGCCCGGTGGACGGGGCGGCGCGCAACCTGGAGCGGGGGCAAGAGCCGGTGCCCAGCCCGCGGCAGGTGGACGGGGCGGCGCAGCGGCGGGAGCGGGCGCCCAGCCTGCGGCCGGTGGACGGGGCGGCGCACAACTGGGCGCGGCGGCAGGGGCCGGAGCGGGAGCTGGGCGAGGGCGCGGCGGTGCGGCCGTGGCGCAACCGGAAGGTCTGCGCGGCAACCCGCTCAATCCCGAAAAGATGGACCAGATCAAGAAATCGATCGCCGACTACCTGGTGTTTCTCAAGGAGAAGTATGGCGTGGAGGCCGCCATGTTCACGTTCAACGAATCCGACCTGGGCATCGACGTCCGGCAGACGCCGCGCGAACATGCGGAGATGATCAAGACCTTCGGGGCGTACTTCGCCTCCCGCGGCCTGGCCACCAAGCTGGCGCTGGGCGATACCTCCGACGCGAACCCGATCGATTTCATCAAGCCCGGCCTCGACGACCCCGAGGCGGCCAAATATATCGGCGCGGTGGACTTCCACTCCTGGCGCGGATGCACGGACGACCTTCTGAAGCAATGGGGCGCAGCCGCGCGGAAACTGAACGTTCCGCTGATCGTGGCCGAAGGCAGCACCGACGCCGCGGCTTACCGGTATCCGCAGATTTTTTACGAGCAATCCTTCGCGCTCTACGAGATCAACCTCTACCTGCGCATCCTGGCCATTGCCCAGCCGAGATCCATTCTGCAATGGCAATTCACGGCCGACTACTCGCTGCTGGCCGGCGGCGGGGTGTTCAACGACAACGGGCCGCTGCGGCCCACGCGGCGTTTCTGGAATCTGAAGCAACTGGCGTCGACGCCGCCGAAGTCGTTTGCCCTGCCGGTGGCCTGCAACGGTCCCAACCTGGTCTGCGCCGGCTTCGGTAACATCGCCGAGGGAGTGTACACGGTGCACGTGGTGAACAACGGGGCCGCGCGCCCGGCCACGCTGACAGGCCTGCCGGCCAGCGTGAGAGAGCTGCGGCTTTGGGTGACCGACACGCAGCGCGGCATGGTGGAAGGCGCGCGGGTTCCGGTGGTGGACGGCAAGGCCGAACTGAAGCTCGACCCCACGAGCTACACCACGGTGATCGGCGCGCAGTAGAGGAATCCGCGAGGCTATGAAATGAAGAAGACCATATCGACGGCTCCGCAGCTCCGCGTAGCCGTGGAGCAAGTCGCGCGCGGAATCAACGTCTTCCGCGGCCAGCGCGTCATGCTCGACAGCACCCTGGCAGAGTTGTACCACGTGCCTACATTCCGGCTGAACGAGGCGGTAAAGCGCAACGCCAGCCGTTTCCCGGAAGACTTCATGTTCCAGCTCACCGGCGCGGAGGCCGAATCTTTGACATCGCAAATTGCGATGTCAAAAGCAGGAGGCCGCGGTGGGCGGCGCACGCTGCCTTACGCTTTCACCGAGCACGGCGTTGCGATGCTGTCGTCCGTTCTCAATAGCGACCGCGCCATACAGATGAACATTCTGATTGTCCGCGCGTTCGTCAAACTGCGCGAGGTGCTGGCCACCCACAAGGCCCTCGCCCAAAAAGTCGAGCAGCTCGCCGGCACTCAGAAAGACCACGCCGCCCTGTTTGACATCGTGATCAAAGACATCCAGGACCTGGACAAAAAGTTCACCCACGAATTCCGCCGGCTGAAGGCTCCGCGCCTGCGGAAGCCCCACATCGGCTTCATCACCGGCGATGGGAAGTAGCCGCGCCGGGTCCCTTAGCCGGCGGACCTCCGTCTTGACATGGCCCTTGCGCCGCGCCTGTAACGTGTTCAAATAGGTAGGAAAGAAATTGCCATGCCATTTCGGGGTGTAGATTATTTTTGCGTCGATTCCCTGTTCAGCGAAGAGGAACTGATGGTGCGCCAGACGGCCCGCCGGTTCGCCGAGGAGCGCATCGCTCCGCTGATTCGCGACTGCTACCGCGACGCGCGCTTTCCCGCCGAGCTGATCGCGCCGATGGCCGAGCTGGGATTCTTCGGCGCCAACCTGGAAGGCTACGGCTGCGCCGGCATGAGCAACGTGGAGTACGGGCTCATCATGCAGGAGCTGGAGCGCGTGGATTCGGGCGTGCGCAGCTTCGTTTCGGTGCAGGGCGCCCTGGTGATGTACCCCATTTTCACCTATGGATCGGAGGAGCAGAAGCAGCACTGGCTGCCGCGCCTGCAGAACGGCACGGCGGTGGGATGTTTCGGGCTGACGGAACCGGATTTCGGATCGAACCCGGCGGGGATGCGCGCGACCGCGCGGCGCGAGGGCGGCGGCTGGGTGCTCGACGGCGAGAAGACGTGGATCACCAATGGCTCGCAGGCCGATGTGGCGGTGGTATGGGCGCGGGCCCAAGAAGGCGTGCTGGGGTTTCTGGTGGAGCGCGGAACGCCGGGCTACACCACTTCCGATATTCACGGCAAATGGTCTATGCGGGCGTCGGTAACTTCCAGCCTGTCGCTGGCGGATTGCCGCGTGGAAGAGAGCGCGCGGCTGCCGGGCGCACGGGGGCTGAAGGCGCCGCTCTCGTGCCTATCGCAGGCGCGGTATGGAATCGGCTGGGGCGTTCTCGGGGCGGCCATGGACTGCTATGAAACGGCGCGCCAATACTCCATCCTGCGCAAGCAGTTCGACGGCCGGCCGATCGCTTCCCACCAACTGGTGCAGGAGAAGCTGGCCTGGATGATCACCGAGATCACCAAGGCGCAGTTGCTGGCGGTGCACGCGGGACGGCTGAAAGACGGCGGGCGGATCGAGCCGGCGCAGATTTCCATGCTCAAGCGGAATAACGTGGCGATGGCGCTCGACTGCGCGCGGCTGAGCCGCGACCTGCTGGGCGCCAACGGAATTACCGACGAATATCCGGTGATGCGTCACCTGTGCAACCTGGAAACCGTCAAGACCTACGAGGGCACGGACCACATTCACGCCCTGGTGATTGGCGAGAAGGTGACGGGCGTGGCGGCGTACAAATGAGGCCGGCTTTTGGTGGAGCGGAGCAGAGCGAGCAGAGCTAAGCTAGGCTGGGAACGGATTTGAGTCGAGATCTAAGACTATGTTGCTTTATGCACTAACTATCGTGGTCAGCGCCTTCCTGCTGTTTCAGGTGCAGCCAATCATTGCCAAGATTATTCTCCCGTGGTTTGGCGGGTCGGCGGCGGTCTGGACCGTCTGCCTGCTGTTTTTTCAAATGGTGCTGCTCCTCGGATACCTCTATGCCCACGCGGTGGTGCGGTATCTCAAGCCGCGGACGCAATTGGCGGCGCACGTGGTCCTGCTGGCGGTGAGCGTGGTGGCGTTGCCCATCTACCCGGGATCGTGGCTGAAACCATCGGCGACGGCCGACCCGACGTGGGGTATCCTGAGCCTGCTCGGGGTAACCGTGGGCCTGCCGTATTTTCTGCTGTCCACCACCGGTCCGCTGCTGCAGGCGTGGTACGCGCGGCAATACAAGGGCAAGATGCCGTACCGGCTGTACGCGCTCTCGAACGCCGGGTCTATGTTCGCCCTGCTCAGCTACCCGGTATTGTTCGAACCTACGTTGACCAGCCATCAGCAGGCCGGGGTGTGGTCGGTGGCGTTCGGCGTGTTCCTGATCCTGTGCGCCTTCACGGCGTTCGGTGCGAGCAAGTACGCGCCGGTGGAGGCGGCGGTGGAAGACGCCGCGGCGCGGAAACCGGCGGCGCGGCAATACGCTCTGTGGCTGCTGCTGCCGGCGGTCGCGTCGCTGCTGCTGCTGGCCATCACCAATCACCTGTCGCAGAACGTGGCGGCCATACCGCTGCTGTGGATCCTGCCGCTGAGCCTGTACCTGCTGAGTTTTATCCTGTGCTTCGAAGGGGAGGGCTGGTACCGGCGCAATCCCTACCTGCAACTGCTGGCGGTGGCGCTGGGCGGCATGGCGTACGGGCTGACCAAGGACACCATCGGAAACATGCCCATCTGGTGGATGCTGGTGCTGTTCGGGCTGGGGTTGTTCACCTGCTGCATGGTGTGCCATGGGGAACTGGCGCGCCTGAAACCGGATCCGAAATATCTCACCCATTTTTACCTGATGATCTCGGCGGGGGGCGCGCTGGGCGGCATTTTCGTGGCGCTCGTGGCCCCGCGCATTTTCAAATCGTTCTACGAGATGCCGCTGGGATTGGTGGTCTGCGCGGTGCTGGTGTTATTCGCGTTGAGCCTGGACCCGGAGATTGCCCAGTGGTTCCGCGGATGGCGGGCGGTGCTGCCGCTGCTGGGAGCCGCCGGAACCGTTTACATGGCCGTGTACCTGGGGAAGGACATCCGGGAGCAGGCCCGGGATTCGCGCGTCATGGTGCGCAACTTTTACGGCGCGCTGCGGGTGCGGGACAGCGGACCGGAGAAGGATCTGGACTCGGTCCGGACGCTTACGCACGGCACCATCAACCACGGAGAAGAATACCTGAACATCGCCAAACGCCATATGGCCACCACTTACTACGGCCCCAATACGGGGATTGGGGTGGCCATCCGCGACAAGGAGAAGAAGGGCGCCATTCGCGTGGGCGTGGTGGGGCTGGGCACGGGGACCATCGCGGCCTACGGGCGGCTCGGGGATTACTACCGGTATTACGAGATCAATCCGTTGGTGCCGCCAATCACCAAAGGCCAGTTCTACTTCGTGCCGGACTGCCCGGCCAAGCTCGACATCGCCATGGGCGACGCGCGTCTCACCATGGAGCGCGAGCAACCGGAGAATTTCGACGTGCTGGCGGTGGACGCATTTTCGAGCGATGCCATACCGGTCCATCTGCTCACCAAAGAAGCCATGCAACTGTATTTCCACCATTTGCGCCCGGATGGCGTGCTGGCGGTGCATATTTCCAACCGGTATCTGGATTTGCAGCCGGTGGTGGAAGGCGAGGCCAAGGCTTTGGGAAAAATCGCGCGGGTTCTGGACACCGACGACGACGAATCGGTGGACGTGTTCTCCGCCACCTGGGTGCTGGTGTTTGCGCCGGACAGCAAGTTCGAGCCCGACGAGCTGAAGAATTCGGCGCAAATCGAGTCCAAGAGAAAAGTGAGATTGTGGACGGACGATTACAGCAATCTTTTCCGAATTCTCAAATAGGGTGCTAAGATACCAGTAGCCGCGTCCGCATCCCAGTTTGTTGGTAAACAGAGCTTGTGGTCTGTTATCATCTAGACTGTCGAGGAATATCATGGACGCTGCCCAAACGAATACCAAGAAGATCGCTCTTTTTCTCGCAACCGCGCTGCTGTTGGCGGCGCCCATCCACGGCTTCGCACAGACCCTTACCCCCTCCGCCCAGACGGCGACGTTGGGCAATCAGATTTGCAACGATGCCCAGCCCATTAGCCTGACCAGCAGCGATGGCGTGACCCCGATCACGTTCACCGTCGCTGTCAACTACGCGGCCTCCGCCGTGAGCAGCGGTAATTGGATCTATGCCACCCTTACTGGCGGCCCGTCCACCTCGAACGGGACCGCCGTGGCCTTCACCACGGGCAAGAGTGGGGCGACGCTGAATATCGGACTCAACCGGACGCTGGGCGCGAGCACCGAGCAGGGCGAGGTGGACATCACGCCGACCGGCCCCGCGGGCGTCAGCACAGCCGTTATCAAGATCTCGGTGTACTACGTGCAGAGCCTGGGCTGCCCTGGCGGCGGCGGATCGGTCACCAACGGATCGATTACCATCACTCCAGGCAGCCTCTCGCTCACGGCCGGGTTGGGCAATGAGCAACAGGCGACCCTGACCATCCAAAACAACTCGAACCAGTCGTTTACATTCGCGCCCGGCGCCGCGGGCGGCACGGTAGGTAACGTGACGTGGCTGTCGGTGAGCGCCAACAGCACGGTCCTCCCGGCCAACGGTTCGACCCCGGTGACCGTGACGGCTAACGCGGCGCAATTGACGTCCACGGGAACCTATAGCGGGTATATCACCATTACTCCATCGCAATCGCAGTTTGGCAGCACCGCCGAAATTCCGGTGACGTTTGTGGTGACCACTAGCGGGGGCGGCGGCACAGGCACCAATAGCGGCACGTTGACGCTCAACGGAGCCACCAGCAACGTCGCCAACCTGACCTTCACTTACGCTCCCGGGGCCTCAGCCCTAACGTCGCTGGTGGGGATCCAGGATAGCGCTCAAGGCGCCAACTACTACAGCTACAGCGTAAGCACGACCTCCGGCGGGAACTGGCTACTGGCGGACTACAATACCAGCGGCACCACGTATGGCCTGCTGGCCAGCGGTTCCAGCGCTCAAGTGCAGATCAGCATGTCCAACCTGTTGACCAGCCTGCCGAACGGAGCCTATCAGGGGAGTGTGGCGCTGACATCTTCGAGCGGCTCCACGGCCACCATCAACGTCACGTTGTATGTCAACACTACCGGCGCGGCCAGTGGAATTACGGTGACCCCGGGCGTGGTCTTCGTTTTCCCCTCGGTAGCGGCGGGTACCTCGGGGTTGGCGTCGCAGCAATTCTCGGTCAGCGCGAGCACCGGCGTTTCCATGGGAACGGCCTCGCCGGCGGGCTCCGCCGGCTGGTTCACCATGAGCCCGCCCACCACCAATGGGAACGCGCAGTTCTTCACGGTATATGCGAACCCCTCGGGACTGGTGGCGGGAGTATATTCCACGACGATAACGGTTTCGAGCAGCGGCACGCAATCGGGGACCACAACCATCCTGATCGTCCTTCCGGTGGGACAGTCCAGCAGCGGCGGGGGCGGCACGACAGCTTCCACCGGGTCCGCGTCGCCCACATTGCTGACCTTCCAGCAGCAGGCGGGCAACTCGTTCTGGACCGGCGGTCAGGAGGCGCAGACCGTCACTATCACCGGGCCGCAGGGCACGCAGTGGGGCGCCACAGTGGTCTATGGCCCCACCGGTTCCAACTGGCTGAACTTCGATTCGCCGGTCAACGGTACGGGAACCTTTGGCAGCGGCCCAGCGTCCCTGGTGGTGGATCTGTATAACGGAATCCAGAGCCTGACGGCGTCGGCCGCGCCCTACACCGCGACGATCACCCTGTCTTCGAACGGCATCGCTTTCGCGACCGTGTCGGTTTCGCTTCTGGTCACGGCGTCGAACGTTCCGGTGCTGTTAGGCAAGCCGGCTTTGAGCACCTTCACTTCCGCCAGCGGATCGGTTCCGGCGGCCCAGACAATCACGGTGGTGGGCAGCGATAATCCGCAGTCGACCGCCAGTCCGTCGCTCACCATTGGCACGCCGACCGTCAACTGGGTCGCGGCGACCGCCTCCGGGAATAGCGTGACGTTGACCGTCAATCCATCGGGCTTATCCACGGGCCTCTATGCGGGAATCGTGCCGGTGTCGTCTATCGCTTACAGCAACACCCTGAACTACCCCGTGGTGCTGGTGGTGAATGGCGGCGCGGCGCAGTCCGGACCGCTGACGCTCAGCACCTCGTCGATGCAATTCCCCAATGTCGTCGCCACCTCGTCGAATACGCTGAACGTGACGGCCACAACCGCCACGAGTTTCAGCGCGTCCACTTCCACGCAGACCTGCACCAACGTTAATTGGCTGGGAATTTCACCGAGCGGCAGCCTGCAGGCCAGTGCGACGAACACCCCCATCACGGTGGCCGTATATCCGGCGGGAATCGCCAGCGGGACAACTTGCAACGGAACCATCTCGCTGGTTTCGGGCAGTACCACGCAGACCGTCAGCGTGAGTATGAGCGTGGGCGTGTCCGGCAACAGCGGGAACATCACGGCAACCCCCTCGACCATGAGTTTCGCTTATACCCAGGGGCAAGCGACGCCCGCTGCGCAGACGGCCACCATCGCGAGCGCTTCGGGATCTTCGGGCATCGGATTCTCGGTGTCTACATCCGCCAGTTGGTTGACCACCAATGCCACCTCCAGCCAGCAGACACCGTTCACTCTTTCGGTGAGCGTGGTCCCAGGCAGCCTGGCGGCCAGCGCCACTCCCTATCAGGGCACGGTGACCATTACCCCGAACGGCGGTACGGCGGTGACCATCAGTGTAAGCCTTACGGTAACCGCTGAGCCGACGGTCACGGCCACGCCCACCACCATCAGTCTGAGCTATCAGGTGGGCGGCACAAGTCCGACCAGCACTATCAATGTATCCGCCGGAGGGGCGACGGCCGGCTTCACCGCCGTGGCCGCCAGCACCGCCGGCTGGCTCGCGGTTTCGCCCGGCTCGGGGACAACGGCCACCTCCGGGACGAATAACCTGACCGTCTCCCTGGTCCCGACTGTGCTTGCCACGCTTCTGCCCAACGCCACGGGCAATCCGTACACCGGAACCATCACCATCAGTGGGACCAGTCCGGCCCTGGGGACAACCATTGTCAATGTGAGTCTGAACGTCACCGCGCCGCTGCCCACCATTACGGGAATCACCAACGCCGCCAGTGGCGCGGTGGGGCCGCTGGCGCCGGGCGAGATCATTTCCATCTACGCCAATACCGCGAACCCCATTGGGCCCACGACCCTGGTGCAGCTTAACTCCACTACTTGCCCGAGCCCTTGTACGCAGGTCCCGACCACCATGGGCGGGGTAACAGTGAACTTCCTGCCGATCGGGGTAGCGGCTCCGCTGATCTTCGTCAGCGCCGGACAGATCAACGCCCTTGTTCCGTACGAAGCCGCGGGCCTAGCCAGTCTGTCGGTGGAAGTGAAGTACCTGGGTCAGACCTCCAACGCGTTCCAGGTGACGTTGGCCGGGACGGCTCCCGGTGTCTTTACGGCTCTGAACACGGGTACCGGGCCGGGGGCGATCATACAGTACGACGCGAAGGGCAACTATCAAGGTGTAAACTCGTCTACCAACCCCGCCCAGCGCGGCTGGATTGTTGGGCTCTACGTGACCGGTGAAGGTGTCGTCACGCCGAAAGCCACCACCGGCGCCGTGACTCAGGTATCGGCCGCGCCGCCCTACACCCCGGTGCCGGTTTCCGGCGCGCCTTCGGTGCTGATCGGCGGCCAACCGGCCTCGGTGATTGGCTACGGCGAGGTCGCGGGCGTCGTTTCCGGCTTTTTCCAGGTCAACGCGGTTGTCCCGCAGTCGGTTTCCTCCGGCCCGCAGTTGGTTTCGGTGACTCTGGGAACCGCCTCCAGCCAGGCTGGCGTGACGGTGGCCATCCAGTAGCTTCCTTGGTCGGCTATTTGGCCGGAGCCGGGTATCCCGTTGGGCGGGACCCGGCTCCGGCTTTTCTGTTTTTGTCCGCTTGCGACCATAGGTCCGCCTGGGCTGGCGGGGCGCGCGCCGGGGTATATTAGAGCATTCAGTTCGCTGCGCCTCCCACCTCACGCTGCCTGTGGCAGGGGCGCATGGCTCGCGTTGGCGCGGTCAGCGTTTCCCCTGGAGGTTTCCCGATGAGTCACGGTTGGGCCGGTCTTGGCCGTGCGTCTGCCGCGTGTCTGAACGCTGCCACGGTGCTGGCGCTTTACGGAGGGACGGCCTCGGCGCCGGTGGTTACGGCCACGCCGGACACCATCGCTCTGAGCTATCAGATGGGCGGCGCGAGTCCCACCAGCGTCATCCAGGTGTCCGCCGGAGGGGCGGCGGCCGGCTTCACCGCCGCGGCCGCCAGCGCCGGCGGCTGGCTCGCGGTCTCGCCGACTTCGGGGACGACGCCCAGCAGCGGCGCGGCGAACCTGACCCTCTCCCTTGTCCCGGCGGTGCTGGCCACGCTCAACCCCAACCCATTGGGCAGCCCGTACACCGGAACCATCACTATCAGCGGGACCAGCCCGGCGACCGGAACTACCATCGTCAACGTGACTCTCGACATTCCCGCGCCGCTGCCCACCATTACGGGAATCACCAACGCAGCGAGCGGCGCCGTTGGGCCGCTGGCGCCGGGCGAGATCGTTTCCATCTACGCCAATCCGGCCAACGCCATCGGGCCGGCGAATCTGGTGCAGCTTGACTCCACCACCTGCCCCAGCCCTTGCACCCAGGTTCCGACCGCCATGGGCGGCGTTCAAGTAGTCTTCCTGCCGATCGGGGTACTGGCTCCGCTGATCTTCGTCAGCGCCGGACAGATCAACGCCATTGTTCCATACCAGGCGGCGGGCATCGCCAATCTGTCGGTAGAGGTCAGGTACCTGGGGCTGACATCGAACGCCTGGCCGATAACCACGGCCGTGGTGGCGCCGGGCGTGTTTACGGCCCTCAGTTCGGGTACCGGCCCGGCGGCCGTGCAGTACGACGCGAAGGGCAACTATCAAGGGGTAAACTCGGCTACCAACCCTGCCCAGCGCGGCTGGATTGTGGCGATATACATGACTGGTGAGGGTGTTCTGACGCCGGCAGCCACCACCGGCGCGGTGACCGAGGTATCGGCCACTCCGCCAGCCATCCCGGTGCCCGCCGCCGGCGCGCCTTCGGTGCTAATCGGCGGGCAACCGGCCTCGGTGATTGGCTACGGCGAGGTTGCCGGCCTGGTTTCCGGCGTGTTGCAGGTGAACGCGGTTGTCCCGCAGACGGTTTCCTCGGGCGCGCAGCCGCTTTCGTTGACCCTGGGAAGCGCCGCGAGCCAGACGGGCGTGACGGTGGCCATCGAGTAGCCTGGCGCCTATTGCCTATTGGGCGGAAACCTACAGCACCTCTTCCGACCAGCCCTCCAGCACCTGCTTCGCCTTGGTCATGAACTGGTCGGCCAGGGCGCCGTCGATCAGGCGATGGTCGAAGCTCAGCGACAAGTGGCAGATCGAGCGGATGGCGATGGCGTCGTCGATTACCACCGGCGTCTTATCCACCGTCCCCACGCCCATGATGGCCACCTGCGGCTGGTTGATTACCGGGGTCCCGACCAGGGCGCCATAGCTGCCGAAGTTGGTGATTGAGAAAGTGCCGCCCACCACTTCCTCGGGCTTGAGCTGGCGGGCACGGGCGCGCGCCGCCAGGTCCACGATGGAACGCTGCAGGCCGAGCACGTTCTTCTCGTCGGCGTTGCGGATCACCGGCACGATCAGGCCGTTCTCCAGCGCCACCGCGATGCCGATGTGAATCTCGTTGTGGTAGACGATGTTGTTGCCGTCGAGCGAGG
>Ga0181516_10002044_pt1 | contig 14700 bp, 12 predicted proteins | sample PEATcosm2014_Bin_25_FD_121104 | JGI IMG/M metagenome (GOLD analysis project Ga0181516, IMG submission 121104) | Peatland microbial communities from MTU Mesocosm Facility, Houghton, MI, USA - PEATcosm2014_Bin01_10_metaG | ecosystem: Environmental > Terrestrial > Soil > Wetlands > Peat | place... | reverse complement strand
CCGCGCTCCCGGCCCCGGCGCCCCGGCCATCCTCCGCGCCGGCTCCGGGTCCCTTGGCCGGCCCGGCGTCGGGCTCCGGATCCTCCGGGGCGCCCACCAGCCATCGGGCCGTGGCGCCGGAAAGCGGCCCGCGCGGCGCCAGGGCCACCCGGGTGGGGGAAGTGAACAGCATCCCGCCGTCGTGGGCCGTGATGGTTTTGCCCGTGGGCAGCCCGGCGTTCCGCAGGCTGTCCTTGCCGGGGCAACATGGGGTCCTGTCTCGGAGGGTGGGGAGGGAGAAAAACCATGGGGCGGAATGGACCGGATCCGGCTGGAGCCTGACCCGCTCCGGCAAGCTAAACAACAATTCATAAATATGAATGAGCCCAGGGCCCCCAAGGTTCCTGGTCCGGCCCGGAACCTTCCGCGCTTCCTTCGCTATTCCCGGGCGGGGCCCAGCGGGTGGCCGCCCCCAGCAGCTACAGGAAGCTCAGGTCCCCGGCGAAATCCCCCCGCGGAACCGTTTGAGGCTTGGGAACCCAAGCGGATAGCCACCATCCGCATGGGTCTTGAAGCCGATGACGTCCTCCTGCTTGCCGTCGGCTGAATCCACCTGCACCAGGCACTTGGCCACCAGCTTGCCCTTCCCCTCCACCGATTCGAAATACTTGGCCCCGGCAGCGCCGTTTTTCCCCGCGGATTCCACGACCTGGAGGATGCCGGAATAGGTGAGGATGGCCAGGACCGCCTGCTCATCCTTGTCCTTGATGCTGAACTGGGCTGAGACCTCCAGCAGCGATCCCGCTTCGGCGTCGGCCGGGGCGGGGCGGCGGCTGGGGATGAATTCCACGTAATCGGCCTTGTATAAATGGGCAAACCCGGACTTCTTCCAATCGAAGTGCCGGTTATGAATGTGCTGGAGGTTCACCTTGTCGGTGTTCCGCTCGACCTTTTCCTGGTTTTAATTATATATTCCAGACTCATTCCAAGTCTTTGCCGTCCAGAGCCTGGCGCTCCCCGGGGAACCTTTTTGATGAACAAAGCATAAAATGGGCAGCCCCGGACGAAGGCCACCTGCACCGGGGCGCCCAGGCTTCCGCCCCGTCCTTTCCACCCACCGCCAGGAAGGCGTGCCATGACCCTCTTCCGAACCCTCGCCCGGACCGCGTTCCTCCACCTGCTGGCGGCCGGCGCCATCGCCGCCCGGGCCGAGATCACCGTCACCCTCACCAGCCTCCCCGAGGCCCAGCCCGGCGCGGTCCAGATCCGCGAGGCCTGGCCCGGCGAACTGGTCCAGCTCTCCCTCAAGGTGTACGGCGCGGTGAGGGACCCGGGCTGCACCTGGGAATTCTTCTGCAACGGCGTGCCCACCACAAAGTGCTTCATCAACCAGGACAGCGAGGGTCTGTTCTACGTCATCGCGCCGTCGGCGAGCAAGACGGACCACTGCGACTACCTCATCCGCGCCACCTCCAAGGAGGACCACAACCGGCATGGAGCAACGACCATCCGGGTGCCCAAGTGGACCGGGAAGCGCGCGAAACCCAGGCCCAGGGCTGCGCCCTTGCCGGTCGTGGCGGACGTTGGCCCGGTTCCGCCGGAGCACAAGGCGTCCGGCCTGCATCCCGCTTCTTCCTGGCGTCCTGCCCTCGAGGCGAACTGGAGCAAGAAATGCGAGGAGGTCCGGGAGCATTTCCGGAACTTCCCCGAGAAAGCCCTGCCCGAGGGGCCCAGGGCCTGGTTTTCCAAACATATAACTCTCTGCAGAAACAACCAGTTGAGCCCTGAGCGGAAAGCGGCCCTTGAGGTCAATCCCCAGTTCAAAGCGGCCCTTGAGGTCGTTCCCCAGTCCATGAAGAACGAAAACAACCACCTGCCTGCCGGCCTGGGGGACGAGGATGCCCCCACGGCATCGGGCCAGACGCTGGCGATGCCCGGGACGGTGCCGGCGCCGCCGCTCCGGGCCGCGGCTCCGGCTGTCCCCATCGACACCATCGGCGTCATCCCGGGCAAGCGGCTGATCCGGCGCCTGGACCTGGTGCCCGGCGCCGACTTCAGCCACGCCACCTTCCTCGCTGACCCGGAACTGGGCCTGCAAGACCTCCCCTTCCGCGCGACCATCCTGCACCGTGCCGACCTGAGCCATACGGATTGCCGGGGCGCGGATTTCTCCTGGGTGGATCTGCGCACCACCCGCCTGCACGGGGCCCAGCTCGCCGGCGCCTGGTTCCAGAACGCCCTGATCCTGTCCATGGATGCCGCCCGGCTGACGGCCCTGGGCGCCGACCTCACTTCCGCCTGGCTGGCGGACAGTGATGGGCCCGCCCCCCTGTGGCAGAGCCAGCGGGACGCCTACTGCTTCGGCGTCCAGGCGCCCCGGCCCGGGGCGCTCCAGGCCAGTCCCGCTGGACCTGCCGCCCTGGCTGAGGACAAATCAGCCTGAGCGGCATCCCGAGCCGCCCCTGCGCAAGGTAGCCCAACTTTTTTGCATTCACGGAACCAATAATTAATTAATTACACCTTCCATCTGACACCCCGACCCCGTCCTTCGCCTGGACCTGGGCCCGGTTCGACTGGAGGACCCCTTGACGTTTTCCCTGCTCCGCAACCTCATCCTGGGCGCCGCAGCCATCCTCGCCCCCGTGACCCTCCTGGCCGGCATGGAGAATCCCGACCGGGTGGTCGGGAAGTGGGCCGGATTGGACTTGCGGTTCATCCATCGCCAGGACCTCGTGCCCGGCGTCAACCTCGAGGGCGTGATCTTCATGCCGGACGCGGACCTGACGGACCTGGACTTGCCAGGCGTGGACCTGGGTCCGGCTTTCTTTCCCGGGGGGGCGGACTTCCGGGACGCCCGGATCCCGGCCAGGGATGCCCAGGCCCTGCGCGACCGGGGCGTGGCGGTGACGGGCGCGCTGGAACTGGACGGGGATGGGGATCTGGTCCCGGAGCCGGAAACGAAAAGCGGAGACGCACAGGGCGGCCTCGAGGCGGCCCTGTCCAGACCCGGCGGCACACGGAAGCGGAGGTTCTTCGAGGCCTTCCCTGGTCCGGCCCCAGCCGAGCCGCCCCGGCCCCTGAAACGGCAACGGGGCATGCCGAAGGGGATCGCCGCCCGCCGGGTCCCCGCGCCGTCCCGGCCGGCCCCGGCCCATCCGTTCGGGCGGGTCGCCAGGAAGGGTGCCGGAACCGGGGCGGGATTGCTGAAGCTGTTCCAGGCCCAGCAGAATCAACCGGAAATCCATCAGCCCGGGAAGCGGGACCCGGAAGCCGGGGACAGCCTGCCGGCCGAACTGGCTCTGTGGTACCGCCGCTGCGCCGCCTTGCACCGGGTGGCCGAGGCCAAGGGCTTCCCGGGCAAGAATTCGAAAGAGTGGGCCGAAGGGGTGTACTTGGGCGACTGGGCCTCGCGACAGCGCCGGCTGTTCCGGTCCGAGGACTTCCTGCCGGACCAGATGGAAAAGCTGAAAGCCATCCCGGGCTGGGACCCGGACCCGCCCAGGGGGGCGTCCCGTGATCAGGCAATCTGGGAAAGCCATGCCCTGGCCCTCAAGGCCCATATCCAGAAGAACCATGGCGTGATTCCGGCCGCGAAGGCCGGCGTCAAGGAGAACGGGATCGACCTGGGCTGGTGGCTGCACAACCAGCGGCAAGCCCTGCGCCCGGGCTACACGAGGGCCCCGCTGGAACCGTGGCAGAAAGCATTCCTGGACAAGCATATCCCGGGCTGGAACCCGGGCGGGGGCGGGACCCCAGCGCCCGAAGGCAAGGCCAAACCCGGGAAACGGACAGCCAAGCCGGCTCCACCCCAGCCGCCCGCCCAGGCTTCCAGTTCCAGTTCCTCCAGCGCCTCCAGCCTGCCGCCGGCCCAGCCGGCGCGGCGCCAGGCCCCCGTCCGGGCCGCAAGCGCCGGGAACCTGCCCGCCGGCGCCATGGCGGACCGCGCACCCGGCCGGTTCAAGCCTGGCGTCAAAAGCCGGCCGATGCTGAAAGCCAGGCCCCGGACCGGCGGCCCGGGCCTTCCAGCGGCGGCCGGAGGTCCCGGGGCGGCGGGACCCCCCTGGGAGGCCTGGAGCGCCCAGGCCGCTCCCGAGGTGGCGGGCTACGCCTCGGCATCGTCCGCCCCCCTCGCCGAGTCCACCCTGGCCACCAGCCCGGCTCTGCCGGCGCATCCGCCCCTGCCGCCGTGGCCGGACCCCATGGTGCCCGACCTGGAACTCCCCCCCGCCCCGGACGCCGGGGACCCCGCATCCGGGGCGGAGGATTTCTGGCGTTCTCTGGATGACCTGGACCTCGGGCTCCGGGGGGGAGGCTTTGCGCCGCTGGGCCTGTAGCCCTCTCCCGACAAAGGTTGAAAATGTCGAACCCGCATTCCCCCTCGCCATCCACCATGGCCCGCAGCCTGGGCGCTCCAGCCCTGTCCGCTGCCCTGCTGCTTCTGGCCGGCGGGTCCGCCCGGGCCACCGGCTACGTTCTGGTCGTGGACCCGACGGGGTACCAGCCCCTGAATGTGGAGGACACCGGCGACGGCAAGTCCGCCAGCCGCAGGTTCCTGCCTGACCAGAAACTGGCCATCGAGGCGGGCCACCGCTATGCCTTCCAGTTCAGGCACCCCATCGGACCCGGTGGCTACCGGGAAGTGGCCTTCGATCTGTTCATGGAAGGCCGGAGCGGGCGGATCGCCCGTTTCCGCTATGGCAATGGCGGCTTTCCAGTGATGAGCATCTTCTTCACGCCCGAGGAGGGCTTGCTGGAGCTGCAGAAATTCAAAGGCAAGACCAGCGCGGACGAAGACTGCCATACCTGGCGCGGCGGCCAATTGGAGTGGGTGGCCACGGAATACGATCCGAAAGCCGGCCCGGATCCGGTGCCCGATGCCGCCCAGAAGGCCGGGGAGACCGCCGGCGCTGGACCCCAGCCGGTGCCGGTGCCGGAATCCAAGGTGGAGTCCGCTCCCTGAGCTACGGGCCGGGCCTCCCGTCAAGGGGCCGGCGCTCCTCCCGGTTCCTTCGCATCGGTGCCTGCGGTCTCCCCGGCCCCCCCGGCCATCCGCGCCAGGGCCTCCAGGGCGATGGCGGCCCGGGCCGCGCGGCCCGGGACATCCATGAGGCATTCCAGCACCTGGGCTCCCAGCTCCGGGGGCAGGCGGTTGCCGCCCAGCCGGAACCCGGCCTTGGCCATGTCGTCCAGCCACGGGACCCTGGGATCGTCCGGATCCGGCTTCCCGGCGCACCGGGCCAGGCACCCGGCCGCATGGTCCAGCTCCCGCCGGTTCCCGCCGCGCGCCTCGAAGGCGGCCTTGCGCACCTGCTCCCCCAGGACCGACCCGCCTCGTCCCGGCTCCAGGTAGCGGACCCAGCCCAGCCGGTCCACCACCACCAGGCCCCCGCCGGGGCCCCGGACCAGCGCGGTGACGCCGCGCACCCGCGCCTGGGCGGCGGCTTCCACCGGTTCCGGCGGGTTGCGCAGTCGAAAGGCCGTGGGCACCACGGTGACAGCGTCTTCGTAGCCGTCGATCCGGAAGATCCTGAGGCCGTCGGAACCGTGAAGCCGCCCGCCCGGGCCCAGGGCCAGCAGCAGCCAGGTCCGCTCCGGCTCGGGAGCATCGCCGAGGTAACCGAACCGGACCTCCAGCTTGCCCTCGCCATCAAGGGCGAGGACCCGGTTGTTGCCCTCATCCACGAACACGATCCGCCCATCGTCCAGCACCAGGAGGTCGCCCGGACTCGAGAGCCTGGACTCCAGGGCGGGCAGGTCGCTGTCGCCGCAGCCCGGCTCGCCGGTTCCGGCCAGCGTCACCACCTGCCCGCCGGGGGTGAGCCTGCGGATCCGGTGGTTGTCCTGGTCCGCGAACACCAGCCCGCCCTTGCGGTCCAGCGCCAGGCCCATGGGCCGGTTCAGCTGGACTTCCGCGGCCGGGCGGGGCTGGCCGGCTGCGTCCGTGCCGTCATTCCAGCCGCCCTCCCCGGTGCCGGCCAGGGTGGTCACCTGGGCCGGCGCCGCCTTGCCCTCCGGGTCCGCGCCGGCGGGCCTGACCCGCAGGATCCGGTGGTAGCCCGGGTCGGTGACGGCCAGGGTGCCGTCCCCCAGGGCCACCATGGCGCCCAGGCGGCGGCTGCCCCCCCCCTGGAGGCATAGGGTCGCCGGATGGGCAGGGAACTTCGGCCGCCACCCGGACCCGCCCGTCCAGGCCCAGGCGCAGGATGCACCCGGAGCCTGGATGGAAGGCCAGCAGGGCATCCCGGTCCCAGCACACCGGCCCCAGCTCCTTGAGCTCGTCCCGGGACCGCGCTCCTTCGCCAGGGGTGAAGGGGTAGGCCCAGAGGCTGGGGCCGGTGCTGGGCAGGGGCGCCTGGACCTGGACAGCCTGATGTTTCGTTTCCACGGCCGGGAGCGGATGTTCCTCGATGGACACCGCCGCCGCGGGCGCGGGAACCGGCGCCCCGCCACCAGGTCCCTGCCCCGGGTCGGACGGAGCTCCCGCATTGCCCTGGGGCGGGTCATCCGCCGCCCAGGCCGGGGCGGCCATGACCGCCAGGGCGAGGGCGGCCGATGCGAGCGGGAAGGTTGGGCGGAAAGGATGCATGGGTCCTTCTGGTCAGGCCGGGGGCCGGGGAATCCGAACGCCCAGCGGAAGAATGCAGTGATCATTTAATTTGTTTCACATTAATAAATTTTTTATTAAGACCGAAACCTATGATTAACTAATTATACATACCAAAGGAGCCCGTCCGGCTCGTTGGAGCAACCATGCCCGTCCGACCGACGTTCGGCGGATAGCCGGTCCCGGCCTGGGGGGTGGCCGACGCGATGAGCTCGATGTCGCCGGGGTTGGCTGACAGGGAGGCCACGGCGCCCGTGTAGGCTCCGCTCGGCACCGGGAACCGGCCCACCATGGCTTCATCCTGCCCGAGCTGCGCCAGGTTGACCTCCGTCCCCTCGGAAGGCGGGGCGTTGAAAATCTGGACCGAGGTCCCGTCCTCCTGGACCAGCACAAGGCTCTGAACTTTCACCCCGATCACCTCCCATCCGGGGTTCCCGGCGGAGTTGCTGGCCGAAACCAGCACCTGCGCGGGCTGGGGGGCGCCGCCGCCACCGCCGCCGCAGGACAGGCTCAGGATCAAGGCGAGGACACCGGCCGCGCCCGCCCGAAGGGCCCAGGAACCGGAATTCGACGATAAGTTCACCCCAGGCAGGATCATTGGATTCCTCCCCTGTTTGATAACGCCACCAAAGGGATCCTCACCGACAACGACATCCGGGCCCAGGGCTCCCCCGACCTGATGGCGGTGTGGAACGGCAAGTAGCCGGCTGGATCGCTCATCCGAACGCCACCGCGTACACCGGCGGCAGGTGCTCGGCCACGGTGGCCCAGTGGTCGCCGCCGTCCTCGGTGACCCAGAGGGAGCCGGTGCTGGAGCCGAAGGCGAGCCGGTCCCCGGTCCCGTCCACCGCCAGGGCGTGGCGGAACACCAGGTCGTAGGCGTGGCGCTGGGGGAGGCCCTTGCGCAGGGCCTGGAAGCTGCGCCCGCCGTCCCGGGTGCGCAGCACCACCACCTTGCCGTCCACCGGGATGCGCCGCTGGTCGCTGCTGCCGGGCACCAGCCAGGCGGTGTCCGGGTCCGCGGGATGCACCGCCACCGGGAAGCCGAAGCCGGAGATGGGCAGGTCCGTGAGCTCCTGCCAGCTGGCGCAGTCGTCCACGGAACGGAACACCCCGTTGTGGTGCTGGGCCCAGAACACCTCCGGCCGGGCCGGGCACTGGACCATGCGGTGGGGGTCCTGGGCGTTGGGGTCGTAGGCCCGTTCCGGCGGCATATAGGCGGCGCGCATGCCCTGGGCCGCCTGCCGCCAGCTGGCGCCGCCGTCGCCGGTGCGCCACACGCCGCCGCAGGAGACGGCGACGGTGACCCGCCCGCCATCCCGGGGATCCACGCAGATGGAGTGGATGCCCGGGACGTCGGCGCCGCCGCCCATCCACTCCCGGCGCTCGGGCCGGTCCCACAGGGCGCGCGCCAGGCTCCAGCTGGCGCCGCGGTCGCCGGAGCGGAACAGGCCGCCGGGAAGGGTGCCGGCCCAGAGCACCCCCGGCTGGGTGCCATGGCCCGGCTCCAGGACCCAGATCCGCTGGAGCGCCCAGGGGACGGCGCGGACGGCGGGGTCGAGGTCCTGGTGCCCCGCGGGCGGTTCCGGGTAGGCTGGGGCCGCCACCTCCTCCCAGCTGGCGCCGCCGTCCCCGGACCGGTGCAGCTTGGCGCCGAAGTGGCCGTGGTCCAGGGCCGCGTAGCGCTGGCCGTCCCGGGGGTCGGCCAGGGCGAAGCTGACGTTGTCGCCCAGGAAGGACACACCGGCCACCGCCCAGCGGCCCGGGGCCGCGCGGCGCACCGAGAACAGCCCCTTGCGGGTGGAGACCAGCAGCAGGTCGGACATCTCAGCCTCCGGACAAAGCCTGCATGACGACGATCTCGTCGCTGTCCGCCACCGCCGCGCCCAGCCCGTCCTGCCGGGACAGCGCCTGCCCGTTCACGAACAGCAGCATGTGCCGGCGCAGGGCGCCGTGCTCGTCCAGCACGTAGTCCCGGACCCGCGGATACAGCGCGAAGGCCTGCTCCAGCGCCGCCCCGGCCGTGGCTCCGGCCACCTGGCACGGCGGGCAGGCGGCGTGGCGCTGGAGGTTGGCGGTGAAGACCACGCGTGGCATGGCTTACTCATTGCAAGTTGGACACTGTCGCCTGGGCTGCCCTCCGCTGTCAACCGGAACCTGGATTCGTCCGCCGGGACTGGAGCGGAAGCGACTGTGGCAGAAGAGGCCATTGGCCAAGGAAGGGGGGGGGGGCTTGCGGTGCCCTGAGGCCCGCCCTTGTCACGATTTTAATAATAATTTATTATACGACAAACCGTGAGATCGAAACCACAGTTGGTGCATGCCTCGGGATCCCGGGCCACCACCTTGTCCACTTGGTCCGGGGGCAGGAGTTCCGTGAGGCGTCCGCAAAGGTGCGCAACTTTCCTTTCCGTCTCTTGAAATCTAGCTCGGCTGCGTGACCCTGTGCGCGCTCTCAGGTGAGGCCGCCGCCGCGACCACGCGCACCCAGACCTGGGTTCGGATCCTCAGCATCTTCACCCTGCAGGGACCGCTGCCGGCTCCAGACGGGCCAGGGTATCCAGGTAGTTCCATGGCATCCATTGCTCCGGGCTGTTGGCCACGTCATCGACGTGGCGCTGCAACTGGACGAGGTAGTCGAAGGGGTTGGCACCGCTGAGTTCTGCTGTGGAGATCAGGCTCATATAGCCGTCCCCCACCTCGGCACCGCTGAGGTTGCGATAGAACAGGGAATTCTTCCGGTGCAGGATGGCCCTCTTCAGAATTTGTTCGCAAAGGTTGTTGTCGATGGCCGCCAGCTCGACCTTCATGAACACCGTCAGGTGCTCCCAATGCTTCAGCATGTGGCGGATGGCCCTGCCCAGGCCGGAGTTCGGCTCCGCCTTCTTGCTGTCGATCTGGTCCTTGAGCCAGGCATGGAGGTCCTCCATCACCGGGCGGCTATTCTCCTGGTGGAACTGGAGCCGTTCGGCCGGGGACATCCCCTGTTCCTTTGTCAACGCCTCGAAATGGTAGACCTGGCGCAGGGCCTCGAGGAGATGGCTCACTTGCTCAGGAAAGGCCTTCTTCACCTCGACGAATTTTCGGCGGGCGTGGACCAGGCAGTAGCTGACGAGCGTCCCATCCACACCCTTGGTGTTGTGGGAGAGGCTGTCCGACATCTGTATGGGCGTCGGCAGATCCTCGGCGCGCCGGGCCAGGACCTCGGCCAGGTTATCCCCCGCGTGCTGGTGGCAGGAGAAATAGAGGGCGATGGTGTGGCCCCCGTTGCGGGAGACGATCCCCGAGGTGCGCACCCCTTTCCGGCCCTCGGGCACATCCTCCCCGCCCTCGTCCTCGACCATCATCGGTGGCAGGTCCAGAATCCGCATGGGCGTGTCGTCGTTATGCAGGAGTTCGCCCTGGGCGGCTTGCCGCACCAGTTCGTCCACCGCCGGCGCCACCAGGTCGAAAGCGTCGCTCACCAGCTGCCATTGGGTGCTGCGGGGGAGGGGGACCTCGAAGTGGTGCTGGACGTGCTCGATCCGGTTGAAGGGCAGCCCAGCGCCGTAGCGGAACACGGCGATCATGGCTGGGACTGTCGCGTCGTACTTCTCCTCCCCGAGCCCGGCCGGCGCCGGGGCGGTGACAATATGCCCGCAGGGATTGCACCGCCACCGTTCCAGTTCGGTGATGGTGGCCCGGAACGGGGCCATGGCCGTGATCCGGATGAGCACCTTGGGGTCAGGCAGGGGATACAGCTTGCCATGGAGGCATCGCGGACACGGCGACCCGCTCGCGACCCCTTCGAGGGCGACTCTCGTCCGTTCCGCGCCCGGGTAGTCCGCCGCTCCGTTCCGGCCGTGGGCCTCCCCCTTTCTTCGCGGCTTGCTGGCCCCGTCCTTCGGCGTGTTCGTCGCGGCCGCTTCCGTCTGGCCCTCCCGGCTGCCGCCTTCACCTTCGACGGCCTGGCCGCTTTCGGGCGTGGATCCGGGGGCTGCCTCCGGGCAGATGCTGGCCGTCTTTTCGGTGGTGCCGAACAGCCACCACCTCAGCTTGGTCAGCGAGGTGCCCTTGCGTTCCAGTTCCTGGACCAGAAAAGCCAGGGTCCCTGTTACCTCCTTCAGTGTCTGGAAGTCGCCCTCGATCCTCTGGAAGTCAGGCTCAGGAATGGCCTCCCGGAGCCGGCTGAGAATGGCCTCCATCTCCTGGACTGTCACCACCCGGCGCTGAGGGCCGGGGGCGCGTTTCGGTTTCGGTTTTCGACGTGCTTTGGTTCGTCCCATGCCCAAAAACTGCCGGGACTCCTGTACAAGTTCAATTAATCGTACATCTAAGCAACATTTTTCACGCGCTGGTGGGAATCGGCTTCCAGGCGGGCGGGACGCGGGTTCCGGTGGGATCACCGCCGTTGATCAGCACCTGCAGTTCATGGGCCAGGAGCCGGACGGCCGCAGAATCCGGGGCCCCGGCCACGGGCCACCAACGCAGGCGCCCTGCCGCAAGCCTTCGATGACAAAGCCACCAGCCAAACCCGTCGTGTTATGTGGAGCTCCACATAACACGACTTATGTTGAGACTTCCGTAATGTGGAGTCCTCGACCTGGAACGCCTCGAGGTGCGGAGTTCTGGTCGAGATGCTCCACATTACGGAACCAACCTTACAGGGACTCCAGCCATTCCAGGATGGACTTGTCCGTTCTCCATGTCGGCGAGGCCCCTTCCAACGTGAGCGGCCTTGCTTTGGCGATGGCACGTCGCTTCATCTCGAGATCCACCTTGGCATAGCGGTTGGTTGTGTTGATGCTGGCATGCCCCAGCCAGTGGCTGATGGTCGGGAGATCGACTCCAGATTGCAGGAGGTGGACCGCGGTGCTGTGGCGCATGGAGTGGGGATGGAGAAGCTTTCCCGCAAGGGTTGGAGCAGCGAGCCTCGCCTGGTCGCAATGCCTGGCCAGGAGATAGCGGACCCCGAACCGGGTCAGGGGCCCTCCCCGGTGATTGCGGAACAGGCGTTCCCGGGACCCGGGCTCCATGCCGATTGCGGCAAGGAATGCCTTGAGTAGTTGGGCGGTCTGGGGCCAAAGGGGGCAAGTGCGCTCCTTTCGTCCTTTTCCGAACAGGCGCGCCTGAAAAGGCCGCTCCAACTGGAGATCGCAGGGCCGGAGATCGAGGATTTCCTGGACCCGGGCTCCGGTATTGAACATCGTCGCCAGGAGGACGAAATCCCGCCGGCCATCCGGAATTGACTGATCGATGACCGCCAGGATGGCCTGGATCTCCTCGAATTCCAGGTAATCCACCACGCGTGCGCCAGCCCTTTTGAAGGGGACGGCCAGGATCCGCTGACATCCTTCCAGGCATTCGGGCCGGCTGGTGGCGGCGTGACGGGCAAAGGCATGAATCGCGGCGAGCCGCACATTCCGCGTCGAGGCCTTATTGTGGCGATCGGCCTCCAGGTGGTCGAGGAAGGCCAGGACAACCTCGGGGGTGATGGCCTCCAGTCTCAGTTCGGCGACGGGGCATCCGAGGTGGCCGGCCATGAACTTGAGTAGCAGGGACAGGCTATCCCGGTAGCTGAGGAGGGTGCAGGGGCTGAGGCCACGGGCCCTTGGAAGGAACTGCGAAAAGAACTCGCGCAGGGCCATGGCTAGAGAATTGGGTTTGGCGTCCTTCACAATGCCCCCCCGCGTCCCTCGAAGGATTCGAGCAGGGGCCTGCAATGTTCGGCGAACTTCTCGCTCGCGGCGCCCGCCAGGGAAGCCACGAACGGCAAGTAGTATTCCGTGGACACGGGCGAGACATGACCCATGTACGCGGACAGGAAAGGAAGCCTGGCCCCGAGGTCGGCCCCTTCCCGGTACCAGCGCAGGAGGGCGTGGACAGCGAAGGTGTGCCTCAGATCATGGACGCGCGGCGTGCCGCCAGTTTCGGTATGGATGCCGGCGGCCTTGAACAGCCTCCGCAAGCCTCCGTAGATGCCTCCCCCTGAATACCCGTCCCTCCGCCCCTGGACGAGCAGCGGTGAGGCCGCGTCCACGGGAAGGTGGCGGGCCCGTCGAGCCGTCAGATACGCATCAAGCTCTCGGGTTGCGTCCGCCGAAAGGGGGATGAGGCGTGATTTGTAGAACTTGGATTCCCGGATCAGCAACGTGTTTTCTGTGGGCGAATAGTCGCCCAGCGTCAGCCGGAGCAGCTCGCCCCTCCGAAGCCCAGCCGTGTAAAGGAGGACGAGCGCGAGGCGATAAACATCCCCGCGCAGAGGGCTCATCGGGTGAGGTTTCAGCTCGCGGGCGGCGTCCAACAGGCGAAGGATTTCCTGCTCATCAAAGATGTAGGGGCGAGGGTGGGGTGAATACGGCGGGAACTGTGCCGGGTCGGGCAAAAAGCATCCGGGCTCTGTCCTGCGCCTGTAAAGACAGAAAAGGTAGATGATCTGCATCCAAGCCCGTCGGGTGCCGGTACCCATATGTTCGATGGTCCGGCCCCACGCTTCGAAGCAATGGACGTCGAAATCCTCAGGGCCTCTGGCGTTTCCTGAAAGGAACCGGTCAAGGTGAAGAAGCACCCTGCATGCGGCATCGAAGGTCAGGCCCACGGATTGCTTGAGTTCCACGTACTGCGCCAGGACGGGCCCGAGGCAGGAGACGAATCGGACCTCGCCGTTCATGACTGCCTCCCTGAAGGCAGGGGGAGGGCGACCTCCCGAAGGTCCTCCACGGCGAGGCGGATGTAGACGCAGGTGCTCTCGGCGTTCTTATGGCCGAGGACATCCCCGATCTCCTTGAGAGAACCACCCTGCCGCAGCAGGTGAACGGCGAGGGAATGACGTAGGCAGTGAGGCCCTTTGAAGGGGATGGGCAGGCCACAGCGTTTTGCCCTGCTCCGGAAGGAATAGGAGACACCCTGGGGCCCCAGCGGGCCTGCGGGTGCGCAAACCCGAAGGAAAATCTCCCTGAAAGGCCCGGGTGGACGCCCGTGTTGGAGGTAGTCGACGAGGCTGGCACCGACCTCGTCGGTCAGCGGCAGGGTGAGTCCGCTTCCGGTTTTCGTCTGGACCAAGGAAATCCGCTCCTGGCGCCAGTCGATGTTCTCCAGCTTCAGATGCCCCACCTCCACTGCCCGGGGACCATAGGTGGCAATCAGGAGGAAGATGGCGTAATCGCGCTTCCCTATCGACGTGGATCGGTCGATGGCGTTGAGGAAGGCCTGTACCGTCTCCCAGGAAAGGGCCCGTGGAAGCCGCTCGCCTCGGTAGACGCGGGAGGAAATGATCTGGTCCTCTAAGCCAGGTAGGACGTCTCCGGACATGGCCAGGAATTTGAAGAAGCCGCGTATCGCGGCCGCGACTTTCTGGAGGCCAGCCCGGCCTACCCGTCGCGCCCGGAATTTGACGAAGGATTCGATCAAGCTGCCGTCGATATCCCTGAGATGCTCGGGGCTGCCATCGAAACCGATGTAGTCCAGGAATTCCTGGGTGATCGCCTCGTACCGCTGGATGGTAACGGGAGCGAAACCGCGAACGTTCCGTAGATACTCGCCGAAGGCCACGGCTTTCACCTCGTGAGCGGTGGGCGCGGGTGGGTGGAATCGGCCCTGGGCAAGGAAATACCGGTCAAGGCTGTTGACCAGGGTCGGGAGAAAATCTCTCGGATCCACCCTTGGATGCCAAGGCTCTCGACAGGCAAGAAGGGCATCCCTGGTGAGGAGGCGGTCGGTTGTCACGCCCCGTTCAAGGAGACGGGCTTCCAACCGGCAGATGGTCCGTAAGTATTCCCGAACCGTCCTGCGCGGATAACCCCGCTTCAACATCCAGCCCACGTAATTTTCTAGGGACGGGCCAAGAACAGGCAGGGAGGAAGGGGAAACTCGCTGGCGTACAAAAGGAAGAAACTCCACAAGCATCGGAGCCTCCAAAGGATCTGTGCCACCGTTGGCACGGCTCCGATGCTAGGCCCATTAATGTGCAGTGTTTATGCCTCGAACCCATAAGGGGCGCCCTGCCCTAAGGGCGGCTCCACATTACGGAAGTCTCAACATAAGTCGTGACTGAGGACTTTGATGGCGGTCCGGGCCCGGTTGCGGAAAACGAACACGGCGCCCGTGGTGGGATCCGCCTGCAGCCGCTCCCGGCAGGT
>Ga0181516_10002042_pt1 | contig 14702 bp, 12 predicted proteins | sample PEATcosm2014_Bin_25_FD_121104 | JGI IMG/M metagenome (GOLD analysis project Ga0181516, IMG submission 121104) | Peatland microbial communities from MTU Mesocosm Facility, Houghton, MI, USA - PEATcosm2014_Bin01_10_metaG | ecosystem: Environmental > Terrestrial > Soil > Wetlands > Peat | place... | reverse complement strand
CGCGGCGGCCTGGGCGCGGCCCCGCCGGCCCGGGGCCAGGTGCGCCTGCGCGCCCAGGCCGCCCCCGCCGCATCCGAGATCAACCTCATCGGCCGCGCCTCGGACGACGTGGACACCGAGATCCACCGGTTCGTGGAAGCCTCCATCAGTTGCGGCCAGAAGTTCATCCGGGTGGTGCACGGCCACGGCACCGGCCGGCTCAAGGCGGCGGTGCGGGAGGCGCTCAAGGGCCACCCGGGCATCGCCAAGGTGGAGGACGCCCCCCAGAGCCAGGGCGGCGCCGGGGCCACGCTCATCACCTTGCGATAACAATATTCATAAAACATACAAATTGTCATAGAAATGATCCCCAATGACCGCGAAACCATGGGACAAAAGGTGGCCGCGCGGCATCTTATGTTCGCTGGGGCTGCGGCCGAAGCAGCAGGGCTCGTGATTATTTGTTTGTTCCAACGAGTCCCACCGGGACCCGGTGGGCTCAAGCCGCTTCCCTTTCCAGCAAAGCAATTTATTATTATTTCATCTAAGGAGACGGCCATGCGCCTGAACATCCTGTTCCCCGTCCTGCTTGGGCTGATCCCCGCCGCCAGCCCCGCCTTCGGCCAGGCCACCGGGACGCCCGCGGCCGCCCCGGCGGCGGCGGCCCCTGCCCCGGCCGCCGAACCCGCGGCCGAGGTCAAGGTCGGCACCGGCATCGAGAAGTTCGACCTGACCGGCGGCGCCGACACCTTCCAGGTGGCGCCCGGCACCAGGCTCTACGCCTGGACCCGGGTCACCGGCATCACCGGCAGCGACGACGCCCCCGCCACCATCACCCTGGTCTTCGCCAAGGGCGACCACACCGTGTTCCAGATGAAGCTGGACGTCAAGCATTCCCCGTACCGCACCAACGCCTACCGCACCTTCCGGGCCGGGGACGCCGGGGCCTGGACCGCCAAGGTCCTGTCGGCGGACGGCAAGGAGCTGGGGTCGGCCAGCTTCCAGGTGACCCTCGGCGCCAAGGCGGATACCGAGAAGCCGGCCAGCTGAACGGACTGGATCGCCGGCGGGTCCCGGCGCATGCTGTTTTTTCAAGGAGCCGCCATGCGCCCGCTCGCCTTCGCCACCCTGCCCCTCCTCCTGGCCGCCCCGTGCGGCCCCGGCCTCCAGTCCGCCCAGGCGCCCCGGGAGACCGTCACCACCCAGCAGGACCTGCAGGCCCTGGCGGTGACCATCTATGGCGACAACCTGGCCCTGGTGCGGGACCAGCGGGAGCTGCGGCTGCCCGCGGGCGACCTGGACCTGGCCTTCCAGGAGGTCGCGGCGACGATCCGCCCGGAGACCGCGCTCCTGCGCAACCTGACCGAACCCAAGAACTTCTGGGTCAACGAGCAGAACTTCGACTTCGACCTGCTCACCCCCCAGAAGCTCCTGGACAAGTACGTGGGCCGCACCGTGACCGTGGTGACGCCGATCCCCAACCCCGACGGCCCGGGCGTCCGGGAGCGCCGGGAAGAGGCCGAGGTGCTGGCCGCCGGCGGCGGCACCGTGCTCAAGTTCCCGGACCGCATCGAGACCGCCGCCCCCGGCCGCATCGTCTTCCCCGGGGTGCCCGGCACCCTGCGGGCCCGGCCCACCCTGGTGATCAACCTGCACTCCGGCGCCGACCGGCCCCAGAAGCTGGAGCTGACCTACCTCACCGGCGGGCTCAGCTGGCAGGCGGACTACGTGGCCAGCCTGGCCCCCGATGAGAACTCCCTGGACCTGAGCGGCTGGGTCACCCTCACCAACCAGAGCGGCATCGCCTTCCCCGGCGCCACCCTCCAGCTGGTGGCCGGGGATGTGCACCGGGTCGAGCCCCCGCGGCGCCCGGAGCCAGCCATGGCCAAGAGCATGCTCGGAGCGGCCGGCCGGGCTCCTGAAATGAAGGAGGAAGGGCTGTTCGAGTACCATCTCTATACCCTGGACCGGCCCACGACCCTCAAGGACAACCAGACCAAGCAGGTGGCCCTGCTCACCGCCCGGGGGGTGCCCCTGCGCAAGGAGTACGTGCTCAAGGGCGAAGGCTTCTACTACCAGGGCCGCTACCCGGACCTGGGCGACAAGCAGAAGGTGGGGGTCTTCATCCAGTTCGACAACCGCCCCGAGTCCAGCCTGGGCATGCCGCTGCCCAAGGGCGTGGTCCGGGTCTACCAGCGGGACAGCGCCGGCCGCCCCCAGTTCGTGGGGGAGGACGCCATCGACCACACCCCCAGGAACGAGCCGGTCCGGCTCCGGCTGGGCGACGCCTTCGACCTCACCGCCCGGCGCCGGCAGACCGACTTCAAGAGCCTGGGCCCCCAGGGCCAGTACCCGAACGTCTATGAATCGGCCTACCAGGTGGACCTGGCCAACGCCAAGCAGGAGCCGGTGACGGTCACCGTGCAGGAGCCCCTGCGCGGCGACTGGGAGATCGTCCAGAACAGCCTGCCCTTCACCAAGGAGAGCTCGGGCCTGGCCCAGTTCCTGGTCAAGGTGCCCGCGGGGGGCAAGGCCACCCTGATTTACCGCGCCCGGGTCCGTTGGTAGGGATTTTTGCCCATTTCGCCCCGGTTCGCCCCCAGACAAAAAATGTGATGAAAATCCTGGCGTCCGGACCCGAACCGGAATAACGTAATCCGGTGGTCGTAAGGCAGTATGTCTGGCTTCAAGACCCGCCAAGACCTCAGACCGGACGCCCTTTTCGTGGACGAGTTGATCGAATCAGCCGGCCCTGCAGCGTGTTGTTCAAGCGCTCCCGTCATCCCGCACTGTACTGGTCGACTTTGACTCATTGTTCTACTTAGAATCGATAAATAAATATCGATATCACATTCTCGAATAGGGGCGAACCAGGCCCCCTTCCTCAACGCAGGATTCATGGAGTTCTCGATGGAAAATCCGGTAACCGAGTTTTTTAAGGGGCTGACCGAGCGAGCGCACTCGGTCCTGGCCGAAAGCGGCGACGCCGAGCGGATCGAGATCCAGATCGGTTCCGCCACCTGCGAGCATGCCGCCGGCTCCATGGAAGTCCTGGAGGAGTTCCGCAAGCACATCCAGTCCTCCGGCCGGGAGGACATCGTCATCCACCGCACCGGCTGTACCGGGCGCTGCAGCAAGGAGCCCATCGTCGGCATCAAGGTTCCCGGCAAGCTGCCGGTGAAGTACGAGCGGGTGGGCCGGGAGCTGGTGCACAAGATCTTCGCCAGCCACATCATGAAGAGCGAGCCCCTGCCGGAGCACGCCCTGGACGGTTCCCTGGACAACCAGGCCGCCATCCAGTTCATCTTCTGCGAAGGCGGCCGCTGCACCAAGGGCCAGACCCACAAGCACTACTTCGACCGCAAGCTGCTGGAGGCCGGCTTCCCCCAGGACGCGGTGAAGACCTCCCATGTGCGCTGCTTCGGCGCCTGCACCGAGGCCACCGAAGGCAAGTGCACCCACGTGCTGGTCCGGCCCGCGGGCGTGCTCTACCGCGTGTCCAGCGAGGCCGACCTGGACCTGATCCTGGAATCCCATGTGAAGCAGGGCAAGCCGGTGGACAGCCTGATCCTGGACGAGAAGCCCATCAACCTGGACTTCTACGAGCTCTACGGCGACGTGCACTTCTTCAACCACCAGAACCGGGTCGCCATGCGCAAGTGCGGCATCGTCGATCCCGAGAACCTGGAAGAGTATGTGCGCTACGGCGGCTTCAAGGCGCTGGCCAAGGTGCTGGGCAAGAACGACCCCGAGTGGGTCATCAACGAAGTGCTGAAGGCGAGGCTGCGCGGCCGCGGCGGCGGCGGGTTCCCCACCGGCAAGAAGTGGCAGATGACCCGGGCCCAGGCCGAGACCACCCGCTACCTCATCTGCAACGGCGACGAGGGCGATCCGGGCGCGTTCATGGACCGGGGCATGCTGGAATCGGATCCGTTCAGCGTGGTGGAGGGCATGATCATCGGCGCCTTCGCCATCGGCGCCACCCACGGTTTCTACTACATCCGCGCCGAATACCCCCTGGCCATCAAGCGCATCCAGAACGCCCTGGCCAAGTGCCGCGCCGCCGGACTGCTGGGCGACAACATCATGGGCACCGGCTGGAACTTCGACATGGAGATCCGCCTGGGCGCCGGCGCCTTCGTCTGCGGCGAGGAGACCGCGCTGATCCGCTCCATCGAAGGCGAGCGCGGCCAGCCCAAGGTCCGCCCGCCCTACCCGGCGGTGCGCGGCCTCTGGGGCAAGCCGACCTGCATCAACAACGTGGAGACCTTCGCCAACATCACCGCGATCATCAACTACGGCGGCGACTGGTTCGCCAACGTGGGCACCCCGGAGTCGGGCGGAACCAAAGTCTTCGCCCTGGCCGGCAACGTCAAGCACACCGGCCTGGTGGAAGTGCCCCTGGGCACCCCGCTGCGCAAGGTGGTGTTCGACATCGGCGGCGGCGTGCTGGGCGACCGCGCGCTCAAGGCGATCCAGACCGGCGGCCCCGCCGGCGGGTTCATCCCGGCCCAGGACGCCGACATGGAAGTGGACTTCGGGCCGCTGGCCCGGGCCGGCTCGATCATGGGCTCCGGCGGCATGATCGTGCTGAGCGAGGACGACTGCATGGTCGACCTCTCCAAGTTCTACCTGTCCTTCACCCAGGAGGAGTCCTGCGGCAAGTGCACCCCCTGCCGGGAAGGCACCACCCGCATGCTGGAGATTCTGCACAAGATCACCTCCGGCAAGGCCGAACTGAAGGACCTGGACAAGCTTGAGCGCCTGGCCAAGCTCTGCCAGCGCACCGCCCTGTGCGGCCTGGGCCGCGCCGCGCCGAACCCGATCCTCAGTTCGCTCAAGCACTTCCGCGACGAGTACATCGAGCACATCGTGCACAAGAGTTGCCGGGCCAAGAAGTGCGTCTCCCTCATCCGCTACGAGATCAACCCCGAAGTCTGCATCGGCTGCACGGTCTGCGCCCGCAACTGCCCGGTGGAGTGCATCACCGGCACCCGGAAGGAAGCCCATGTCATCGACCAGGAACGCTGCGTGAAGTGCGGGCAGTGCTTCGAAGTCTGCCGGTTCGACGCTGTCGAACGGGTATAAACCTTCCGCCACGCAGACCTCCCACAGGATTGAACCGATGACCGAGAAAATGATCAACCTGACCATCGACCAGGAGCCCATCCAGGTGCCCGAGGGGACCACCGTCCTCAAGGCCGCCGAGAAGCTGGGCATCCATATCCCCCGCCTCTGCTACCACCCCAACCTGAGCCTCGAGGGCGCCTGTCGCGTCTGCGTGGTGCAGGTGGAGGGCTTCGCCCACTTCCTCACCGCCTGCGGCCAGGCGGTGTGGGAAGGGATGGTGGTGCAGACCAACTCGCCGCAGATCCGCGAGGCCCGGCGCGACATCGTAGAACTGCTGCTCGACAACCACCCAATGGACTGCCAGACCTGCGACCGCGACGGCCAGTGCGAGCTGCAGAAGCAGGCCTACCGCCTGGGCATCCGCGAGCGGCTGTTCGAGGGCAAGCGCAAGAGCTACCCGGTGGACGATTCCAGCGAGTCGGTGGTGCGCACCCCCGAGAAGTGCATCCTCTGCGGCCGCTGCGTGCGGGTCTGCGAAGAGGTCCAGGGCGTGCACAACCTCAGCCAGCACCGCCGGGGCTTCGAGACCGTGGTCGGCCCGGCCAACCTGGCGGACATGGACGACTCCGCCTGCATCATGTGCGGCCAGTGCATCAATGTCTGCCCCACCGCCGCCTTCCTGGAGAAGGACCACACCGAGCGGGTGTGGGAGGCCCTGTCCCTGCCCCGCGGGGTCAAGCACATCGTGGTCCAGCCCGCGCCCTCCATCCGGGCCGCCATCGGCGAGTGCTTCGGCATGCCGGTGGGCACCCCGGCCACCGGCAAGCTGGTCACGGCGCTCCGGCGCCTTGGCTTCGACGCGGTGTTCGACACCAACTTCGGCGCCGACCTCACCATCATCGAGGAAGCCAACGAGTTCCTGAACCGGGTCAAGAACGGCGGCCCGCTGCCGCTGATCACCTCCTGCTCCCCGGGCTGGGTGAACTTCCTGGAGAAGTTCTACCCGGAGATGATCCCCTTCACCTCCACCTGCAAGTCGCCCATGAGCATGCTCTCCACCCTCATGAAGACCTACTACGCGGAGAAGAAGGGCCTCAAGCCCGAAGAGATCTACGTGGTCGCCATCATGCCCTGCGTGGCCAAGAAGTTCGAGGCCTCCCGGCCCGAGCACGCCATGGCCGACGGCACCCCGTACACCGACGCGGTGCTCACCACCCGTGAGCTGGCCTGGATGATCAAGTCCTACGGCATCGATTTCGTCAACCTTCCGGACGGCGAGTTCGACCGGCCTCTCGGCATCTCCTCCGGGGCCGCGGACATCTTCGGCGCCACCGGCGGCGTGATGGAAGCCGCCCTGCGCACCGCGGCGGTGAAGCTCACCGGCGAGGAGCTGGGCCCCCTGGTGTTCGAGGACGTGCGCGGCGTCACCGGGCTGAAGGAGACCACCCTGCACATCGCCGGGATCGACGTGAACATCGCCGTCTCCAACGGCCTCACCAACGCCAAGACGCTGCTGGAGAAGGTCAAGGCCGGCGGCAAGCAGTACCACCTGATCGAGATCATGGCCTGCCCCGGAGGCTGCGTGGCCGGCGGCGGACAGCCCTACCCGCCCGAGGACATGGACGTGCTGGATCCCCAGCTGCCGCTCCTGCGCGCCAAGGCCCTGTACCAGATCGACAGCGACAAGCAGCTGCGGCGGTCCCACGAGAACCCCGCCATCGAGCACCTCTACCAGGAATTCCTGGGCGAGCCCAACGGCGAGAAGGCCCACCACCTGCTTCACACCCATTACCACGCCAGCATGCCCAGGGGGATCCGGTGAGCGCGACCATGACGACGACCGACAACTGGAACGAGATCAAAGCCGCCTGCGAGGCCGTGCTGCCTCCCGAGGTGGTGGCCTTCATCGCCAAGAACCGCGGCACCGAGCACTCCGAGAGCCAGCTCATCGCCACCCTGCACATGGTGCAGGCCGCCAACGGCTACCTGTCCAAGGAGCAGATGAACGCCGTGGCCCAGCTGGCCCAGATCCCGCTGGCCAAGGTCACCGGCGTGGCCACCTTCTACCACTACTTCCGGCTCACGCCCCGGGGCAAGCACATGATCAACGTGTGCCTGGGCACCGCCTGCTACGTGAAGGGCGCCGACAAGATCTCCCAGCGCCTCATGAGCGACCTGGGCATCCAGTTCGGCGAGACCACCAAGGACGGCCTGTTCTCCCTGGAATCCACCCGCTGCCTGGGCACCTGCGGCCTGGCGCCGGTGATGATGATCGACGAGCAGATCCACGGGCCGGTCACCCCCGGGGATGTCTCCAACATCCTCGACAAGTACACCAAGAAGGACAAGGCCCCCAAACCCCCCGTCGCGGCCCAGTAGGTACGGCTACGCAAGGGAACGGGTCCCTGCAGGACCTCGCTGCCGGTCAAGGCTCGCCTTGCCGGCAGCGGTTTCGGTTCGGACCAAGGCTTTGTGCCGGGTCCGGTGCCCATGGGGCGCCCGGGTTCATTGGGCGGACTTGAGCCGCTCTTCCCGATCCGCCGCCGCGTCCACTCGCACCAGGAACTGGGTCAGGATGACCTTGAACTCCTCCACCAGCTGCGGCCGCTCCGCGGCCTGGACCTCTCCGAACAGGTTCAGCAGGCCCTTGAGGATCTGCAGGGCCACCGTGGCCACGTGCAGGGCCCGGGGCTGCGCCAGCCCGGACCGGCGCAGCCGCAGCAGGCCGGCGAAACGCTCCCGCAGCCGGTTCCTGGCCTCGGGATCGCGCCGGTAGCTGATGGGCGCGTCCAGCAGCACCAGGTAGGCCGGACGCTGGGTCATGAACTCGACCATGGCGTCCACGATCCGGTCCACCATCTGCGCCGCCGGCAGGGCCGCGGCCTCGCTGTCCAGCACGGTCCAGCAGCGCCCCAGCTCTTCCCCGTACTGGCGGCGCAGCGCCCTCAGCACGGCATCCTTGTTGGGGAAATACTGGTAGAGGGCGCCGATGGAGGCGCCGGCCCGCTGGGCGATGCCGGTCATGGTGGCGGCGTCATAGCCCACGTCGGCGATGACCGCGGCGGCGGCCGCCAGCAGTTCGGCCACCCGGCGCTCGCTGCGCTGCTGCTGGGGCACGCGACGCGGGGAGGTTGACAGAGGTGAGGGCATCCTCATATTCTAGGCCAAGCAACCTGAGGCCATCCTCACTTTTCGGAGCCCGATCCGTGCCCTGCCCCACCCCAGTCTCTGCCCGCGAAGCCAGCGCCGCCAACGATGGGGTCGACCCGCGCATCTGGACCATCGCCTGGGTGGTGCTGCTGGGGCCGCTCATGACCAGCCTGGATTCCACCGTGGTCAACGTGTCCCTGGGCCGGCTCGGCCAGGAGCTGCACGCGCCGCTCACCACCATCCAGTGGGTGATCAGCGGCTACCTGCTGGCCCTGGCGCTGATCCTGCCGCTGTGCGGCTGGCTGGTGGACCGGGTGGGCGCCAAGCGGGTCTACCTGGGCTGCTTCACCGCGTTCACCGCGGCCTCCATGGCCTGCGGCCTGGCCGCCTCGGCGGCGGCACTGATCGGGTTCCGGGTGCTCCAGGGCATGGCCGGGGGCCTCCTGGTGCCCATGGCGCAGCTGATGACCGCCCGGGGCGCGGGCCGGCAGATGGCCCGGATCATGGGCCTCATGTCCATGCCGGTCCTGCTGGGGCCCATCTGCGGCCCGGCCCTGGCCGGGTTCATCCTGCAGCACGCCTCCTGGCGCTGGATCTTCTTCATCAACCTGCCCATCGGCCTCCTGGCGCTGCTCCTGGCCATCTGGATCCTGCCCCGGGACGACGGCCTGGCCCGGCCGCGGCCGTTCGACCTGGCCGGCTTCGCCATGCTGTCCCCGGGCCTGGCGCTGCTGCTGCACAGCCTGGAAAGCCTCGGCGCCGGCCGGTCCGCGCACCACCTGGCGTGGCTGGAACTGGCGGCGGCCCTGGGCCTCCTGGCCGCTTTCCTCCGGCACGGGCGCCGGCTGGGCGGCGCCGCCCTGGTGGACCTCCGGCTGTTCCGGCGCCCGGCCTTCGCCGCGGCGGCCTGCACCCAGTTCCTGGCCAACGCCGGCGCCATCGGCGGCCAGATGCTGCTGGCGCTGTGCCTCCTGATGGCGCGCCGGTCCACCCCGGCCCAGGCCGGCATGCTGCTGGTGCCCATCGGCCTGGGCATGTTCTGCTCCCTGCCGGCCATGGGCCGGCTCACCGGATGGTTCGGGCCGCGCCGGGTGGCCGCCGCCGGGGCCCTGCTGGCCCTGGCCGGGACCCTGCCCTTCGCCTGGGCCGGCTTCGCCGCGGGCCCCGCGTGGCTGCTCTGCATCGCCCTGTTCGTGCGCGGCATGGGCCAGGGCGGCATCGCCATCCCTTCCATCGCCGTGGCCTATGAGGCCATCCCCGGCGCGCAGATCCCGGTGGCCACCACGGCCATCAACATCGTCCAGCGGCTGGGCGGGCCCGTGGCCGCCACGGCGCTGGCGCTGTTCCTGCACACCCGGATGGGCGCGGTGGCACCGGGCCTGCCGCTGGGCCCGGTCTTCGCCGCCACCTTCCGGCTGCTGTGCGCCCTGCACGTGGTCACCCTGCTGGCCGCCCTGCGGCTGCCCGCGTGGCCGGGGCCCGCCCAGGCGATTGAACGTTAGGAGCCGGCCTGCGTATTGCTAGGATGGAAGTCTGGTACCCCATGACCCGACCCTCCGGATGGCAACAGTTCCTGGCCCGCCTGCGCCGGCTGCCCCTGCGCCTGCGCAAGGCGCTGCGCGGCGGCACCGAGGGGCTGCATCCCAGCCGGATCAAGGGCGCCGGCCTGACCTTCGTGGAGAACCGCCCCTACGTGCCCGGGGACGATCCCCGGACGATCAACTGGCCGCTCACCGCCCGCACCGGCGAGCCCATCGTCAAGTGCTTCGAGTCCAGCCGGGAGCTGATCCTGTGGCTGGTGGTGGACCCGTCCCCGTCCATGTTCCTGGGCGACCCGGTGAGCCCGCTGCGCTGGGCCATGGAGCTCTGCGGGGCGGCCCACGCCACCGCCAGCGCCGGCAAGGACCGCCTGGGCCTGCTGGTGCCCGGGGACGACCGCACCCCGCCCCTGCGCATCGCCCCCCGGCGCGGCCGGGTGCCCGGGCTGCACCTGCTGGAGGCCCTGGCCGGCCTGACCCCGGCCCGGCCCACGGCGGCCTCTTGGCAGCGCGCCCTGGGGCACTGGGGCGAGCGCGGCCGGGGCCACCGGCTGTGGATCCTCAGCAACGGCGCCGGCCTCCAGGGCCTGGCCGAGCTGGTCAAGCCCATCGCCGCCCGGCACCGGGTGGTGTGGTTCCGGCCGGAGACCGGCCCCGGGCCCGGCTGGCCGGATCCGGGCTTCTCCGCCACCGTGGAACGGGTGGCCTGGAACATCATGGACGACCCGGTCACCCGCCTGGGCATCTGGCTGAAGGGCGGCGGCGCGTGAGCGGGACGCCGGCCTGGGCCGCCCCCCGGGAACTGGCCCTGGGCCAGCTGGGCACCCTGGAACTGCGCCAGGACCCGGGGCAGCCGCCGCTGCCCCGGCCCGGGGAGACCCTCGGGCCGCTCACGGTGCGCGGGGTGGAACCCCTGGCGGACGGGCGCGGCTGGCGCATCACCGTGCAGCCCCTGGCCCCCGGGCTGCAGGTGGTGCCGCCCCAGGACCTGGGCGACGGCCGGCGGACCGCGGAGCTGCGCCTCACCGTGCCCCGCACCGTGGCCTACGGCGCCCCCTGGATGGGCGTGGGCGGCGGCGCCCAGGACCGGCTGCCGGCGCTGCCGTTCCCCTGGGCCTGGACCCTGCCGCTGCTGCTGCCGCTGGCGGCCGCGGCCTGGCTCCTGGCCCTGCGGCTGCGCCGGGGGGCACCGCGCCGGGCGCGCCGGGCCGCGCTCAGGACCTTCGCCCGGCACTGGCCGCCCCCCGACCGGGACCGGGCCGCCCTGGACGCGGCCCATGCCGCCGGCCGGGCCCTGCTGGCGGCCCAGTTCGGCCCCGAGGCCCGCAGCTGGGGCGCCGCCGCCTGCCGGGCCCGGGGCCTGGCGCCCTGGGACGCCTGGGTGCGCAGCCTGGACGCCGCCCGGTTCGGCCGGGTCCCGCCCGCCTGGCCCCCCCTCGCCGCCCTCCTGGCCGCCCTGGAGGGCCCATGAGCCTGGCCCTCCGCTACCCGTACCTGCTGCTGCTCCTGGCGCCCGGCCTCTGGTTCGCCCTGCGCGCCAGCTACCGCTGGGGCATCCCCGGCTCCCGTCCGTCCAGCCCGCTGGCCCACGGGTCGGCCCGCTGGCTGCCGGTCCTGCTCATGGTCCTGCTGGTGCTGGCGGCGGCGGGGCCGGAGGCGCGCAGCCCGGTCCTGGGCCTGGCCCCGGTGGTGGACTTCGCCGTGGTGCTGGACGGGTCCAGTTCCATGAAGGCCCTGGACGACGGCCACGAAAGCCGCTGGGACGCCGCCCGCCGGCTGATCCTGCGCTTCATCGCCGGGCGGCCCTTCGACCGTTTCGCCCTCATCGTGTTCAGCGCCCACCCGGTCACCTTCAGCCCCCTCACCGCCGACCACGCCCGGCTCTGGAGCCTCCTGGACCACCTGCGCATCGAGAGCCCCGACGACGGCACCGCCATCGGCAGCGCGCTCATGACCGCGGTGGCCCGGCTCCGGGACAGCCCGGCCCGGAGCCGGGTGATCCTCCTGCTCACCGACGGCGCCCAGAACCGGGGCCGGGTGCCGCCCATGGAGGCCGCGGCGGAGGCCCAGCGCCAGGGCATCCGGGTCTACACCGTGGCCCTGGGCAACTCCCGGGAAAGCCTGTACCCCCTGGACGGCGGCGGCTTCGCCTGGCTGAAGGTGGATACCGACCCGGAGACCCTCAAGCGCATCGCGGCGGCCACCGGCGGCGAGGAATTCCCCGCCGACGACCCGGCCGGCCTGGCCCGGAGCATGGCCGCCATCAGCCGGCTGGAAACCACGTCCCTGCCGGTGGAGCCCCCCAGCGAAGGCCGGCCCCTGGCCCTCGGGCTGCTCCTGGCGGCCGGGCTGCTGGCGCTGCCCCTGGCCCTGGACCTGGGCCGCAAGCGCGGCCGCCGGCCCCCGCCCTGGCTGGCGCAGCCATGACCGCGCTGCCCTTGGCCCACCCCGCGTGGCTCTGCGCCGGGGCCGCCCTGGCCCTGCTGGCCCTGGTCCTGGGCCTCCGGGCCCAGCTGGCCCCGGGCTTCGGGGTGCGGGTGGCGGGCCAGCGCCCGCTGCTCCAGGGGCTCGGGCTGGCCCTGGCGCTGGCCGGGATCGGCCTGGGCCTGGCGGAGCCCCGCTGGGGCGCCCCCGAGGCGCCCCGGCTCACCGTGCACGTGGTGCTGGACGCCACCCGCTCCATGCTGGCGCCCGACGGCGGGGGCGGCGCCACCCGCTGGCAGGCGGCCCAGGCCGCCCTGGACCGGCTCTGGTCCAGGCCCAACCCCGGCGTGCGCTTCAGCCTGGACCTGCTCACCGGGGACACCATCCCGCTCATGCCGCCGGGGGAGGACCAGGGCCTGCTGCGGGACGCGCTCCGGGTGGTCCAGCCCGGCGCCATCGGCTCGCCGGGCACCGCCCTGGGCTACGGCCTGGGCCAGGCCGCGGCCCTGGCCGAGCCCGGGGACCCCGCCGTCATGCTGCTGCTCAGCGACGGCGAAGAGACCGTGGAGCCTCCCGGGGCCGCCCTGGCCCGGGCCGAAGGCCACCTGCGGGCGGCGCAGCTGCCCCTGTACGCCATCGCCTTCGGCCAGCCGATGAGCCAGCCGGTGCCGGCGGCAACGGCGAACCCGGGGACCGCCGGGGAAGCCCTGTCCAGCACCGCCCAGCCCGGGTTCCTGCGGCAGCTGGCCCAGGCCAGCGGCGGCCGGCTGCTGGCCCCCGGCGAGGACCCGGCCCCCCTGTTCCAGCGGCTGGCCCAGGGGCGGGCGCCCCTGCCCGCCGGCCGCTCGCGGATCCCCGCCCACCCCGAGTGGGGGGCCTGGCTGGCCCTGGCGGGCCTGGCCCTCTGGCTCACCGCTGCGGGCAGGCCCATGCGCGCCTGGCGCAACCTCCTGGTCCTGGTCCTGGTCCTGGGCCCGGCCGGGCCCGCCCGGGCCGAGCTGCCGCTGCCCCAGAGCGTCCAGGCCTGGCTGGCCCAGAGGGCCCTGGACCAGGGCGACCTCCCCGCCGCCCGGCGCTTCTGCCCCCGGGGCGACACCCCCGCCCAGCGCCTGCTGGCGGCCCAGATCCTGCTCCGCTCCGGGGCGTTCCAGGACGCCCTGGACCGGCTGGCCCCCCTCACCGGCCAGGGCTCGCCCCGGCCCATCCCGCCCTGGCGGGGCCCGGCCCTGCTCATGGCGGCCCGGGCCCAGGCGGCGCTGCGGCACCCGGAGGCCCGGAGCCTCCTGGAGCGCCTGCTGCTGGAGCAGCCCGGCCGTCCCGAGGCCAGCCACGACCTCCAGAGCCTGATCCCGGACACCGCCCCGCCGCCCCCGGGGCCCAAGCCGCCGCCGCCCAGGCCCGGCCAGGGGGCCCGGGAGGACGAGCTGGAGGGCCTCCGGGAGCGCCTCCCGGTGAACCCCCACCGGGGCGGCGGAATCAAGGACCTTTGATTCCGACGAACAGATATTCCCTATCGGGGGGATTGCGCCAGCGTGGACCCCGCCTATTTTATTAATGGCAAATCACAATCCGCGGAGCCATGAATGAAACTGACCCTTTGTCTTGGCCTGGCCGCCCTGGCCGGCGCCGGCGGGCCGGGCCGGGCCCTGCGGGCCGCCGAGGGCGTGGGCCCGGCGTTCCGCTACGGCGTGCAGCTCCTGGGCGCCGCCCCCGCCCAGGATTTCAAGAACCTCGACAACCGGGTCGGCGTGGGCGCCGGGCTGTTCGCCGAGAACAACCTGGGCTCGGGAGTGGTCATCCAGTCCCGCCTCGACTACGTCAGCTACAGCCAGTACAACCAGCCCGCCGCCGGCGGCATCGCCCGGTACACCATCGCCAACCCGCTCACCCTGTCCAGCGATACGCTGTCGGTGGGGGTGGACCTGCACAAGCACCTGGGCCTGGGCGAACAGGACGGGTGGTTCGTGCTGGCCGGCGCCTCGGCCATCCGCTTCGAATTCCAGACCTCCGGGGCCGTCACCCAGGGCGCCAACACCGTCGTGGCGCGGTACAAGGACAAGACCCCCCTGACCCTGGGCCTGGACGCGGGGTTCGGCTACGCCTTCAACCCGGCCTGGAGCCTCGCCCTGCGCTACACCACCGCGAGCCTCGACGGCACCACCCTGGCCACGGTCGAGACCGGCCTCAGCTACCGGTTCTGAGCGACCCAGGCGGCGAACTGCGCGGGCGGCAGGTAGCCCTCGTGGCGCGCCCGCAGCCTGCCGTCGGCGTTGAGCATGAGCAGCGTGGGGTAGACCTTCACCCCGTACTTGTCCTGGACCCCGAACTCGTCGGTGGAGTTCCCCTGCAGGTCCTGGGTCCGGAGGCTCAGCGGCACCACCCCGGCCAGGGCGGCCCTGGCCTCGGGGCTGGGGAAGGTCGACTCCCGGAGCTTGGTGCACCAGCCGCACCAGTCGGTGTAGACGTCCATGAAGATGGGCTTGCCTTCCTTCGCGGCCAGCGCCTGGGCCGCCGGAAGGCTGTGCTCCCATTTCACGTCGG
>Ga0181516_10002040_pt1 | contig 14712 bp, 13 predicted proteins | sample PEATcosm2014_Bin_25_FD_121104 | JGI IMG/M metagenome (GOLD analysis project Ga0181516, IMG submission 121104) | Peatland microbial communities from MTU Mesocosm Facility, Houghton, MI, USA - PEATcosm2014_Bin01_10_metaG | ecosystem: Environmental > Terrestrial > Soil > Wetlands > Peat | place... | reverse complement strand
TCCACATTGCAGAGACATTCTCACGCCTTTGACACCAAGTGCGCGGCTCTTGGCCGGAGGCATTGCAGCCGCGCGGGAAAGCGCATAGAAAGGTGCGCTGGCAAAAACCGGCGGCGCAGCCGACGGACAACCGCGCGGAGCGGTTGTGGCCGCTTTGCTGGCAAGCGTAGGCCTCTCGCATTGCCGTTGCCCGGGGAGCTCCTGTACTAGGTCCGGCATCAGGGCTGGGAAGGGGCGTATATTCCCCTCTTCCCAAATCTTTCTGTCGGACCTAACGCCTAGATAACCTGTGGCCTGGCGCAGCCAGGGCATCAGGTTGATCTAGATGTTAGGTTTCGCAGTTTACTACACAACCATCCTGAATCTGTCTAGATTCCGTTCCAATACTTCATAGAATGCGAGAAGCAATTCACAGTGCCTTTCAAATGAACTAACCACACCAATGGATGGGTTTGTAAGAAACTTTTCGTCCCGCTCGGTTGAAACTCCCCCAAAAACAGAAACAATGAGGTGAGGATCATCTAGCCCCTGCGGCGAAAGACTATACTTCGGCTCAGTATTATGGACAACTAGTTGGTTTCGAAAACTCGAGTCAATTTTGGCGGCTGAATCGAGCACCAATTCTAGGCCAATCAATTTTCGCACTTTAAAGAACCTAGCGCAGGTTTTTCGGTCCTGAAGGTGATCAAGGGTCCGAACCACGGAGTCTTTGGATCCTGGAAAGCAATGACTTAGCATGACAGCAATCTGATCGCCCAATATGTCCAGAAATAGAAGAATCGATTCAATATGGCTTTGCATCTCTACTGACAACCGGGAAACGAGTTCACTTTCCTGCATCTCTTCAGCTGTCATTTGACGATTGCTGATGTCACCAGGTTTCTTTCCAGCGAATACGCGCTCCATTCTTGCGTGTGTGAGTACTGCTCTTTCCTTGCTGACGCGAAGAGTTTCAAGCTCCAGAAAATGCACGTTCGCTAGCAACTGGCCAATTCTCAAGAGACCACCAAAGAAGACGAAGTAGTGTTCTCGAGTCTCTGGCGAGAGTGCGATAGTTTCATTGATACGTTGCCCACAATTGACACATCGTTGAAAGATACTTTCTACTCTGTTTAGGGGGCTGGTGGCCTTTTGCAGGTCCAGAATCGCCATTGATCTCTCTCCGTAAACCTAACGCTATTTCGGCTGTTCCGGCCGAAAAGGGGGGGCGGGTGCCTTTTTCAGCCATTGAAACATCCCGCAACTTCGGTCTCATCCTCGCAGTTCCCCTTCCGACAGCGTGATACGCGCGCGCCGTTTGACCGCCTTGGCGGTTTCCACTGTTCAGCCTAAGCTCCCGGGCGGGTCGGGGCCGTGGTTCCGTGCTTTCTTTCGTCCTGTTCAGCCTAACCTGCGCGGACGGCTTTTTGCCACCGGCCCGGAGCCGGGGCCACAGCTTCGCCACGGGTCCTCCGTTCGCCGGAGGAGGAGTCTTCGAGTAAACCCGCCGGAGGGTCGCCGAAACAGACTCCCCCTCTAGGTAAGTCTATCTTCGCAGTGAATACCGAATTTGTAAAGGAACTCTACGGTTTGAATCCAGAAAGCGTTCATAGGCCGTCTGCGGGAGACCTGACGGCCGAAGGACCCTTGTTGAGGACGTGGGTGTAGATCATCGTGGTCTTGAGGTCGCTGTGGCCCAGGAGTTCCTGGACGGTGCGGATGTCGTAGCCGCTCTCGAGGAGCTGGGTAGCGAACGAGTGGCGGAAGGTATGGCACGACACCCGCTTGGTGAGGCCTGCGCGAAGGACGGCCTCGTGGACGGCGCGTTGCAGGATGGACTCGTCCATGTGGTGGCGGCCCTGGCGGCCGCTGGCGGGGTCGGTCCAGCGGCGGTCTTGGGGGAAGACCCATTGCCAAGCCCAGTCGGTAGCGGCGGAGGGGTACTTCTCGGAGAGGCTGCCGGGGAGTTCCACCTTCCCCCAGCCCTCGGACAGGTCGGTCAGATGGATGGAGCGGACCCGGACCAGGTGGTCGCGGAGGCTGGGGGCGAGGGTGGCCGGGAGCATGGTAACCCGGTCCTTGTCGCCCTTCCCGCCCCTGACGACGACCTGGTGCCTTTCAAAATCGAGGTCCTGTACCCTGAGGGTGAGGCACTCGGTGATCCGCAGGCCGGTCCCGTAGAGGAGCTTCGACAGGAGGAGATTGGTTCCGGTGAGGTGGACGAGGAGGTCGCGCAGTTCGTCACGGTTGAGGACGACGGGGAGGCGCCTGGGCTTCTTGGCACGGATGACGGCGCCTAGGTCGCCGACGGGGCGCCCCAGCAGCTGGCGGTACAGAAACAGAAGGGCAGCAAGGGCCTGGTTCTGGGTAGAAGCGGCCACGTCCTGGTCGACGGCCAGCCGGGTGAGGAAGGCGTTGATATCGGTCTCTGTGGCGTGGACGGCGAGGCGCGGGGCGAGGAAGGCAGAGAAACGGTCGAACCAGTTCACGTACGCGTCGCGGGTGCGGGGACTGTAGTGGCGGACCTCAAGCGCCTCGAGGTACTGCCGGCGCAGGTCCGGGGCCAGAGCGATGGCGGCGGGGGCGATGACCACGAGGGCCTTCAGGGGAGGCGGTGAGTCGGCTTTGGACACGGTGGACCAGGGCCGGCGCAGGGGACGAACCTGCCGGCGCGAGGCGGGAAAGGCAGACCAGAGCCGTTCCAGGGTCTCGGGAAGGTCGGGGACGATCCAGGCCCGCTCCTTTGGGTCCCAGCGACGCCAGGGGATCGAACGGATGAGGCTGCGGAAGGTTTCGAACTCCTCGGGGGTACCGGGCGAGGCGCGTACCGAGACGTGGCCGTCACCCCGGTCGGTGACGGAGACGGTCATCGCCCGGCCGGTAGGCACGCTTGGCGGGTCCGGAAGAGAATTGGTCGACATCGAAGCCTCCACAGCGTCATGACGGGGCTGCACGGCTTTCTGCTTCACGGTCGGGCGTTGCGGGCGTGGCTTGCCGGAACACCGCGGCTGGGCGGGGCCCGCTGGAGGGGTAGCGGAGGATCGCCCGGCCGTCGGCCGGGAAGCCGGAGCGAAGGGGGGGGCTCCCCCCTCCTGGCCCATTGGGATTATGGTTGAGGCATGGATGAGATCAAGCACCGGGAACAGGTCGACCTGATCCGGGAAGTGTTTTACTACCAGAGCCGCTTTGACGGCAAGACAATCGTGCTGAAGATCGACTATCCGATTTTGAACGCACCGCATTTTCCCCAGCTGATGAAGGACTTGGCGATGCTGAGGGCGACGGGGATCGAGATCATCCTGGTGCCCGGGGCCAAGGAATGGATCGACGCGGTGCTCAAGGAATACGACACGGAGAGCGAGTACGTGGGCGGGGTGAGGATAGCGACGGCGGAGTCGGTCCCCTTCATCCGCATGGCGGCCTTCGACGTGGCCAACCGGCTGATGACGCTGCTGACGGCGTTCCAGGCGAACGCGGTGATCGGCAACTTTACCCGGGCCCGGGGCATCGGAGTGGTCGACGGGGTAGACTTCCAGAACTCGGGGGTAGTGGAGAAGATCCTGGTCCAGCCGCTCCAGCAGATCCTGGACCAGGGGATGATCCCGATCTTCCCGTGCATTGGCTGGAACGCGGCCGGGAAGCCCTACAACCTGTCGAGCGACGAGATCGCCCTGGCGGTGGCCGAGGCGCTCAAGGCGGAGAAGCTGTTCTTCGTCACCGACAACGACGGATTCATGGACAGCCGCTTCAAGCTGCCCGCGGGGTTGGTGAAGAACAGCGACGGCAGGGTGGCCCGGCTGAGCCTGGAGGAGGCTCAAGAAGTCCTCACCCTGAACGCGGGCAACCCTGACCCGGACTTGAAGTACCTCAAGCTGGCGCTGAAGGCGTGCCGGCACGGCACCGAGCGGGCCCACGTGGTCGACGGCAGGCTGGAGGGGGCGATCCTGAGGGAGATCTTCTCGAACCTGGGCGTGGGGACGATGGTGTACGGCAACGATTATGAGTCGATCCGTCCGCTGAGGGTCACCGACATCGGCGACGTGCTGAGGCTGATGCAGCCGCTCATGGAGGTGGGCATCCTCATCCACCGTACCGAGGACGACCTCATGAACCGGCAGGCGGACTACGCGGTGTATGAGATCGACGGGGTGGTCCACGCGTGCGGGGCGCTCCACGACTTCGGCGAGGGCCAGGGCGAGATCGCGGCCATTGCGACCAACCCCGTGTACAGCCACCTGAGCATGGGGCGTAAGATCCTGTCGTACCTGGTGGAGAAGGCGGTCAAGCTGGGCATGGCAAGGGTGTTCGTCCTCACGACGCGGACGGTGGACTGGTTCGAGCAGCTGGGCTTCGTTCCCGTGGCCCTCGAGACTCTTCCGGCAAAGAAGCGCCAGAGCTACGACCACGCGCGCAAGAGCCGGATCTTCGCCCTCGACCTGGCCAGCCGCACGTCGATCAAGAGTTAAGAGGACGATCGGGGAGGAAGGGCATGGACGGCTGGCATCGTCTGATCGACTACTGGGACCGCGAGTGGAAAGGCGAGAGCTTCAACGGCCGGTGCCTACGCGACGAACTGGCGTCGAACTCGGCGGCCCAGGCGGCGGACGACCACACGGTGGAGCACTACACGGTGTGGGGCGTGGGGCTCCACGTGCACAGGTACAAGGAGCTCTTCCTGGCGCGGCTCGAGGGCCGAGAGCCGGTGTTCCCGGCGGGGGACGAGGACTTTCCGCGAGTTCCCGCGGGGGGACTGTCGGAGGCGGCCTGGAAGGAAGCGCAGAAGGCGATGGCGGCCACCCACGACGCGCTCTCGGCCCGGGCCCGGACGCTGAAGGAAGCCTTCCTGGACACGTCCTTTGACGGCGGCGCCATGACCTGGGCCGAGGGCCTGATCTCGGTCTTCACCCACGACTTCTACCACGTGGCGCAAATCCGCAACATGCGGCGCTGAAGGCGCCCGGCAAGGCCCGGGCGTACCGAGGACCGGAGCGTACTGCAAGTACGTGAGGACCCGAGGACGACCGAGGCGCGGCCCAGCGCCTCCGCAGTAGGTTTTACGGTGTAGGACGCACTGGTGCCGGGATGAAACAAAGTTTCCACCCAAGACCCCGAAAAACCGTAGCGAGGAAGGTGCTGGGCAAGCCACGGGCGTACCGAGGACCGGAGCGTACTGCAAGTACGTGAGGACCCGAGGACGACCGAGGCGCGGCCCAGCGCCTCCGCAGCAGGTTTTACGGGGTCTTGCCTGTTACAGCTTCGAGAGGGCTTGGTCGACGGCGTGCCAAGCCAAGGTCGCGCACTTGACTCGCACGGGTAGCTCGATCACGCCCTTGAGCGCGGCCAGGTCGCCCAGTTCGTCGAGGTCCTCGGCGGGCTTCTCGCCCCGGATGACGCCCAGAAACTGACCTACGATGTGCTTGGCCTCGGCGACGGTCTTGCCGGTCAGCAGTTCGCTCATCATGCTGGCCGAACACATGGAGATGGAGCAGCCCGAACCGTCGAAGAACACGGTCTGGATGCGCGTGGCGTCGCCGTCGAGCTCGACTTTCACGGTGTCGCCGCACGAGGGATTCTCGACGGCTTTGATGTGATGGAGGGGCTTCTTGTTCCGCGGGTGCTTGTAGTGATCGCGGATGATCTCTTGGTACAACTCGTCGAAGGCCATGGTACAAATTACTGTTTTCAGGGGCGATGGACAAGGGCGGAGCGTCCCCCCTTCCCCGAAGGCAGGGCATTCCAGTAGATTCTGTTCGTGGACCAACCGATCAGGCTCGCCTCGTTCAACGCCGAGAACTTCTCGCTCCTTCTGGATCGAAACTACACACGGGCCGAACTCGAGGCCCTCGACGAGGACGCCTACCAGGCGATGAACTCCTCGATCTTCAACCCGAACAAGGAAAGGGCGAAAATCGCCGAAATCGGCCGCTTGGTGCGCGAAGGGCGCTACGATGTGGTCGGACTGTGCGAGGTGGGGGGCCGCGAGAGCCTGGCGGCGTTCAACCGCCTTTACCTCGACGACGGGTACGAGGTGTTCCTCCACGAAGAGAACTCGAAGCGGGGCATCTTCGTGGGCGCCCTGGTGAAGCGGGGCCGGTTCCCGTGGGTGAAAGCGGCCAACATGCCCGGCGGCTTTGCCCGCAACCTCCTCAAGCTCAGCCTGGGGATGGACAGCGGCGGGGTCGAGGTCTTCGTGGTGCACCTGAAATCGCAGTTTGGCCAGAACAAGGGCATCGAGCACCGGATCCGCGAGATCGAGAGGCTCTGCGCGTTGGTGAGGCCGAGGAAGTGCATCGTGATGGGGGACTTCAACGGGATTCTGATCCGCGGCGAGGCGCAGTTCGAGTACGAGCCCTTCCTGGCGCTGCCGTTCCGCGATGCGCTCGAGGCGGTGGGTGTCCCCCCGGACCAGAGGCGCACCCACTACCACTTTGCGCCCGAGCCGCATTTCACGCAGCTGGATTACATCTTCTGTTCCAACGATTTACACGTGCTCGAGGCCGCTGTTGTCGAGGGCGAGATCCCGCTCAACCGGGCGCAGCGAAACTTCTTGCCGTCGGACCACCTTATGATCGAGGCGGTGGTGAGCCTGGAGCCGCCCGCGACCGCCCCAACGGCGGAACTCGCCCCGCCACCCAAGCGGCTGTCGTGGTGGCAGCGGGTCAAAGCGTGGCTGGCCCACTTGACGCGCGGTTAGTCCCTGTTTGTTGCATTTCACCCTCTAGTATTCATGAAGAAGGAGACCGGATAACCGGATTTATCAAATCTACCGGACAAAGCGAGACCCAAGCGCGGGTGTTTCGGCACGTTTCCCTCTAGAAGAGGTGACCTGCCACAAGGCGAGGTTCAGCCATCAATTGGACCACGAATGGGGCGCCGGAGCGAACAGAGTTGAACGCTCCCGGCGAATCGGCGTAAGCCGACGCAGGTCGGCGTTGCCCCGATGCGGGGCCCCATTCCTGCGTCTTGTTGGACGGGAACTTGTGGGACGTAACCCTAGAGCTTGTCGACGGCTTCGCGGACGGCGTCGACGAAGGCGTCGGCTTCTTCAATGGTGTTGTAGAAGTAGAAGCTGGCCCTCGCGGTGCTGACCACACCCAGACGCCGGGCCAGGGGGTGGGCGCAGTGATGGCCGGCCCGGACGGCTACTCCCCGGGTGTCGAGGAAGGCGGCCAGGTCGTGTGCGTGGATGCCGTTCAGCTGGAAGGCGATGATGCCGCCCTTGCCGGGTGCGGTGCCGAACACGCGGAGGCCTGGAACGGACTCGAGCTGTTCCATGGTGTAGGCCAGCAGCAGCTCTTCGTAGCGGTGGATCCAGTCGAGCCCGACGCCCTCAAGGTAATCGATGGCGGCGTGCAGGCCGGCGGAGCCCTCCATATGGGGGGTGCCGGCCTCAAACTTGTAAGGCAGGGTGTTGGTGTCGAAGGTCTCAAGCCACACCGAGCGGATCATGTCGCCGCCGCCCTGGTAGGGGGGGAGCTTCTCGAGCCATTCGCGCTTGCCGTAGAGGACGCCGAACCCGGTGGGCCCGCACATCTTGTGGCTGCTGAACGCCAAAAAGTCGCAGTCGAGGGCCCGGACGTCCACCTTCTGGTGCGGCACCGACTGGGCGCCGTCGACGAGCACGGGGACGCCGCGGGCGTGGGCGAAGGCGATGATCTCGTCGAGCGGGTTGATGGTGCCCAGCACGTTGCTCATGGCGGTGACGCCGACGAGCTTCACTTTGTCGGACCACAGGTCGGCGAGGAGGTCGACCCTCAGCACGCCCTCGTCGGTGATGGGGACGAACTTAAGGGTGAGGTGGTACTGGGCGGCGGCCATCTGCCAGGGGACGAGGTTGGCGTGGTGCTCCATTTCAGTAAGGAGGATCACGTCGCCGGGTTCCAGGAGCTTGGCAAAGGACTGGGCAACGAGGTTGATCGAGTCGGTGGTCCCCTTGGTGAAGACGATCTCCTCGCGCTGGGCGGCGTTCAAAAAGGTTTTCACCCTGTCGCGCCCGGCTTCGTACACCCGGGTGGCTTCCTCGCCCAGGCTGTGGATGGCCCGGTGGACGTTGGCGTTGGCGTTTTCGTAGTAGCCGGTCATCGCGTCGAGGACAGTCTGGGGCTTTTGGGACGTGGCGGCGTTGTCCAGGTAGACCAGGGTTCGCGGTTTGCCGCCAAAGGTCAGGGGCCGGTTGAGGATGGGGAAATCGGCCCTAAGCCGGCACACCTTGTCCTGGGCGGCGCGCAGCTCGCTGTGACGGTCAGCAGCCATGTTCATTCCGGGTCCTCGCACACGCCCAACTCGGCGTCGGCGCCGATGGCGCAGGCGACCAAGGTGTCGACCTCGGCGCGCAGGAAGGCGGGGGCCTCGTCCACAAGCTCGGCGAACAGGCCCTGGGCGATGAACAGTCGGGCCTCGGCCTGGCTGAACCCGCGGGTGGTGAGGTAGTACACCTCTTCCTCGTTGACCTTGCCAGTGGTCGAGCCGTGGGAGCACTTCACGTCGTTGGTGTCGATCTTCAGCTGGGGGAGGCTGTCGGCGCGCGCCCCGTCGGTGAGGATAAGGTTCTTGTTGCTCAGGTAGGCGTCGGTGCCGTTGGCCCCGGGGTTGACCTCGATGAGCCCCTGGAAGACGGTGCGGGAGCGGTCGCGGACGGCGCCCTTGTACAGCGCGTAGCTGGTGGTGTGGGGCGCGGCGTGGGTGAGGCTGATGCGCAGGTCCTTGTGCTGGTCCTCGGTGCCGAAGTACAGACCGTGCGTCTTCATCGACGCGCCTTCCCCGGCCAGGGTGAAGTCGAAGCGCGTCTTCACGACTCCACCGCCCACGGGGGCGCACCAGTGGAACAGCTGGGCGTCGCGCCCGAGGCGGGCCAGGCTGTGGTCAAGGACCGCTGCGGCGCGGCCGTGGGTCTGCAGCTCGCTCAGGGTGAAGACGGCGCCGTCGCCGAGGACCACGGTGGTGGCCGAGTCGACGGTGAAGGGCTGGCCCAGGGGCGAGCCCTGACGCACGACGAGGGCGGCCTGCGAGGCCTTGGCCAGCTGCACCGCCACATGGGGCGTGGTGACGACTTGGGAGCGGTTTTCGGTGATTTCCACGAGGAAGGGCTTCTCGGCCACGACGCCCGGGGGAACCACCAGAACGGCGGCGAATTCAACGCGGCCGTAGTGGCCCGCCGAGGCCAGGGTGTCGGCCGCATCGGCGCCCAGGGCCAGGTGCTCGTCCACCAAAGCGGGAGCGGCGGTCCTGGGTCCGAACACAACGGCTTGCTTCGCCAGTTCGGGGTCGAGGTCGGTGCCGGTCAGCACGCCGTCGACAAAGGTCAGGCGCCCGGCAAACTCAGGGTCCCGGGGAAGAGCCTTGGGGGCAGCGGCGCGGGGAAGCCCGGCCTGACGCGTCTCGAGGGAGAAGCGCTCGACGCGGGAGCGCTGCCACTCCTCGTTCGTCCTTCCGGGCCAGGTGAGGTTGGGTTTGGTGAGAACGGTCATCCGACAGACCCCTCCATTTCGAGTTCGATGAGCCGGTTGAGCTCAACCGCGTACTCCATGGGGAGCTGCTTGACCAGGGGGTCGATGAACCCGTTCACGATCATCATGCTGGCCTCGGCCTCGTCGATGCCGCGGCTCATCAGGTACAACAGCTGGTCCTCGCTGATCTTAGACACCGAGGCCTCGTGTTCCATGCTCACGTCGTCGCTCTGGATGTCCATCACGGGGTAGGTGTTGGTCTTGGCGTCGGCGTCGAGCAGAAGGGCGTCGCATTCCACCTTGGAGCGGATGTTCTTGAGGCCGGCGCCAGCCTTGATCATGCCGCGGTAGCTCGAGATACCGCCGGACTTGCTGATCGACTTGGCGGTGACCACACTCGAGGTGTCATCGGCGAAGTGCATGATCTTGGTTCCCGTGTCCTGCTCCTGCCCCTTGTTGGCGAAGGCGATGCTCATCACCTCGCCGTGGGCGCCCTTCCCCATGAGGAAGATGGCGGGGTACTTCATGGTGACCTTGCTGCCGATGTTGCCGTCGACCCACTCCACGGTGGCGTGCTCGTAGGCGAAGGCGCGCTTGGTGACCAGGTTGTACATGTTGTTGGACCAGTTCTGGATGGTCGAGTAACGCACCCGGGCCCCGGGGAGCGCGACAATCTCAACGACGGCCGTGTGGAGGCTGTCCTTGGTGAACACGGGGGCGGTGCAGCCCTCGATGTAGTGGACGAAGGCCCCCTCGTCGACGACGATCAGCGTGCGCTCGAACTGGCCGAAGCTCTTGGTGTTGACCCGGAAGTACGCCTGGAGCGGGATGTCGACGTGCACGCCCTTGGGAATGTAGATGAACGACCCTCCCGACCAAACGGCGGTGTTGAGGGCGGCGAACTTGTTGTCGGTGTGCGGGATGACAGTGCCGAAGTACTTCTTGATGATTTCGGGGTGGTTGATCACCGCGTCCTCGGGGCTGCTGAAGATCACGCCCTTGTCGGTGAGGTCCTTCTGAAGGTTGTGGTAGACCATCTCGCTGTCGTACTGGGCGCCCACGCCGGCCAGGAACTTCTTTTCGGCCTCGGGAATGCCCAGGCGGTCGTAGGTCTTGCGGATGTCCTCGGGGACGTCGTCCCAGCTGGTGGCCGACTCCTGGGAGGGCTTGGCGTAGTAGTAGATCTCGTCGAAGTCGACGCCTGTCAGGTCGGCGCCCCAGACGGGCATGGGCATCTTGTAGAAGGTTTCCAGGGCCTTGAGACGGTAGTTCAGCATCCACGAAGGTTCGTCCTTGGCGGCGCTGATCTGCCGGACAACGTCGGCGCTGAGGCCCTTTTCGGACTTGAGCACGGACTTCTCGGGGGTGGAGAAGCCGTACTTGTACCCGGCGGCGAAGTCGTCGCCCAGCTGGTTCTGAGCGGGAATCATTTCAGTGGACATGGGGGGCCTCCTTGTTGGGGCTTGGGAACGGGGTCGAGGGAGAGAGCGGAGTTAGCGGAGTACTTACCACGGAGGACGGAGTGGAACGGAGGTTAGCGGAGGAGAGGAGGGGGGACGGGGGGTTCCTACCTGCCCCCCTTATTCTCCGTTGAACTCCGTTAATCTCCGTTTCTCCGTGGTTAAAATTCCTTCGGTAGTCACGAGCGGCCACGAGATCCAGGCCACCGGAGCCTTGCGGCTCAACGAAGGGGCGGAGGGGGGACGGGCGGTGCCGCCGTACCCCCTTTACTCTCCGTTGAACTCCGTTAATCTCCGCTACTCCGTAGTGAAAAGTGGAAGAAGCCCGGGCGTTGCGGGCCGATTCAGGGATGCAGGCGCCCGCAGAGGGGGTAGCGGAGGCCGGAACGGCCGGAGCGAGGGGGAGACTTCCCCCCCTAGACTGTGACTTCACCGTACTTTTCCTTGACCCAGTCGTAGCCCTTTTCTTCGAGGGCCGCGACGAGCTCGTTTCCGCCGCTGGTCACGATGCGCCCCTGGTAAAGGATGTGCACGTGGTCGGGATTGACGTAGTTGAGGACGCGCTGGTAGTGGGTGATGATGAGGGCCCCGAAGTCGGCGCCGCGCATGCGGTTGATGCCCTTCGAGACGACCTTGAGGGCGTCGATGTCGAGGCCCGAGTCGGTCTCGTCGAAGAGCGCGAACGCGGGCTTGAGGGTGAGAAGCTGCAGGATCTCCATGCGCTTCTTCTCGCCGCCTGAAAAGCCTTCGTTGAGGTAGCGGTTGATGAACTGCTGGTCCATCTCGAGGAAGCTCATGTCCTCCCGGGCCTGCTTGATGAACTTGGTGACGTTGAGCTTCTCGCCCTTCACGGCCATGTGGATCTCGGCGGCGCGCTTGAGGAACTTGCCAACGGTGACGCCGGGAATCTCGACGGGGTACTGAAAGGCAAGGAACATCCCGGCCTTGGAGCGGTCGGGGACGGGCATGGCCAGCAGGTCTTCGCCGTCGAGGGTGATGGTGCCGCCGGTGACGGTGTACTTGGGGTGGCCCATCAGGATGTTGGCAAGGGTCGACTTTCCGTGACCGTTGGGCCCCATAAGGGCATGGATTTCGCCGGTCTTGATCTCAAGGTCCACACCCTTGAGGATGGGCTTGCCTTCGATTTCCGCCGTCAGACCTTCGATGCGCAGTGTCTTCAATTCATGCTCCTGTCAAATGGGAATGCCAAGGGTCAGCTTCAGCTCTTCGCTCATCATATCCTTGTTCCAAGGAGGATCCCAGACGATGTTGGCGGTGACGTTGTTTAGCCCCGTGCGGGCCTTGACGGTCTCTTGGAGGTCCTCCAGGAGAAGGTCGCCGACTGGACACGCGGGACTGGTGAGCGTAAAATCGATTTCGACCCGGTCTTCCACCACGTCGACGCGGTAGATGAGCCCCAGATCGAGAATGGGAAGACCAAGATCGGGATCGAGCACTTCCCCTACAGCAGCGTAGACTTCTTCCACCGTCGCCATGACGCCTCCTGGGTATACCTGACAACCATAGTCATCAATACGCCCTTGTTCAAAATAGGTCTTTTCGGCAGTTTGATCAAGGGTTCGAAGGTATTAATTCGCTATTTATTGGACGATTTTTTAGCTCCGAGGCAACTGCCTTGCCCGCGGGCCCTCCCCCGTAGTATTTTGCCGACATGCCGAACAACGATACCCTTCCCCGGGCGCTGGTGGTTCTCTGCCATCCCAACCGCACCGGGTTCAACCAGGCCGTGGCCGAAGCCGCCCGCCAGGCGCTGGCCGCAACTCACGCGGTGGACTTCCTCGACCTCTACCGGGAGGACTTCGACCCCGTGATTCCAGCCGCCGAGCTGCCGCGCAAGTTCAGCTTCGACACGACGACGCAGAGGTACAACGACCTGGTCAAGAACGCCTCGGTGTACGTGTTCGCCCACCCGGACTGGTGGGGCGGCCCGCCGGCCCTCCTCAAGGGCTTCGTCGACAGGGTGTTCAGGCCCGGCGTGGCCTACGAGTTCGAGGGCTACGAGTTCCTTTCCAAGAAGAAGTCGGCGCTGCTGAAAGGGAAGAAGGCCCTTGTCTTCACGACCACGGACTACCCCGCCCCCGAGGGTGACGATCCGTCGGCGGTGATCTGGAAAAAGAACGTGTTCGACTACTGCGGCATCCACGACGCGCGAGTGCACACCTTCTACGACACCTTCAACTCGAGCTTTGAGGCCAGGCACGCGTGGATAGAAAATGTGGGAGAGAAGATCGCCGCCGCTTTGAGGTGAAGGGGGCGCCCCGGATCACGCCGACGTGATCTTCCAGGCGAACCCGCGGTTGTCGGGCACGTCCACCCCCTGGGTCCGCAGGAAGTCGACGTAGAGGTCGACGAGGACTGGGTCGAGCTTGCCCGACTCGGCCATCGTGTCCTCAAGGAAGATCACGGCCTCCGACGACGTCATGGCCTTCTTGTAGACGCGGCTGTTGTCGGTCATGGCGTCATACACGTCGGCCACGGCCAGCATCTCCACGGGCAGCCAGCCCAGCGCCTCGCCCGACACGAACCCGTCGGGGGTGCCCGACAGCACCCGGATGGTCTCGGCGGGCTTGCGCATTCCCCGCTCGCGCTCCAGCCTGGTGATCCCGTAACCGCCGGGCCGGCCCAGGGCGTTGTGATGGTCGCCGGCCAGCATCCTGGCGCCATCGTGAGCGTTGCCGTAATTCATCAGGATGAGACCGGCCCCCAGAAAAACGTGCTGCTGGATCTGGGCCGGGTCGTAGGCGGCCTCACTCTCGAAGTAGTCGATGTTGCCCATTTTGCCGATGTCGTGGAGGAAGGCGCCCAGCGCGTACTCCTTGCGCTCGAAGAATCCGACGGCAGGGAACTGGAGGAGCTGGTCGCTGGTCATGAGTCCGGGGCTCAGGCCGGGGAGAAGGCGGCGGTAGGCCCCAAGGTATACTCCCGGGAAGGCCCGCCGCAGCTGGGGCGAAAGCCGGTTCTGGTGAAGGTCGTTGTAGTACCCGATAAACCCGGTGAACGAGACGAACACCCGCATCACGTGGTTGATGGTTTGGCCGTTGGACAGGCCTTCGAAGCACGCGAACAGCCCCGCCATCAGCGCCGGGTCCTCGGCCATCTCGAGGGCGGTGCCAACGATGGCGTCTGTTTCCTTCGAGAGGGTTCGCTCGTGGAAGGTCACGTCCTGGGGCCGGGTCTTGAGCGACGCCTTGTTGAGAAGGAAGGTCTGCGAGACGCTGTCCATGATGACCCGCGCCTTGGCCTCGGGGGCCACGTCGCTGTTCTTGAGCTCGGCCAGGGCGGTGCGCAGGGCGGCCACGGCCTCGGTCCTTTGGGCGGGGGTCTCGTCGAGCAGGGGCTGGAGCTGGGCGTCGAAGGTGTCGCTCTCGGCAAAGAGCCTGGGCATCCAGCCGCGCTCGACAAGAAACTGCTTCTTGTCGCGTTCGGCTGGGGGGACCGTGCGGGCCGACAGCGGATCGACGGCCTCGGCGCGCAGCTCGCCGCTGGCGTTCGCCAGCGCCCGGAACACGGGAACGCCGTGGCGGGTCAGGTCATCGAGATGCTCCAAGACGTAGGTGGCGCTGACCGGGAGGAGGTTTCCGTGGCCGGGGGCGGCGGGCTGGATGGGGGGCACTCTCTCATCTTAAACCGCCCGGCCCCAGAATTCCAATCAGGACGACAAACCCGCTACGATGCGGCTGGTCACAGCGGCCACCTGCTTGGCCTCGTCCCCGGAGGGTGAGACCAGCGCTACGGTGAATGAACCCTCCCGCAGCACGGCACCCTGGGCACCGACCACCTGATAGTCGACGCGGTCGAGGACGGCC